>ERZ761602.4199-NODE-4199-length-18968-cov-5.421668_pt1 | contig 18968 bp, 15 predicted proteins | sample MGYA00512165_ERZ761602 | MGnify/ENA primary metagenome ERZ761602 (study PRJEB28899, sample SAMN02445085) | bioreactor sludge metagenome | biome: EBPR sludge; isolation source: Thorneside wastewater treatment plant | place: Australia: Brisbane, Thorneside... | reverse complement strand
CCGCTCGCGACGGCGGCTGCGCCCTCGCCTGCGTCGAGGTGTGCAGGGCCTGCTGCGCGGCGCGTGTCGTCGAGCGATGGACGCGCCGAAGCCCCGCTCGCTGCGCGAACGGGGCTCGGGTGCGTGCGACCTACGCGGGTAGGTCGGCGAGGCTCAGGCGGTGGCCGGGTAGACGGAGACCTTCTTCTTCTCGTTCGTCTTCCACTCGTACTTCACGACGCCATCGACCAGCGAGAAGAGCGTGTAGTCGCGGCCGAGGCCGACGTTCTTGCCCGCGTGGATCGTGGAGCCGACCTGACGCACGAGGATCGAGCCCGCGGTGACCTTCTCGCCGCCGTAGACCTTCACGCCGCGCTTCTGCGCCTTCGAATCGCGGCCGTTACGAGAGGAGCCGCCGCCCTTTTTGTGAGCCATGACAATCTTCCTTCTGGAGCTGGTTCAGCCGCCGCCGACCCGTTCGGAGAGGCGAGGGGGCTGGAGATGATTCAGCCAGCGACGCTCTTCAGCCGGCAATGCCAGTGATCAGCACCTCGGTGAAGGGCTGACGGTGGCCGGTCTTGCGGCGGTAGTTCTTGCGGCGGCGGAACTTGAACACGACGATCTTCTCGCCGCGGCCGTGCAAGGTGACCTTGGCGGACACCTTCGCGCCCTCGACGATCGGCTTGCCGACCTTCGGGGAGTCGCCTCCGAGGAAGAGCACGTCACCGAATGTGACACTCTCGCCCTCACCAGCCGTGAGCTTCTCGACGCGGAGCTTCTGCCCCTCCGTCACGCGGTATTGCTTCCCGCCCGTCTTGATGACTGCGTACATGGCCTTCTACGTCCTCGCGAAAAGAGCGGTGGACTATACCCAGGACGCGCCGATGATCAAGCACGTAGATCGGGCGGAGCGGATGCTCAGTGCTCCTGGAGCGCGTCTCCGAGCCAGATCAGCTCAGCGGATCCGCGGCTCCATCACTCGAAGACGAACTCCTCGCCCTTCACGTCGACCTTGATCGTGCGGCCCGTCGCGTAGCCACCTTGGAGGATCGCCTCGGCGAGCGGGTTCTGTAGCTCGCGCAGGATCGCGCGCTTCAGCGGGCGCGCGCCGAGCGAGGGCTCGTAACCGAGATCGACGAGGCGGTCCTTGGCTGCGTCGCTGAGGTCGAGCTTGAGCTCGCGATCGGCGAGCAGCTTCTCGAGCCTGCGCAGCTGGATGTCGACGATGCCGCGGAGGTCGGGTTTGCTGAGCGGCTTGAAGACGACGATGTCGTCGATGCGGTTGAGGAATTCCGGTCGGAAGAAGTTGCGCAGCTCCTCGAGCAGCACGTCCTTCAGGGCCTCGCGGCCCTCCTCCGACTCGAAGATCTTGTCGCCCGACTCGAGCACGCGGCCCGAGCCGATGTTGCTCGTCATGATCACGACGGTGTTCGAGAAGTCGGCGGTGCGCCCGCGGCCGTCGGTGAGCCTGCCGTCGTCGAGCACTTGGAGAAGCAAGTTGAACACGTCCGCGTGCGCCTTCTCCACCTCGTCGAAGAGCAGCACGCTGTAGGGCTTGCGGCGCGCGGCCTCGGTGAGGAAGCCCCCCTGCTCGCTGTCGGCGTAGCCCGGCGGCGCGCCGATGAGCCGCTGCGCCATGTGGCGCTCCATGAACTCGCTCATGTCGAGGCGCGTGAGCGCCTGCTCGTCGTCGAAGAGGAACTCGGCGAGCGCCTTGCCGAGCTCCGTCTTGCCCACGCCCGAGGGCCCGAGGAAGAGGAAGCTCCCGATGGGTTTGCCCGGATCGCGCAGCCCGACGCGCCCGCGGCGTACGGCGCGCGCGATCGCGCGTACCGGCTCGTCCTGCCCGACGACGCGCTTGGCGAGGCGCTCCTCCATCTTGAGCAGCTTCTCGGCCTCGCCCTCGAGCATCTTGGCGACGGGGATGCCCGTCCAGTCGGCGAGCGTCCCGGCGATGTCGTTCTCGCTGAGCCCGTTGTCGCTCCCTCCGAGGCCCTCACGTGTCGCCGCCTCCTCGGCCGCGCTGAGCCTGCGCTGGATGTCGGGCAAGGTCACGTGCTCGAGCTCGCCGAGCTTCGCGTAGTTCTTCTCCTTGCGCGCGGTCTCCAGCGCAGCCTCGGAGTCGCTCAGCTCCTTGCGCAGCGCCTGCACCGCCGCGACCACGCCGCGCCGAGAGGCCACGCGCTGGCGCAGCTCCGACACCTTCGGCTCCAGCTCGCCTGCCTCCTTCTCGAGCTGGCCGCGGACCTTCCTGCTGAGCTCGTCGTCGTCGCCGCGTAGGCTCGCGATCTGCGCCTTCAGCGAGTCGAGCCTGCGGATCTGCGCATCGACCTCGGCGGGCACGCCGTCGACCTCCACGCGCTTGCGGCTCGCGGTCTCGTCGAGCAGGTCGACGGCGGTGTCGGGCAAGGCGCGGTCGGAGAGGTAACGCTTCGCGAGCGTGACCGAGGCTCCGATCGCGCCCTCGCTGATGCGCACGCGGTGGTGGCGCTCGTAGCGCTCGGCGATGCCGCGCAGGATCTCGCGCGCCTGCTCGACGCTCGGCGCCTCGAGCGTGAGCACGCTGAAGCGCCGCAGGATGGCCGAGTCGCGCTCGTTGATCTTGCGCAGGCCCTCGGGCGTCGTCGTCGCGGCGATGCGGATCTCGCTGCGCGAGAGCAGCGGCTTGAGCAGATCGCCGACGCCCGAGCCGGATGCGCCCTGGCCGAAGAGCGCGTCGATGTCCTCGACCACGAGCACGACCTCGGCGTCGGGGATCGCGCGCAGGCGATCGATCACCTGCTTCAGGCGCTGCTCGATCTCGCCGCGCAGCTTGGCGCCAGCGACGAGCGCGCCCGTGTCGAGCTCGAAGAGGCGCGCACCGGCGAGGTTCGAGGGTACGTCGCCCGCGGCGATGCGCATCGCGAGCGCGCGCAGCACGCTCGTCTTGCCGACGCCCGGCTCGCCGACGAGCAGCGGGTGGTTCTTGAAGCGGCGCTCGAGGATCTGCAGCAGGCGACGCACCTCGAGGTCGCGCCCGATCACCGGGTCGAAGCGGTTCGCGCGCGCCTCCGCCACGAGATCGCGCAGCGCCTCGCTCGGCGGCGCGGCCTGCCCCGCGCCGCTGCGTTCGGCGGGCGCGGCGGCCGCGGCCTCCTGCAGCACGGAGACGTGCGGACGGAAGACGCCGGGGGTGACGCCCTGCGCGCTGAGGATCTCGCCGGCGGGGCCGCGGATCTCCTGCGCGAGCGCGTGCAGCAGGTGCTCGATGCCGGTGAGCTCGGCCTTGTCGCGGTGCGCCTCGCGCTCGGCGCGCGCGAGCAGGTCGAGCAGGCGAGGCGAGACGTAGGCCACGCCGCTCGCCTGCTTCGGGGTCTTGCGCAGGGCGAGCTCGACGAGGTCGCGGATCTCCACCGGGTCGGCCCCGACCTTGCGCAGCACCTCCGACACACCGCGGGCTTGGTCGACGAGGCGCGCGAGCAGGTGCAGCGGCGTGACCTCGGGATGCTTCTGCTCGTCGGCGAGGTTCTGCGCCGAGGCGACGATCGAGCGGGCTTCGACGGTGTACTTCGCGAGCTCCAGGGTGTCCGACATGGGACGGGCAGGTTACAGCACGGTCGGGGTGAGAGGGAGCCGAGCGGGTACCTGCACGCGGGCCCGTACCGGCCTGGACCGAGCTCGCTCCGTCGCTCCGGGCGTACGTCGTTCGCGACGCGCTTGCCCGGCCCGCGCCGACGCGGCAGAGTCCTGCGATGCCTGCGCAGGTGACCGTCTACGTGACCGGGTACTGCCCCTACTGCACGCGCGCGAAGTCGCTGCTCTCGAGCAAGAACGTCAGCTTTCGAGAGGTGAACGTCGAGACCCGACCCGAGCTGCGCCACTGGCTCATCGAGTCTTCGCGCCAGCGCACCGTGCCGCAGATCTACGTGAACGGTCAGCCGCTCGGCGGCTACACCGAGCTCGCCGCGCTCGACCGCAAGGGAGAGCTCGACGCCTTGCTCGCGCGCGACCCGGCGCCGAGCGACCCCCCGATTCGCCTCTGAGCTCCGCCCGGCCGCGGCCCCCGCGACGCGCCTGAACGACGAGCGAATTCGCAAGGGTGCGAGCCTCGTTCGGCGAGCAGCTTCGCGCCCCCGGGTGCGTGGTAGCCTCGAACGCGGCCGCCATGGTGGATGCCTCGACAGCTCGTCCGAACGAAGCCTGGGATCCGCTCGGGTCGACCGTCGGCAAGTACGAGGTGTTGCGCGAGATCGGCGCGGGCGGCATGGGGCGCGTCTACGAGGGCGTCCACCGCGAGATCGGCAAACGCGTCGCGCTCAAGTTCGTCGATCCCGAGCTGCTCGGCACCGACGCCATCGAGCGCTTCTCGCGTGAGGCGCAGGCCGCGAGCTCGGTCGAGAGCGCGCACATCGTCCAGGTCTTCGACTTCGGCACCACCGACGACGGCCACCCCTTCCTCGTCATGGAGCTCTTGCGCGGCGAAGACCTCGGCCAGCGCATCCGCCGCGACGGCAGGCTCGACCTCGAAGACGCGCTCGACATCGCGGCCCAGATCCTCCGCGGCCTCGCGCGCGCGCACGAGGCGGGCATCGTGCATCGCGATCTCAAGCCGGAGAACGTCTTCCTCGTCGAGCGCGACGATCACCCCGCCTTCGTGAAGATCCTCGACTTCGGCGTCAGCAAGATCCGCGCGGGCGCGCGCGCCGGGCGCGGCGGGGCCTCCGGGGCGCGCGGGATCTCCGCCACGATCACGCGCGAGGGGGTGGTGGTCGGCACGCCGCTCTACATGTCTCCCGAGCAGGCCCAAGGGCTGCCCGGGGTCGACGCACGCTCGGACCTCTTCAGCGTCGGCGCGATCCTCTACGAGTGCCTCACCGGGCGGCCGCCTCACTCCGGGGGCAGCTACGAGCAGGTGATAGTCGCGATCTGCTCACGCGACGCGGACGATCCGCGCCTCCACAACCCGCTCGTCACCGAGCCCATCGCGCGTGTGCTCAGACGCGCGCTCGCCCGCGAGGTCGGCGAGCGACACCAGAGCGCGGATGAGCTGCTCGAGGATCTGGTGGCCGCCTCCGAGGGGTTGCTCGTCTCGCGCCGCGGTCTCTCGCGGAGCTCGGGCGCGGCTCGCACGGTGGTCACCCCTCCCGGCGGCGGTGCCGAGGACGAGAGCGGCTTGCACAGCCAGCCGACGGTGGCTGCGACGCCCGCGGCCGGGCGGCGCCCGGCGGCGGAGCCCAGGGGGCGGTCGAGGTGGCTGTGGCTCGGTGCGGCGGCCACGATCGCGATCGGGGCAGCGGCGATCTCGGGTGCGGCGCGACCCGGCGCGCCACCGGCGCCGAGCTCCGCCGCGCTCGGGTCCGCTGCGAGCCAAGCTGGCCCCGCTCCCATCCAAGCCAGCGCGGCGCCCATCGAGCGTGTGGTGGCCGCCGCGAGCGCCGCCTCCACCCGCGGTGGAGGCGATCGAGCCTGCGGCGCCAGGCTCCGCGCCAGCCGAAGATCCTGCGCGCGTGTCGAAGCCCGAAGCCGCGCGGCCCCGCGGACCGTCCGTGACCGTCGGCGGCGCCACGCCTCCCACGCCTCGCTCCACGAGCCGACCCGCCGGGCAGGTCGTGCGCGCCGCGCCCACGACTGCACCCGCGCAAGCGCCCGGCGACCTCACCCTCAAGATGGAGTGAGGCTCCTGAGCCGGGCGCGGTTCACACGGACGCCGACGCAGCTGGGCGCCGCGACTCCGGGCGTCGTAGGCTTGCGCGCGATGTCTCCCGCGCGTCTCCGACGGCTCGACCTCGCGGCGCGTCCGAAGGTCGCGGCGGCGCTGCTCCTCTGCGCGCTGCTCGTCGGCCGCCCCACGCTCGCATCGGCCGACGGCGCGGGCGTCGCCCCCGCGACCGAGCCGGCGAACCAAGACGCCTACCGCCGTCACATGCAGGCGGGCGTGAGGCTCTACAAGTCGCAGGACTTCCGCGGCGCGCTCGCCGAGTTCGAGGCGGCCTACCAGCTGTCTCCGCGCGCGAGCCCGCTCATCAACATCTCGCTCTGCCAGCGCGCGCTCTTCCGCTATCCGCGGGCGATCAGCGCGCTCGAGCTCGCGCTCTCGAAGCACCGCGACTCGATGGAGCCGGCGGACGAAGCCGCTGCGCGTCACGCGATCGACGAGATGCGCGCGCTCGTGGGGACGCTCCTCGTGCGCGGGCTGCCCGAGGGCGCGAGCCTGCGCATCGAGGGCGAGGACTACGCCGCGAGCGCCGAGCCCATCACGCTGTCGCCGGGTGGCTACACGGTCACCGCCAGCGCGCCCGGGCACACGGCGCGCAGCGAGGAGATCGTGATCGTCGGCGGGGCGCGCGTCGAGCTCGAGCTCGAGCTCGCGGTCGCGCTGGGCACGCTCACGGTGATCGCCGCCGACAAGCTCACGCCGATCCTCGTCGACGGGAAGCGCGTCGGGCGCGGGAGCTACCACGCTCAGGTGCCGGTGGGGCGGCACGAGATCGAGCTGCTCGGCGAGACGGAGCCCACCTCGATCGAGGTACGCAGCAACGAGACCTCGAGGTTCGAGTCACCGCTACGTGCGGTCGACGCCGCCTCCCTGCCGCCCGTGCCCGCGGGGCCCGCGCTTCGCGAGCCTCCTCCTCCCGAGCCGCCGAGGCGCGGCTTCTACACGCTGATCGGTGGCGCGGTGCTCTTCCCGCTCCGGCACCCCGACTACTTCGGCAAGCTGGAGCGCGACTCGGCCTCGAGCGGCGCGAGCGTGGCGGCGAGGGCGGGCTTCCTCGTCCACACCCACGCGGGCTTCGAGTTGCTCGCCGAGTACAACAACGTCGTCGGCCCGGCGAACGGCACCGAAGCCGAGAGCTACACGCTCAGCTCCTGGCGCGTCGGCCCGCTTCTACGCCTGCAGTCGGGCGGCGACATCCTGCGCTTCGTCGGCACGATCGGCGGTGGTTTTGCCGTCAACTTCATCGATCAGGAGCTCGCGTCCGGCCTCATCTCCTCGAGCGGTGTCGACTTCTTCGCGGTGAGCGAGCTCGGCGCCGAGCTCGAGCTCGACGGCGTGCTCATCGACCTCGCGCTCGCGACCTATCTCAGCGGCACCAAGGGCATGAACGACTTCGACGGCGCCTTCGCCAGCCGCGATCGCGAGCTCCAGGAGCCCTACGGCAACACGGTGTTGCCCTCGCTCGGGCCCAGGCTCTCGATCGGCTACGCCTTCTGGTGAGCGAGAGCGTTATGCTCCCGGGCTCCGACGAGCTGGAGGAGCCATGTCCGACGAGTCCATCAAGAGCGTGCTCAACGAGCAGCGCAGGTTCGCACCGAACGAGGCCTTCGCGAAGAACGCGCGCGTGAAGTCACGCGAGGACTACGAGCGCCTCTACCGCGAGAGCCTCGACGACCCGGAGAGCTTCTGGCGTAGGGAGACGAGCGAGCTCGTCTTCCGCAAGACCTGGACGGTGACGAGCTCCACGAAGGACGGCGCGAAGCCCGCGAGCTTCCCGCACGTACGTTGGTTCGAGGACGCCGAGCTCAACATCACCGAGAGCTGTCTCGATCGCCACCTCACCGGGCCGCGCCGCAACAAGGCCGCGCTGCTGTGGGAAGGCGAGATGGGCGGCACGCGCACGGTCACCTACGCCGAGCTCCATCGCGAGACGGTGCGCCTCGCCAACGCGCTCGCGGCGCACGGCGTCCAGAAGGGCGACCGCGTCGCGATCTACATGGGCATGGTGCCCGAGGTCGTCGTGGCGATGCTCGCCTGTGCGCGCCTGGGCGCCGTACACACGGTGGTCTTCGGCGGCTTCGCGGCCGACGCGCTGCGCGATCGCATCGCGGACTGCCAGGCGAAGCTCGTCATCACGCAAGACGGCGGCTACCGCCGCGGGCAGGTGCTCGCGCTGAAGGAGGTCGTCGATCGCGCGGTCGCGCAGCCCGAGGCGAAGTGCGTAGAGAAGGTGATCGTGTACCGACACCTCGGCGAGCGTGGGCCGCAGATCCACATGAAGGAGGGCCGCGACCTCTGGTGGCACGAGATCGTCGACGAGTCGACGAAGGGCCCCGCGAAGGAGGCCACGGTCGTCGGCGCCGAGCACCCGCTCTACATCCTCTACACCTCGGGCTCGACCGGCAAACCCAAGGGTGTGCTGCACACCACCGCGGGCTACCTCGCCGCGACGCACGTCACCTTCAAGTACGTCTTCGACATCCGCGAAGACGACGTCTACTGGTGCACCGCCGACGTCGGCTGGGTCACCGGTCACAGCTACCTCGTCTACGGGCCGCTCTCCAACGGCGCGACCTGCCTGATGTACGAGGGTGCGCCGAACTACCCGGACTGGGGGCGCTTCTGGCGCATCATCGAGAAGTGGGGCGTGACGATCCTCTACACCGCGCCCACCGCGATCCGCGCCTTCATCCGCCAGGGCGACGACTGGCCGAAGAAGAGCGATCTGTCGAGCCTGCGCCTGCTCGGATCGGTTGGAGAACCCATCAATCCGGAGGCCTGGATGTGGTACCACAAGCACATCGGCCAGGAGCGCTGCCCCATCGTCGACACCTGGTGGCAGACCGAGACGGGCGCCATCATGCTCTCGACCTTGCCCGGCGCGGTGCCGACCAAACCCGGCTCGACGGGGCTGCCCATGTTCGGTGTGGAGCCGGCCGTCGTGTCGAAGACCACCGAGAACGCGCGGGGCTACGCGCGCGTCGAGCCCGCCTCCGGTGGGCTGCTCATCCTCGAGCGCCCCTGGCCGAGCATGTTGCGCACGGTGTGGGGCGACGACGAGCGCTTCGTGAAGCAGTACTTCTCGGAGATCCCGGGCGTGTACTTCACCGGCGACGGCGCGCGCGCCGACGCCGAGGGCTACCACTGGGTCGTGGGGCGCATCGACGACGTGCTCAACGTCGCCGGCCACCGCATCGGCACCGCCGAGATCGAGAGCGTGCTCGTCTCCCACCCCGCGGTCGCCGAGGCCGCGGCCGTCGGGCGCCCCGACGAGCTCAAGGGGCAGGCGCTCGTCGTCTTCGTGAGCATCAAACCCGGGCACAAGCCCGACGCCGACCTCGCCGACCGGCTCAAGGAGCACGTGGCCACCGAGATCGGGAAGTTCGCCAGGCCCGACGCGATCCGCTTCGCGGAGGGCCTGCCGAAGACGCGCAGCGGCAAGATCATGCGCCGTTTGCTGAAGGATGTCGCGGCCGGCCGCGAGTCCACGGGCGACACCTCCACGCTCGAGGACCTCAACGTGCTCGCCAAGCTACGCTCCGACGAGGAGTGACCGGGCCTCGCCCGATCGAGCCCTCGGTGCTCGATCGGGCGGCATCTCGCTTTTCCTGGCTGGTAGCCACAGGTACTCTCCCGCCATGCATCTCGCGCGCCCCCGCGGTGTCCAGAGGACCTTCGGTGCCTTGCTCTTGGGCGCGGCGCTCACGCTCTTGCCGGGCGTCGCGTCCGCGCAGGCGCCGAGCGCCGCCGATCTCGAGCAGGCCAAGAAGCACATGGAGGCGGGTGCGGCCTTCTACAACGACCCGAGCGGGCACAAGTGCGAGCCGGCTGTGACGGAATTCGCCAAGGCCTACCAGCTCTCCGGGTCGATCAAGGCGCTGCGCGCGCAGGCGATCTGCGAGCTGGAGCTCGAACGTGACGGCGACGCCATCGCCCACTTCGAGGAGTTCCTCCGGCTCGCCGGCGACAAGATCGACGCGGCCGATCGCAAGCAGGTCGAGAGCGATCTCAAGGCCCTGAAGGCCGCCGTCGCGACGGTCGTGCTGGTGACCAACCAGCCCGGCGCGCGCCTCGTGGCGACGCGCCAGCCCTCGCAGGGCTACCCGATCACGAACCGCTACACCGTACCTGCGGAGGGCCTGACGATCGGCATCCACCCGGGCTCGTACACCTTCACCGCCTCGGTCGAGGGCTTCCCGGACCTCAGCTGGCAGGCCGACGTCGAGAACGGTGGTCGGCTCGAGCGCTCGCTCGACTTCCAGAAGGCCCCTGAGCTGCCACCCGGCCCGGGCGGCGGGCCGGCGCCGATCGCGCCCACCGAGAAGGAGCGCCCGGTCCCCCCCACGGTGTGGATCTTCGGTGGGCTCACCGCCGCGCTCGCGGTGCCGACGGTGATCTTCATGGTGTCGGCGAGCTCCGCCAAGGGCGACTTCGACGAGCGCAACGGCGTGGGCACGGCGGCCGAGCTCGAAGATCTGCGCAGCACCGTGGTCACGAACAACCTGCTCGCCGACGTCTTCCTCGGCGCGACGGTCGTATCGGCCGCGGCGACGGCGGTGTTCTACTTCACCCGCCCCGAGGTCGACGCCACCACGACGGGGTGGATGCTCGTGCCCGCCGTCGCCCCCAACGGCGGCGGCGCCGTGTTCTCCGCAAGCTTCTAGTCTGGGTCCCGCGCGGCGTTCGGCTCCACGAACGACCCTGCCGCTCGCACGCCGCATCGCCGAGGTCTCTTGGAAATCGAGGCAGGAACCGTTCTCGCCAGCCGCTACCGAGTCCAGAAGCCGCTGGGTCGCGGCGGCATGGGCGAGGTCTTCGCGGCCGAGAACATCCGCACCGGCCGCGTCGTCGCGGTCAAGGTGCTCCGCGCAGACGCCAAGCAGAAGAGCTCGGCCGTCGCGCGCTTCAAGCGTGAGGCGCGCGCGGCCGGCGCGATCCACAGCGACTACGTCACGCAGGTGCTCGACGTCGAGGAAGACGAGGAGCACGGCATCCTCATCGTCTTCGAGATGCTCGAGGGCGAGTCGCTCATCGAGCGACTCAAGCGCGCCGGGCCGATGAGCTTCGACGAGCTCTTCCCGCTCGTGGAGCAGATCTGGATGGGCCTCGTCGACGCGCACAAGGCGGGCGTCATCCACCGCGACCTCAAGCCCTCGAACGTGTTCCTCGAGCGCAGGCCCGACGGCGGCGTGCGCGTGAAGCTGCTCGATTTCGGCATCTCGAAGCTCCCTCGCGAGGTGGGCGGAGAGACGCTCACCGAGATGGGCCAGAGCCTGGGGACCTTCTCCTTCATGCCGCCCGAGCAGATCGGCAAGGCGAAGACCGTCGATCACCGGGCGGACATCTACGCGGTCGCGACGCTCATCTACCAGGCGCTCAGCGGCCAGCTCCCCTACGCGGCTCGCAACATCCTGCAGATGGTCGAGCTGAAGACGAAGAACGAGCCCCGCAAGCTCGGAGAGGTGCTCGACCAGCCCGTCGATCCCGCGCTCGAGCGCTTCCTCGCGAAGGCGCTGGCGCGTGATCCGGAGCACCGGCAGGACAGCGCGGCAGAGGCGCTCGAGGCGTGGCGCGAGCTGCGCCGCTCCTCCGTCGGCTTGGGCTCCGTGCACGCCGACGCCTCCACGGGCGGCTTCGGCGCCAGCGGTATGTCGGTGGCGATCTCCTACGGAGGTGGGCGCCCTGCGCCTTCTCCCCCCGGGGGTTCTCCTACTGCGCCGCCAGCGCTCGCAGCTCAGGCACAGCAGCGGCCCCCGTCGGCCGCTCCCGCGGCGCCTGCGGCCTACGCCGCCCGAGGCATCCCGACCGTGTCTGGCGTCCCGAGTGTCGTCGACAATACGAGCGAGAGCAGCGCCGGCGATCAGATCGCGACGGTGGCGATGCCCGTGCATCAGGTGCGGCAGGCGATCCAGCAGCGCGCCGCGCAGGCGAACCCCGGCGCAGGCCTGCCCCGGCTACACGACGACCAGCCCGGTTCGGGTACACAGCTCATGCCTCGTGGCGCAGGTGGGCTCGCGGCCACCGGCGCGCGACCCCAGGGCCAGTTCCCGCCTGCCCCACCGGCGCCTCGGCCCGGCTTCGCTCCGCCGGGTGGGCCTGCGTCGACGCCAGGCTTCAACGCCGCCTTCGGCGCGCCGCCTTCCACGCTGGGGGCGAGCGGCGCCGGCCCTGCGCTCCACGCCTCGGGCGTCCACCCGAGCGGTGCCGGCCCGAGCGGTGCCGGCCCCAGCAGCGCAGGACCGATGTCCTCCGCGCCGCCGTCGGGCAACTACGAGCCGGGTCCGCCCGGCGATCTCACGACCGTCTACCGGCGCGACGCCACGCAATCGGGCGGTGCGCCCGGACAGGTACCGAGCGGTCCCTCCACCGAGCCTCGCTCCTCGAAGCTCGGCATGGTGCTCGGCATCGTCGTCTTCGCCGTCGTCGGCTTCGCGATCGCCGCCTTCGCGATCCAGCTCTTCCAAGCGCGCTGAGCGCGGCCGTCCCGCGCGGCGCTCAGCCCAGCTCGGCTCAGCTCAGCGCGAGCATGCGGTCGATCGGGATCTTCGCCTGTTCGCGCAGGGTCGGGTCCATCTCGATGCGCGGCTCGAGATCGCGCAGCGCGAGGTAGACCTTCTCCATCGTGTTGAGCTTCATGTACGGGCACTCGTTGCAGGCGCAATTGGCGTCGGGTGGCCCGGAGATGAACTCCTTGTGCGGCGAGGCCTTGCGCATCTGGTGCAGGATGCCGTCTTCGGTGAGCACGATGTACTTCGAGCCGGTGTCGCGCTTGGTGTACTCGAGCAGCGCGGTCGTCGAGCCGACGAACTCCGCGAGGCGCAGGATGTGATCCTCGCACTCGGGGTGAGCGATGATCTTCGCGTCCGGGTAGCGCTCCCGCAGCTTCACGAGCTTCTGCTCGCTGAAGGTCTCGTGCACGATGCAGCTGCCCTGCCAGATCCGCATCTTGCGGCCGGTCTTCTTCTCGAGCCAGCGGCCGAGGTTCTTGTCGGGCGCGAAGAGGATCTCGCGGTCCTCCGGGATCGAGCGCACGATCTTCTCCGCGTTGGAGGAGGTGCAGATGTAGTCGCTCGCGGCTTTCACCTCGGCCGTGCAGTTGATGTACGAGATCGACACCGCCTCGGGGTACTTGGCGCGCCAGGCACGGAAGCGGTCGCCCGGGCAGCCGTCGGCGAGGGAGCAGCCCGCCTTCATGTCGGGCACCACCACGATCCGGTCCGGGTTCAGGATCTTCGCGGTCTCGGCCATGAAGTGCACACCGGCGAAGACGATGACGTCTGCCTTGGTGTTCTTCGCGGCCTGCGCGAGCTGCAGGGAATCACCCAGGAAATCGGCGACGTCCTGGATGTCGCCGTCTTGGTAGTAGTGGGCGAGCAGCACCGCGTTGCGCTCTCGCTTGAGATCCTGGATGGCGGCGTCGAGGTCGGTGGGAAGCGTGCCCATGCACGAAACGTAGGACGAGCAGCCCCTCCTTGCCACCCCGCCCGGCCGCGCTCGCGCTCGAACGCGCCCACGCTGGCGAGCTGCCTCGACCGCCCCTACTTCTTGTACATTCCCGAGCCATGCTGGACAGCTCCATCACTCGCCAATGTGAGGCGCGTCTAGGCACCTCACTGCGCGGCAAGTGGACGCTCGAGCGCTTGCTCGGCATCGGAGGCATGGCGGCGGTCTACGTCGGGCAGCACAAGATCGGGCGCCGCGACGCCATCAAGATCCTCCACCCCGAGTTCGCGCGCTCCAAGGAGCTCTGCGCGCGCTTCGAGCAGGAGGCCCGCGCGGTGAACGGCTTCTCACACCCGGGCGCCGTGGAGATCCGCGACATCGACGTCGCCGAAGACGGCTGCCCGTTCCTCGTGATGGAGCTGCTCGAGGGCGAGTCGCTCCAGGAGCGCGCGGCGCGCCTCGGCGGCCTGCCCGAGCCGGAGCTGCTCCGAGTCGTCGACGAGGTGCTCGACGTGCTCGCGGCGGCGCACGCGCAAGGCATCGTCCACCGCGACATCAAGCTCGACAACGTCTTCCTCACGAACGACGGTCGCGTCGAGGTGCTCGACTTCGGCATCGCGCGCGTGCGTTCGTCGAAGCAGGTGCTCACGATGACGGGCTCGCGCCTCGGCACGGCGGCGTACATGGCACCCGAGCAGGTGCGCGGCGAGGAGGTCGACGGTCGGGTCGACATCTTCGCGGTGGGAGCCACGATGTTCCGCATCCTCGCGAAGCGGCGCATCCACGAGGCCGACGGCGAAGCGCAGCTGCTCGTGAAGATGTCGACCGAAGCGGCTCCGCCGCTCCGCAGCGTCGCGCCCGAGGTGGACGAGCAGCTCGCGATGGTCGTCGATCGTGCGCTCGCCTTCGATCGCGCGAGGCGCTACCCCAGCGCGCTCGCCATGCAGGGCGACGTGCGAGCCCTGCGCGAGGGCCAGCCGCCTGCCTTCGCGCTCGGCAGGATCGCCGACGAAGCCGCGACGGCCTCCGCGCAGCCCGCGGGCAGCGCCGCCGCTGCCGGGACCGCTCGGGCCGCAGCCGACTTCGCGATGGAGCCGACCGGCGCCGCGAGCCCCGCTGCGCTCGCGCAGAGTCTCGCCACGGACCCCGCGGCGCGCGCCGCGTTCGCGGCGGAGTCGACGGCGGCCACGAACCGCCGCGCCGCGGACTGGTCCTCGGTCACGATCGCGTCGCTGTGCTGGCTCGACCAGCGACGGATGTGCGCGATCGCCTCGTCGAGATCGGGCACCACCCGGGCCGAGATGTCGAGGGAGAGGTACTCCTCCCCCCAGTCGTCGTCGGTGGCTGGCACCACACCGTCGTACGCCGCGAAGGCCGCATCTCCGTGCACCGTGACGTCCGCGCGCTGGAGGGCGCCGATCACCTCCGGGAGGAAGGCGTCGGCCACGTCGGCGTGCACCAGCAGCGATTCGGCGGCGTTGCACACGCTGGTCCGCTGGGTCTTGGCGTTGACCACGATGGCCAGCGCCTTGTCGAGGTCGGCGGCACGATCGACGTAGACGTGGCAGTTGCCCACGCCGGTCTCGATCACCGGCACAGTCGACTCCTCCACGACCGACCTGATCAGGCCGGCTCCCCCACGCGGGATCAGCACGTCGACCAACCCGCGGGCCCGCATCAGCGCCTTGACGGAGTCGTGGGAGTCGCCGGGCACCAGTTGCACGACATCTGCGTCGAGCCCCGCCGCGACCGCCGCGTCCCGCAGGATCGCCACGATCGCTGCGTTGGACGACCGTGCCGAGGACGAGCCGCGCAGGAGTACGGCGTTGCCGGACTTGAGGCAGATCCCAGCGGCGTCGGCCGTGACGTTGGGGCGGGCCTCGTAGATCATCCCGACCACCCCGAACGGCACCCGGACCTGCCGGAGTTCGAGTCCATTGGCCAAGGTGCCGCCGCGGACCACCTCGCCGACCGGATCCGGCAGTGCCGCGACCTCGCGCAGCCCACGCGCCATGTCGTCGAGCCGCTGCGGGGTCAACCGCAACCGGTCGACGATGTTGGCCGGCGTACCTGCCGTCTCGGCCCGGGCCACGTCGTCAGCGTTGGCGTCGAGCACCTCGCTCCCCCGGGCCAGCAACGCCTCGGCCATGGCCAGGAGTGCGGCGTCCTTCTGCGCCCGGGTCGCCAGGGCGAGGCCGTGGCTGGCCTCGCGGGCGCGCCGAGCGACGTCCAGCACGGCTTCGGTGGTCACACGCGCGAGGATAGTTCCGAGGAGGAATCGCGGTGCCCGTGTACTTGCAGGCTGGACTCTGGGGCCTGGCCGCCGGATGCATGCTTGTGGTCGGCGCCGCGATCGCGTGGTTCTTCAACGTGCACCGACTGGTGGTTGCTGGGGTGATGGCGTTCGGCGTCGGGGTCCTCTTCTCCGCGCTTGCCTTCGACCTGGTCGACGAGGCGGAGCAGTCCGGCGGGCTGCCGGCCACCGTGCTGGCGCTGGCCGGCGGCGCGATCGCCTACGTCGTTGCGAACGGGTTGCTGGACCGTCGCGGTGCCGGCCGGCGCAAGAGCCAGGGGGACGAGCAGAAGTCCGAGGAGGACCAGGCCGGCAGCGGCACGGCGATCGCGGTCGGCGCCCTGCTCGACGGCGTACCCGAGTCGATCGTGCTCGGCCTCTCCCTCCTCGGCGGCCAGGGGGTCACCGTCTCCGTGCTCGCGGCCATCGCGATCTCCAACCTGCCCGAGGGGTTGTCCAGCTCGGCCGGCATGAAGCGCAACGGGAGGAGCGCGCGCTACGTCTTCGGGGTCTGGGGCGGGATCGCGCTGGCCAGCGGCATCGCCGGACTGGTCGGCGGCCTGGCCCTCGACGGCGCTCCCCCGGCGACCATCTCGCTGATCACCGCGATCGCCGCCGGAGCGATCCTGACCATGATCGCGGACACGATGATCCCCGAGGCGTTCGCGGACACCCGGCTCTGGACCGGACTCATCCTCACCTTCGGCTTCATCGTGGCCTTCACCTTGAGCCGGGCGACGTCGTGAGTGAGCCACTCCACTTCGTGGTCAACCGGCACCACGCGACCACGCTCCACTTCGATCTGCGGCTCGAGGTGGCCGGCCAGCTCGTGTCGTGGGCGGTGCCGAAGGGACCGACGCTCGATCCGGCGGCCAAGCGGCTCGCGGTGCGGGTCGAGGACCACGAGCTCGACGAGCACCTGACCTGGGAGGACGAACGCAAGGTGGTCTGGGACACCGGCCTCTACCAGCCGGCCACGGACCCCGGCCCTGCGCTCGACACCGGTCATCTTCGCTTCGCCCTCGCCGGACACAAGCTCCGCGGTGCCTTCGCGCTGTCGCAGACGCGAATGGGTGGTGACGAGCGCAACTGGATCCTGGTCAAGCTGGACGACGAGTACGCCGTCAGCGGCCACCTGTGGACCGCCGAGGACCACGGCTCGGTGCTGAGTGATCGGTGGCTGGAGGTCGACCGCGAGGGAGGCTGATCGTAGTGTCGAACGGTGACCTCCGAGCCCGAGCCGACTGTCTCCGTCGACCTCAGGCGCCCGCCCCCGCCCAGCGGGGCGCCGCCCGCCGGACCGCCACCCGTCGGGCCGCCACCGATGTCGCCCCCGCCCTCGGCGCCGCCGCGACACGTGCTGCCGCCGCCCCCTGAGCCGCGGCCGAAGCAGCCGGTCGACCGGGTGCGGCTGCTCAGTGCCGGGCTCGCGGTGCTGGTCATCGGCCTCACGGTGCTGGGCCTGGCCTACGAGGAGAACGGCGTACGCGCCTACGACACCTATACGACCTGGGCCATCTTCGCCACGGTGATGGCCGCGGCGCACCTGGTCCCGCTCGTGTGGACGAGCAACCCCCGCCGGGCCTTCGAGGTCGCGGCGGTCGCGACCGGCGGACTGGCGTTCTACTGGGCAGCGCTGGTGCTGCGAGACATCGGCACCGGCACCAGCTTCGCGCTCACCCTTGCCGTGTCGCTGGCGGTCGCGAACTGCCTGGTGCTGCGCACCCGCCGCTAGTGGTCATCCCCGATCAGCCCTTGCGCTTGATGACGTCCTCGGTCGCCGCCGGCAGCACGGTCTTGAGGTCGCCCACGACACCGAAGTCGACGAGTTCGAAGATCGGAGCCTCCTCGTCCTTGTTGATCGCGACGATGGTCTTGGACGTCTGCATGCCGGCCCGGTGCTGGATGGCACCGGAGATCCCGGCCGCGATGTAGAGCTGCGGCGAGACGGTCTTGCCGGTCTGGCCGATCTGGAAGCTGTGGGGGATCCAGCCGGAGTCGACCGCGGCGCGGGAGGCGCCCACGGCACCACCGAGCGCGTCGGCGAGCCCTTCCACCGGAGCGAAGTCACCGCCGGTGCCACGCCCACCGGAGACCACGATGGCGGCCTCGTTGAGGTCGGGACGACCCGTCGCCTGCCGCGGCTGCGAGGCCACGATCTTGGCGCCCTTGGCCGCTTCGGACACCTCGGCGGTGAACTCCTCCACCGCCCCGGCGCCGGCAGACTCCTCGGGAGCCGCGGAGTTGGGCTTGACGGTGATGATCGGGGTGCCCTGGGTGACCTTGGCCGTCACGGTGTAGTTGCCCGCGAACACGCTCTGCGTGGTCACCGGTCCACCGTCGCCGGACTGTACGTCGACCGCGTCGGTGATCAGCCCGGAGCCGAGCTTGATGGCCAGCCGGCCGGCGATCTCCTTGCCCTCGACGCTGGACGGGATCAACACGGCGCCGGCCGACACCTTCTCGGCCAACTGCTGCAGCGCTTCGGCCTTCGGGGCGACGAGGAAGCCCTTGATCTGGGCGTCGTCGACGACGTAGACCTTCTCCGCGCCGTACGCGGCGACCTTCTCGGCCACCTCCGAACCCTTGGTGGCCTCGCCGATGAACACCGCCGACGGCTCACCGAGCCGCTTGGCGATGGTCAGCAGCTCGTAAGTCGGCTTGCGGACCGCTCCGTCGACGTGGTCGACGAGGACCAGAACCTCAGACATCTACCCCAACACTCTCTTCCGGGTCTCAGATGAGCTTCGCTCAGATGAATTTCTTGGAGGCGAGGAATGCGGTCAGCGCAGGGGCGCCCGAACCGTCCTCGTCCTTGACGATCTCGCCGGCACTGCGCGGCGGACGAGCAGTGGTGTCCTCGACCGCGGACCAGGCCACGGACAGTCCGACCTGGCCGGCGTCCACGCCCAGGTCGCCGAGCGACCAGGTCTCCAGCGGCTTCTTCTTGGCCGCCATGATCCCCTTGAACGACGGGTAGCGCGCCTCGCCGGACTGGTCGGTCACCGACAGCACGATCGGCAGGGTCGCGCCGATCACCTCGGTCGCCACGTCACCGTCACGCTTGATCCGCACCTGGTCGCCCTGCGTCTCGACCACCGAGGCCATCGTGACCTGCGGCCACGCGAGCCGCTCGGCGAGCATGGCGGGTACGACGCTCATCGCGGCATCGGTCGAGGCCATGCCGCACATGACCAGGTCGACCTTGGTCTCGGCAGCGGCCTTCTCGACCGCCTTCGCGAGCACCAGCGACGTGGCGATGGCATCGGAGCCGGCGATCGCGTCGTCGACGACGTGGATGCCCTTGTCGACGCCCATCTGGAGCGCCTTGCGCACCGCGTCGACCGCCTTCTCGGGGCCGACACACAGCGCCGTCACCTCGGTGTCGTCACCCGCCTTCTCCTTGAGCTGGAGCGCTTGCTCCACGGCGTACTCGTCGAGCTCGGACAGGAGCCCGTCGACGCCGACGCGGTCGACGGTGTTGTCGCCCTCGAACTTGCGGTCGGCCGTGGCGTCAGGGACGTACTTCACGCAGACAAGAATGTTCATGGTGATTCG
>ERZ761602.4198-NODE-4198-length-18970-cov-5.094422_pt1 | contig 18970 bp, 13 predicted proteins | sample MGYA00512165_ERZ761602 | MGnify/ENA primary metagenome ERZ761602 (study PRJEB28899, sample SAMN02445085) | bioreactor sludge metagenome | biome: EBPR sludge; isolation source: Thorneside wastewater treatment plant | place: Australia: Brisbane, Thorneside... | reverse complement strand
GTTTTCATCCTGTAGATCCTGTTCATCCTGTCTCCACCTCGTCCGGTCACCGTCGATGCGACCGTCGCTCCCGGGTCAGGGGCTCCGCTTCAGATCGCGCCATTTCGTGTTCCTCGTCGCGAGCTTTTCCGCTCCGGGGGAGGCCGGCGAGCACCGCGAGGAAACTCCGCACGGACCCGGTCTCCGCGTGCACGGCACGCGCGAACACGTGCGTCACACCCGGAGCCCGTCGCAGCGGCACCACCACCGCGCCGCCGCCGGCGATGCGGGCCAGCGACGACGGCAGGAGCGCGATGCCGCCGCCCGCGGCCACCATCACGACCACCGCCTGCGCGCGGGACGACTCCGCCACGATTCGCGGACGAAATCCCGCCGCTCCACAGCGCGCCCGCACGAAGGCCGCGAACGCCGGCGCAGCCTCGTGCGCCACGGCCACGAGGGGCTCGCCCGCGAGTTCCGCCAGTGCGACCTCGCGCCGCGCCGCGAGCCGGTGGCCCGCCGGCACGAACGCCGCCAGCGGTTCCGTGCGCCAGGACTGGTACACGAGGCCCGGGGCGCGTTCGACCGGTCGCAGTCCCACGAACGCGCCGTCGAGTGTGCCACGGACGAGCCCGCCGAGCAGCTCCGCCGGCAAGCCGTCCTGCACGATGACCTGCACCGCCGGCTGCCGCTGCCGGAAGCGGAGCAGCACCTCCGTGAGCTCGGGCCCGTGCACCGCGCTCACGAATCCGAGCCGCAGGCGCGCCGTCTGGCCCGCCGCGAAGCGCCGCGTCGCCTCTCCCGCCTGGCGAAGCTGCGGCAGGATGCCGCGCGTCTGCTCCTGGAACAGCGCGCCGGCCGGAGTGAGCGTCACGCGCCGGGCCGCGCGCTCGAAAAGCGGCGCACCCAGCTTGTCCTCCAGCGCCCGCACGTGGCGCGAAAGCGGCGGCTGGGCGAGGTGCAGCTTCGCGGCCGCCCGGGTGAAGGAAAGCTCCTCGGCCACGGCCGTGAAGCACTCGAGCTCACGCAGGGAATAATCCATACCGAAAGCGTATCACAAAACGACGGAATCGATAATGTTGTTATAACGAGTCCCGCGGTAGGCTGGTGGCATGGCCCTCAGCGACACCATCAAACGCGGCAGCCTGCGCGCGCCGCACCGCAGCCTCCTCCGCGCCACGGGTGCGATCGAATCCGACGCCGACTGGGACAAGCCCTTCATCGCCGTCGCGAACTCGTTCGTGCAGATCGTGCCCGGGCACGCCCATCTCGACGTGGTGGGCCGCAAGGTGCGGGCGGCAATCCGCGCGGCCGGGGGCGTGCCCTTCGAGTTCAACACCATCGGCGTCGACGACGGGATCGCCATGGGCCACGTGGGGATGAAATACTCGCTGGCTTCGCGGGAGCTGATCGCCGACTCCGTCGAGACGATGCTCCGCGCGCACTGTTTCGATGGCGTGGTCTGCATTCCGAACTGCGACAAGATCGTCCCCGGCATGCTCATGGCGGCCGCGCGGGTGGACATCCCGGCCGTGTTCGTCTCCGGCGGCCCGATGCAGGCCGGGCGCAACCCGGCCTCCGGCCAGGCGCTCGACCTCGCCTCGGTGTTCGAAGCCGTGGGCCAGCTCTCCCGCCAGGCGATCACGGAGGCGGACCTCGAGCGGATCGAGCGGCACGCCTGTCCGACCTGCGGCTCCTGCTCCGGCATGTTCACGGCCAATTCGATGAACTGCCTCGCCGAGGCCCTCGGGCTGGCCCTGCCCGGCAACGGCTCGATCCTTGCCACCGATCCGCGGCGCGACGCGCTGTTCGAAGCCGCCGGCCGGACCATCGTCGCCCTGGTCGCGGCGGGCACGCGTCCCTCCGAGATCCTCACGCGCGCGGCGTTCGAAAACGCCCTCACGCTCGACCTCGCGCTGGGCGGCTCCTCCAACACCATCCTGCATACCCTCGCCCTCGCGCACGAAGCGGGCGTCTCGCTCCCGCTCGCCGACGTCAACGCCCTCGCTGACCGCGTGCCCCTGCTCTGCAAGGTGGCGCCGGCGGGCCCGCATCACGTGGAGGACATCGACCGCGCCGGCGGCGTCTCCGCCGTCCTGCACACGCTCGCCGCGCGGCCCGGCCTGCTGCACCTCGACGCACGCACGGTCACGGGCCGCACCCTCGGCGAGACCATCGCCGGGGCCGGCGTGCGCGATCCCGATGTCATCCGGCCGCTCGAACGCGCTCATTCGCCCCGCGGCGGGCTCGCGGTCCTATTCGGCAACCTGGCCCCCGCCGGCGCGGTGGTGAAGATCGGCGCCGTCGCGCCGGAGATGATGACTTTCCGCGGGCCCGCAGTCGTGTTCGAAGCGGAGGAAGCCGCCCGGATCGGCATCCTCACCGGCCAGGTGCGCGCCGGCGATGTCGTGGTGATCCGTTACGAAGGCCCCCGCGGCGGTCCCGGCATGCAGGAAATGCTGGGGCCCACGTCGGCGCTGGCGGGACGCGGCCTGGCCGAAAGCGTCGCGCTCCTCACCGATGGCCGGTTTTCCGGCGCCACCCGCGGCGGCGCGATCGGCCACATCTCGCCCGAAGCCGCCGCCGGGGGACCGCTCGCGCTGGTCGAAGCCGGCGACCTGATCGATATCGACCTGCCCGGACGGCGCCTTTCCTTGCTCGTGGACGACGCCACCCTCGCCCGGCGCCGCGCCCGCTGGTCCCATCGGCCCCGCCCCGTCCCGCGCGGCTGGCTCGCCCGATACGCGGCCATGGTCTCGAGCGCCAACGAGGGCGCCGTCCTGCGGACTCCGCCGGCAGAGTCCCTGCCCGCAGGCTGAACAACGGGTGGCAGCCGCCCAGGAGTCACGCTGCCGGAACGCGTTGCAGGCCCTGAAACCTCACTGCCGCAGCTGCCGCTCCAGCCCGTCGCGCCGGGATCGGGAATCGCCCTGATCCGGATGTCCGGGGATTTCCGCCGATACCGCACCCCGATCAAGCGCGTCTTCCGCCCGCGCCATGACGTGCCTCGCCTCCGAATTTCTTCGCTGCCGGATGGCGGGTGGCTGCCAGTCGGGTGTCATGGCATGTGGCCGTGAAATCCGTCCTTTCCTCCGCTCCTGCCGCCTTCGTCCCTCCGGACGACGCGCCGCGCCCCGCCGCCATGGCTGACGCCCCGCCTCCTCGCCGCGATTTCGCCGCCCTTTACCGGGACACGGTGGCGCCGCTCCGCCGTTATCTGGCCCGGCTGCTCGGCAACGTCAGCGAGGCGCACGACGTCGCCCACGACGCCTACCTGCGGCTTTATCCCACCGCCCAAGACCCCCGCATCGCCAAGCCGGAAGCGGTCCTCTACACCACCGCCCGCCGCCTCGCCATCAACCGCCTGAAGCGGCGGAGCATCGCCCCGTTCGCGTCCTCACCGGCAGGTGCCGAGACCGCCGCCGCCGCGTCCCCCGGCGTCGCCCAGCAGGTGATGGCCCGCCAGGAGCTGCGGCTGCTGGAAACGGCGCTGGCGGAACTCCCCGAGGGCTGCCGTACCGTTCTCCTGCTGCGCAAGGTGGAGCTGCTTTCGCACCGCGAGATCGCCGCGCGTCTCGGCATCGCGGTGTCCACCGTGGAAAAGCAGCACGCCCGCGCCCTGCGGCTGCTGCGGGCGGCGCTGCCGGCCGAAGCCGTACCCGCCGCGGAGCGAAAGGCCCAGTCATGAAGCCGCGCTCGAACGAACTGCCTGCCGCCGCCGCGGAGGAAGCCGCCCTCTGGGCCGCGCGCCTCGATGGAGATCCCCTTGCGGGCGACCGTTGCGCCGAGCTCGATGCCTGGCTGGCGCGCGATCCGCGCCACCGCGCCCTGCTCTCCCGCTACTGCCAGTTTTCCGCCGACCTCGAGAAACACCTGCCCGAGCTGGTCGCCGCCGGCGCGATCGCCGCTCCTCCCGCCGCGCCGCCCGCGCGCCGCTTCGGCTGGGGCCGCTCGCTGTTCGGCTTCGGTCTCGCGGCCGCGGCGGTCGCCGCCGTCACGGTGTGGTTCACCCGGCCCGCCCGCAATCCCGCCGAAGACATCGTCACCGCCACGGCGCAGCGCGCCACGCACGTCCTCGCCGACGGCACCCGCATCGAGCTCAACGCCCGCACCCGGCTGCGGTTTGCCCAGGTGGGCAACGAACGGCGCGTGCGGCTCGAGGGCGGGGAGGCGCTGTTCGCCGTCACCCGGGATCCCGCGCGGCCTTTCGTCGTCACCACGTCCACCGGCACCGTGCACGTCACCGGCACGACCTTCAGCGTGCGTGACGATCCCGCCGCGCCCGTCGCCTTGGAAGTCGTGGTCGTGGAGGGATCCGTCCGGGTGCGACCGCGGCACGCGTCCGACGAATCGTTCGCGCTCAAGGCGGGCGACCGCCTCGCCGCCAGCCAGAAGCAGGTAAGCGTCGGCCCGCTGTCTCCGGCGGCGCTCGAGAACGCGCTCGCCTGGCGCGACGGCTTCGCGGTCTTCGACGATCTCCCGCTCGCCGAAGCCGCCGCGTGCTTCGCGCGCTATCACGGGCGGAAGATCGTGGTCGCTCCCGAGGTCGCCCGCCAGCGGCTCGGCGGCCTGTACCGGCTCGACGACCTGGGCGCGTTCACGGCCGGCCTCGAGCGCACGAACCTGCCCCAACCCGTCTCCGTGCGGACGTCGCCGGACGGCGCGTTGCACGTGCTGCCGCGTCCGGCGCGCTGACCCCAACCCCTGCCCGGTCGTGCGGCCCGCGCCCCTCTTCCTCGGACTGCTCTGCGCGTGGGCGGCGGTGGCGGGCGGGCGCGCGGAAGGCCCGCTGACATTCGACCTGCCGGCGCAACCGGCCGCGCAGGCGCTGCTGACGTTTTCCAAACTCACCCGGATCGAGGTCCTCTACTCGTTCGACACGCTCCGCTCCGTCCAGTCGGCGCCGGTGCACGGAAAATTCGTCCCCGCCGACGCTCTCGCGCAACTGCTGCGCGGCACGGGCTTCGTCGCCCGGCCCCACGGCAGCGGGCGCTTCGTCATCGACCCGGCGGCCCCTCCGACGGGCGGCGTCCGCGGCCGGCTCGTCACTCCCGACGGCGCGCCCGTCGCCGGCGCGCGGGTCGCGCTACCGCCCACGCGCCAGGTCGCGCTGTCGAACCGCGCCGGCGACTTCGAATTCCCTGCCGTGCCCGCGGGCACGCACCGGCTCGTCGCGGCCGCCGACGGTTACCGGTCGCTCGAGCTGGCCGGAGTCGTCGTGGAGGCCGGTCGCTCCGTCGCGCTCGGCGCCCTGCGCCTCGAGCCGGCTCACCAGCCCGCCTCGCTCGCGCCGTACCTCGTCCACGACCGCGCGACCCGCGCGAATCCGTTCGACCGCAGCGAGACGCGCGCCGGCCCGCGCGGTCCGGGCGACCACCTGGACCTCGCGCGCACCGAGAACGACGCCCTGCCCTTCAACATCTTCAACCGCGACCAGATCGCGCGCAGCGGCGTGGTGAACCTGAACGAGTTCCTCCAGCGCGAGGTGCTCGACAGCGACGCGTCCACGCGGCCGCCCGAGCAGGATGGCGGCCCGCCCGCATTCCAGGCCGGCAGCACCAACATCAACCTCCGCGGCTTCGGCGCCGACCAGACCATCGTGCTCGTCAACGGCCGTCGGCTGCCCGAGGCACTCGTGAGCGGCTCGACCGGCCAGACCCCCGACGTGAACTTCATCCCGGTCAGCCTCGTGCAGCAGATCGAGGTGCTGCCGCTCTCGGCCGCCGCGCTGTACAGCGGCAACGCCGTGGGCGGCATCGTCAACATCGTGCTCCGGCCCGCCGTCGACACCACCGCGACCGAGGCCTCCCTCACCTACACCAACGCGCTCGCCGGCTACGACGCCGCGCAGACGGCCGGCTCGCTGCTGCACAGCCGCTCGCTGCTCGGCGGCGCGCTGCGCGTGCGCTTCAACGCGAGCGTCACCCGCACGACGCCGCCCAACGAGAGCGAGCTCGGTCTCCGCCAGCGCCGGCCCCGACCCAACCTCCCGCTCACCGCGTCGCTCTACCGCGCCACGCCGAACGTCCGCAGCGTCGCGCTGCGCCCGGCGGACGCGGACCCGGAAGACCCCGGGCCGCTCCCGCCGCCGCTGCAGGGCCTCGGCACCGCCACCGTCACCTCCGTCGCCCCCGGCGCCAACGGCCTCGGCGGGCTCGCCGCGTTTGCCGGTCGCGAGGGCGTGCGCAACTGGGACCTGCTGCGCGCCCCGGGCGGCTTCGCGTCCTCGCTCGACAGCGTCCATTCCCCCTACGGCCGCGAGCAGCACCGCACCGCCTGGTTCGCCTCCGTGGTCTACGACGCGGCATCGTGGCTGCAGCTCGGGTTCGACGGCATGTACACGCGCACGATCGTCCACCGCGGCTACGATGTCATCGCGGCCGACCTGCGGATGCGCGCCGACGCGCCGCACAATCCGTTCGGCCAGGACGTCGTGGTCTCGCTGCTCGAGATGGCTCCGCGGCTGGGCGAACACTACAGCCGCGCGCGGCTCGAGTTCGGCTCGGGCGTGCTGAGCGCGCTGGTGCAGCTGCCGCGGGGCTGGACGCTGCTCGCCGACGGCCAGTACGGCCGCAACCTGGCGAAATATCGCGGGCTGGCCGGAGCCGATTCGAGCCGGTGGGAGCAACTGATCCAGGCGGGAAGCTACCTCCCGCTGCGCGACACCCAGGTCTTCGCCCCGCCGCAGGAATTCTACGACCACGTGCTGATCTATCGCGGCGGCCAGGGGCGCTTCGTCACCGTCGGCGACTACACCACGCTGGACGCGTCGGTGCGCCTCGGCCACCGCGCGCTGGCGCTGCCGACGGGCACCGCCGCGGTCAACCTCGGCACCGACTACCGCCGCAACGAGCTCGCGCCGCACGTGGACGAGCGGCTGTTCGCCGACGGCACGCTTGCGGCCGAACCCATCCGCTACCTTGGCCGCGCGATCGAGCGCTACAGCTTCTTCGGCGAGGTCCAGGCACCGCTGCTGCCATCCGCCTGGCTCCCGCGCGGACTGCGCCGGCTCGAGGCGGACTTCGCGATCCGCTACATCGCGTCGCGGCTCGACCGCGAAGCCAACGTCGCGCCCACGTTCGCGCTCAAGGCGCAGTTCGCCGGCGGTTTCGCGTTCCGGGGAAGCGTGAGCACCTCGAGCCGCTATCCCACGCCGCAATTGAGCCGGGTGACGCTGGCCGGTCCCGGCACGCGGCCGTCGACCGCCGGGATCGACTTCCGCGAGGCCTACGATCCGGCGCAGAAGCAGACGTACACGGTGCAGGAGCAGGATTTCATCAACCCGGACCTGATGCCGGAGGACGCCCTGACGCAGACGGCCGGGCTGCTCTGGCGCGGGGGCTCCGAGCATCGCTTTCGCGCGGCGCTGGACTTCGTCGAGACCCGCAAGGTCAACGAGCTCGTCTCCCTCGACGTCCAGACGATCCTGAACCTCGAGCACCTCTTTCCCGACCGCGTGACGCGGCGGACCGAGGCCGATGCCGGCGGCGCCGCGGGCACGGTCAAGTCGGTCGTGACCGGCTCGATCAACTCCGCCTGGCGGCGCTCGCACAACTGGAACCTCTCGCTCGACTACGCGTGGACCCGCTGTCTCGGCGGCACGCTCGAGGCGTACGGCCGGCTCATTCATTACACCCGTTACGATCACCTGCTCGTGCCCGGAGCCCAGCCGATCGACGAACTGTCCCACCCGGAAGGCACCGCCGCCAACCTGCTGCGCTACCGGGCCAAGTTCGGCGCGGGCTGGTCCGGACGGCTCTGGGGTTTCGGCGTGGACGGGCACTACTTTCACTCGCGGCTGCTGCCGCGCACCCAGTGGGACGAGCAGGGCAGCGATCGCATCCGTCCGTATTGGCAGGGCGATGTATTCTTGCAGGGCTCACTTTCCGGCCTCGCGCGCTGGCTGCCCCGGGGGCTGCGCGCCCAGGTCCGCGTGAACAACGTCTTCGGCGCCCGCTATCCCGCCTACGTCTTCGATTCCTCCGGCGCGGGCGTGCAGACCTACGGCGACTGGCGGCGTCGCGCGTACTCCCTGTCGCTGACCACCGCATTCTGAGCCGTAGCGGGTTCCTGCGCGCCGCTTGTCATGCAGGGAAACGCCCTCCCCGTGAACCCCGACTCCCCCTCCCCGATCCCGGACGATTCCGCCCTGCGCGAGGCGCTCAAGCGCTGCTCGGCCACGACGTACGATGCCGCCTGCCGCTTCCGCCAGCACGGGCATCCCGACGACCTCCGGCTGGTCGTCGCCGGGGTGATCGAGCGCTACGTCGAACGGGCGCAACGCGCCACGCTCGCGGGTGGGGCCGATTCGCTGCGGCTGCGCGAGGACCTGGGGCTGGATTCGCTCACGATGATGGAGATCGTGATGCTCGCGGAGGAAATCCTGCCGCTGTCCGTGGGCAACGACGAGCTCACCCAGCTCCGCACGGTCGGCGACGTGCAGGCCCTGGTCGCACGAAAGGTTTCGCCCGCGCGCTCCGGCGTCGAGGCGCCCGCCGCGTCGTAGCACGCGCAGGCGACGGAGCGCGGCGGCGACGGACGCGCCCGCTGGAGGAGGCGGCGGCGCGCCGCGGCTGGACATCGCGGCGCGTTCGTGGCGCCATCGGGCTGTGCGCGCCCCTCCGTTCCTCCTGGTCCTCGTCGTGCTTGTCGCCACCGGCCTTCGCGCCGCCGATCCTGGCGCGGCCCGGCGACCCAACATCCTCTGGCTCATCGGCGAGAATCTGAGCCACGACCTGGGCTCCTACGGGGCGAGGCACGTGCACACGCCGCACCTGGACCGGCTCGCGGCGGAAGGGACGCGGTACACGCGGGTGTTCGCCACCAACCCGGCCTGCGCGCCGAGCCGCTCGGCGTTCTTCACCGGGATGTATCAGACTTCCACCGACACGCATCCGATGCGCTCGCACCGGAGCGACGGTTTTCGCCTGCCGTCCGGCGTGATCCCGGCCACGCACCGGCTGCGGGACGCGGGTTATTTCACCGCCAATCTCAAGACCGTCGACGGCCACCGGGTCGGCACGGGGAAGCTCGATCTCAATTTCGTCAACGAAGGCCCGATCTACCACGAGAACTCCGACGACTGGAGCTCGCTGCCGCGCGACCGGCCGTTCTTCGCCGTGGTGAATGCGGAGGAGTCGGAGTACGACATCTACGATCGCAAGAGCGCGGAGAAGCCGCGCGTGGAATGGGTCGGCGAGCGCGAGCACGTGCGCCACGCGACGCCCGCCGCCGTCACGCCCCCGCCCTACTACCCCGACCACCCGGTCGTGCGCGAGGAGTGGGCGCGCTACCTGAATTCCGTCTCCGGCATGGACGCGCGCTTCGGCCGGGTGCTCGACCGCCTGCGGGCGGACGGCCTCGAGGAGGACACCGTCATCGTCTTCTTCGGCGACAACGGCCAGCTCGAGCCCCGCGGCATCCACTGGTGCTACGACAACGGCCTGCGCGTGCCGCTCATCATCCGGTGGCCGCGCCGGCATCCCGCGCCCGCCGGGCTCGCCCCGGGCCGCGTCGACGACCAGATCCTCAGCCTGATCGACGTGACTGCCACGACCCTCGCGTTCGCCGGCCTGCCCAAGCCGCCGCTGTTCCACGGCCGGGTGTTCGCCGGCGCGCACGCGGAGGCGCCGCGCCGGTTTGCCTTCGCCGCGCGCGACCGGATCGACGAGACGGTGCAGCGCATCCGCTCCGTGCACGAGGAACGCTACCATTACATCCGCACGTTCACGAGCGGCCCCACGTTCGCCTCGCTCAACCGATACAAGGAAAAGTGCTTTCCCATCATGGGCGTCATGCGCGACCTGCACGCACGCGGCGAGCTGCGCGGGCCGCCGCTGGAGCTCATGCAGCGCACGGGACCGTTGGAGGAATTGTACGACACCGTCGTCGACCCGCACGAGATCCGGAATCTCGCCGGCTCGCGCGATCCGGCGCATGTCGCCGCCCTCGGGCGGCTGCGCGCCGCGCTCGACACCTGGATGGTCGAGACCGGCGACCGCGGTGCGATCCCGGAACCGCCCGAGGTGGTGGCGCCGTTCACCGCCGAGATGCACCAGTGGTTCGGCACGCCGGCCTGGTACCGCGGGGAGGTCCGGCCATGAGCGCGCCCCTCGTCGTGCGGTCGTTGTCCGCCGCCGAGCACGATGCGGCCGCGCAACTGCTCCACCGCTCGCTCGTGCACTGGTACGAGAGCCGCCTGCGGCAGGGCGCGCGCTTCGGCGACCGCGCCGAGCCGTTCCGGATCTTCCCCGACGTCTACGCCGCGCTCGACCCCGGCGAGGCGCTCGCCGCGTTCGCGCCCGATTCCGGCGCGCTGCTCGGCGTGAACTTCGTGCATCCGCGCGAGACGCATGTCTCCGTCGGCATCGTCGCCACCGATCCCGCGGCCCAGGGCCGCGGCGTCGCGCGGGCGCTGCTCGCGCCGGTGCTGGACCGCGCCCGCCAGCTCGGCCGGCCGGCGCGCCTCGTCTCCAGCCTGCTGAACCTCGACTCGTTCTCGCTGTATTCCCGCCTCGGATTCGTCCCTCACACGATCTTCCAGGACCTCGCGCTGAGCGTGCCCGCGGCCGGCTTCGGGGCGCCGCGACCGCCCGGCGCCGACCGCGTCCGGCGCGTCACCGACCCCGCGGAGGCCGCCCGCCTGGCCGACCTCGAGTTCGCGTTGCAGGGCATCCGCCGCGAGCGGGACTACGCCTTCTTCATCCGCAACCCGGTCGGGGACTGGCGGCTCTGGGCCGTGGAGGACGCCTCCGGCCGGCTCGACGGCGTGCTCGCCGCGAGCCACGACCCGAGGTTCGTCATGCTCGGGCCGGGGGCCGCGCGGACCGAGGAGGCGGCCGCGGCGCTGCTCTGGCGGGCGCTCGATGCGATGCGCGGGCTCTCGCCCGTGTTCCTCGTGCCCAGCCAGGCCCGCGGCCTGGTGCAACAGGGCTACGGCTGGGGGGCGCGCAACGTGGAGCTTCACGTCGCCCAGACGACCGGCCCGCTCACGGCGACCACCGGGATCGCGTTTCCCACGTTTCTGCCCGAGTCGGGCTGAGCCCCGGGTCGCTCAGATCCCGGCGCGTTGCGCGGCGTCAGCCTGACGCGGGGTGCGCTCCGTCCCAGCCGCGGCGCCGACGAAGCGGGCCCGCCGATCGCCGGCGGACAGAACAACTTCCGCGCTTCAGCTCCGCCCGCTTCAGGGCGACACGCGGCGCAACACGTGCGCCGAGGCGTGGTGTTCGAAGGTCAGTTCCCCGCCGGCGAACCAGGGCGCGAGCTCCGCCTCGAGCCAGGCGCGGGCGGCGGCGACGGGAATTTCTCCGCCGTCCACCACGCGGATCACGCTGCTGTGGGTGAGCAGGTTGGCGACGTAGCGGTGAAGGTCGTAGTCGGCGGTGAACCGGACCGACTCGCCCGCCACCAGCTCGAAGCCGAACGCGGCTGCCTTCACCTCGTCCATCGGCTCGTCGCTGCGGGCGACCTTGGGGAATCGACGCCGGAACGTCTCTCGCTTCCAGCAGGCAAAGTCCTCGCGGTCCGGCAAGGCGCCCATCGAGCCGATCCGGTAGAGGGCAAGCCAGCCGTCCGGCACCAGCACGCGCGCCGCCTCGGCCAGGAAACGTTCGTGGTCGAACCAGTGGTAGGCTGAGCAGACGGTGACGAGTTCGAACGACCCGCCGCGAAACGGCAGCGCCTCGGCGTGGGCCTTCCGGTATTCGACCTGCGGATGCAGCGGCGCCTGGGCGATCATGGCGGACGAGGCGTCGACGCCGACGATGTGCCGGGCGTACGGCGCGAGCGCGACGGTGGAATTGCCCGTGCCGCAGCCCACGTCGAGGGCCCGGGCCACCGGCAGGTGCCCGCGAAGTGCGGCGAGCAGCAACGGCAGCACCTCGGGATGCGCGGCCGGCCGCGCCACGGCGTACCGCAAGGCCGCCGCCGGGTGCGCGAAGTAGTTGACCGGCTTCGCGGCGGCGGGGGACTCCACGGTTGCGCTCGTCGGCTTCATGCTCCTCCAGCATCGGCACGACCCCGCGGCCCCGCAAACGGCGGGAGTTACGTTCCGGTCAAGATGGCTTCCGGAAGCGGCGGCACGCGCGCCGCGCCCGCTCGGCCGGGGCGCGGATCACGCACTCCGCCGCATGGTCGTTGACGAGGCCCATCGCCTGCATGAACGCGTAAACCGTGGTGGGGCCGACGAACGTCCAGCCCCGACGTTTCAGCTCCCGGGACAGCATGCGCGACTCCGCCGACTCCCCCACCGGTTGCGTCGGAGCGACGGCGGGCTCGCGCGGGGCGAAGCGCCAGACGAAGTCCGCCAGCGAGCCCTCGGCATCGACCAGCTCGCGCGCCCGCCGGGCGTTATTGATGACCGCCTCGATCTTGCCGCGGTGCCGGACGATGCCCGCGTCGTGCAGGAGCCGGTCGACGTCGCGCGCAGTGTAGCGCGCCACGCGGTCGAAGTCGAACTGGTGGAACGCCGCGCGGAAGTTCTCCCGTTTGGCGAGGATGGTGCGCCAGCTCAGGCCCGACTGGAAGCTCTCGAGGCAGAGCTTCTCGAAGAGCCGGCGGTCGTCCTCGACCGGGAAGCCCCACTCGGTGTCGTGGTAGGCGAGAAACTCGGGCGCCGCCGCGCACCAGCGGCAGCGCGGCCGTCCATCGGGACCGTCGATTGTCATGCCGGCGTAAAACAGCAGCACGCGCGCGACCGCGAGCCGGTAAACGCGACGCCGCCCCACCGCGATGGCAGCGGACGCCCCGACCCGGCCGCCCCGTGTCCTCGCCGCCGCTACGGGCTTGACCTTGGCCACCCGCGAAATCTGTTTCTCCGCACTTCCGTGTCTCGCGCGTTCAAGAGCCTCTGCCTGGTGCTCGCCCTCCTCTGGGTGCCGCTGACGCAGCATTGCCTGCTCGAGGCGGCGGGCGGCGGCGCGAGTTCGTGCGAGCATGCCACCGAGGCCTCCTGCGCCCACGACAGCTGCGAGGTGGTCGAAGGCGGCAGCTACAAGGTGAACGCCGGCACGGCCAAGGCCGTCCCGCCGGTCCTGATCGCCTGCGTCGGATGGCTCGCGTCCGTCACCGTGCCCGAGCCGGAAACCCGCGACGCGCGGATCGCCGACGATCGTCGGGATCGACCGCCGGACTGGGTCCCGAACTGGCAGTTCGTGCAGCGAGCCGCGCCCCCGGCGCGGGCACCTTCGCCCCTGGGCTGATTAGTCCCTGCGCGGACTAGTCGGCTCTTTCCCGTTGGTCCGAACCCCTTCCCGGGACGCCTGCGCGCGTCCGCCGTCCGGGGGTTCGCACGCTCTTCCCTCGCCGTTCCCTGTCCGCATGAAACCCACCTTCGTCACATCGTCGCTCTTCCTCCGGCCCGGATCAGGGCTGGTCGCACTCATCCTCGTCGGGGCGGGGCAAGCCCAGCCCGCTCCGGCCGTCTCGCTGCCCGCGCTCGTCAGCGAGATCGTCGCCCACCATCCCGAGCGGAGATTCTACGAGGCCGAGATCGCCGCCGCGAAGTCGAGCGCCCGCGTCGCGGGTCGACTCGGCGATCCGGAGGTGTCGCTCGACCTCGGCCAGAAACGCCTGCGCGATGCCGCCGGCGCGAAGCTGGGCGACGGCATCGTCTGGTCGGTCTCCGTCACGCAAACCTTCGAATGGCCCGGCCGCTTGTCGCTGCGCAAGGCCATCGCCAACCGCCAGGTCGAGCTGGCCGAACTCGGTGTCGCCCGCTTCGAGCACGCCCTCGCGGCCCGCGCCCGCACGCTGGCTTTCGGTCTCCACACGGCCCATGCCAGGGCGGCGGCGATCCGCGAAGTCTCGGATCGGTTCGCCGCCCTGAAAGAGACGTTCCTCGCCCGCGATCCCGCCGGCATCACGCCGCTGCTTGAAACGCGCGTGATCGAGGCAAGCGAACTCGTCCTCCAGCGCCGCGCCACCGAGGCCGAGCTCGCGGTGCAGGCCGCCTTGATCGAATTGAACCTGCTGCGCGGCGCGGCGGTGGACGCTCCCCTGACCGTCGCCGTGCCCGCACTCGCCTTCCACGCCATGCCGCCCACGGCGGAACTGCTCGGCGCGGCGCGCGAGAGGAACTTCGAGTACCGCACCCGCGTGCTCGAACTCGAGCAACAGGGCCTGGCGGTGCGGCTCGCACGCCATGAGCGCCACCCTGGCATCAGCGTCGGACCGTACCTCTCCCGCGACCAGGTCGGAGATCGCGAGACCATCGTCGGACTCGGCCTGAGCATGCCGCTGCCCGTTTCCGGTCGGAGCGCCGGCGGCGTGGAAACCGCCGAGGCCCGGCGTCGCCAGGCGGAGGCCGCTGCCCTGGTCGCGCTCCGCGAACTGGACCGCCAAGTCGTCACCGCCGCGCAGGCTTTCGCCACGAAGCTCGCGGAGGTGCGCCGCTGGTCGCCGGACTCGCTGCAGAAATTCCGGGAGGCCGCCGAACTCGCCGACCGCCACTATCGCACGGGCGCGGTGCCCATCGCCACCTACGTGGAGCTGCAGCAGAGTTACCTCGATGCCGTCGAGGCGCTGCTCGATACGCAGGGCGAGGCGCTCGCCGCGGGCCTGAAGCTGCAGCAGCTCACCGGCCTCGATCTCAACCCCGTGGAACTCAAGCCATGAAGCCGCACCCAGGCCTGGCACTCGGGTTCGCCGCGATCGCGCTCGCTCTCGCCGGCTGCGGGAAAAGGGAGACCGCCCACCGGCACGCGGGGCATGCGCACGATGACCCTGCGCACGACGACCACGCGCACGCGGAATCGGCCAGGACGAGCAAGCCCGAGACCACCTTCAAGGCAGGCTCAGGGCTCACGTTTCCGGAGGAGACGCGCCAGGCCCTCGGCCTGGCTACGGTCGAGGCGGAGGAGAAGCCAGTCGCGCGCTCGCTTCGGCTGACGGTGCAGGTCTTCAACAATCACCCGCAGGTGCTGGGCACCGCCAGCGTGCCGGCGCCAACGGCCGACGCCCTCGAAGGCCAGACGCTCTCGGGCGCGAAGCTCGTGCGCATCGATCGCGGCGCGGCGTCGGCCGGCGGCGAGATCGAACTCATCCTCGCCCTGGAATCTGCCCATCCGGTGGGTGCCTTCGTGCCGGTCACGCTCACGGTCGGCCGCCCCGAACCCGCGCTGGTCATCCCGCGCTCCGCCCTGCTCCGCACCACCGAGGGCACGTTCGTCTACGTCGCCAGCGGCGCATCGTTCCTGCGCACCGCGGTCAAAGTCGGCCGCTCCGATGCGGAAAGGTTCGAGATCACCGACGGACTTTCCCCCGGCGACATCGTGGTCACCCGGCCCGTCGAGCAGCTCTGGCTCGCGGAACTGCGCCTCACCAAGGGCGGCGGGCACTCCCACTGATTCCAACCCACTGCAACGTGCTAGACCGCATCCTCGAATTTTCGGTGCGCCAGCGTGCGTTCGTCGCGCTCGCCACCGCGATCATGGTCGGCGTGGGACTCTGGTCGGCAACCCGGCTGCCCATCGACGCCCAGCCCGACATCACCCACGTCCAGGTGCAGGTGAACACCGCCGTGCCGGCGTTGGCGCCCGTGGAGATCGAACAACTCGTCACCTTCCCGCTGGAAAACGAACTCGCCGGCATCCCCGGCATGAACGAGCTGCGGTCGCTCTCCAAATTCGGCCTTTCGCAGGTCACCCTGGTGTTCGCGGACGGCACGGACCTCTACCGCGCCCGCCAACTTGTCGCCGAGAGACTGCAGAACGTGGCCGACGACCTGCCTCCGGGCGTCACGCCCAGGCTGGCGCCGGTGACCACGGGCCTCGGGGAGATCTTCTACTACGTGCTCGACTACGCTCCCGACGCGCCGAACCAGCCGGCGACCCGGGAGGAGCAGTTGCGCGAGCTCAAGCTCCTCCACGATTTCGTGATCAAGCCCCGCCTGCGGGCCACGCCCGGCCTGGCGGAAGTGAACGCGTCCGGCGGATACGAGAAGCAGATCGTCGTGTCGCCCGATCCGACGAGGCTCCGGGCGGTCGGCCTCACCTTCTCGGAAGTGGCCGACGCGCTGGGCGAGAATGTCGAGAACGCCGGCGGCTCGGTCCTTCAGATCGGCGGCGAACAGGTGACGGTCCGCGCCTCGGGTCGCGTCACCACGCTCGAGGAGATCGGCGACCTGCCCCTCAAGTTCACCGGCCGGGCCGAAATCCTGAAGGTGCGGGACGTAGCCAGCGTCGAAGTCGGCTCCGCCGTTCGCACCGGGTCGGCCACGTACAACGGCCGGGAATCGGTGCTCGGAGCCGCCCTCATGCTCGCCGGCGAGAACAGCCGGCTCGTCGCCAGGGCGGTCGGCGAAAAGCTCGCGGAAATCCAGGGCAAGCTCCCGCCGGGCGTGACGATCACGCCGGTCTATGACCGGACCGCCCTGGTGGACGAGGTGATCTGGACCGTCGAGAAGAGCCTGTTCGAAGGCGCCATCCTGGTCGTCGTCATCCTGCTGCTCCTCCTCGGCAACGCACGGGCCGCGATCATCGTCTCGCTCGCCATTCCGCTGTCGCTGCTGTTCGCGATGACCGGCATGGTGCAGACCCGGATCTCCGGCAATCTGCTGAGCCTCGGCGCCATCGACTTCGGGCTCATCGTGGACGGCGCCGTGGTGATGGTGGAGAACATCATCCGGCACCTGGCGGAGAAGCAGCACAAGCTGGGTCGTCGCCTCGACGCCCGCGAGCGCGCGCACGAAGTGCTGCTCGCCGCCAGGGAAGTCGTGAACCCGATGTTCTTCGGGGTGCTGATCATCACCGTCGTGTACGTGCCGATCCTCGCCCTCACCGGCATCGAGGGGAAGATGTTCCGCCCGATGGCGCTCACCGTCATGTTCGCGCTGGTGGGGGCGCTGGTCCTGGCGCTCACGCTCATGCCCGCGCTCTGCTCGTGGTTCCTCGGGGGCAGGATCGCGGAAAAGGACGCCTGGCTGGTGCGCGTCGCCAAGCGGGCCTACGAGCCGGTCCTTCGCTTCGCGTTGAACCATCGGATCGTGGTGATCGGCGTCGTGACCGCCGTTCTCGGCCTGGCGGCCTGGACCTATTCCCGCCTCGGCGCCGAATTCGTGCCGCAGCTCGACGAAGGCGCGTTTGCGACGCACATGATCCGCACGACGAGCATCGGCCTCGATGCGTCCATCGCCATGCAGGAGCGCGCCGAGAAAGTGCTGCTCGAGAAGTTCCCGGAGGTGGCGCACACCTTCAGCCGCATCGGCACCGCCGAGGTCGCGACCGACCCGATGGGCGTCAACGTCGCGGACTGCTACATCTTCTTCCGACCCCGGGAGACGTGGCGCAGGATCGAGGGCCGGACGATCTCGAAGGACGAGCTGGCCAACCTGATGTCCGCCGAGTTGACGGCGCAGGTGCCGGGGCAGGCCTATCTCTTCAGCCAGCCTATCGAGATGCGCTTCAACGAAATCCTCGAAGGCACCCGCGCGGACGTGACGGTGAAGGTCTTCGGCGACGACTTCGCCACAATCGAGCGGATCGCCGGGGAGGCGCGGGAGATCCTCGAGCAGGTTCCGGGCGCAGTCGACGTGGAGTTCGATGCGCTCGGCAAGGCGCCGATGCTCGAGATCATTCCCGATCGTGCCGCGCTGACGCGCTACCACCTGCACGCGGCCGGGATCAACCGCGTCGTCGCCGCCGCGCTCGCCGGCCAGGAAGCCGGCCGGCTGATCGACGGCAACCGCCGTTACGACCTCGTGGTGAGGCTGCGCGAGGAGCAGCGCGTCGACCTCGAGGCGCTCGAGCGCCTTCCGGTCCGCACCGACGGGGGCGGCATGCTCACCCTCGGCCAGGTCGCGCGGCTGCGCTTCACCGAGCAGGTCGCCTCGGTCACCCGCGAATTCGGCCAGCGCCGGGCCGCGATCATGATCAACCTCCGCGGGCGCGACGTCGCGTCCTTCGTCGCCGAGGCGCAGGCGAAGCTCGACGCCGGGCTGAAGCTGCCGGCCGGCTGCACGCTCGAGTTCGGCGGGCAGTTCAAGAACCTCATGGAGGCAAAGGCGCGTCTCGGCTACGTGGTGCCGGCGGCGCTGATCCTGATCTTCATCCTGATCTTTTTCACGCTGCACAGCTTCCGCCAGACGGTGCTCGTGTTCCTCGCGGTGCCGCTGGCGGTCACCGGCGGCGTATTCGCCCTGGCGCTACGCGACCTGCCGTTCTCGATCTCCGCGGGAGTGGGCTTCATCGCGCTCTCCGGCATCGCGGTGCTGAACGGCCTCATGATCGTCACGTTCTTCAACCAGCTCCGCGAGCAGGGCGCCGACCTGGAGACCGCGGTCTGGGACGGCTCGCTGCTGCGCCTCCGGCCGAAGCTGATGACGGCCCTCGTCGCGTCGCTCGGGTTCGTCCCGATGGCGCTCAGCACCGGCGCCGGCGCCGAGGTGCAGCGCCCGCTCGCCACCGTGGTCATCGGCGGCATCGTCACCTCCACGTTCCTCACGCTCGTCCTGCTGCCCACGCTCTACGCCTGGGTGGAGCGGGAGCGGGGCCGGAAGTGAGGGCCGGAGGAGCCGGGTGAACGCAAGGGAGCCGCGGACGGTGACCGCGGCTCACTTCAGCTCGTCGAGCGTCAAATTCACCACGCCCATGTGGTAGCGCTGGTGCTCGGCGATGCCGTTGACGTAGTACGCGAGCAGGATGCGGCCGCCCGGCAGCTCGATCGCGTCGGGGTACCCGCAGTCGCGGTTCTCGAGGGCGACGAGGCGTTGCACCGGGCCCCAGGACCGGCCGCCGTCGCGGCTGAGCCGCGCATCGATGCCCCGGTCGTTGTCGGCCCGCTTGCCGTAGGTCAGCAGCAGCCGGCCATCGCTGAGCTGCAGCAGGTGCGCCGACGACACCGGTTTGATGTCCAGGATGCCGGCGGGCCGCCAGGTGAGGGCGTCGTCGTCCGAGAGAAAGATCTCGAGGTCGAGGTACTCGAAGCGGCGGCTCGCCGCGACCCACTTGCCGCCGCCGAGGTGCGTGATGGCGGCCTCGACGTGGCGGTCCTGCGC
>ERZ761602.4195-NODE-4195-length-18992-cov-10.746686_pt1 | contig 18992 bp, 20 predicted proteins | sample MGYA00512165_ERZ761602 | MGnify/ENA primary metagenome ERZ761602 (study PRJEB28899, sample SAMN02445085) | bioreactor sludge metagenome | biome: EBPR sludge; isolation source: Thorneside wastewater treatment plant | place: Australia: Brisbane, Thorneside... | reverse complement strand
ATAGTCGATATAGCGGGCCAGGGCGTGCGGCAGGTCGCCGGTCCCCTCGGCAGCCTTGACGATGCCCACGTAGAGCGGCGGAAAAACCTCAGGCTGCTGGGCCAGGGCCGCCGAAAAGCGTAGGCCGTCGCGCAGCTGGGCGGTCAGTCGTTCGAGCACCGCCCGCGCGAGCGGTGAAGCCTCCTTCTCGAGCAAGGCCTCAAAGGTCTCGACCAGGCTCAAGCCGGCTTCCAGCAAGGCCAGCAGCTCGGCACTGAAGAGCAGCAGCGAAAAAGCCCGGTTGCCACGCCCCGGCACGCGCGCCGCCTGGCCGGCGCCGCCTGCCGCCTTGATCGACAGCGCCTGCAAGCGCCGCTGCTGAAGCAGCCTGCCGACCTCCCCGGCATCCGCGGCCTCGACGCTGTGCGTCTCGATCAGGTTGTCGGCAGATAGGGCACGAACCTCAAAGCGCATCCTCGCTCCGCCAGATCCTATTGATAGCTGACATCGGCGGCGTCACCGGTCCCTCCAGGCTGGCCATCCTTGCCGTACGAAATGATCTCGAAATCGCTCGTGGCGCCTGGCGAGCGATAGAGGTAGGCGTGCCCCCAGGGGTCGTCGGGCACCGCCTTCTGCAAGTAGGGGCCGTTCCAGCGAGGGGCGCTGGCCGGCTTGCTGAGCAAGGCCTTGAGCCCCTCTTCGCTGGTCGGGTAGCGACCGACTTCCAGGCGATAGGTGTCGAGCGCACGCGCGAAGGCCTCCACCTGCGCCTTGGCCACCCCCTGTTCGGAACGCCCCAACTGCGAGAAATACTTCGGACCGACGTAGGCCGCCAGCAGACCAATGATGGTCACCACGACCAGCAGCTCGAGCAGGGTGAAGCCTCCGGCGGGACGTGCCTGACGGTGGCGGGCGGGCAAGCAGGCAATGGCCGCCGCGCCAGCCGCGCAGCCGCGGTCATTGCTCTGCTCTGCGCAACTGTTGTGCAAGCCTCTGCTCATTGCCTGTTCCCCCGTGCCACTGCCGATAGTACCGCCGGTACGTAGAGCATGGTTTCACTATAGGGCGGAATCCGGTCGCCATTCCTGGCCACCGCTCCCTGACCGGCATTGTAGGCGGCCAGGGCCAGGGCCACATTGCCGCCATGCTGAGCGAGCAGATCCTTGAGGTGGCGCACACCGGCATCGATGTTCTGCGCCGGATCAGCGCGGTTGCCGACTCCGTAACGTGCAGCGGTCGCCGGCATCAGCTGCATCGCACCCACGGCCCCTGCCGGCGAAACAGCGGCGGCGTTGAAGCCGGATTCGACGGCAATCACGGCCGCGACCAGTTCCGGCGCCACCTGATGGAGGCGAGCAAAATGCGCGATCAACGGCGTCAACTGCCGCCGCCCCTCTTGCTGGCTGATGCGGCTACTGGTTCCCGGCGCCGTGCCACCCGTGCCACCCGTGCCACTCTTCGGGCGCACCGTCTTGCCGCGAATGAACAAGCGGTAGCTGGCATCACGACGCTCGCTGGCGTAACGGGGACTGCCATCCACGTATGAAACGAAGACGTTGCCGACAGTCGCTGCGGTCGCCAAAGGCGGCAGCAGGCTGCCAGCACACAAGGCCGTTGCCACGGCAAGCCGCGTGCAGATCACCCGATGAAGAGGAAAAGTCACCTTTGTCACGGTTCTCCCATCAGAACACCCCTTTCCTGCAGGAGCAGACCACCGTTCGCCGGATGGCCTGCTACTCCTCGCTGACCGGCAGCGCTTAACGGCAGATGGTGCCTTTAAGCGGAGCGCCGGCAAACTCGTGGCCGGCGATCTCAATGGAGACGCTTGCCTTGGCGAATTTCTTGGTGCCGCCAACGCCGATCAATTGCTCGATCGCCACCGGCCCCCTGGGATCGTCAGCAGCGGCGGGGAGAAAGACGCCGGTGTCACGCAGGAATATCTGGCCCAGTTGTTTGTCTTTTCTGGGCTCACGGTCGGCAGAAACCGTGACCACCGTGGCCGCGGTGAACACCGGGGCCGGAAGTGGATCTGTCGGCAAAAGATCGAGAAGAGTGTTGAAACTATTGACGGTGAACGCGGATAGAGACGAAGCTTCAACCGGACGCCCGCCCAGACTCGCGTCCTTAATCTCCCCGGAAAAACAGACGGCTTCCTGCGGCTGATACTGCGGGGGGAGTTCGTATACGAAAAGTGCGTCCTCGAAGATGCGCTCCTTTTTCCTTACCGCCTTGAACTCGTCGCAAGTCTTCAGCGCCGTGAGCTTCAGCGTTCCGCCAAACTCTTCACAACGAGAGCCTCTCGAATCCGCCGTCGCGACACCGACACCACCGCACAGCAACAAACCACCCGCTACCAGAGCTGCAAGTTTTTTCATGGTTTCTTCTTCCTTTTTTGGGTGAAAAAAGCGGAACAACAGTGTAGATCGTCTGGTCAGAAACTGCCCAGCACCAGCGAGCCACCGTTCACGGCCATTACAGCTACGAACACTGAACACGAGAGCTCGCAACAATGCACAGGCCTGACGAGAGCGCCCTTGGAGAGCATTGCAGGGTTATTGAATCGACCGCTCACGGAGCCTGGCTGGCGACCGGGCGGGCCGGGTCACTGCACCATTCGCTCCACGAACCGGCATAGAGGCGCGCGTCATGCAAGCCGGCAATTTCCATGGCCAGGAGATTGTGGCAGGCGGTGACGCCCGAACCACAGGTCATCACTGCCTGTTTCGGATCGATTCCGGCAAGCAACGCCAGCAACTCCCGGCGCAATTCGGCGGCCGGACGAAAACAGCCCTCACTATCGAGGTTGTCGCGGAAGAAGCGGTTGCGCGCACCCGGAATATGGCCGCCGACCGGGTCGAGGGTTTCATTCTCGCCACGGAAGCGATCCGGGCTGCGCGCGTCGATCAGGCAGAACTGGCCGTTGCGGACGTCGGCCAGGACCTCCTGGGTGGTCGCTACCCAGTCGCGCGGCGCCCCCTCGAACTGCACCGCCGGGACTTCGCGCAACTCCGTCGACAGCGGTCTGCCTTCCGCCACCCAGCGCTGGATGCCTCCGTCGAGAACAGCGACGCGATCGTGGCCCAGCCAACGCAGCAACCACCACAATCGACTGGCGACCATGCCGCCCGCGTCATCGTAGGCAAGCACCTGCGTGTCACGCGCAACGCCGGCCGCGCCCAATCGGCTCGCGAGAAGCTGCGGGTCGGGCAAGGGGTGGCGGCCGTTGCTGCCGGTCATCGGCCCCGACAGGTCGCGATCCAGATGCAGAAAACTCGCCCCCGGAAGGTGCCCGGAGGTGTAGGCCCGAACACCGGCCTCGGGATCCGTCAGTTGATGGCGGCAATCAAAAACGCGCCATCCCGGATCATCGAGATGATGGGCCAGGAGAGCGGTGCTGACGACCGTCGAGTAGCTCACGCCACGCCCTCCCCTTCCCCTTCAGCCAGCCACGCGCGGGCTTCGACTTCTTCGTCGAAGATGCGCATCTCGGCTTCGACGAAAATCTGCGACAACCAGGCGCTCCATGCCACCCACTGACTTTCGGTGAGCACGGCGATGCGGCTGAAATCCTTGGCATGGGCACGCGAGAAGACGATGTCTTCCCAGGCGACGTCGAGAGTGAAATCGGCCATCTCACGCAGATCGAAAAACAGGTCAACCTGCCCCTCGAACTGAATCACGTAATTGACGGCGTTTTCGAACTCCTGATAATCGGCGAGCGTGAACTCCGCATAAACCGTGACCTCGACCCGCCGCGGCTGGTTTTCGATGACTATCATGGCACCCTCCCCGTTTTTCGTTGCTCAAGTGTAGCACCAGTCTGATCGCCAACGCTTGTGCAATGCCCTGGGCAAAAACGGCGATGGCGGCAAGGGCGGCGAAGGCATCCGCCGCGGCACCGAGCAACAGCCACGGGCTGCACCGTGCCGCCGAACGCCGCCTGCCACGCCATCGCCGAAGGCCGCTGAGCAGGCCGCAGAAATGGCCCGCGCGGAGAGCGAGGATACGCTTTCCATTTGACCGCAAGGCCACTAATACGCTATTTTCGGCGGTTTGATTCGAGCCTTTCCCATGCCACGACCGAACTCCGACAAAGCTGTCGACGCAACATCGCCCGGCGCCAAAGCAGCAAGCATCGGCAAACTGAAATTCGAGGTGGCTCTTGCCGAACTTGAACAGCTGGTCCAGGACATGGAGGGAGGCCGTCTGCCACTCGAGGAGTCACTGGCGGCGTACCGCCGTGGCAGCGAACTACTGACGCATTGCCAGCAACAGCTAAGCGACGCCGAAGCGCAAATCCAAGTGCTCGAAAACGGCGTGCTCCGGACTTTCGAACCCTCTGGCGGCGAGGCCAGATGAGCGCACCGACACCAATCGCCCGCGCGCCGGGGATGGTCGCTTTCCCGGACTGGATGTGTAGAGTCCAGTCTCAGGTGGAAGCCGCCCTGGCCCACAACTTGCCGCCTGCTGAAGCGATTCCGGCCCGCCTCCACCACGCAATGCGCTATGCCAGTCTGAATGGTGGCAAACGGATACGGCCGCTGCTCGTTTTCGCGGCCGGCGAACTGACCGCTGCCCCTGCGGAACGGCTGGAAGTGGTGGCCAGCGCCGTGGAACTGATCCACAGCTATTCGCTGGTCCATGATGACCTGCCGGCGATGGATAACGACGTGCTGCGACGCGGCCGACCGACCTGCCATGTCGAGTTCGATGAAGCGACCGCCCTGCTGGTTGGCGATAGCCTGCAAGCGCTGGCTTTCGAACTGCTGGCGCGCAAGGATTTCGGTGAGCAGGGTCGGCAACTGGAAATGCTGCGCCTGCTGGCGCGCGCCAGCGGCTCGTGTGGCATGGCTGGCGGCCAGTCGATCGACCTCGAAGCGGTCGGCAAAACCCTCAACCAGCCCGAGCTTGAACTGATGCACGCGCTCAAGACCGGTGCCTTGATCCGCGCGGCAGTACTGCTCGGCGCCCTTTGTGGTGCGGCCTTGAACGCCGATCAACAGGCTTCGCTGGACCGCTTTGCCAAACGCGCCGGCCTGCTTTTTCAAGTCATCGACGACATTCTCGATTGCACGGCCAGTACCGCGACCCTCGGCAAGACAGCCGGCAAGGATGCAGCCGCCGAAAAACCGACCTACGTCAGCCTGATGGGCCTTGAACGTGCCCGCGAGTTTGCCGACGATCTGAGAAGACAGGCGCTCGAAGCGCTTACCCCCTTCGGCGAACGCCGCCAGCGCCTTGTCGAACTCACCGACTTCATTACCCAGCGGAAGTTCTAGGCACCGCTTCCGCCCACCGCCCGCCTTAACCCGCGAGCGCTTCTGCAGGACCCAACAAAGACCATGACCCTTTACCCTCTGCTCGACACCATCAGCGATCCGGCGCAAGTGCGCAAGCTCGACCGCCGCCAGTTGCCTCAACTGGCCGACGAGTTGCGCGCCTTTCTGGTCGAGTCGGTTTCCCGGACCGGTGGTCACCTGTCGTCGAACCTCGGCACCGTCGAGCTGACGGTTGCCTTGCACTATGTTTTCGATACGCCGCACGACCGCCTGGTATGGGACGTCGGCCACCAAACCTATGCGCACAAGACGCTCACCGGTCGCCGCCAGGGTATGGCCAAGCTGCGCATGCACGGCGGCATCTCGGGCTTTCCGAAGCGCGGCGAAAGCCCGTATGACACCTTTGGCGTCGGTCACTCATCGACCTCGATCTCGGCAGCCCTGGGCATGGCGCTGGCCGCCAAGATCAAGCACGAAACGCGCAAAGTGGTGGCCATCATCGGTGATGGTGCGATGTCTGCCGGCCAGGCCTTTGAAGCCCTGAACAACGCCGGCGTGGCCGACGCCGACATGCTCGTCGTGCTCAACGATAACGACATGTCGATCTCGCCGCCGGTGGGGGCGCTCAACCGCTACCTGGCGCGACTCTTCTCCGGTAACACCTTCAACGCCGCACGCAAGGCCGGCGAAAAAATTCTCGATTTCTCACCGTCCTTGCTCGAATTCGCCAAGCGCGCCGAGGAGCACGTCAAGGGAATGCTGACGCCGGGGACGCTGTTCGAGGAACTCGGCCTCAACTACATTGGCCCGATCGACGGCCACGATCTCGAGTCGCTGGTGCCAACCCTGCTCAACCTGAAGAACCTCAAGGGTCCGCAGTTCCTGCACGTGATCACCAAGAAGGGCCAGGGTTACAAACTGGCCGAGGTCGATCCGATCCTCTACCACGGGGTCTCGAAATTCAAGCCGGAAGTCGGCATCGCCGGCGGCAAGCCGGGCGCAAAACCGACCTACACGCAGGTTTTTGGCGACTGGCTGTGCGACATGGCGGCCGCGGATCCGCGACTCGTCGGGATCACGCCGGCGATGCGTGAAGGCTCGGGCTTGCTGCGCTTCAGCGAATGCTATCCGGATCGCTATTACGATGTCGGCATCGCCGAGCAGCATGCCGTTACCTTCGCCGCCGGCCTGGCCTGCGAAGGCATGCGACCAGTCCTGGCGATCTACTCGACCTTTCTGCAGCGCGGCTACGATCAGCTGATTCATGACGTGGCCCTGCAGAACCTGCCGGTGGTCTTCGCACTCGACCGCGGTGGCCTGGTCGGCGCCGACGGCCCGACTCATCATGGTGCCTTCGATATCTCCTTCCTGACCTGCATCCCGAACATGGTGCTGATGACGCCGGCCGACGAAAACGAGTGCCGCAAGATGCTGACCACCGCCTATCAGCTTGAGGGACCAAGCGCCGTGCGCTACCCGCGCGGTACCGGCAACGGCGCGACGATCGACAAGGCGCTGATCGGATTGCCTCTTGGCAAGGGCGAAATCCGCCGCCGCGGAGCCGAGGTGGCGTTGCTTGCTTTCGGCAGCATGCTGACGCCGGCGCTTGAAGCGGCTGAAGAGCTCAACGCCACGGTGGCCAACATGCGCTTCGTCAAACCCATCGATCGCGAGTTGATCCTCGCCCTGGCAGCGGAACATTCTCTGCTGGTCAGCGTCGAAGAGAATTCCTTGATCGGTGGCGCCGGTTCCGAGGTCGAGCGGGTTCTCGAAGAAGTTGCCGGCACGACGCGACTCCTGCGCCTGGGAATCCCCGACCGCTTCATCGATCATGGAGATCAGGCGCTGCTGCTGACCGAAATCGGCCTCGACGGCGACGGCATCGTCGCCGCAGTGCGTGCCCGGCTGAACAGCAGTACGGGCGCGCCGGAGGAAGTCGTTACGGGCAGCATATAGAGAAGACAACCAGGAGCAGTAATGAACGCACCAGAAAACCCACAACCGACCACCATGGTGGACGTCCAGGGCTCAGCCGACACCCGCCGCATTGCCATCAACAAGGTCGGCATCAAGGCGATACGGCACCCGGTCAAGGTGCTCGACAAGTCCGGCGGTGTACAGCACACGATCGCCGTGTTCAACATGTACGTAAGCCTGCCGCACAACTTCAAAGGCACGCATATGTCGCGCTTCGTGGAAATCCTCAACAGTCACGAGCGCGAGATTTCGGTCGAGAACTTCCCGGCCATGTTGCGCGACATGGTGGACCGGCTCGAAGCCGAAAGCGGGCACATCGAAATGAGCTTCCCGTATTTCATCAACAAGACCGCGCCGGTGTCCGGGGTACAGAGCCTGATGGATTACGACGTCACCCTGATTGGCGAGATCGGCCGTGGTGGTATCGAGTCGACGATCAAGGTCGCCGTTCCGGTCACCAGCCTGTGCCCATGTTCCAAGGAGATTTCCGAGCGCGGCGCGCACAATCAGCGCTCGCACGTGACGGTGACCGTCCGCATCAACGATCACCTGTGGATCGAAGAGCTGGTGCAATTCGTCGAAGGACAGGCATCCTGCGAACTCTACGGGCTGCTCAAGCGCCCGGACGAGAAGTACGTGACCGAACGTGCTTACGACAATCCGAAGTTTGTCGAAGACATGGTGCGCGATGTGGCTGCGCGCCTCAACGCGGAGCACCGCATCGATGCCTATGTGGTCGAGTCCGAGAACTTCGAGTCGATCCACAACCATTCGGCGTACGCGCTGATCGAGAAAGACAAGCAGGCTGCGGCAGCCTGAGCCGCTCGCCTGTGACCAGGGCGAGCCGGAAAGCAAAAGTGGCGAAGTCGAAAGACTTCGCCACTTTTTCGTTTACCGCACTAGCGCTGCTCTTCAGCGCTGCTTGCGGACCAGCTTTTCCTTGATCCGCGCCGACTTGCCCGAACGCTGGCGCAGATAGTACAACTTGGCACGGCGCACGTCGCCACGACGCTTGACCTCGATCGCCGCGACCAACGGGGAATAGGTCTGGAAGGTACGTTCGACGCCCTCGCCCGACGAAACCTTGCGCACGATGAAGCTAGAGTTGAGACCGCGATTGCGCTTCGCAATGACGACGCCTTCATAGGCCTGCAAACGCTCGCGCGTTCCTTCGCGCACCTTGACCTGGACGACGACGGTGTCGCCCGGGGCGAATACGGGAACGACTTTGCCCAGACGGGCAATTTCTTCTTGTTCAAGCTGCTCGATCAGATTCATATTCTTAACTCCATGTATGCGAACTACGCATTCTTGTCCTGACCGCATTGCTCCTGAAACTGCACCAGGAGTTGCGTTTCCATTTTCGACAATGAACGCCCCGCCAACAACTCGGGACGCCGCTGCCACGTTCGACCCAGCGCCTGTTGCAGGCGCCAGCGTCGTATTTCCTCGTGATGACCGGACAAGAGAACATCCGGCACCCGCCGCCCGTCGTACTCCTCGGGCCGCGTATAGTGCGGGCAATCCAGCAAGCCCGCGACAAACGAATCCTGTTGTGCCGATTCGGCGTCGTTCAGCACGCCCGGCAACTGCCTGACGATGGCATCGATCAGCGCCATCGCCGGGATTTCGCCACCCGAAAGCACGAAATCGCCAAGGGAAATCTCTTCGTCGACGCCGGCGTCAATCAGCCGCTCGTCGATTCCTTCGTAACGCCCGCAAACCAGCACCAGCGCTTCCTTGCCCTGTGCCAGCTCGACCACTCTCTGGTGCGTCAGCAGCGAGCCCTGCGGCGAGAGACAGATGACGCGACTGGCAGCCGAACCGACGGCCTGCTGTCGTGCCTTCGCCGCAGTGATCGCCGCCGCCAGCGGCGGCGCCATCATCACCATTCCCGGACCACCACCGTAGGGCCGGTCATCGACGGTGCGATGCCGGTCGGCGGTGAAATCACGCGGATTCCAAAGCTGCAGGGCCCAGCGCCCCGTCTCCAGAGCCCGACGGGTCACCCCCGAACGGCTCACCGCGGCAAACATTTCGGGAAACAAGCTCAGCACATCAACGATAAGCGCGTTCTCACGTACGGGCACGCCTTCTGGCGCTGTCACCGGGTCACCAGTCCATTTCCCAGTCCACGCGAACACGCGCCTGCGCCAAATCGACTTCCAGCACCACTGCGGCGACAAAGGGCAGCAGTCGGTCGACACCCTGGCCATCGCCGACGCGCAATACCGCGTTCGCCGGCGTCTCGATCAGACCGAGAATCCTGCCCAGCGACTGGCCGTGGGTATTGACCACGGCGAGACCGAGCAGATCAGCCCAGTAATATTCGTCAGCAGCGGTCGGCGGCAAGGCTTGGTGCGGAACACCAACCAGCAGCCCGGCGGCGGCCTCGGCAGCAGACCGGTCGGCAACACATTCGAGCTGCGCCAGCAGCACCTCTTTACGCAGATCGCACTTGATCAGCCGCGTCGGACGCCACAAATCGGGCGCTTCGCCCTCTCGGCACAGCCACCATTGCGGCAGCCGCGACCAAGCCAGCGGATCATCAGCAAACGGATAGACGCGCACCGTGCCCTGCAAGCCGTGCGGACCAGCGATCTTGCCGAGGACAACGATTTCGCCGGTGGCCTGGCCGCCTTCACGGCCTTCGACATCAGCCGGCCGAGCGTCGGGTCCCGCAACAGCGCCAGTCCCCGCAGACAGCGAACCGGCAGGCAAAGCTCAGGCTGCTAGCTTGGCGGCCGACTGCTTGACCAGGCGGGCACAGGTCATCGACAGTTGTGCGCCCTGACCCTGCCAATAGCTGATCCGGTCTGTGGCGACGCGCAGGCTTTCTTCCTTCTCCGAGGCCAGCGGATTGTAGAAGCCGACGCGCTCGATAAAGCGGCCATCGCGGCGTTGGCGTGAATCAGCCACCACCATATTGTAAAAGGGGCGCTTCTTGGAGCCCCCACGAGCGAGACGAATGACAACCATGATCAGCTCTTCCGAAATCAGAAAAAGACGCGGATTATAGCAAGAAAGCTTCCTTTCAACATGATCCTGCTGCATCCTGGTTTGGCATCCACTGGCCAACGCGCAAAAAAATCGCCGGACGTGCACGCCTCCGACTGGGCCGCATCACACACGCGCTTCGCTAGGCAGCAGTTGAGGCTTGCAGGTTATAATGCACAGGTCCAAGATCGACAGCCAAGGGGTTGATTCTCTAATTTCTGTTTGACCGAGCCGTAGGTGCCCATGCGCCGAAAGTCGCAAGGCAGCAGCCAATGACCGGCTTGGCCACGCAAACTAGTTTGGCAGGTGGCGAGATGACCAACACCGCTTTCGATGAGCAGGGCGCAGCGGGAGCCGTGGCTGCGCATTCCGGCATACGCACCATTCTGCAGTGGCTTGAATCGCCGATGGCGCCCCACCCGGCTGAGGAACTCCCCTCGCTGCGTGCGCAGGTCAAAGCTTGGCACGAGGTTGGCGGTTCACCGCAGCAGCGCGCCCTGGCTCTGAACGGCTTGTACGAGCGCAGCTCCAGCGTCGTGGCGGCACTGCTTCCGGAACTGACCGAGCTGCTGTTGCCGATCCCACGCAAATCAAGGCGCCTGGTCCGTAGCGTCCTCGACTTGCTGCAAATGCTTGCCGACGACACGCTGGAGATGGTCGAGGGAGTCGCTCCGCACGACACCAGCGACCGCCATCAAGCGCCCGATCTCGCGCTGTGGCGTAGCCTGCGCGCCCTCGCGCAACAGCTGATGATCAGCCATCTGATCGCCTCTCCGGCACCAACCGGGGCTTGGCAGCAACTGCATCAGACCTATGCCTTGGCACGATCTCTGCATCTTGAAGCGACCATCCCACGCGGCCAGACACGGAAACTGCAGCATATCTACCAAGCCGCGATCCTGCTCGGCTGCGCTCAACCCGCGTCATTGACCGCACGGGAAGTGGTTTTCCTGGCCGCCTACCTCGAACGCTTTGCCGGCCAGATCGAGCCCCTCTCGGCAGAAGCCGCGGCAGCCGCGGCCCCGGGAACCTTCTGGGTCGATCCGACACGCGACGCACCTGCTCTGCCCTATTCGCGCAAACTGGCACCGTCGACTGCACCACTGGAATACTTTTCCTGCGCCGGACTGGGCCTCCTGCTGAAGACGCAGATCGCCCAGCTCAACGCCGGCACCTCGGCTGAAGAGATCGGGCTGCCGGAGCTGGCCAGCACGCCCGCCGGGGTTGGCGTCCTGCGCCGCCTGGCGGGACGCTGGAGTGACTTCGGCAAACGCCGCTTTCATCGTCGGCGGCAGGGCTATCGTGCGGTCCTGGGCACCGGCATCGAGGGCCTCTGGCACCTCTGCAAGGAAGGCGACACAGCCGCTGTCGAGTTGTCGAGTTGGATGATCACCAACGAAAGCCCCGACGGCTACGCGATCAGGCATGTCTCCGGCAAGATCAGCACCGTTTCGGTTGGCAACGTCGTCGCAGTGCGCACCGGCGACGAAAAGAACTGGCAGATCTGCCTGGTGCGCTGGGCGGTATCGGAGAACCCCGAGGATCTGGAGCTTGGCCTGCAAATCCTGGCTCCGAAGGCTGTCCCGGCGATTCTGGCCCGACCCGGTGACGGCGAAGGAACGGAACACCTGCGGGTTCTCGTACTGCCAGAAATTCCCTCGCTGCGCCCAAGCCAGCTGCTGATTGTGGCATCGGGCGCTTTGACCCAGAACAGCGGGAAACTGCTGCTGGTTATCGAGGACGAAAACCTGGTTGTTCGCGAAGTCAAAAGCATCGGCATTGACGAGCAAACCGGTAGCGTTGACATCCTGGCGATACAACCTGACGCGACGCACTTCTAGTCTAGGGCCCGACGGCCCGACGACCGGGCCCCGTACGGTGACGGACAACGCACGGCCACTCGATAGGCGCTCATCTTTACGCGGGGAAGCAAGCCATCGATCGCAGTTTCCCGGATAATGGCGCGATGTCGGAAATTCTCGTTCTCTACTATAGCCACCGGGGGTCGGTACGGGCCCTCGCCCAGCAAATCGCCCGCGGTATCGAGTCGACAGACGGCGCGACAGCACGTCTACGGACGGTTCCCAAGGTGTCGCCCGTGTGCGTGGCGAGCGCCCCGGGCATACCGGCCGACGGAGCGCCGTATGTCGAAGCCGCCGACCTCGATGAATGCGTCGGGCTGGCACTTGGCAGCCCGACGCGTTTCGGGAATATGGCTGCGCCAATGAAGTACTTCTGGGATAGCACCGCCGCGCAATGGTCGTCGGCAACCCTGGCCGGCAAACCTGCTTGCGTATTCACATCGACGGCCAGCGCTCACGGTGGACAGGAAAGCACCCTGTTGTCGATGATGCTGCCCTTGCTGCATCACGGCATGCTGGTGGTCGGCCTGCCTTACAGTGAAGCGGCCTTGTCCAGCACCCGCAGCGGCGGCACGCCCTATGGCGCCAGCCATCTTGCCGGCGCCGAGGGCACGCAGACGCTCAGCGAGGAAGAGCGCCAGCTGGCCTTCGCGCAAGGGCGCCGACTCGCGACCATCGCCATGAAGCTCAGCGCCTGATGCTCCGCGGCCTCTACCTGACGGCGTGCAGCAGCCTGATTGTGCTGATCTTTCTGTGCCTTGCCTGGGAACTGCGTCTGGCACCTATCCAGCCCGGCGGCTCATGGCTGGCGCTGAAGAGTCTGCCGCTACTGGCACCCCTGTTCGGCATTCTCAACGGCCGTCGCTACACCTACCAGTGGGCGAGCATGCTGATTCTGCTCTACTTCACTGAGGGGATTGTGCGTGCGACCACCGAAACAGGGATGGGGCAGACGCTGGCCATTGCCGAGACGATGCTTGCGCTGACCTTCTTCTGCGCGAGCGTCGCCTACGCCAGACTCACTCGCCCCTCATCCACGCAGACAGTGGCCCGGCCGGAACGTCCTTGAGCATCGCTTTGCCCATCAGTCACGGTAGACGTCAAACGTCGGCCTGCGGGTCGACGCGATCGGGAATCTGCAGCTTGTTCAAGGCGTTGAGGTAGGCTTTCGCCGATGCGATGACGATATCGGTATGGGCACCGTTGCCGTTCACGATGCGACCGCCCTTGCCGAGGCGAACAGTCACTTCGCCCTGGGCGTCAGTGCCGGTCGTGATCGCGTTGACCGAGTAGAGTAATAGCTGTGCGCCGCTGCTGGCCACCGACTCGATCGCCTTGAAGGTCGCGTCGACCGGCCCGCTGCCGATCCCCGCCGCCTTCTTCTCCACACCATCGACGCTCAGCGTCACATTCGCGGCCGGCGTCTCGCCGGTTTCCGAGCAGACGCGCGAATAGAGCAGCTTGTAGTACTCACCCTCCTGCGCGAACTCCTCGTCGGACACCAGCGCCTGCAGGTCTTCGTCAAAGATCTCGTGCTTCTTGTCAGCCAGTTCCTTGAAACGGGCAAAGGCAGCGTTCAAGGCCTCTTCGCTATCGAGCACGATAGCCAGGGCCAACAAGCGCGACTTGAAGGCGTTGCGTCCCGAGTGCTTGCCGAGAACCAGCTTGTTCTGTGCCCAGCCGACGTCCTCGGCGCGCATGATCTCGTAGGTTTCACGGTGTTTGAGCACGCCGTCCTGATGGATCCCGGACTCGTGCGCAAAGGCATTGGCGCCGACGACAGCCTTGTTGGGCTGCACGGGATAGCCGGTGATCTGCGAGACCAGTTTGGAGGCCGGTACGATCTGCGTGGTATCGATGCGCGTCTGTACCGGAAAAAGGTCACTGCGCGTTCTTACCGCCATCACCACCTCTTCAAGCGAGGCGTTGCCCGCACGTTCGCCAAGGCCGTTGATCGTGCATTCGACCTGGCGGGCACCGGCGAGCACCGCCGACAGGGAATTGGCGACCGCCATTCCCAGGTCGTTGTGGCAGTGCGTAGACCACACCACCTGCTCCGCACCGGGCACCCGGTCGATCAGCGTACGCATAAGTTCGCCCCACACCGACGGGACGCTGTAGCCGACCGTATCGGGAACGTTGATCGTCCGCGCACCGGCCTTTATCACCTCCTCAAAGACCCGGCACAGGAAGTCAACGTCAGAACGCACCGCGTCTTCCGCCGAGAACTCGACGTCGTCGGTATATTCGCGCGCCCAATGCACCGCGCGCACGGCCGACTCGACCACCTGGTCCGGTGTCATGCGCAGCTTCTTTTCCATGTGAATCGGGCTGGTCGCGATGAAGGTATGAATACGGCCGCTTACCGCCGGCTTGATCGCCTCGCCCGCGCGACGAATGTCATTTTCGTTGGAGCGTGCGAGGGAGCACACGGTGGACTCGCGGATGATCGAGGCAATCGACTTGATGGCGTCGAAGTCGCCCGGCGAGGCGGCGGCAAATCCCGCCTCGATCACGTCGACCTGCATGCGCTCGAGCTGGCGCGCCACGCGCAGCTTCTCTTCCTTGGTCATCGAGGCACCCGGGCTCTGTTCGCCGTCGCGCAAGGTAGTATCGAAAATTACCAAATGATCTTTCATTTCCCGACTCCGGAGGTGAGGACGTCAATGCACGGCAAGGCGCCGCGTGCTAACCGATCGAGGGTGGCGACGGCGGCGCCTTGCGCCGAAAACGACGCGTCAACGCGAGGACGTAGCCGGAGAGCGCATAGGCCACGAAGAGCCCAAACAGGGCAAGCGGCGTGTCGTACGACACAAAGGCGAAAGCAAGGGCAATGGCGACCACGAAGATGAAGGGTACGCTGCGCCGCAGATTGACATCCTTGAAGCTGTAGAACTGGACGTTGGTGACCATCGAGATACCGGCAAAAACTACCAGGATACAGGCGGCCCAGCGCACGTCGGCGGCGGCGATATCCTTGTCGATCATCACCCACAGGAATGCAGTCACCAGTGCTGCAGCCGCTGGACTCGGCAGCCCCTGGAAGTAGCGCTTGTCGATAACTTCCAGCGTGGTGTTGAAGCGCGCCAGACGTAAGGCTGCGCCGGCACAATAAATGAAGGCGGCGATCCAGCCGAGGCGGCCGAGGTCTTTGAGCGCCCAGGCGTAGCTGACCAGCGCCGGCGCGACGCCGAAGGAAACCATGTCCGAAAGCGAATCGTACTCGGCACCGAAGGCACTCTGGGTCCGCGTCATTCGTGCCACACGCCCGTCGAGACCATCGAGTACCATGGCCACGAAGATCGCCACGGCAGCCGCCTCGAAGCCCCCCTTCATGGCCTGGACGATGGCAAAGAAGCCACAAAACAGCGCCGCAGTGGTAAACAGATTCGGCAACAGATAGATCCCTCGACGCCGCAACTCCGGGTTGAAGAGGGTCTTGCGAGGTTTTATTTCGGGCATTGCGCTGTTGTCGTTTGGCCGTGGGTGGATCAGGCCGGTCGAAAACGAAGGGAAGGAGAGGCGGCAGCAAGCCCGGCGGGGATCGGATACGGAGAGCGAGAAGTCATGGGTGTATCAAGGCCTCGGTCTTCTTGCCCGTCGGTTGAGCGACTCTCGTCGCCCCGCCGCCAGGCAAGTGACTGCTGGTGACTGCGCCGATCAGTTCTTGCTCTGGTCAACGAGTCTGTTCTTCTTGATCCACGGCATCATGTCGCGCAACTTGGCGCCGACGATTTCGACCTCGTGCTGAGCCATCAGGCGACGACGGGCGGTCATCTCAGGGTAGTTGGTACGCCCTTCGAGAATGAACATTTTCGCGTAGTCGCCGTTCTGGATCCGCTTCAGCGCCGCACGCATGGCGATGCGCGACTGCTCGTTGATCACTTCTGGCCCGGTTACGTATTCGCCGTACTCGGCATTGTTCGAGATCGAGTAGTTCATGTTGGCGATGCCGCCTTCGTACATCAGGTCGACGATCAGCTTGAGTTCGTGGAGACACTCGAAATAGGCCATCTCGGGAGCGTAGCCGCCTTCGACCAGCGTCTCGAAACCCATTTTCACCAGTTCGACAGCACCGCCGCAGAGAACTGCCTGCTCGCCGAAAAGGTCGGTCTCGGTCTCTTCACGGAAGTTGGTTTCGATTACCCCGCCCTTGGTGCCACCATTCGCCGCGGCATAGGAAAGGGCGATATCTCGGGCCTTGCCGGAACGATCCTGATGAACAGCGATCAGCGAGGGCACACCGCCGCCCTTGAGATATTCGGAGCGTACGGTATGCCCGGGACCTTTCGGCGCGACCATGATCACGTCGACATCGTCACGCGCGACGACCTGGTTGTAATGGACGTTGAAACCGTGCGCAAAAGCCAGTGCAGCGCCCTTCTTCATGTTCGACGCGACGTCGGTGTTGTAGACCTGCGGAATGGTCTCGTCGGGGAGCAGCATCATCACCACGTCGGCACCCTTGACGGCCTCGGCAACCTCGGCGACTTTCAGGCCGGCCTTCTCGGCCTTGCTCCACGAAACGCCATCCTTGCGCAGACCGACGGTCACCTTGACGCCGGAATCACTGAGGTTCTGCGCGTGCGCGTGCCCTTGCGAGCCGTAACCAACGATGGTCACTTTCTTGCCCTTGATCAAGGAAAGGTCGGCGTCCTTGTCGTAGAAAACTTTCATTCAATTTCCTCTTTAACTGATCGGTCTGATTAGACTTTTAGAATGCGCTCACCGCGGCCAATGCCGCAAACGCCGGTACGAACGGTTTCGAGAATCAGTCCGGCATCGATTGCCTGGATGAAGGAGTCGAGTTTTGCGCCGCTGGCGGTCAGTTCGATGACGTAGGTCGATTCGGTGACGTCGATGATGTGCCCACGAAAGATGTCGGACAGACGCTTCAGCTCCTCGCGATCCTTACCGGTGGCGCGAACCTTGAGCAGCATCAGTTCGCGCTCGATGTGCGCCGCCTCGGAGAGATCGACGACCTTGATGACATCAATCAGCTTGTTCAACTGCTTGGTGATCTGCTCGATCACGGCATCGGTGCCCGAAGTGACGATGGTCAGGCGAGACAAGGAGATGTCCTCGGTCGGAGCCACGGTGAGGGTCTCGATGTTGTAGCCGCGCGCCGAGAACAGACCGGCCACCCGCGACAGAGCTCCCGCCTCGTTCTCCAGCAGGATGGAAATAATGTGTCGCATCTTGTCTTTCCCTTACAGATCTTCGGTCAGAAGCATGTCCGCCAGGCCTTTGCCAGCCGCCACCATCGGAAAAACGTTCGCCTTCTGATCGGTGATGAAATCGATGAATACCAGGTCGTCCTTGTGGTCGATGAATGCTTTCTTCAGCGCGCCTTCGACGTCTTCGGGCCGTTCGACGCGAATTCCCACGTGGCCATAAGCCTCGGCGAGCTTGACGAAGTCGGGCAGCGAGTCCATGTACGACTCCGAATAGCGACTGCCATAGAACATCTCCTGCCACTGGCGAACCATGCCCAGGTAGCGATTATTGAGGTTGATGATCTTGATCGGCAGACGGAACTGCTTGGCGGTTGACAGTTCCTGGATACACATCTGGATCGAGCCTTCGCCGGTGACGCAGGCAATCGGCGTTCCCGGATTGGCCAGCGCCGCGCCCATCGCGTAAGGCAGACCGACACCCATCGTCCCGAGGCCCCCGGAATTAAGCCAGCGGCGCGGTTCATCGAACTTGTAGTACTGCGCGGCCCACATCTGATGCTGACCGACGTCGGAAGTCACGATGGCCTTGCCTTCAGTCACTTCATAGAGCTTCTCGATGACGTACTGCGGCATGATGATGCCCTTCTTCCGGCGGTATTTCATACACTGCTTGGCGCGCCACTCCTCGATTTGCTGCCACCAGCCAGCCAGCACTTCGGCATCCGGAGCCGCATTACCGGCATCGAGCAGCTTGAGCATTTCATCGAGGACGTCCGGGACGTTGCCGACAATCGGCACATCAACCTTGACGCGCTTGGAGATCGAAGACGGATCGATGTCGATGTGGACAATCTTGCGCGGAATGGACGAAAAGTTCGCCGGATTGCCAATCACCCGGTCATCGAAACGCGCACCGATAGCCAACAGGACGTCACAGTTCTGCATCGCCAGATTGGCCTCGACGGTCCCGTGCATGCCCGGCATGCCGAGAAACTGCGGGTCGCTTGCCGGATACGCACCCAGGCCCATCAAGGTATTGGTAATCGGAAAGCCCAGCCGACGCACCAGCTTGGTCAACTGCTCGGCGCCGTTCGAAAGAATGACCCCGCCACCGGTGTAGATCATCGGCCGCTTGGCCTCGAGCAAGAGGTGCAGCGCCTTCTTGATCTGTCCCAGATGCCCCTTGACGACGGGGTTGTAAGAGCGCAGTTGAATCGTTTCCGGATACTCGAACTTGCACTTGGCGGCGGTGATGTCCTTGGGGATGTCGATCACCACCGGGCCCGGACGACCACTGTTGGCGATGAAGAAGGCCTTTTTGATCGTCACCGCCAGATCGTGCACGTCCTTGACCAGGAAGTTGTGCTTCACACAGGGCCGAGTAATGCCAACGGTATCGCATTCCTGGAAAGCATCCTGGCCGATGTACTCGGTCGGCACCTGCCCGGCGATGACCACCAGGGGAATCGAGTCCATGTAGGCCGTCGCGATGCCGGTAACCGCGTTGGTCGCGCCGGGGCCCGAAGTGACCAATGCCACACCGACCTTGTGGGTCGAACGCGCCAGCCCGTCGGCGGCATGCACGGCCGCCTGTTCGTGGCGAACGAGAATGTGCTTGACCTGATCCTGCTTGAACAACGCGTCATACATGTGAAGGACAGCCCCGCCAGGATAGCCGAATACATACTCGACCTTTTCTTCCTGCAGGCACCTGATTACAA
>ERZ761602.4194-NODE-4194-length-18997-cov-5.375409_pt1 | contig 18997 bp, 20 predicted proteins | sample MGYA00512165_ERZ761602 | MGnify/ENA primary metagenome ERZ761602 (study PRJEB28899, sample SAMN02445085) | bioreactor sludge metagenome | biome: EBPR sludge; isolation source: Thorneside wastewater treatment plant | place: Australia: Brisbane, Thorneside... | reverse complement strand
ACTCCCGACCTTCGCATTACGAATGCGCTGCTCTACCAACTGAGCTACACCGGCTCGGGAGCAACCGGCGCCTGGGGCGCGGGTTGCCGACCGAACAGCCTTGCATTCTAGCATCGGCCAAGGCCATGCCCTGCGGCGAGCGCGACGGCGCTTGGGCACAATGCCGCCGTCCCGCACCCGCCCTGCGCCGATGTCGCCGATGCTCCGCAGCCTGCTGCACGACCCCGCCTTCCGCCGCGCCTGGCGGCTGCTGCTGGCCGTGCTGCTGGCGGCCGCCTCCTGGCTCGCCTTCATGCCGCAGCCCCCGGGCGTGCCCGGCGGCGACAAGCTGCACCACCTGCTGGGCTTCGCGGCGCTGACGCTGGTCGGCGCGCTGGGCTTCGAGCCGCGATGGCGCACGCTGCTGGTGGTGGCCTGCGCACTGCTGCTCTACGGCGCCTTCATCGAGCTCGTGCAGTCGCAGCTGCCCTGGCGTAGCGCCGAGTGGGCCGACCTGCTGGCCGACGGCCTGGGCGTGATGCTCGGCGCCAGCGCAGCCGCCGTGCTGCGCCGGACCGCGGCGCCGGCGGCGGCCTGAACAACGCGCGCCGGCCCGCGGCGCCGTGACGTGAACTGGGGTGGCTCACGCTGTGAGCCACTGGCGCCCGATCCTGTCGGCATGCCGTGGCCATTGGGGCCCACGGCGCCCTCCGGCGAGACGCCGGGCTGCCCGGGAGCCCACCATGTTGCAGTCCCCCTTGGATTTGGACCTTCCGGCCGCCGACGCGATCGACCGCACCGGCTTCGACCTCGGCTGGGACCACGCCCGCCACGGCCTGGTGCCGGCACCTGAACTGCTGCACGAGGCGACGCCGGTGGGCCAGGGCTGGCGCGTCGCACGCGCCACCTTCGGGCCGCGCACGCTGGCCGCCAGCGCGCCGCTGCGCCTGCAGCTGGCGCTGCGCACGGCGGCCTGGCGCCAGGGCGTCGCCTTCGACGCACTGCAGGTCACGCCGCACCACCTGGTGCAGATCCAGGTCGCGCGCTGCCCGGTGCTGCGCTGCACGCTGGGCGGTGCACCGGCGGCGCCGACGGCCGCGGTGGTCGAGCGGCTCAACCCGCAGGCCGGCTTCGCGGCCGGCAACCTGGCGGTGATGAGCCGGCGCGCCGCCGAGGCGCGCGCCGGCCTGGACCTGCTGGACCTGGTGCGCCGCGCACGCCGCGCCGAATGCGCCGGCGGGCCCGAGGACGGCCTGCCCGCCGCGGCCTGGTGGCGGCTGGCCGCGCTGCAGTCCTATGCCACGCCGCTGCGCCTGCACGAAGCGGCCTCGCTGCCGCTGGCCGTGCTGCCGCCCAACCGCGTCCGCCTGCTCAACGCGGCCCAGGGCCTGCAGGCGCTGCTGACGCTGCAGTTCGTCGCGCCCGGCTTCGCCGAGCGGCTGCGCGGCGTGGCCGCACTGCTGCCCGAGCACACGCTGCGCCAGGACTTCAACCTCTTCGTCGGCGCGCTGCTGCCGCGTGTCGTCGAGGCCGGCGACGAAGCCGGAGCGCGGCGCCGCGCGCTGGAGGACGCCTGGCTGGGCGAACGTGTGCAGCGGCGCTGGCAGCACTTCGTGCTGAGCCTGGGCGAGCCGGCCGTCGAGGCGCTGCTGCAGCGCCTGGACGCCGGCGCCCCGGGGGTGAAGGTCCAGCATCACAGCGCCGAAGGCGCCACCCAGGGCTGGGCGCTGGAGCGCCGCGGGCGCATGGCGGCGTTCGCGGCGAGCGTGCCGGCGGCGCGGGCCAGGCCGGCGCACCCGCAGCGTCGCGCCGAGGACCGCCCGCACGCGCGCTGAGCGTGGACGCCGGACCGTCCCTGCGGACGGTCCGGCGCCTCGGGAAGGGCGAACGCCTGCCGGCGCGAGCGCGGCCTGCCCGGCCGGGCCGCTGGTCGCCGCCGGGCCGTCAGTCCGGGCCCGCCGCCACCACCGCTGGCAGTCCGCCGAAGAACAGGTCGGCGACGATGGCGCCCAGCCGCTCGTGCGTGAGCCCGCCGCCTTCGCGCAGCCAGGTGAAGGTCCAGTTGATCATGCCGAAGAGCAGCATCGCCAGTGGCCGCTCGAGCCGCGCCGCGGCGAGGTCCGGACGCAGCGCGGCGACGGCGTCGGCGAAGGCGGCGACGACGCGGCGTTGGCCGTCGACCACCGCGCGGCGCTGGTCCTCGGCCAGGAAGCGCACGTCCTCGGTCAGCACGCGGTGCTGGTGCTGCGCGCCGGCGTAGGCCTGCATGAAGCGGCGGATCAGCTCGCGCAGGTGCGGCTCGGCCGGCAGGCCGCACGCGGCGACGTCCTGCACCAGCGCCTCCAGCTTGGCGACATGGCCGGCGGCGATCATCGCCAGCAACTCGTGCTTGTCGCGCACGTAGTGGTACAGCGTCGCCTTCGAGACGCCGCTGGCGGCGGCGACCTCGTTCATCGTCGTCGCGGTATAGCCACGGGTGGCGAACAGCCGCGCCGCGGCGGCCAGGATCTGCTCGCGCGTGTCGCCGTAGGTCGCCGCGCGCGGGCGCGCCATCGCGTGCCCTGCCCCGTCAGCGCTCGTCGAAGCTGATCACCACGCGCTCGGTCAGCGGGTGCGCCTGGCAGGTCAGCACGAAGCCGGCGGCCAGGTCGGCGGGTTCGAGCGCGAAGTTGCGGTCCATGCGCACCTGGCCTTCGAGCAGCTTGGCGCGGCAGGTCGCGCAGACGCCGCTGCGGCACGAGTAGGGCACGTCCATGCCGGCGCGCGACGCGGCCGCGAGCAGGCTCTCGTCGCCAGGCTGGAAGCCGACCTCGCGCGTGATGCCGTCGCGGATGACGGTGATGCGCGCCGTGGTCGCGTCACCGGCCTGCGGCGCATGCAGCGTCGCGTCGGCGGCCGTCGGCGGCACGCCGAAGCGCTCGACGTGGACGCGCTCGGCCGCCAGGCCCAGGCCGCACAGTGCGGCCTCGACCTCGTCGTTCATCGCATGCGGGCCGCAGACGAAGGCCTCGTCGACCGGCGGCGCCAGGCGCAGCACGGCAGCCAGCTTGCCGGCGTCGATGCGGCCGGCGGCCAGCGGCGAGTCGACCTGCTCGCGCGAGAAGACCGGGTGCAGCGCCAGCCGCGCGAGGTGGCGATTCTTCAGGTCCTCGAGCTCTTCCTTGAACATCGTCGAGGCGCTGCTGCGGTTGCCGTAGACCAGGGTCACGCGGGCCTGGGGGTCGTCCGCCAGCAGCGCCTTGACGATGGACAGCACCGGCGTGATGCCGCTGCCGCCCGCCACGGCCAGCACGTGGCGCGGACGCTTGCCCAGCGCGGCACCGAAGCGGCCCTGCGGCTCCATCACCTCCAGCGGGTCGCCGACGCGCAGCGACGCGTGCAGCCAGCCCGAGAAGGCACCGCCGGGCACCCGCCGCACGCCCACGCGCAGCGGCTCGCCCGGCGCGGCACAGATCGAATACGAGCGGCGCAGCTCGTCGCCCGGACGCTTGAGCGTCAGGTACTGGCCGGGCGCGAAGCGGAAGCTGTCCTGCAGCGCCGGCGGTACCGCCAGTTCGACGACCAGCGCGTCGTCGGTATCGGCGCGCAGGGCCTGCACGCGCAGCGGGTGGAAATGCAGACCGCTCATGGGCGTCGGCTACAGGGGCTTGAAGTGCTCGAAGGGTTCGCGGCAGGCGCGACAGCGGTACAGCGCCTTGCAGGCCGTGCTGCCGAAGGCCGCCAGGCGTTCGGTGTCGGCGCTGCCGCAGCGCGGACAGGCCACGGCAGGCGCACGGCGGTGCAGTCGGACCACCTGAGCGCCATCGGCGGCCGCGGGCCCGGGCGGCGCGATGCCGTAGTCGGCCAGCTTGCGCCGGCCCTCGGCGCTGATCCAGTCGGTGGTCCACGGCGGCGCCAGCCGGTGCGCGACGCGCACGTCGCCGAAGCCGGCGGCGAGCAGCGCGTCGCGCACGCTGCCGGCGATGACCTCGGTGGCCGGGCAGCCGCTGTAGGTGGGAGTCAGCACGACTTCGACCGAGTCGCCCTGGACCGCCACCTCGCGCACGATGCCGAGGTCGATCACCGACAGCACCGGCACCTCGGGGTCCGGCACCGCGGCCAGCGCGGCCCAGGCCACCGCGACGCGGTCGTCGGCAACGACAGGGTTCACCAACGTCCCGCGGGGAAGCTGCGCTGCAGCGTCTGCATCTCGGCCAGGATGAAACCCAGGTGCTCGCTGTGGCGGCCCAGTGTGCCGGTGCTGACGAAAGGCGTGGCCGGCGGCAGCGACAGCTTCGCGTCGGCGAAGACCTCCGCGACCTCGCGTTGCCAGTCGACGGCCAGCTCGTCGCGCGCCGGGCCCAGGCCGCTGGCCTGCGCAACCTCGTCGACCGCATCGCGCTGGAACATCTCGTTCACATAGGGCCAGGCACGGTCCAGTGCAGCAGCCAGCCGGCGCGCCGACTCGTCGGTGCCGTCGCCCAGCCGCACGACCCAGTCGCCGCAGTGCTGCTGGTGGTAGCGCGCCTCCTTCAGTGCCTTGCCGGCGATGGCCGCGAGCTCGGGTTCGCTGGACGACGCCAGCCGCTGCCAGGTGAGCTTCAGCCAGGTCGCGAGCAGGAAGCTGCGCAGCACGGTGTCGGCGAAGTCGCCGCCCGGGCTGTGCGCGCTGCTGCGGCGCATCGGCTGCTCGACCAGCGTCAGGTTGCGGAAGTCGTGCTCGTCGCGCAGGAAGGCGAGCTGGTCCTCGTCGAAGCCCTGCCCTTCCAGCCTGCCGGCCAGCGTCAGCAGGCCACGCGCCTGGCCGATCAGGTCCAGCGCCTGGTTGGTGAGCGCGATGTCCTCCTCGAGCACCGGGCCGTGGCCGCACCACTCGGCCAGGCGCTGGGCGTGGATCAGGCAGGTGTCGGCGATGCGCAGCACGTACTCGACGGGCGGCGTCATCTGGATGGTGATCGAAGCGGCGGCCGCGCCGGACGGGTTGCCCGGCCGGTTCGGAGCCTCCCCGGGGGGTGGCGAGCGGAGCGAGCCTGGGGGCGCCATGATCACATGTGGTTCACTTCGTCGGGCAGCGGGTAGAAGGTCGGGTGGCGGTAGACCTTGTCCTCCATCGGGTCGAACAGCATGGCCTTGTCGCCCGGGTCGCTGGCGGTGATGTCGCTGCTCTTCACGACCCACACGCTGGTGCCTTCCTGACGCCGCGTGTAGACCTCGCGTGCCAGTTGCAGCGCCATCTTCGGGTCGGCGGCATGCAGGCTGCCGCAGTGCTTGTGGTCCAGCCCGGCCTTGGGCCGCACGAAGACCTCCCACAGCGGCCACTCGTTCGCACTCGCACTCGGGGTCGTGTTCATGCCGCCTGCTCCTTTGCCGCCTGCTCCTTTGCCGCCTGCTTGCGCGCATGGGCCAGCGCCGCCTCTCGCACCCAGGCGCCGTCGTCCCAGGCCTTCACGCGTGCGGCCAGGCGCTCCTTGTTGCAGGGCCCGTGGCCGCCGACGACGCGCCAGAACTCGGCCCAGTCGATGGGACCGAAGTCCCAGTGCCCCCGTTCGGCATTCCACTTCAGGTCGGGGTCCGGCAGCGTCACGCCCAGCACCTGCGCCTGCTCGGCGCAGGCGTCGACGAACTTCTGGCGCAGCGTGTCGTTGGACAGCCGCTTGATGCCCCAGCGCGTGCTCTGCGCGCTGTTCGGGCTCTCGGCGTCCGGCGGGCCGAACATCATCAGGCTGGGCCACCACCAGCGGTTGACCGCATCCTGCACCAGCGCACGCTGCGCGTCGGTGCCCTCCTTCATCATCACCAGCAGGCTGTCGAAGCCCTGGCGCTGGTGGAAGCTCTCCTCGCGGCAGATGCGCACCATCGCGCGTGCATAGGGCGCGTAGCTGCAGCGCGTGAGCGGCACCTGGTTCATGATCGCCGCACCGTCGACCAGCCAGCCGATGGTGCCGATGTCGGCCCAGTTGAGCGTCGGGTAGTTGAAGATGCTGCTGTACTTGGCCTTGCCGGCATGCAGCGCGTCGACCATCTGGTCGCGGCTGGTGCCCAGGGTCTCGGCGGCGGCATACAGGTACAGGCCATGGCCGCCCTCGTCCTGGATCTTGGCCAGCAGGATGGCCTTGCGCTTGAGCGTCGGCGCGCGCGTGACCCAGTTGCCCTCGGGCAGCATGCCGACGATCTCGGAATGCGCGTGCTGGCTGATCTGGCGCACCAGGGTCCGGCGGTAGTGCTCGGGCATCCAGTCCTTGGCCTCGATGAAGTCGCCGGCGTCGATGCGCGCCTCGAAGCGCGCCTCGAGCTCGGCCTCCTCCACCGTGCGCACCGCCTTGCGCTCTTCCTTCGGCGCGAGGTCCATCGCTTGCGTATACATCGCTGCTCCTATCGCGGGTCTTGCCCAGCGGCCGCCGCGGATCCGGCTTCGCCGGTCCGCTGGGGGCGCCCCCTCGAGGGGGCGCGCCGAAGGCGCTTCGGGGGTGGGCTCATTTCGGTCGTTGGTCGACGACGCGGCGCGCCTTGCCGACCAGCGTGCGTTCGATCGAGTCGGGCAGCCCGACGTCGACCCGCGCGCTGACGCCGATCAGCGTCTTGATGCGGTGCTGCAGTTCGCGCGCGATGGCGTCGCGGTCGGCCTGCTGCTGCGCCGGCGTCAGCTCGCAGCGCACGGTGACCTCGTCCAGCAGCTGCTCGCGCGTGACCACCAGCTGGTACTGGCCCGACAGCCGCCCGTCCTGCAGCACCAGCTCCTCGACCTGCGTCGGGAAGAGGTTGACGCCGCGGATGATCAGCATGTCGTCGCTGCGGCCGACGATCTTGCCCATGCGCCGCATGCTGCGCGCGGTGGGCGGCAGCAGCCGCGTGAGGTCGCGCGTGCGGTAGCGGACGACCGGCAGCGCTTCCTTCGTCAGCGTCGTGAACACGAGCTCGCCCTCGCTGCCCTCGGGCAGCACGGCGCCGGTCTCGGGGTCGATGATCTCGGGGTAGAAGTGGTCCTCCCAGATCACAGGGCCGTCCTTGCTCTCGATGCATTCGTTGGCGACACCCGGGCCCATCACTTCCGACAGGCCGTAGATGTCCACCGCGTCCAGCCCGGCGCTGGTCTCGATCTCGCGCCGCATCGCCTCGGTCCAGGGCTCGGCGCCGAAGATGCCCACGCTGATCGACATCTGCCGCGGATCCTTGCCCTGGCGGCGGAACTCCTCGACGATCACCTGCATGTAGCTGGGCGTGACCATGATGATGTCGGGCCGGAAGTCCTCGATCAGCTGCACCTGCTTCTCGGTCTGCCCGCCGCCCATCGGCACCACGGTGCAGCCCAGGCGCTCGGCGCCGTAGTGCGCGCCCAGGCCGCCGGTGAACAGGCCATAGCCGTAGGCCACGTGCACGATGTCGCCGGCACGCCCGCCGCTGGCTCGGATGCTGCGCGCGACGAGGTCGGACCACGTGTCGATGTCGCGCTGCGTATAGCCCACCACCGTGCTCTTGCCGGTGGTGCCCGAACTGGCGTGGATGCGCACGATGCGCTCGCGTGGCACGGCGAACATGCCGAACGGATAGTTCGCGCGCAGGTCGGCCTTGCTGGTGAACGGAAACTTCGCGAGGTCGGCCAGCGAGCGGCAGTCGTCGGGGTGCACGCCGGCGGCCTCGAAGGCGGCGCGGTAGTGCGGCACGTTGTCCCAGGCGTGGCGCAGCGTCCAGCGCAGCCGCTCGAGCTGCAGCGCCTGCAGTTCGTCGCGGCTGGCGGTCTCGATCGGCTCCAGCTCGCCGGGCTTCGGGCTCTTCACGGGCATCGGGGCTCTCCTGCGCTGCTAGGCCTGCGGCCCAGGCTCGGGCCTGGGCTTGCCCATGGGCAGGCCGTCGACCAGCGGCTTGCCCTTCATCGTGATGCTGCGGCCGCGGAAGACCGCGACGCGCTCGCCGCGCTGGTTGCTGACCACGATGTCGTAGACGCCGGTGCGGCCGGTCTTCGCGAGCTCGGTCGCGCTGGCGGTCAGCACGTCGCCCAGGCGCGCGCCGAGCATCAGGTTGACGTCGAAGCCGGCCGCCACCGTGACCTCGTTGTACGCGTTGCAGGCGTAGGCGAAGGCGCTGTCGGCCAGCGTCGTGACCAGTCCGCCGTGGCACAGGTCGTGGCCGTTGAGCATGTCCTCGCGCACGGTCATCTGCAGCGTCGCGCTGCCGGGGCCGACGGCCAGCACCTGCAGGCCCAGCAGCTTCGACGCGCGGTCGCCCTGCCACATCGCGTCGCGCGTGGCCTCGGCCACGGCCTGCGGCGTCCGGTCCACCGGCTGCGAACGCATGTCCATCAGCGGTCCCGGAAGACCGGCGGCCGCTTGGCCAGGAAGGCGGCCACGCCTTCGGCGAAGTCGGCACCGCGGCCCAGTTCGCGCTGGGTGTCGGCCTCCAGCGTCAGCGCGTCGGCGAAGTCCATCGCCATCGCGGCGTCCAGCGCGCGCCGGGTCTCGGCGAGCGCGCGGCTGGGCATCTGCGACAGCTTCGTGGCCAGCGCGGACACCTCGGCCGCGAAGCGGTCGTCGGGCACGCATTGCCAGATCAGCCCGATGCGTTCGGCCTCCTCGGCCGGCAGCTTGTCGCCGCTCATCGCCAGGCCCAGCGCGCGCGCACGGCCCACCAGGCGCGGCAGCAGCCAGGTGCCGCCGCAGTCGGGCACGAGGCCGATCTTGCTGAAGGCCTGGATGAAGCTGGCGCTCTTCGCGGCGACGACGACGTCGCAGCACAGCGCGAAATTGGCGCCGGCGCCGGCGGCCACGCCGTTGACGGCGGCGATCACGGGCACCGGCATCGTGCGCACGCGCATCGCCAGCGGCCGGTACCAGCGCTCGATCACCGCGCCGACGTCGCCATTGCCGGCCATCGCCGGGTCGGCCAAGTCCTGCCCGGCGCAGAAGCCGCGGCCGGCGCCGGTGACGACGACGGCGCGCACCGCCGGGTCCGCGGCCGCGGCGTCCAGCGCGGGCAGCAGTTCGCCGTGCATCTGCGCGGTGAAGCTGTTGAGCGCCGCCGGACGGTTCAGCGTCAGCGTGCGCACCGCCCCTTCGGTGGCGACGAGGATGGTCGTCTCGGACATCGGCCCTCCTGGCCTGGCGGCACCGGATCGCGGTGGCAGGGCCGATTCCCCGACCGCTCGGTCGACGAATTCTAGCGGGCAGCGGCGCCGGACGACAACGGCCGCCGCAGGCGGCCGGTCGTGCACGACCGCGGACGGCCGCGGCACGCCGCGGGCCGCGCACAAAGGAAGACGCCCGCAGCAAGCTGCGGGCGTCGGGATACTTCAGGCGCCGGTCACGGGTTCCGGTACTCCGCCCAGTGCTGCGGTCGGTTCTCGCCTGTCGTGAACGCGACTGTGCCAGCCTTCGATGACGGTGTCGCGACAAACAGCACCACGGACGCCCCCCACTCCCGGGGTTCGGCGCAGGCGCTCAGGCCGGGCGCGCGAAGCGCTCCTCCAGCCACGCCAGCAGCGTGCGCAGCGCCTGCGCCTCGCCGCCGACCGGCCGTCCGGGGCGCGCGGCGTCGTTCCAGGCAAACAGGTCCAGGTGCAGCCAGGGCAGGTCCGCGGGCACGAAGTCCTCCAGGAACAGCGCCGCGGTGATCGCACCGCCCAGCCCGCCCTTGCCGGTATTGACGATGTCGGCGATGTCGCTCTCGATCGCGCGGTGGTACGGCGCCCACAGCGGCAGGTGCCACAGCGGGTCCAGCAGCGCCAGGCCGCGGTTGACGAGGTCGCGCGCCATCGCCATGTCGCGGCAGAACAGCGCCGGCAGCTGCGGCCCGAGCGCGATGCGCGCGGCGCCGGTCAGCGTCGCCATGTCGATCATCAGCGCCGGCTTGCCCTCGGCGCCGTAGGCCAGCGCGTCGCACAGGATCACGCGGCCCTCGGCGTCGGTGTTGCCGATCTCGATGTGCAGGCCCTTGCGCGTGCGGAAGACGTCGCCGGGGCGGAAGGCGTTGCCGGCGATCGCGTTCTCCACCGCCGGGATCAGCAGCTGCAGCCGCACCGGCAGCTTCATCGCCATCACCAGCTGCGCCAGGCCCAGCGCATGCGCGGCGCCGCCCATGTCCTTCTTCATCAGCCGCATGCCGTCGGCCGACTTGATGTCCAGGCCGCCGCTGTCGAAGCACACGCCCTTGCCGACCAGCACCAGCTTCGGGTGCTTCGGCGAGCCCCAGTTGAGCTCGATCAGCCGCGGCTCGCGCGTCGCCGCGCGGCCCACCGCGTGGATGGCCGGGAAGCCGGCGGCCAGCAGCTTGTCGCCGACGACCTGCCTGAAGGTCGCGCCATGCTGCTTCGCGACCAGGCGCACCGCCTCGGCCAGCTCGGCCGGGCCCAGGTGCTCGGCCGGCGTGTTGACGAGGTCGCGCGTCGCCGCCACCACGTTGGCGATCAGCAGCCCGCGCCGCGCCGCATCGCCGGGCGCCAGGTGCAGCGTCGCCGCCTCGCGCGGCGCCTTGCGGTACTGGTCGAAGTGGTAGCTGCCCAGCTCCCAGGACATCGCGGCGGCCGCCGCGTCCATCGTCAGCCCGCCCTCGCCCAGGTGGTAGCGGCCGGCCGGCAGCGCGCGCGGCAGCGCCGCCAGCGCCCACGGGTGGTCGGCCGCGTGCACGCCCGCCCACACCGCGGCCAGGCCGCCGTCGCCGGCGGGCATCAGCACATGGCTGTCCGCGGCGCCGGCGAAGGCCTGGGTGGCGAGCCAGCGGCGCTGGGTGTCGTCCAGGCGGTCGCGGGCGGCGGCGAAGCCGGCGCGGTCGACGACGTGGATGGGCACGCTGCCGCGGCCGGGGTGGGAAAGCTCGACGCTCATGCGGGAAAATTCCTTGCAGGTTCGGTGGTGGCGACGCCAGGGTCGGGAGGCGCGATTGTCGGGCCGGCGCCGCCACCGGCCGCCCGCGTGCCGCCTGTGCCCCGCGTGCCGCGGGCCCGAGATGCAGTCCGGCCGGCCGCGCCGTCGATTCGCGCACCCTGGCGACGCTTCGTCGCACGCCGCTGGCGGCGCCGCCGGCGGCCGGGCACAGTGCCCACCGTCACGTCCACCACCCCGCACGGAGAACCCCCATGAGCCTGCTCGGCACCCTGCTGCGCCCGGTCCGCGACCTCACCGAGGCGGTCGTGATGCCGTTGCGCGCCGTCTTCGTCGTCGGCCTGTGCTGGTTCATCAACAGCATGACCTACGCCGGCGTCTGGTGGGTCAAGTGGGTCGCGCTGGGCATGGGCATCGCCGTGCTGGTGGCCTGGGCGCGCGCCGCGCGCACGCTGTTCGTGCTGGCGCTGGTGGCGCTGGTCGGGCGCTGGGTCTGGAAGCGCTGGGGCGACGACGCGAAGCGCCAGTTCGACGACTGGGTGCAGCGCACGCAGCCCAAGGCCGCGCAGGTGCTGGAGATCGTGCGCTCGCCGCGCCAGCGCGCCGACGTGATCGACGGCGCGGCCTGAACCGCCGCGGCCACCGGGCCCGCGCGGCCTGGGGCCTCAGCCGGCCGCCGCGGGCGCCGGCGCCCCGGCCGGCGCGGCCGCGGCGCGTTCGACATGCCAGTCGATCAGCCGCCTCATGTTGGCCAGCGACACCCAGTGCAGGTGCACCAGGCCCAGGATGCCATTGCGGTGCAGCTCGCCGACCACCGCGTCGGGCAGCGCGGTCATCTGCTTGTCGTCGACGGTCAGGAAGCCGTCCACCGTGTGCTTGCCGCCGCCGGGCAGCGTGGCCTCGAAGCGCATCTCGCGCAGCACGTCCAGCTCCAGCAGGCGCTGGCAGACCAGCCGCGTGCGCTGGATCTCGGCTTCCATGCGCTCGAGCTGCTGCTGGGTCGACTTCAGCAGCGGCGCGGGCTGGCCGTCGGCCTCGAACAGCGGCATCCCGTCGTCGGTGTTGGCGCCCGGCCAGGCCATATCCACGCAGACCGCGAAGCGGTCGTCGCCGACGCGCGCCAGGCAGAACGGGTACATGCCCAGCACCATGGGTATGAACTGGGCGCGCCAGCGATCGCCGGTGACGTACAGGTTCTGGTTCTGCGCCAGCCCGAAGACCGCCACCGGCGCGACCTGGTCCTTGCCGTCCGGGCCCTTGCCGGCGCGCACGAAGACGATGGGAAACTCGCGGCAGGCATCGCCGAATTCGCCGGCGGCGACGAACAGCGCATTCAGGCCGGCCGCCGGCGACCAGTCGGTGACGGGCAGGCGCAGCTTCAGGCCGCGGTGCTGGACGCTGTCCAGCGCGACCGGCTGGCGATGCAGGTTCTGGTTGATCAAGAGGCTTCTCCGGAAGGGGGCAAGGCACTGACCAGCACCTTGTCGACACGTTTGCCGTCGAGGTCGACGACCTCGAAGCGCCAGCCCGCCCACTCCACCGCGTCGGCGGTGTTGGGCAGGCGGCCCAGCAGGAGCATGATCATGCCAGCCAGCGTGTTGTAGCGGCCGCGGTCCTCCTCCGGGAGTTCCTTGAGTTCCAGCCGGTCCTTGAGCTCGGGCACCGGGATCAGGCCGTCCATCAGCCAGCTGCCGTCCTCGCGCCGCACGGCCCAGGCGTCCTCGCCGCTGGGTGCGCCGAACTCGCCGGTGATGGCCTCCAGCAGGTCGCGCTCGGTGATCACGCCCTGCACCGCGCCGTATTCGTCGACGACGAAGACGAGGTCGGTGCCCGACTGCTTGAAATGCTCCAGCAGCTCCATGCCCGACAGCGTCTCGGGCACGAAGACCGGCGGCTCCATGTGGTCGGCGAGCTGCGGGCGCTCGCCGCGCGCCAGCGGCTGCAGCAGCCGCGCGGCGCTGAGCACGCCCTGCACATCGTCCAGCGAGCCGCGGCACACCGGGTAGCGCGTGTGGCCGCTCTCGGCGATGCGCGCCAGCAGTTCCTCCAGCGTGTCGCTGGTGTCCAGCCAGACGATCTCGGCGCGCGGGATCATCATGCTGCCGATCTGGCGGTCGTCCAGGCGGAACACGTTGCGCACCATCTGGTGCTCCTGGGCCTCGATGACGCCGGCGTCCAGGCCTTCCTCCAGCTGCGCGGCGATCTCCTCCTCGGTGACGCTGGCGCCCGGCGACTTGCCGCCCAGGCCGAGCACGCGCAGCACCGCCTGCGTCGACGCCGACAGCATCACGACGAAGGGCTTGGTGGCCGTCGACAGCCACAGCATCGGCCGTGCCGCCAGCCGCGCCACCGGCTCGGGGAACATCTGGCCGATGCGCTTGGGCACCAGCTCGCCGAAGATGATCGTGAAGTAGGTGATCAGGATCACCACCCCGGCGGTCGACGCGATGTTGGCCGCCTGCGCGCCGATCGCGAAGCGCTCGATCATCCAGTCGGCGAGCGGCCGGGCGAACGCGGCCTCGCCGACGATGCCGTTGAGCAGGCCGATCGAGGTGATGCCGATCTGCACCGTCGACAGCCAGCGCGTGGGGTCGTCGTGCAGGGCCATCGCCGCCTCGGCGCCCCCCTCGCGGGCCTCCACCATCACCTGCAGGCGCGCCTTGCGCGCCGCTGTCAGTCCCATCTCCGCCATCGCGAATGCGCCGTTGAGCAGGATCAGGAACACCAGCAAGGCTATGTCCATCGAGGCCCCGGCGCCGGCGGCCGGGTGCTGTTGCAACAGGATCAAGGTTAGCAGACGGCCCCGGCGGGCCCGCGCGACGGCCGGCAGAATCGGCGCATGGACTACCTGATCGGCGACGTGCAGGGCTGCGACGACGCGCTGGGCCGGCTGCTCGGCGCGGTCGGCTTCTCGCCCTCGCGCGACCGCCTGCTGGTGCTGGGCGACCTGGTCAACCGCGGGCCGGCCTCGCTGGCCGTGCTGCGCCGCCTGGCCGCGCTGGGCGACGCCGCGACCTGCCTGCTGGGCAACCACGACCTGCACCTGCTGGCCGTGGCGCAGGGCGTGCGTCCGCTGCACCGCAGCGACACCGTGCACGACATCCTGGCCGCGCCGGACCGCGCCGCCTGGCTGGACTGGCTGCGGCAGCGACCGCTGGCCGCCCGCTTCGCCGGCTGGCTGTGCGTGCACGCCGGCGTGCCACCGCAATGGGACGCCGCGCGGACGCTGGCGCTGGCCGGGGAGGTCTCGGCGCTGCTGCGCGGCCCCGACCTGGCCGACTTCCTGCCGCGCATGTACGGCAACGAGCCGCGGCGCTGGGACGACACGCTGGCCGGCGCCGAGCGCTGGCGCTTCGTGATCAATGCGCTGACCCGCATGCGCTTCTGCACCGACGACGGCACGCTGGACTTCAAGGCCAAGGAAGGCGCCGACGCCGCACCGCCCGGACACCGCCCGTGGTTCGAGGTCCCGTCGCGGCGCACGGCGGGCGTGCCGATGGCCTTCGGCCACTGGAGCACGCTGGGGCTGATCGCCCGGCCCGACCTGCTGGCGCTGGACACCGGCTGCGTCTGGGGCGGCCCGCTGACCGCGGTGCGCGTGGACGGCGGCCGGCGCGAGGTGTTTCAAGTGCCCTGCGCGCAGGCGCAGCGGCCCGGGGGCTGAAGGCACAATCCCGCTACGGGAAGCGTGGCCGAGTGGTTGAAGGCACCGGTCTTGAAAACCGGCAACGGGCAACCGTTCGTGGGTTCGAATCCCACCGCTTCCGCCAGCATCCGCCAGGTTCGTTCAGCGCGCAGCGCTGCGCCGGAACTCACGTCGCGCAGCGACCTGAGTGCAGGCGATCCCACCGCTTCCGCCAGCGTCAGGCCCTCAGACGCCGCTCGCCGCCGCCAACCCCAGCAGTTCCCGGTTGACCCGGTTCTCGCCGAGGAAGCTCGACCGGTAGGCCTCCGGCACGTGAAAGCGCGCCACGTTGCGCACCCACTCGACGCCGCCGCGCAGCGCGCGCTCGCGCAGCGCCGGCTCCTCGTCGGTGGCCCGGACCAGCGCCAGGTGCAGGCCGGGCCGGTAGATGCCCGGCGCCCCCAGCCGGCGCAGGCTCTCCAGCGCACGCGCGGCATGGCGCGCCGCCGCCTCGCGGTCGCCGCGGCGCGCGGCCCAGCCGGCGGCGATGACGTCCGCCAGCAGCGCATGCCCCTGCTCGCCGCGGGCGCGCCAGCCGTCCCCCGCACGCTGCAGCGCCTCGAGGTCGCCGGGCTCGGGCTGCCGGCGCCAGGCGAGCAGCCGTGCCGTCGCCAGGTGCGTGGCCGTCGGGTTGCGCGCGGGCTCGAAGGCGATCGCCAGCGCCGGCGCCGGCGGCCGCCGGCGGAGCCAGGTGATCTCCTCCTCGAGCAATGCGTTCAGCTGGCGCCCGAAGTCGTCGTCCGGCGCGGCAGCCATGGCCGCCATCATCCGGTCGCAGCGCGCCGGCTGACCGAGGTGCGTCCACAGTTCGGCCAGCGCCGCCAGCACGCGCGCCCGGTTGTGGCCCGGCAGCGCCGGCCCGCCGTCGGCCAGCGGCTCCAGCACGGCCAGCGCGTCCCGGTAGCGGCCCAGCCAGACCAGCGCGCGTCCGCGCTGCACGCGCACGTGCAGCGTGAAGGCATCGGCGCCGCCGCTCTCGGCCATCAGCGACAGGCATTCGTCGAGCAGGTCCAGGGTCTCGACGATCTGGCCGGCCGCGGTGGCCAGCGTGGCGCTGTTCTGCAGGCAGCCGGCCAGCATGCGGTGGCGGCCGACCTCGCGCGCCGCGGCGACGGACTGCTCCTGGGACCGCGAAGCCTCGCCGACCTGCCCCAGAAGCGACAGCGCGATCGCGCGCTGGCTGTGGAACCAGCAGCGCCAGGTGGCGTCGGGCGACTGCGCCAGCAGCGGCTCGGCCAGCGCCAGCTGGGCCAGCGCGGCCTCGGCCCGGCCGGCGGTGCGCAGGCAGGTCGCCAGGGTCCAGCGCAGCTCGGCGACGCGCCGGGGCGTCGCGTCCTCCAGCAGCAGCGGATCGGCCAGGGCCCCCTCGCCCAGCGCCACCGCCGCATCGCCCTGGCTGTCGCGCACCAGCACGTGCATGCGCTGCATCACGTGGCGCAGCCGCTGGTCGGGGTCCGCGTCGCCGCCGGCCAGCGCATCGAGCACCTGGTGGGCCGCCGCGAAGTCGCCAGCCTCCATCAGCAGGTCGGCCAGCGCCAGCCGGGTGTCGAAGGCAGCGCCCGGGTCGGCCGCCAGCTCGTGGCAGCGCGCGGCCTCCTCCAGCAGCTGCCGGGCCTCGCCGTAGCGCGCCGCGGCCTCCGCTCGCCGGCCGGCCGCCACGAAGTGCGGCGCGGCCCGCGCCGGCTCGCCGTCGTGCGTGGCCAGGTATTCGGCGATGCCGCGCCGCGCATGCCGCCGCACCGGCGCCGGCACCGAGGCCAGCGTGGCCTCGTAGATCAGGTCGTGCGCGAAGGCCTGGTCCTTCAGCACCTGCGCCGCCTCCAGTTCCTGCCAGGCATCGGCCAGCGCCAGCACCGGCAGCGCCAGCACATGGGCGGCCAGCGTGGCGTCGAAGTCCGGCCCGGCGAGCGCCGCGACGCGCGCCAGCGCCAGCGCGGTGGCCGAGAGCTGGCGCAGCCGGCGTTCGACCAGCGCCGCCACGTTGGGCGGCCGCGGCAGCGGCGAGCCCGCGCGCACCCCCTGCTGGATCAGCGCCTTGAGCGTCTCCAGCGCGAACATCGGATTGCCGCCGGTGGCACGCCACAGCTCGGCGGCCAGTTTGTCGCCGGCCAGGCCGGGCAGCGCCAGCGACTCGAGCAGTTCGCGCATGCCGGCGACGTCCAGCGGCTCCAGCCGCACCGGCTCCAGGCGGCCGCCGTCCAGCAGCAGGTCGTCGAGCGCCAGGCCGGCGAGTCCGGCGCCGGTGGCGCGGGCCAGCACCTCGGCCAGGCCGGCCTCGATGCCCGCGCCGCCGCGGCCGGCGCCGGCGGGCGCGCACTCCGGCAGCACATGCGCCAGCGCGGCCGGCAACGGCTCGAGGGCGGCCGGCAGCTCGGCACGCAGGGCGCGCAGCCAGCGCGCCAGCGCGCCGAAGGGCACGCCGGCATCGCCGGGACGGCAGCCGAGCACGCGCCAGCCCGTTGCCGCGGCGGCCGGAGCACGGCGACCGTCAGCTGCGGTGCCGGCGCCTGCGCCGCCGCGCGCTCCACCGTCGCCAGCAGCTGGAGGAAGGCCGGCGAGGGTTCGGCATCCAGCCGCTCGCGCCACAGGCGCACGCCGCCGCGCGCGGCCTGAAGCGCCTCGTGCGTGCGGCCGGCCAGGTACAGCGCCTGCACCTGGCGCTGGTGCGCGGGCTCGCACAGCGCATCGGCCTGCAGCAGCGCCGCGCTGGCGGCCAGCGCGCGCTCGAACTCGCCGGCCTCGAGGTCGGCGTCGATGGCCTGCAGCGCGTGGTCCACGCGCTGCCGCTCGGACGCCGCGCGTGCCTCGCGCAGCCAGTGGTCGAACTGCGGGCAGTCGTCGTAGGTCCAGCCGGCCAGCAGTTCACCGTCGGCCGGCTCCACCGTCCAGGCCTGGCCCAGGCGCAGCGGCTCGGTGCCGTCGACCAGCGCCGCGTCCGCGGCCTTGCGCAGCTTGAACAGCAGCTGGCGCAGGCTGTTGCGCGCCGCGTCCTCGCTGGCGGCGGGCCACAGCAGGTCGGCCAGGCGCCGGCGCGGTGTCGGCCCGGCCAGCGCCAGCCAGGCCAGGGCGGCAGCCGCCTTGCGCTCCAGCGGCTGCCAGCGCCCGCCCGCATGCAGCGCCGGTGCACCGTGCAGGCGCAGCCGGCCAGGCGCGGCGACGGGCGGCGGGCGGGCAGCCATGGCGCGATCATGCCCCGGCCAGGGCGTCGTCAGCGCGGCGCGCGCGCCACGACCGGCGCCTCGGCCGGCGCCGGGCCCTGCAGGCGCGGCCTGTGCAGTTCACGCAGCCGCCACAGGTTGACCGGGGCCAGCATCAGGTGCAGCGCCAGCACCGGCATCAGGTCGGCGCTGGCGCCGTAGGCGACGAAGGCGACGTTGGCGCAGATCGCCAGCACGCGCAGGCGCCGCATGTCGCAGCACACGAAGGTCAGCAGCGTGAGGGTGGCGGCCAGCCAGCCGACCAGGTCCACGGTGGTCATCGCGGTCTCCTCCTGGCCCGGGGGCCGGTGGTGCCGCACCCGGCATCGGGCGCGTGAGGAGACCTTAGGGGGGCGCCGTTATTCGGCCGTTAATCGGCCGCCAGGGCGGGCGGCGGCCGCGACGCCGCCGCTCAGGACTGCAGTTCGTGGATGCGGATCTCGGGCGCGCGGCCGGCGTCCCGCGGCACCGGCCGGGCCAGCGCCTTCGCCGAGCGCGAGCCCAGCTCGCCCTGCAGTTCGACCTCCACCGCCACCGGCGCGGCGTTGCCCAGCGCGGCATAGGCGGCGGCCAGGGCCTCGTCCTCGCTGCGGTCGGGCAGCGGCTCGGGCGGCAGCGACGGCGGCGCGTGGTCCAGCACCGCGGCGGTGCGGTGGGCGTCGTTGTCGTCGTCGGCGGCCTGGTGCTCGCGGTCGATGATGGTCACCGCCATCTTCGAGCGCAGGTTGGCCAGCCCCTCGGGCGACCAGTTGGTGACCAGGCCCTCGAACTGGTCGAGCGCGCGCTGCAGCACGTCCAGCGGCACCTTGCGCAGCGCCTTGAGACCCTTCTTGGCCAGTGCCTGCTCGACGAAGACCAGGTGGCGCATCGTCTGCCGCGTCTCCGGCAGCTCGTCCAGCAGTTCCTTGAGCTGCGCACGGATCAGCGCCAGCTCGGCCTGTTCCTTCGCGGCAGCGGCCTCGGCGCGTGTCGGCGGGCGCGGCTGGCCGGGCGCCGGGCGCTCCTCCAGCACGACGTGCACGCCGCTGTCGTCGCGCCGCAGCGCGAGGTCGTGGCGGAAGAAGGCGGCGGCCGCTTGCCGCAGCGGGTCGAACAGCTTCAGGAGGGCAGACATGGCGGCAGTTCGCTCGCGGCCGGCGGGATCCGGCCCATGGACGGGGTTTCGGCCAGTCTAGGGGCGGCCTTGAGCCGACGTTGTGACGAAAAGCGTCACCGGCCGGGGTCGACTCTGCCCTTGGGCCGACGAATCCCGTCACCCGCCGCTACGCGGTGCAGGTGCGGTTCTTGCCCGTGCGCTTGGCCTCGTACAGCGCCTCGTCGGCGCGCTCCAGCGCCACCGCCAGCGC
>ERZ761602.4192-NODE-4192-length-19004-cov-14.768484_pt1 | contig 19004 bp, 13 predicted proteins | sample MGYA00512165_ERZ761602 | MGnify/ENA primary metagenome ERZ761602 (study PRJEB28899, sample SAMN02445085) | bioreactor sludge metagenome | biome: EBPR sludge; isolation source: Thorneside wastewater treatment plant | place: Australia: Brisbane, Thorneside... | reverse complement strand
ATCAGCAGTTCACTGACGTTGGTCTTCCCGTCCAGCCTAGTGCCCCGCCGCATTGCGAGGTCAAACGACCCCGTTCCATTGTCCCGGCAGCTTCACCCCTCCTCGTTACCAAGAAGACGTGTGCCGGTAGGCTACTGTTGATGGAACAACAGGTTTCCTCGTTAACTGACCGTTAACTGAAACAATTACAAACGCGACTTCATGTCGCACTCCGGCTTACAACCCCTATTAGAGAAACCACATATGGCGGCTCATGATAGCTTCGCCAGTTCTAGGCCTAATCCCGCCTTCAAACTTCTGCGCCACCGCGCTTCCGCTCGATGCTGAGCTTCTTCATCCGCGCCTCCAGCGTGGTCGGTTTCAGCCCTAGCAAGCGCGCCGCGCCGTTTTCGCCGCTGACCCGCCAGCCGGTGATCTCCAGTATCTTGAGGATGTGCTCGCGCTCCATCGCTTCCAAGGTGGTGACCGGCGCCTTGCCGATACTGATTTCAGCCGCTGGTTCCCGCAACCAATCGCCGAATTCCAGCGTCGCGCCTCGGCTCACGATCACCGCCCGCTCGATGACATGTTGCAATTCCCGCACGTTGCCTGGCCAGGAATAGGCCTGTAATCGCGCCAGAGTGGCCAAAGGCACCGTCTCGATGGTCTTGCCCAGGCTGGCCGCGTATTTCTGCATGAAGTGGCGAATCAGCAGCGGAATGTCTTCGCGCCGGTCCCGCAGCGCCGGCGATTGGATGGGAAACACGTTCAAGCGGTAGTACAGATCGGGACGGAACTGCCCTTCCCGGCAGCGTTGCTCCAAATCCCGGTGGGTGGCGGCAACTACCCGCACGTCGGTCTTGAGCGTCTGCGTCCCTCCTACCCGTTCGAATTCGCCTTCCTGTAACACCCGCAGCAACTTGGCTTGCAGATCGAGCGGCAATTCCCCCACCTCGTCGAGAAACAGCGTGCCGCCGTTGGCCAGTTCGAACCGGCCGGGCTTGCGCGCCAGCGCCCCGGTGAAAGCGCCTTTTTCGTGGCCGAACAGCTCGCTTTCGGCCAAGTTCGCGGGGATCGTCGCGCAATTGAGCTTGATCAACGGCTTGGCCTGGCGGGCGCTGCGGTTGTGGATCGCCCGGGCGATCAGTTCCTTGCCGGTGCCGGTTTCGCCGGTCACCAGCACGGTGGCCTGCGTGCTCGCCACAGTCTCGACTTCCCGGAGCACGGCGCGCAACGCCGTCGAAGCGCCGACCATTTCCTCGAAATCGTGCTCGGCTTGGATCTCGTCCCGCAAATACAGATTCAAGCCATGCAAGCGGTTGAACTCCGCTTCGGCCTGCTTGCGGGTTTCGATGTCGCGCAGAATCATCGTGTACAAAGCATGCCCGGCAACCGTCGCCCGCGACAGCGTCGCCTCGACCGGAAACGGCTTGCCGCTGGCCCGCAGCGCGTGCAAGCCCTCCGGCACCCATAACCGGGGTTCGCCCCGCTGCTGATAGTCCCGTACCACCTGCCGCAGCGGCTCCGGTAGCAAGGAATCCAACGGTTGACCCAGCACCTCGGCGGCGGCGCGGCCAAACACGGCCTCGGCGGCGGGATTAAACAACGTAATCCGGCCATCCGCGCTGAAGGTCACGATTGCGTCCATTGCGCTGGTCACGATCGCGGTCAGCCGCGCCTCGCGCTCGGCCAACTCGCGCTTGAGCCGCTGCACCGTGAGGTGGGTGTGAACGCGGGCCAGCACTTCCTCGTGCTGGAAAGGTTTGGTCACGTAATCCACCGCGCCCAGCCGCAGCCCCTTGACCTTGTCCACAGTGTCGCTCAGGGCGCTCATGAAGATGACGGGAATATCCCGGGTATCCGGCTGCTCCTTGAGGCAGCGGCAGGTTTCGAACCCGTCGATGCCCGGCATCATCACATCCAACAGGATCAGATCGGGCCGGGCGTAAGCGGCCCGTTCCAGCGCGCTCTCGCCGTCCTCCGCGACCAGCACATCATAGCCGGCCTCGCTCAACAGTTCGTACAAGACGCCGAGATTGGCTGGGGTATCGTCGACCATTAAGACGACAGGGGTTAACTGAGATGCTTCGGTCATTGTTCAAAGGCATCCTGGCTGGGATTGGTTCTAAGTGCTTGCTATGCAAGGTTCTTGTTGCGTTACCCCTGATCCACCGCTCGTCCGGCGTTAAACACTCGATCTGAATTTTGCAAATAGCCTCTCAGGATCATCCTCAAAAATAAGCTGGTTTTTCGAGATTACCAGCCAGCCGGCGATCCGTTTATCTATAAGCTTTAATTTGCTTACCCTGATACATGAAAACAGCCGCCTTATTATCGAGCAGGCTGTTAAATTCATGATGCAATTTCGATATAATCATTGATGTGATTCTTTCCTTGGAAACCAAGTTTTCCGAGGCGCTAAGAAAAAGCGATTTCCAGAAATCTAAAAATTCCGCCCTCTTTGACGCCGATACCATCCTTCCATCGAGAATGGGCGATACGTCATGCAAGCCGACGTGTTTAAAACCCGCCTCCAAAGCCAAATTTACCAGTTTCATTCCAATATCGGGATCGCCACCTGTGTCGATCTGATATCGATTGAATGCCGCCCAATAGCGGGTTATTGCCGGACAATGCGGATAAATATATAAACCAGAATTAAATACTTCCGTGCAGTATAAAACACCGCCTGATTTCAAGACCCGGCGTGCTTCATTTAACACGGCAAGGGGCTGCTTAACATGTTCCAACACAGAAAAAATGCATACGCCATCATAATACTGACCGGGAAACGGCAATTCATAGGCCGAGGCAATTGTCAAATTGACTCGTTGACTCGCCATTAAATCCGCAAGAACATGGTTTGCGCGATTGATCTGTGACTCCATAAAATCGATTCCATCGATGAGTAAGTCAGGAAATCTTTTTGCAATCACGGCAATTTGCGCGCCGACTCCACAGCCGATTTCCAATATGCGATGACAGTTAGAGAAATCAATTTGTTGATAAATGTATGGTTCAAGAAATTGAACTTGTCTCAGGAGTCTATCCTGTTCTTTTTTTGAAAATGTGTGAATGTATCTTGGCTGAACCATAGATAACCTGCCGGATTCCTGATGATTGATAGGTCTTTTTTAAAAGAATCCGGGCTTGATGCGGTAATGCTCATCGAGCTTGGCAATAAGGGTGTCATGGCTGGGATTCTTCTGGGAGATGTGCTTGATTATAGAGATGGAGACAGAGATGGTGTTGTAACGGCGTTTCCAAGTGGCGGGCGGAAGGGAATGTCGTGGTTTTCAGCGCACCGGTGGCGCGGCCATTGAAGTGTTCGACCCTGCCGTTGGTTTGGGCCAATCTCCCGCTCGATGTTCAGCGTCAGTTCTTCGGTAAGACCCGCCCACTCTGAGGCCGGTCCAGGGTTCGCAGCTTTCCGGTGCCTGCTGATTCCAGTAAGTTACGATGGATTTTGGCATGAGCCACTCTCCGGGATACAGAATCGTGCTGGACGCCTGAGCCAAGCGATGCGGCAATCCCCATTTGAAAAGCGCAGTGGTCAAGCGGCATTCACGTTATATTCTTTGCACAAGACAGGCGGCATATCGCCTGCGCTTGATAAAGGTGATCGTGATGACCGCAAGGCAAGCTAATGCGTTGCCGGAAAAGATTAAAGCTGTAACAAAATCTTTAAGACACACAATAGCATAGATAATCGTAGTCAGATGTGACACCAGAAACAAGGCCCAGGTAGAATAAGAGATCCCAGATGCTCCATTGACGTCTTTGGCCGCAGTCAGCATTTGCGGCACATACGCCAAGATACGCAGAGAATTCACGAGCATGAATGCCCCGAATACGGTAGAACGAAGCCACTCGCTGTCGTTGCCGCTCAAGTACATCTTGGCACCGATTCCAAGCGCTATCGCCGAAAGCGCAAGAGCCAAAATGCCGCTAACCCAACCAATCCCGACACGACGTTCAGGCGTGTGGACACTCAAGTTATTCGTTGAAGCGATCACGGTATACTCTCCAAAAATCATGTTAGAGTTCGTCAAGCTGTTCCTGACCACCCTCATCCTTCATCCTGTTTAAACGGGTATATGAAGCCGTTCATGCAGATCTTGCTGGCCCCCAGGCCGGTGCCGTGACCAGCAATGCCCAGTTGGCAGGCGCTCTAAGACCCGCTCGGCACTTCGATTCACTCCTTGTACTTGAAGCCCTTGCACTCGCCCTTCGCATCACCGGTCTTCAAAAATGCACCCGCCATCATCGTGTCCTCAATTGAGATGGTGGTTTGCAAGCCGCGATGGGGTCTACCCCGATCGGTTATCCATGACTTGTAGATGATCAAGTTCAAAAGCCATCACAAATCACTTATCTAAGCATCAGCAAGCGCTTTGCCAAATTCAAAAATGGTTAAATAAAATTATAATTTATTGTTTAATAACAGTTTTTTTAATTAGATAGCTGTTACCGGAACCCGAACTGATGCGAGAAACGGAGAGGGGCATTCCCGATATTTTGGGAATGCCCCAGCATATTGGGACTCACCAAGATGCGCTGGAAAGAAGTCAGCAACGACGGATTTCTGCCGAATAAGGTATATTTGCATTCGTTCGCCAACGGTCTAGTAAGGGAGAACCATACGCATGACCGCCTCCTCCGCAACGGATTGACGCCTGCGCCATGCGCATCAGTGCCTATCGGCAAACCTTAGCGGGCAAGACTCTGCTCAAGATTGCGCTTGGTATCACCCTGATCGTCGCCTTGGCCAGCGGGGTCAGTTACGCGCTGATCTTCCAGGAAATCGAAGGGCGCGCGCTTGATCAGTTGCGCGAATACGCTATCCAGCGCGCTAAATTTCACGAAGCGCATTTCGCGCTGGCACGCCAATTTCATCAGGTCATCACACAAGAGTTTCTGCGGCGCTACCAGGAACCCTCCTCCGATTTCGAACGGCGTTTTGATCAACTGATGATGCGTTACCCCGATGGTGCCATCCGTAACCGGCCGGAATACGCCAACATCGTCCGTTACTCGACCGGCTGGATTCACAAAGACGTGCAACCCGACCGGGAATTCAAACGGCTGTGGATGCTGTTTTTCGATCTTTCCGAGCAGTTTGCCAAGCTGACCACCACCCGGTTCGTCAACCTGTATTTCTTGCATCCCGCCAAATCCGCCAACATGGGTTACGACGACCCGGTACGCTCCAACTATGTGCAATGGGCCGCCGATACCGCGGCAGACTGGGCGCTGAATGAACAGGAATCCTTCCTCGCCGCCACGCCGGCCCGCAATCCAGGGCGGGAAACCGTCTGGGCCGGTCCGGAGTACGAACCCGCTTACCATCAACTGCTGGTGCCGGCGGTGACACCCATCGATCTCAACGGCGTCCATATCGCCACCGTCGCCAGCGACACCCTGCTCGACGATCTGGAGGCCAGCATCCTGCACGCCGGTATTCCGGGTGCCGTCCATACCGTATTCCGGCACGATGGACGGTTGATCGCCGATCGGGCCTACAAAACCAGAATCGTCGAACACGAGGGCACTTACTTCATTGGCCAAACCAGCGACACCCGCCTGCACGCCCTTCTGGCGCTGGCTACCCACGCGCCGGCGTTGCCGCGTTACGGCTACGACGCGGGCGCCGACCAGTACTACGCCATCAGCCGGTTGCAAGGGCCGGGCTGGTACTTTGCCTCGATCTTGCCGGGCGGCGCGATCCGCACGGAAGCGTTCAAAGCCGCGCAATGGGTGTTGTGGACCGGTTTCGCTTCGCTCGCCCTGGTGCTGGGTGTGTTAGCGATGTTGCTAGAACGGCAAATCGCCGCGCCGCTCCGCCAATTGTTGCTGGCTGTCCGGCAGATGGGGGAACGGCGCGTGCTGGCACCGCTGGACACCGCACGCCGGGACGAAATCGGCCAGCTCGCCGCCGCTTTCGCCGCTACCGCGCGGTCGGTGACGGAAGAAATCCGCCGGCGCGACAGGGATCTCCAGCAGGAAAGTTCCGGCCGTATCCAAATCTACAACGCGTTACAGGCCAGCGAAACGCGTTATCGGGCCGTGGCGGAACAGACCGGCCATATTGTGTACGACCATGATTTGGTCAGCGGCCGGATCGATTGGGCTGGTCCCATTCCGCAAATCACCGGTTATAGCATCAAGGAATTTGCGAAAGTCGATATTCGCGGCTGGACAGAGTGCATCCATCCCGATGATCGCGCCAAGGCGCTGCAAACCTTGGAACGGGTCCAGATAGAATTCGGTAAGTACCAGGCTGAATACCGGTTTCGACGTGGCGATGGCCGCTACGTCTACATCGAAGACGAAGGGATATTGCTGACCGATCTCAAGGATCGATCCCAGCACATACTCGGCACCATGAAGGACATCAGCGAGCGCAAGCGCGCCGAACAGGCGCTGCGCGAAGCCAAGGAAGAAGCGGACAAGGCCAATCGCGCCAAGAGCCAGTTTCTGGCTGACATCAGCCACGAACTGCGCACGCCTCTGAACGCGATCCTGGGTTACGCGCAAATTCTGTTGCGCGACGCCGCGCTGCCCGGCAAGGCCCGCAACGGCGTCACCATCATTCAGCAATCCGGCGATCATCTGCTGGGCCTGATCAACGATATTCTGGATCTGGCCAAGATCGAATCAGACAAGCTGGAAGTCGACGTGCAACCATTCGGCCTGCGGCATTTTCTGCAAGGCATCGCGGAGGCTTTCGCAGTCCGGGCCAAACAGAAGAACCTGGATTTCCACATGAACGCCGATCCCCAGCTACCGGTTCAGGTACAGGGCGACGAACGGAAACTGCGGCAAATCCTCTTCAACCTGATCGGCAACGCCATCAAGTTCACCGATGCAGGCAAGGTCGTGTTCGCCATCGACCGGGACGGCGGGCAAATCCGCTTCGCCGTAACCGATACCGGTTGCGGTATCCGAACCGATGAGCTGGGGCAATTGTTTCAGCCATTCCAGCGAGTGGGCGACCGCAATCGCGTCACGGAAGGGGCTGGCTTGGGTCTGGTCATCAGCCGCCGGCTGGTCGAGTTGCTCGGTGGCACGCTGCACGTCGAAAGCATCTTCGGCCAGGGGAGCCGGTTCTGGTTTGCGCTGTCCTTGCCGGCGGCTGATGTGCCGGCGCGCGTGCCGACCATGCCGGCCGTGCCGGTCACCGGCTACTGCGGGCCGCGCCGCCGGATACTGATCGCCGACGACAAACACGAGAACCGCGCCGTGCTGGTCGATATGCTGGCGCCGCTCGGCTTCAGAATCGCCGAAGCCGGCAACGGCCAAGAGGCGCTGGAGGTGGCGGCCCGATTCCAGCCGGATGCCGTGCTGATGGACATGCGGATGCCGGTGCTGGACGGTCTGGAGGCCACGCGCCGGCTGCGCCAGTCCGAGGCGTTACGCGACGTGATCGTGATCGCCGTATCCGCCAGCGCTTACGGCCATCACCGCGAGCAGTACTTGGCGGCCGGCGCCGACGATTTTCTATCCAAGCCGTTCCAATTGGAGGAATTGCTGGAGTTGCTGCGCGCTCGACTGGGTCTGAAACTGGTCTACGCCAGCGATACCGGTCCGCCCGCATCCAGCAGCGCGCCCGATGGAGAAATCATCGTTCCGCCCAGTGCCGAACTGGCGATCTTGCGGGATTTGGCCCAGCGCGGCGATCGCCGCAACCTGTTGGCGCAGGTCGAGCGGCTGGAGCGCGCCGACGGGCGTTATGCGCCTTTCGCGGCTCAATTGCGCAGCTTGGCTGAGCGTTTTCAGCTCAAGAAAATCAATGAGCTGCTGGCCGGCGCGAGTCCACCGTTATGAGCGAATCGACGGCCCGGCGAGAGCGCTTGGCGCGGTATTACAACCGGCTGATCGCCTGGAGCGCCGTGCCGTTGTCGATCGTCATCGCCGTGCTGGCCGCGCAACAATTCTTTAAGCAGCGGGAAACCGAACTCGGCCGATTGCACAATATCGCCACCGAACAGCGCGTGATGTTGAACGCCTTCGTCAGAATCGCCAACTTGCACGTCGGCGCCATGCGGCGCCAGGCCGAGGATTATCTCGCGACCGCCTCCGGACGCCACCCCAGCGAGTGGCGCACCTGGCTGGTATCGAGCCAAATCGAAATAGCGGGCGGGAATTTGGCAACGCTCAGCCTCGATCCAGCGCAACGGACCTCTTTCAAGGATTTGACCGGCACCATCATGGGCCGGGCCGAACTTTTGCGGGGAACCGGTGCGCGATGGACCGAGCTGGACATGGCATTTTCTCTGTTCCCTCTCCAGCGCTCGGCCCATGCGGTCACTCCTTTCTTTCGCTGGAGCTATTACTTTTCCGGGAAGGAAGATTTCGTCACGGCCTTTCCCTGGCAGGACAACACCGTGAACGTCAAATCGGCGAATGCCGCCACGATGGAGGGCGTGCTCGCGTACTGGTTCGGGTTTGACGTGTATCGGCTAGCGACCCCGGAACGCAATGCGGACGGACGCAGCTATTGGACGGAAGCCTATCTGGATACCGCCGGGGCCGGTTTGATGGTCTCGCATGCTGCGCCGGTGTACTGGCAAGGCCGTTACGTGGGCATGGTGGGAACCGATGTGCTGCTGGGTTTTCTCACCGAGCTGTTGCAAGCCGTCACCGAACGCTGGGGGCCGGTCTGGATCGTCAACGAAACCGGCCAGGTGCTGGCCGATCCCGATCACCCTTACACCGCTGCCGATCAACGGGTTAGGACCTTGGCGGACATTCTGCCCGAATCGTTGCAATCCGTCCCCGCCGATCAATTGTTGCAACCCTCCGGCGAATTCCGGCGCATTGCCGGCCAGTACGTTCATGCGCAGCGCATCAAGTCAGCACCCTGGTATCTCTTGCACGCCATCCCGTCCACCGCAATCACCGCCCGCCTGTTGCCGCGCCTTTACCCCGCCCTGATCATGCTGGCCGGTCTGGCTCTGACACTGGTTGCTATCCACACGCTGCTGCGCTGGCGCTTCGTCAAGCCGGCGCTGGCGCTGGTCGATTATCTGCGTGACGAAGCGGCCGGCCGGCCACCACCGGCAGCGCCGGCCGTTCCCGCGCCGTGGCAACCCTGGTTCGACGTGGTCACGACCACCTTCCGGGACAACCGCGACTATTTGCGTACCATCGAGACCCTCAACGCTGACCTCGAACGCCGGGTTGAGGAACGGACCGAGCAGTTGCAAAACGCCAATCGAGAACTCCGCTTGGAAATGGAAGTGCGCCAGCGCGTTCAGGACGCGCTACACGCCGCCAAGGCGGAAGTGGACCACGCCAATCGAGCCAAGAGCGCGTTCATGGCCAACGTGAGCCACGAGTTGCGTACCCCGCTCAACAGCATTCTGGGCTACGCACAAATCCTGTTGCGTGACGCCGGGCTGACCGCCAAACAGCGGGCGGGTCTCGAAACCGTCCGCGAATCCGGCGAGCATTTATCGGCTCTGATCAATGAGCTGCTCGATCTTTCCACACTCGAAGCGCCAGATGTGGAAGCGTTCGTGGCGCGGCGCACGGCGCAGGCAGCAGCAGACGAAGCGGCGTCTGCTTTCGCGCTGGATCAATGCGTTTTGCCGCCGGCCACGGAAATCGCTGCGTTGCGGGATTTGGCCCAGCGCGGCGACCTCAAGAACCTGCTAGCTCGGGCCGAACGCTTGGAACAGAGCGATGCCGGCTACCGGCCATTCGTGGAGCAACTCCGCATTCTGGCCCGGTCTTTCCAGGTCAATCAAGTCGTGCGGCTGTTGAGCGATCCCCGAATCCGGCCTTGACCGGCGATCCGTAACACTCGAACTGAGCGCCGGTTTGAGTAACCCATCCGCTGTTTTTCAAACATGCGCACCCCTTTTAATCCATGCGAGTGACTCCCAATAAATTGGGTTTTTCCCAATATATTGGAAACACCGGTTTGCGTTTCCCGAACCAGCTTCGTTTTTAACAGCGGTATTTCTAATAAATAAATCAATATAAAATAATTGTCTAGCGCTTATCTTAGCGATTCCATCTAAATTGGCAAAGTGTTTGCTATTTGCTGAATAGAACCAATGAATAAATTACATGAATACATTATTTAGTTGGAGAAATCGCTATGCCACATCCAAATCATGCTGCCAAATATCCAAACAAGCCTTCCAAACTATCTGGAACCCTCTCCAAGCAGATGCAAGAGATGCGTGATGCAGTTATTGCGCTTCAAAAAGACGATGAGCGAGATGACAAAGCAAGGAAAGCAACATTGCGCTTAATGGCTTTAAAAGAATTTGCCAGCGCCCGCGTCGAGGACTGGCGAATGGCCGCCAAATACATCGGCTCAGCCTACCAACAGGCCTATGCCCAGCACCAAAAAGTTCTTGAATATGTAAAAGAAAAGAAAACACTCGAAACTCAAATACTTTTCTCAATTCTGACTGCGGTCACGGCCGGAGGGCTCTCTTGGGTTTCAGGATCTTTATCAGGTTTAGGTCTTACGATATCGGATCTCGCCGAGGATGTTGCGCAGGCTGGGCTTAGTGAAGCCTTAAGCTCATATGCGCCTTTAAAATCAGAGAACGCTAGAAAAATAAGAACAGTAGACAACAAAGTGGATCCACTGAAATATCAAAATGAATTGCTAATAAGCATCGAAAATGCGGGTAAGGAATTGGCTGAAAACTTCGGTAAAATCTATCAGGCTCTTGAAAAAATGCCCCCAGAGTCTTGGGATCATTATGATGATACAAAACAGTTGAAGAAACATATGGAGTGGGAAAATAAATCACGCGGTTTCGCGGGCGTGCAAGATTTACCACAGAGGGCTGGTAAGCCAGATGAACAGAGGATGGCTGATGAGTTGGAGCGTGCAATCTGGGCTGAGTATATACTATCTCAAAAACATGGAAAAAATGCAGGCCGTTTTTTTGAGGGTGCCTATATTTATGCCGGTGATGAAATCTATGATTATTTGGCTAAACTAGGTGTAGTTAAAAAGAGGATAGATAGTTATTTACACACCGATCACCGTCTTGAGTTGATGGAACGTACCCTAGAATGGGCGAAGGGATTCAAGCTAACGCCATTTGTCAATATGAGAAGAGCACAGGTGAACTCTGGTGTCTGTAGGCAGGTAGTTGTTCCGCCCATGCTCAAATATATTGGGAATCTGAGCAGAAAATAGGTGTGCCTCCATACCTGATAACAGGGCTTATCACCAGCATTTGTACGATATAGCACCAACTGATGGATGGGTCAGGCCGGGCGCAACCCGGTCCTGTGACCCTCGCCGTCAGTGCAGGGGACGCGCCCGCGCGGGTTGCAGCAAGCGATAGCCTAACAGACGCTCGGTCGCCTGGCGGGCGTGACGCGGCGAGCATCAAGGGGCGCTGGCCTGGACATGAACTCGTGAGAGGATTGCATCACCCTCCACACCGGAGACGATCCGATGCCAACCTTGGCCTTGCTCACTGCCGCCGCGCTCGTCCAACGAGACGCTGACGGCACCCCGCCTCGTGCGCGCGGCAATCGGCACGGTGACGGCTCCATCCGCGCACTGATCGGGGTCTGCTCACGATTCGGACAAAATCGTACGCTAAGGACTCCAAATCCTTTTTAGACAAAAGTTTACAAGAGCCGCCTGATTCTGGTGTCAGGTTGGAGCGTACTCCAATCGGATGTCAGCCAGGGGCTGATAACACGTCAGATTAGAGTAGATTCTTGATTTTTCTGACACTTCCAGCATCACATCTTAAACTTTAAACTGACACTTTTGCGGTTACCGTACTCTTTTTTCCGTTTCGTGAGCTGACCCCAGATTTATAGGTCAACAAGTTATGGGCGCGCAAGCCCTCCAGGCCCTCGGGCAGTTCCCAGCCGGACGGTGATAACGCCCGTTCCCCGGCGGCTTGTTCGATGATCACCACGTCCAGCAGTTGGCTTTGCAACGCCAGTTCCTTTTCCAGTTCCACCCGCCACGGGGTCGCGCGAAACACGTCGGTCAGGGTAATGCCGAACAGGCGATGCCATTGGCGAATGCGGTCGGACGTCATGGCAGGGCCTCGGTCTTGACGGTTGGCGCGGCCAGGGTCGTCCTTTCCAGGTCGAGCCTTTCGGCCGTAACCCGGTCAGCGGCCGGGGAGAAGCGGATGGGAACGTGCGCGTTGTGCATGAAAACAGGGTACCGCTTCAGGTCGTTTTGGCCAATCCCCTGGGGTCGGGACCGGTCTGTGAGAGGATCATTCGATCTTCTCACGAGTTTGTGTCCAGGCCCGCGCGTTAACAAGGGCGCTGCGCCCGCCCCGTCGATTGCCGAAAACGCCACATGATTTCCCGGTGTCCTTCCTGGACGCCAGGAACGTCCCGCGTCCCCGGTGGATGCGGGCGCGTATTCCACAGTCATCCCGGCATCGGCCTAGGCATCCGTCAACCCGCGCGCGTTGCTCTGGAACGACCGGACGCTACACTCCTTAATATATAGAGATGCTGAAGAAGTCAGAGTGGAGCGCGCCCCGCGCGTCCTTGGCCTTATAATACCCCCTCCAGGAGGGTCAGCGAACAAGCGGCCATCGCGGATATAGCGATTGAGCATGACGTCGGTCTTGTGGCCGGATTGTTTGCGAATCTGCCAGTTCGGTTTGCCGGCCAGGGCGGCTGAGGTTCAGCGGCCGACCTTGAGCGGCTCCTCCTCCGGCAGGGCCATCCACAGCGGCGCGTCCTCTATCCGCTGCACGCGTCCGTAGAACATCGCCATGGGCGTGGCGGCGAGCCCGGCATCGCGCTCGAATTGCCAGCCGTCCTCAATCTCGTGACCAGCCGCGTTGAAACGCGGCGGCGCCTCCACCTCGTTCCGGGCGAAATGCATTAGCTCATGCAGCAGCGTGACCCAGACAAAGCGGCGCAGCTGGCGGATAGCGGTCGCGACAGGCTCCTTTGGAGTCGGCGTGTGCTTGGAGCCGAAGGGGACCTCCAGCATCCGGATCAGCCCGCGGTCGATCTCGATGATGCCCATGCGTTTAGACTGGTTGGGCGTGTTGCCGAAATGGACAGTGGCCCCTGCAGTCGTCGCCGGGAAAAGGGTGGTGAGCTACTTGACCTTCACGTTAGGGCGGGTGCCGAAGGTCAGCATCTTGGCGATGAGCGAGCGCGAGGCCGCGCCGTTGGCGAGCAGCGCCTTGAACACGGTGGCGTTGCTGGACGTGGCGGGAATGTCCTTCTTCAGAATGTCCGTCAGAACGGGACAGACCTTCTGGTGCGCAGGGGTCAGGTTCATGGGCAACCTCAAGGAATGCTTGATCGCAAATGCGAGAGAGGATACACCAAACCGTAACGTCCCGCGTCTCCGGTGGACGCGGGAGTGTGTTCCGCAGTCATCCCAGCAGCGGCCCAGGCGTCTGCCAACCCGCGCGCGTTGCTCCGGGACGACCGAGCGTTTCACTCCTTAATCTATAGAGCTGTGTGCGGATGGAGTGCCTCTCACGCGGAGCCTCCGTCTGTGCGGACCCGCAGGACCGGGCCTGCGCCATTGACAATCCGTGCCACTTGCGTGAGTTGAAACGGTCGGCCGGTGCGGGCTTGGTATCCCCGTTCGTTCAGACGGGCCACAATCCCGCGCAGTGAGCATCCCGCGTTTCGATAGCCACAAATGGCCGCCATGATGGCTTGTTCAGCGGCGTCCTCGATCAACGTGTCGCCGTCATCGCCCAAGCGAAACCCATAAGGAATCATGCCCACCCGACCGCCTTGCGCTTTTTTGTGCTGCATCCCGAACGTCACCCGTTCGCTGATCTGATCGGATTCAAACTGGGCTATCACCGACAACATCCGAAACACCATTTTGCCGGCGGCGGAGGTGGTGTCGATCTTTTCACTCAGGCTCACCAGGTCTGCGCCGGCTTTGGCCAGATGGTCGGAAATATCCAGCGTGTCGCGGATACTGCGGGATAACCGACTCAAACTGTACACCACCAGCGCGTCGCCCTGGGCGCAATCGGTCAGTGCCGCCTGCAACCCCGGCCGGTTCTGGATGCGCTTGCCGGAAAGACCGGCATCGACGTGCAGGGCGTGCGGGGGTAGTCGTTCAGAGTGGCCCAGGCGGCAATCTTGGCGCGTTGGGCATCAAGGCTTTGTCCTTCTTCCGCCTGCAGGGCTGTGGAAACCCGAAGATAACCGATGGCGTGTGGCATAAGCGTTCCTGTGGAGGATGCGATCAATTTTATTACAGAATACCAGAAGGTACCCATGGTTTTGTACACAAAGGAACCGTTTTTTTGAACTCGCTATTCGGTAGCAAGGACTCACACTTCCACCTTGATCCGAAGTGATAACTTTTTACACGGTGCGACACGAGGTCGCACGAGTACTTATCAGGGACGATCCGATGTTCTGCCACCGGTACCCTACCGGGCCGTGCGTTGGGGGTAACCCTGGGGTGCGAAGCGCCCGGAACAATGTAGCCTCCACCGATTCGGTGGGCGATGGACCTGTGAAGGGACGTCGCGACTGCCAGTCTCGGGGCGGTCGGGAGTTAGGGTTGGAGGATAAGGTCAAGATATCTGAATCGCTGATGAGCCGCCGTTATTTTTGCATGCCCAAGAGGCTGGTAGGCATGGACCAAAAGAAAGGTACGCAGCCAGGATGGGGAGCCCGTGTATCGGCTTCGTACGCGCTGCGCTCAATGCCATTTTCATCCTCGGGGGTGGCCAATAAGCGTGGGCATGGACGTTTTGTTTGTTGAGATGGACCCAAGTAGGCCCGCTGTCCGGGTCGCGCGGCCGGGTTGCCAGCCACTAGAACTGACCCGAGAGAACAGCAATGTGGCCAGCGGCACGCCGACCGACCACAGTGCATGCGTCATGTCGATGCCGATTCGTCCGGTTAGCCAGGCATTCAGCAGAGGCGCAAATAGGGTGACGCCCAGATAGATCGCCGGCGCGGCCAGTGCGGTTCCCGTTCCTTGCAGTTGCAGCAGCAGGGTGCCGAAGTAGACGCCGATGCCGATCAGCCGGTGGCTATCGGCATCGGACAATCCCGTGAGCTGCGCCAGGTCGTCTTGGCCGTAGCCGATCAGGACGATGCGCGCAGCGTTGGCCAGCAGCGTGGTCAGCCAAGCGGCGGCGAAGGCGCCCAGCGCCAGCGTCGGTCCAAAGGGCCGCGTGCGCCCGCGCCACAGCCAGCCCAACCATGCGGCGATCAGGAAGTTGCCGCCCGCGCAGGCCTTGACGATGATCAGGCTGTGGCCGGCGTCCAGCCATTCACCGCCGGCCACCGGCATGAAATTGAACAAACCGGTGGCGTTGAGCAGGCCGGCCAGCGGCCGGAGTAACCATTGCAATTGCTCCGCTGCCGCCGCTGAATAACCGGCCTTGAACGCCAGGGCCAGCAGCAAGACCAGACTCCAGGCGCGCCAGCCGAAGACGCGGCCGGGCCGAGCTACTCTTTCAGCGCCGGCCATGGTCACGCCTCCGGATCAAGCATTCGCCACCGAACACGCCGACCAGCAGAAGCATCAGCCAACCCAGTTCCGGCTCCGGCACCGGCCGCGCCAATGCCCGTTCCGAAACACCCTGGGGCAGCGGTAGAGGCTGCTTCACGTCGGTGGCACCGGCGTCAGGGTTAACCACGGTTTCGTCGACCGCAACGAAGGAGGTGTATTGGGTCAGCAGTGAGTAGCGAAGGCCGAGATCGACGATGGCGTCACGGTTCAGTTCGGTATCGTTACCTTGTCTGTCGGACAGGCGCATCAGCCGTTGCCGCGCCCACAGGATGGGCAACAGTTCGGCTGGATTACGGCGGCCTTCGTCAGCGAGCGACAGGCTTGCGCGGTAATCACCCTGAGCAGTAACGCCGGTCAGTTCGATCACCGCCCCGGCTTGGGCTTGGCGGTACTTGCCGAACACCACGATGGGCCGTTCGGCCAGCATCACCGGAATCTCGGCCGGCTCCATGTCATACAGCTCCACGTCTTCGCCCTGCGCCTTGATGCGGCTCATAAGCGGCGCTTCGACATAGCGGCGGAAGCGTTCGCCGACACCGGCCGCCTCGTTCGAGCCGGTGATGACGAAGGGCTCGCCCTCGCCAGCATGGGCCATGCTCTCGATCAGGTAACGGTTCACCGACGAGCCGATGCCAAAGGCGAACAGATTGGTCGCGTTCAGGTTTCGCCGGATCAGGTCGTAGGCCTCGCGCTCGGCGCTGATATAGCCGTCAGTGACTACCGCGATGCTGCGCGCGGCATCCGGGGTGCGCGGCATGCCGAAAGCCGTTTTCAGGGCCGGTACCAGCTCGGTTCCGCCGCCACCGTCGTAGGTCTTCATCATGTCCATGGCGCGTTGCAGATTGGCCGGCGTGGCCGGCAAGGGCGACGGTGACAGCACGGTGGAACCGCCGGAGAAGAACAGGATGTTGAAGCTTTCCTCCGGGCGCAGCTTGCTCAGCAGTTCGAACATCACTTCACGCGCGGTGTCGAGCGGAAAGCCATGCATCGAGCCGGACACGTCCACCACAAACAGATACTCGCGCTTCATCACCTGCTCGGCCGCGACGCGCTTGGGCGGCTGGGCCATCATCAGGAAATAGTGCTCGCCGTTCCACTCATAGGTCATCAGGCCCGCGTTGATCTGCTCACCCTGCAGGCGGAAGCGCAGGATGAAGTCGCGATTGCCGGCGTCACGTTCAGAGGCGTCGAGGCCGACCTCAACACGTTTGTCGTCGAGCCAGTTCGTGGCGATCTTGTGCTGTACCGAACGCAGGTCGCTGACCGGGATCGGGCTGGCAAGATGCACCTGAATACCGGTCTCGACGAGTGCCGAGTTGCCACCATCGGCCTTGTCTTTGACATAGGGGTTGGCCACCCACTCGGCATCCTGCGCCGACGCCACCGGATCGCCGCCGTACCGCGGGCCGACCACGGTCGGGTACACCAGTTCGTACACGCCCTGGTCCGGCACCAGCAGTTCGCTGTATTGCAGCGTCAGCTCCACCTCATCACTCGGCATGATGTTGGCGACATCCATCATGAACACATTGGGGCGCTTCTGGTCGAGCAGGGCGGCGTGCTTGCCTTCCTGCTTCGCTGCTTCGAAGATCTTCTTCGCCTCTTCCTTCTCCTTGATCTTCGCCCGTATGGTGCGCGGGCCGATCTTCATGGTCAGGCCCTGCACCGCCGCGTGGGTCGAGCCAGGGAATACATAGCGCGCATTGATCGGTCGCTGGCCCGCGTTGCCGTAGCGCTGCGTCACCGTTACCCGCGCGATGGGTCCGTCGATGACGATGTCGGCTTTGCTGGATTTCAGCGGTAGCCGATCGGTGGCCGGATCACCATCCGGAATCCATAAACGCGGCGCAAGGCTATGGTCGCAATCGCCGCAATCATCCTGGGCAAAGGCATACGCGGCGGAAAAGAACAGCACAAAGGCCAGCAGGAAAAACAGTCCCCGTTTCATGACAACCCCTCTGATTGGCTGAAGGTGCGGACAGATTAGCGATCGGGTGTGGGGACTTGATGTGGCGGGTGCGTGGATTGAGTGTGGAATGCAAGGTGAAGTCCCAGGGCAAATGGAATGGACGTCTCCCACCTGGTGATGGCTGAGACGACGTGAGCTGCGAGGGTAAGGGTACTGCGAAGATTCATCCGTAAATGTACGCTAAGCGGTATACCAGCACTATTCAACTTCTTGCGTACTGTAATAAAAAGATTTTTTGCTATCGGGCAATTCTATCGAATCGATTGACTAGAAAAACGCTCGTTCAAATAGGCACTATGTGACCAAGAAAACCATGATTTTAATCGTTCATAAGTGTCAGAAAAAATCAAATTTCACGTTTTTCTGGACGCATACCCACCCTAACGCCTATATCGAGAGGCCGATACTGCAGGATGATTCAGCAACGATAAGCCTTAGCGTACCTTTACGGGCGAATCTTCGTGATACCCTAATACTCGACTATCAAGGATTTTTAGGTTGACAAACCTTGTTGGATAAGATCGAGCTATACCTTATCACAACGGTTTGTACAGGAGGACCCGAATGATTTTCACCCAGCCCCTCGCGTTCATCACGGAATTTGTTGAACAATTGGATCAGGGAATTCGGGAATGTGCGACAAACCACAAGCTATCGACCATCCAGCGTTACTGGCTAAGCTTTTGTCTCACCGGGATTCTGCTCTCTAATCAGGTGTGTTGGGCAGGATTTGAACGCGTCGGCTTAGGCGGGTATCAACAAGCCGCATTATCCTGGATGTTCCGGCAGAGCAAGATTCTCTGGCCGCTGCTGTTTCATGTCAGCATCATGCTGATTTTGAAGAAGTATGGGATCACGGAGGGCGTGTTAGTGGGCGACGATAGCGATCATCCGCGCGCCAAAGTGACGAAGCGGATTTTCGCGGCGCACAAGATTTTCGATAAAAAAACGGGGGGTTGGTTTAATGGTCAAACGGTCGTATTGCTTTACCTCGTGACGGCCAAGGTCAGTTTGGCCGTGGGATTTGCATTCTATCAACCGGACCCGGCGATCGCGGCGTGGAAGATCGCGGACGAAGCCCTGAAAAAGCAGGGGGTCAAGAAAGCGGCGCGGCCGGCGAAGCCGGCGCCGAACCCGGCCTATCCGAGTAAACTCGATCTCCTCATCCAGTTATTACAGGTGTTTGCGTTTTACCATCCGACCGTGCGGGTGAAAGCGGTACTGGCCGATGCTTTATACGGCAGTGCGGCGTGGATGAATCGAGTCAGCGTCCAGTGGCCGCAGATGCAAGTCATCAGTCAGTTGCACAAGACGCAGAAAATCCGGTTCCGCCAGCGGGAGATGACGGTGGCCCATTATTTTGCCACCTATCCTGGGGTGACCCAGACCCTACGCTTCCGAGGAGGGGAAGCGATAACCGTGATCCTGGGAAGTGCGCGGCTCGATGTCAACGCGCATCAGCAAAAACGCTTTGTGGTCGCGCTCAAGTATCCCGGTGAGGAAGATGCTCGGTATTTAGTACCTGTCCGCAAATAAGTTGAACAAAATAGCCACAGATGCTAAACAGGTGGC
>ERZ761602.4191-NODE-4191-length-19006-cov-9.250963_pt1 | contig 19006 bp, 15 predicted proteins | sample MGYA00512165_ERZ761602 | MGnify/ENA primary metagenome ERZ761602 (study PRJEB28899, sample SAMN02445085) | bioreactor sludge metagenome | biome: EBPR sludge; isolation source: Thorneside wastewater treatment plant | place: Australia: Brisbane, Thorneside... | reverse complement strand
CGAAGGTTGGTCTGCGCGGCCATCGCAACGCCTGGCCGATCGCCGAGCGGTTCGAAGCGCTGTTGCGTGTGTACGACAATCCCGCGCCTTACGCCGTGCGGCTCGCGCGTCGGCTTTCGCGCACCCCAGGCGACGTGTCTCGCGTGCTCGAAGCGCCCGACGACGCGCCGCCGCTCATCGGCGTGCAATCCTTCGCCGACCTCCGCGCCGCCACCGACGCGCGCGAACGATGGCCGAATACCGGTTAAACGCGACTTTTCCGTCGTGATTTGCTCAAGGCTCGTACGCCAGGATCGGCGCGAGCCAACGCTGCGTCGTGGCCATATCCCAGTGCTTGCGCCGCGCGTAATCCTCAACCTGGTCGCGGTCGATGCGGCCGACGCCGAAATACTCCGCGCGCGGATGCGCGAAATAAAGCCCTGACACCGAAGACGGCGGCGTCATCGCCATGCTTTCGGTCAAGTCCATGCCCGTGCGGTCGCGCGCTTCCAGCAGATCGAACAGCGTGCGCTTCTCGGTGTGATCGGGCTGCGCGGGATAGCCGGGAGCCGGGCGAATGCCGCGATACTTCTCCGCGATCAGCTCCTCGGCGTTCAAGGTCTCCTCCGCCGCGTAGCCCCACAATTCGCGGCGCACCTTCGCGTGCATGGCTTCGGCGAACGCTTCCGCTAACCGGTCGCACAAGGATTGCGCCAGGATCGCGGAATAATCGTCGTTGGCGCGCTTGAACCGGAGCGCGACCTCCTCCTCGCCGAGGCCGGCGGTCACCGCGAAGGCGCCGATGAAATCCTCGGTTCCTTCCGGCGCGACAAAATCGGAGAGCGCGAAATTGGGTTTGCCTTCGCCTTTGTCCATCTGCTGGCGCAGCGTATGCAAGCGGGCGCGTTCGCGGCGGCGATCCGGCGTCCAGAGGATGATGTCGTCGCCCTGGGCGTTCGCCGGCCAAAACCCCACCACGCCCGCGGCGCGCACCCATTTTTCAGCCACCATGCGCTCCAGCATCGCGCGAGCGTCTCGGTACAGGTTTCGCGCCGCTTCGCCGACGATGTCGTCGTCGAGGATCGCGGGAAAACGCCCCGCCAACTCCCAGGCGGCGAAGAACGGCGTCCAGTCGATGTAGGGCGTGAGCTCCTCAAGCGGAAAATCGGTGAAGCTGCGCAAGCCGAGAAAGGACGGCTTGACCGGCGAAAACTTGAAGCGCGGCGCGCGCTCGCGGGCGATCGCGAGCGAAAGGCGCGGGCGCTTGTCCTGCCCGGCGAGATAGCTCTCGCGCGCGGCGGCCTGATCTGACTTGGTTTCCGCGATCAGCGCTTCCCGTTCAGCGCCGAGCAATTTCTGCACGACCGGCGCCGCGCGCGAAGCATCGGTCACGTAGATCGTGGCCCCCGCATAGGCCGGCGCGATCTTCACCGCGGTGTGCGTGCGCGACGTGGTGGCGCCGCCGATCAGAAGCGGCAAACGCATGCCGCGGCGTTGCATTTCGCTGGCGACAAACACCATTTCGTCGAGGCTCGGCGTAATGAGGCCGGAAAGCCCGATCGCGTCGGCGCCGATCTCTAGCGCGCGGTCGAGAATGCGATCGCACGGAACCATGACGCCAAGATCGTCGATCTCGTAGCCGTTGCACTGGAGGACGACGCCGACAATGTTCTTGCCGATATCGTGAACATCGCCCTTGACCGTCGCCATCACGATTTTTCCGGCGGATTTTCCAGCGAGACCCAAGCGCTCCTTCTCTTCCTCCATATGCGGAATGAGATGCGCCACGGCTTGTTTCATCACCCGGGCGGATTTCACCACCTGCGGCAGGAACATTTTCCCCGCGCCGAAAAGATCGCCGACGATCGACATGCCGTCCATCAACGGCCCCTCGATGACATGCAGCGGCCGCTCCGCTTCCAGACGCGCGGCCTCCACGTCCTCGACGATGAACTCGTTCAGCCCGTGGACCAGGGCGTGCGCCAAGCGCTCCTTGACCGGCTTTTGCCGCCAGGACAGGTCCCGCACCGTCTCCTTTTTCTTCGTTCCCTTCAGCGTCTCCGCGAACTCCAGCAAGCGATCCGTGGCGTCCGCGCGGCGATTGAGCAGGACATCCTCCACCCGCTCGCGCAGGTCGGGCGCCACGTCGTCGTAAAGCGTAAGCGACCCCGCATTGACGATGCCCATGTCCATGCCGGCGCGGATCGCGTGATAGAGGAACACCGCGTGCATCGCCTCGCGCACGGGTTCGTTGCCGCGAAACGAAAACGACACGTTGGATACGCCGCCGGAAACATGCGCATGCGGCAAGCTTTCGCGAATGACGCGCGCGGCCTCGAAAAACGCGAGCGCGTAGTCCGCGTGCTCTTCGATGCCTGTCCCGACCGCGAAAATGTTCGGATCAAAGATGATGTCCTCGGGCGGGAAACCGCTATCCGTCAACACGTGATACGCGCGCGTGCAGATCGCGACCTTGCGCTTGGCGCTGTCGGCTTGCCCTTGCTCATCGAAAGCCATCACCACCGCGGCGGCGCCATAGCGGCGCACGCGTTTGGCTTGCTCTATGAATCTCTCCTCCCCCTCCTTGAGCGAGATAGAATTGACGATGGACTTTCCCTGCGCGCACTTGAGACCAGCCTCGATGACTTCCCACTTGGACGAGTCAATCATCAACGGAATGCGGGCGATGTCCGGCTCGGACGCGATCAGGTTCAAGAACCGCCGCATCGCGGCCGGACCGTCGATCAAAGCCGCGTCCATATTGACGTCGAGCACATTGGCGCCCGACTCGACCTGTTGCCGCGCCACCGCGAGCGCGCCGGCGTAGTCGTCCGCTTCGATGAGCTTCCGAAACTTCGCGCTGCCAGTGACGTTGGTGCGCTCGCCGACGATGACGAAATTGGAGAAGGGGTTGGCGGACTGGGTCACGCGGCCGCCGTGAATGGTTCGAGTCCCGCCAAGCGCAGGCGCGCGTCGTGAGCCGGGATCGCGCGCGGCGCCACGCCCTCAACAGCGTGTTTCAAATGTTCAATGTGCTCTGGTGTCGTGCCGCAGCAGCCGCCGGCGATGTTGAGCAAGCCAGCGCGCGCCCACTCAGCGTAGTGTGTTTCCATCGAATGCGGCGTCTCATCGTAACCGCCCATGGCGTTCGGCAGGCCGGCGTTGGGATAGGCGCTAACCGGGCACTCCGCCACGCGCGAAAGATCCGCCAGGAACGCGCGCATCTCCGCCGGGCCGAGCGCGCAATTCAGCCCCACCGCCCAGGGCTTGGCGTGACGCACCGAATTATAGAACGCCTCGACTGTCTGCCCCGAAAGCGTTCTACCGGAACGGTCGGTGATCGTGCCGCTGATCCACAATGGCAATTCGATGCCCGTCTTGTCGAAGGACTCCCACGCGCCCCAGAGCGCGGATTTCGCATTGAGCGTGTCGGTGATGGTTTCAATGAGCAGAATGTCCGCGCCGCCTTCAATCAGACCCCGCGCTTGCTCCTCATAGCCTTTGGCCATGGCGTCGAAGTCGACGTCCCGCCGGCCAGGATCACCGACATCGGGGGACATCGAAAGCAGCTTCGTCGTCGGCCCAAGCGCCCCAGCCACAGCGCGCGGACGACCATCCTTGATCTCGAATCTGTCGGCCGCTGCGCGCGCCAAACGCGCCGCTTCAACGTTGATCTCGTACACGACATCCTCAAGCGCGTATTCCGCCTGGCTGATGCGCGTGGCGTTGAAGGTGTTGGTGCTGACGATGTCGGCGCCGGCGGCGAGGTAGCCTTCGTGGACCGCGCTGATCACCTCAGGACGCGTGAGCACCAGCAGGTCGTTGTCCCCTTTCAGGGACATGGGATGCTCCGCGAACCGGGCGCCATGAAAATCGTTCACGTCGAGGCCAAAGGTCTGAAGATACGCGCCCATCGACCCGTCGAGGATAAGAATCCGCGCCGTCAGTTCCTCGTTCAATCGGGCAAGCCGCTGCTCTCGATTCATGGCGCCGCCTCTTTTGAAACGCGCACGCCGAAAATTCGGCAGATCGCCATGGTGAGGTCGGCGCGGTTAAGCGTGTAGAAATGGAAATCCTCGACGCCTTCGGCATAAAGACGCGTGCACAGTTCGGCGGTCGTGGCCGCCGCGACGAGACGGCGCGTCTCGGGATCGTCGTCGAGGCCATCGAAGATCGTCGCCAACCAGCGCGGAACGCTGGCGCCGCAGCCTTGCGCCATCTTCTGCACGCCCTTGTAGTTCGTCACCGGCATGATGCCGGGCACGATCGGCGCCGTTACCCCCGCCCGCGCAAGCCGATCGCGAAACGACAAGAAGGTGTCCGCGTCGAAGAAGAATTGCGAAATGCCGCGCGAAGCGCCCGCGTCGAGCTTACGTTTGAAGTTCTCGATCTCGCTCTCCCAGGACGCGCTGTTTGGGTGCCTTTCCGGATGAACGGCGACCGACACCTCGAAATCCGCGATCCTCTTAGCGCCGCTCACGAGCTCCGCGGCGTTGGCGTAGCCGTCCGGATGCGGCGCGAACGCCGCATCGGCGCCGCCGGGCGGATCGCCGCGCAACGCAACGATGTGGCGAACGCCCGCCGCCCAATAATCGCGCAATACGCCGTCAACATCATCGCGGCTCGCCCCGACGCAGGTGAGATGCGCCGCCGGCGGCATCGTCGTTTCCTTCACGATGCGCGCGACCGTCCGGTGCGTGCGATCGCGCGTCGACCCGCCAGCCCCATAGGTGACGGAGACAAACGTCGGCTTCAGCCGTTCGAGTTTGCGGATCGCCTCCCAAAGTTGAGTTTCGAGCGTTTCCGTTTTCGGAGGAAAGAACTCAAACGACACGCGCGGTTGGCCAAGCCTTTCCGCGGCCTCGGCGATGAGATTGTGGGCGTGCGCGCTTGTCATGCCTTATCTCCAGCCCAGATCTTCACCGTGAGTTGTGCTTTTTTTCGCGGCGCAAGCGTCGTGATTGAAAGTCCCGCGACGCCAGCATTCGCGCACCACCCGGACACTTCGTCATCGCCGAAACCAAGTCGCCGGTGTGCGTGGTCCTCGCGCAGAAATTCCAACGCGTGGGGTGCGAAATCAACGATCACCATGCGTCCGCCGCGCCGCAGCAGACGAGACGCCTCGGCGACAGCGCGCGCGGGGTCGGCGAGAAAGTGCAGAACTTGATGGATCGTCACCAAGTCCGCGGCGCCGGCGTCAATGGGCGGCGCGTATGCATCGCCGAACTGGACCGCGGCTTTGGCGTGGAGATCATCCAGCGCCGCGCGCGCGATGGCCAACATCTGGCGCGAGGTGTCGAACCCTTCCGCGCGCCGAACGCGATCGGCGAAAAGCTGGATCATACGCCCCTGCCCGACGCCGACATCGACCATGTGTTCAAACGGCCCAGGACCCGCCGCGGCGAGAATTGCGCTTTCGATGTCGGCCTCGGGCAGATGCAACGCGCGGAGGCGGTTCCAATCGTCCGCGTTGCGTTCGAAGTAAGCACGCGCGGCGGCGTCGCGGGCCGCCTTGATTTCGTCCAGTCGCTCCATATCGCGCGCCAATATCGGATCGTCGCGGTCAAGCATGGCGAGCGCGGATTCCGCCAATCGTCGTTCGACGGTGTCTGTCCGCGGCAGACGGTAAAACACCCACGCGCCCTCAGGCGCGCGCTCGACCAGCCCCGCCTCGGTCAGGAGCTTCAGGTGACGGCTCACGCGCGGTTGGCTCTGCGCCAACGCCTGCGCCAGCTCTCCAACGGCAAGCTCGCCCTCGGTCAGCAAGGCGAGCACGCGCAGGCGGGTCTGCTCTCCAGCCGCCCGAAGCGCCCCCACGACCCGGCCGGCGTCGCGACGTTCGGGCGTCACCAAACTTGGAGACATAAACATATCTTTATATGCCACGAGTCCTTTCTGGACGAAAGGGGCAGCGGTAAGCAGGGCCGCAAAAAGAAACGACGGCTGTGGCGCGTTTGCCGCGATAGCGTACTTATCGTCTGTTTTTCCGATACTTATGGGCCACGCCTTGATCGGCGGAGGGAGCGAAATCGTCGGCTCGGGGCTTGATGCGATTGATTAGCGTTAAGCCCCCATTATCTGGCCCTAACGCAAAGGTGACCCATGATGCGAGGCGCGCTCTCCTCGATGATATTGGCGGCGTGTCTTGCCGCGCCGACGCTGGCTTTCGCGCAAGACGCCGACGTGCAGCCTACGCAGGCGACACCGGGCGACCCGACACCGGGCGACCCGTGGGAAAATTTCAATCGCGACCTGTTCGCCGTGCATGAAAGCGTCGACCAGGCGGTGGTTGAACCGGTGGCGCGCGGCTATCGCGCGATCACGCCCGGCCCGGTCCGGAGCGGCGTGCGCAATGTCCTGCGCAATTTGCGCGGGCCGGTGATTTTCGTGAACGACGTGCTGCAAGGCGAAGTCGGGCGCGCTGGCGTGACGGCCGCGCGCTTCGCGCTCAACACCACGATTGGGATTGGGGGCGTTTTCGATCCCGCGGAACGCGCGGGACTGGAACGTCATGACGAGGACTTTGGCCAGACGCTCGCGGTCTGGGGCGTCGATTCTGGTCCGTATGTTTTTGTGCCGCTGATGGGACCAACGACGGTTCGCGACGCCTTCGGCCGCGTCGTTGACACCGCGTTCGATCCGTTGACGTGGACTGGCGGCGATGACGCGGCGACCTTCCGCGCCGTGCGCACCGGCATGACGGCGCTTTCAACGCGCGAACAATTACTCGATCCGGTCGCCGACGTGCGCGCTGCCTCCGTTGATCCGTACGCGTCTTTCCGCTCCTCGTACGGTTTGCTGCGCGAAAGCGCGATCCAAAACGGCCGCTCGGATGTCCAAGACTTGCCGGAATTCGATGACATGCAAGACATCGAACCGGCGCCGGATGCGGAAACGCCAGACTCGATCGAGGCAACAGGAGACGTATCGTGATGTTTTCTCGCGCAAGCTTTATCGCGGGATTCGCTGGCATGATCGCGCTCGCGGCGACAACGGAAGCGCACGCTGCGCGCAACCAGGACGCCGAACGTTACGTGCAGGAGAACGCGGCCGCGACGTTGCGCACGCTGGGCGACCGCACGGTCTCCGCGACGCAACGCCGGCAGACCTTCAATCGCCTGATGCTGCAGTTCGCCGACATGCCGCGCATCGCCACCTACGTCGTCGGGCGTTACAGCGCGCAGTTGCGCAACGATGCGCCGTTGCGCGCGGAATGGACGGCGGCGTTCCAAGACTATTCGATCGCTGTTTATGAGACCCAGCTGGAACGCTACAGCGGCGGCGCGATCCGCGTCACAAACTCGGTCGAGCGGGTTCCCGGCCGCGATGTGATCGTCACCAGCGAGATCACGCCGCGCGGCGGCGCGCGCCCGCTTCCGGTGCAGTGGCGGATCTTGCGCAGCGGCGAGGTCTGGAAGGTCGTCGACGTGTCGCTCTTGCTCGACGGCAATCAGATATGGCTCGCGCAGCAGCAGCAAGGCGAGTTCCTGGGCGTGCTTGACCGCAACCGCGGCGACATTCGCGCGCTCGCCGCCCACGTGCGCGGCCTCACCGCCTCGATGCGCCAGCGCGTGGTCGCCAACAACTAAGCGAGGTCGACGCCAACAGCTTGAGCGACGGTGTCGAAGCCGTCCGCCGCCAGAAGGCCGTCAAGCTCATTGAGTATGCGCGCGACCAGACCTGGACCTTCATACACAAGCGCCGAATAGAGCTGCACGGCGCTGGCGCCGGCCTTGATTTTGATCAGCGCCGCTGAACCGCTATCGACGCCGCCGGCGCCGATAAGCGGCAGGCGTCCCTTTAGGGCAGCCGCGAACATGCGAAGCGTGTTCGTTGAGATCCGGAACAAGGCTTGGCCGGAGAGGCCTCCGCTCTCCTCCTGGTTTTCGGAGGTGAGTTGTGGCGGGCGCTGCAATGTCGTGTTGGAAACGATCAACGCGTCGAGCTGGTAGGCGAGCGCCAACTCAGCGATATCGCGCACCGCGCCCTCATCGAGATCGGGCGCGACCTTCAGGAACACAGGTCGCTCGCCATGGGCGGCGCGCAGCATCTCGCGCGCCTCGCCCATGCGCCCGAGCAAGTCCTCAAGCGCGCCGCGCTCCTGTAGTCCTCGCAGGCCGGGCGTGTTCGGCGAGGAGATGTTCGCGGTGACGTAGGACGCATGAGGCCATACCCGCCCCATGCCACGCACATAGTCGCCCGCGCGATCCGTGCTGTCCTTGTTGGCGCCGACATTGGCGCCCACCACGCCGCCTCGACCCGCGCGCGCCGACAAGCGGTCAGCGAACCCATCGAGGCCAAGGTTGTTGAACCCGAGTCTGTTGATGACCGAACGATCCTCGCTGAGACGGAACACGCGCGGACGCGGATTGCCCTCTTGGGGGAACGGCGTCACGGTTCCGCACTCGACAAAGCCGAAGCCGGCGGCGAGCAACGCGTCGGCCGCCACGCAATTCTTGTCGAACCCCGCCGCCATGCCGACAGGGTTGGGCAAGTCGAGCCCCGCAAGCGCCGTACGCAAACGCGGGAATTTGTCGGCGCGCGCACGAGGACCCAGCCCAGCGCACAATCCCATGAGCGCGGCCTCGTGCGCCTTTTCGGCGTCGATCCCGCGCAAGAGCGCCGTGGCGATGTCGTGCAGCATACTCACGCGTCCGCCGCTATGCCGGATTCTAGCGGCGGGTGTCGCCCGCAATTCCTCGGTTCCTCATCGACGGCCGTTTTGGCGCGGGCTGATCTGGAATAATTTCCTATAAATGGGTTGATAGTCCTGTTCGGGTGTCGTATGCCTAGGCGATGACCTATGGCGATATCTGGCGCGCCATTGATGCGTTAGCGGCGCGGCGCGGCCTCTCGCCCTCTGGACTTGCGCGCGCCGCGGGGCTCGACCCCACGACATTCAATCGGTCTAAGCGCGCGGCGCCGGACGGCAAGCCTCGTTGGCCCTCCACGGAAAGCATCGCGCGCATTCTTGCGGCTTGCGACACAAGTTGGGACGAGTTTGCCGCCCTTCTCGCTGGGCGCACCGGCGGCGCGGGACGCGCCATTCCCATCGTCGGCCTAGCGAAGGCCGGCGCAGACGGCTTCTTCGATGAGAGCGGATTTCCCGTTGGCGCCGATGAAACCGTGCGCTTTCCCAATTTGAGCGAAGAGCCGGTGTATGCGCTCGAAATCGCCGGCGACTCGATGGAGCCGACCTATCGAGCTGGAGATGTCGTGGTCGTGCAGCCAGGAGCGCCGGTTCGGCGCGGCGATCGCGTCGTTGTGCGCACGCGCGCTGGCGAGGTGATGGCCAAGGTTCTCGGCCGCCGCAACGATCAGTCAGTCGAACTATTGTCGCTCAATCCTACGCATGGCGCGCGAAAAATCGCGGCTGGTGACGTAGATTGGATCGCTCGGATCGTGTGGGCCAGCCAATAGCTAACGCTCTGGCTTCCAGGCGGCGATGAGTTGGGGCCCCGCCGCGCGGAGCAGATCGCCGCGAATCTCGAACGCCGCGAACGCGGCTGTCGGAAAGTGGCCGCTGAAGTCGCGGGCCAACTTCGAACCGTCATGCGCTTGATGAATGAGCGCCGCGGTGAGTTCGCCGAGACCTGGATTGTGGCCGACAACGACGACACAGTCCGCCTCGGAGGCCGAGAACGCGTCCCATACGCCCTCCGGCGCCGCGTGATAGAGCGCCTCCTCTAAGCGCATCTCCAAGCGAAACCCGCTCAAGCCGGCCTCGGCTGTCTCGCGCGTGCGCAGCGCGTCGGAGACAAGCGCCAAGCTTGGCCGCAGCCCGGCGTCCTCCATGGCCGCGCCGGCAAGGGCCGCGTCGCGTCGTCCGCGATCGGTCAGACCCCTCGCCTTGTCGCTTTCGGCTTCGTGGGCGCGGACCGCCTTGGCGTGGCGCATTAGAATGAGCGTTCGCATGACTCGGGCGACTCTGCCCTGGCCGCCAGAAAGCGCAACCATCGATCCTGAGTCGACTTTGCAGTTTGAACGCCCTCCCCTTAGATCAAGGCGTTTTCACCGGATTCGCCCATGTCAGAATTGACCACCCTCGCCGCCGCGGCGAAAGCTTGGCCCTTCGAACAAGCCCGTCTCCTCGCCGACAGGCTCAAGGCGAAACCAAAACAAGGACCGGTGATCTTCGAGACCGGCTACGGCCCTTCGGGCCTGCCCCACATCGGGACCTTCGGCGAGGTGGTGCGCACCTCAATGGTGCGCCATGCCTTTCGCGTGCTTACGGACGATGCGATCGCCACCAAGATCATCTGCGTTTCAGACGACATGGACGGCATGCGCAAACTGCCGGACAACGTCCCCAATCACGACATGCTGCGCGAGCATCTGCAAAAGCCGCTCACCAGCGTCCCCGACCCGTTCGGCACGCATGAGAGCTTCGCGCACCACAACAACGCCCGGCTGTGCGCGTTTCTCGACAGTTTCGGGTTCGACTACGAATTCAAGTCAGCCACGACGCTTTACACGTCCGGCGCGTTCGACGCGGCCCTGCTCAAGGCGCTCGCCGCGTACGACAAGATCATGGCGATCATGTTGCCCACGCTTGGCGAAGAGCGGCGGCAAACCTACAGCCCGTTCTTGCCGATATCGCCCAAGACAGGCCGCGTTCTTTACGTGCCCATGAAGCGCGTCGACGCCGCCGCGGGCACGATCACCTTCGACGATGAAGACGGCGAAGAGATCACTCAGCCGGTGACGGGCGGACGCGCCAAGATGCAGTGGAAGCCCGATTTCGGAATGCGCTGGGCCGCGCTCGGCGTCGACTTCGAAATGTTCGGCAAGGATCACCTGCCAAATCAGCCGGTTTACGCGCGCATTTGCCAAGCGCTGGGCGCTGAGCCGCCGATCAACTACGTGTATGAGCTCTTTCTCGATCAGGACGGGCAAAAGATCTCGAAGACGAAAGGCAATGGCATCAGCATCGAGGACTGGCTGAAATACGCCGCGCCCGAGAGCCTTTCGCTCTACAACTTCCAAAAGCCGAAGACGGCCAAAAAGTTGTACTTCGACGTCATCCCGAAAGCTGTCGACGAGTACCTGGCTCACGTCGAAGCCTACAAAAAACAGAACCTCGCCGAACGCCTGGAAAACCCAGCATGGCACATCCATGACGGCGAACCGCCGAGCGCACTCACGCCGATCTCGTTCGCGTTGTTGATGAACCTCGTCTCCGCCTCCAACGCGGAGACGAAGCAATTGCTTTGGGCTTTCATCGGCAAATACGCGCCGGGCGTGACGCCCGAAACGAATCCGTTTCTGGACAAACTGTGCGACTACGCGATCCGCTACTTCGAGGACTTCGTCAAACCGATGAAGCGCTTCCGCGCGGCGAGCGATAAGGAGCGCGCCGCGTTTGAAGATCTGGCGCGGCGCCTCGACGCTTTGCCCGACGACATCACCGATGGCGAAGCGATCCAGAACGAAGTTTATGCGGTCGGCAAGGAGCATGACTTCGAACCCCTGCGCGACTGGTTCAAGGCGCTCTATGAGGTTTTGTTCGGGGAAGAGAGCGGCCCGCGCTTTGGCCAATTCGCCGCCATCTTCGGCGTGCGGCAAACCTCAGCGCTGCTGCGCCAAGGGCTCGCAGGCGATTTCCTGAGATAACCCGGGTTGATCGGCCTCGGGATCGGTTGTACTCCAGCTCAACGCTCAATCTTGTGTTGCGGCTGAAATGGGTGGGGCCGACGGAGAATCGCGTCAGGGAAACGCGGCCGTGCAGATTGACGCGGCCGCGCTCGATGTTGCGCGCCTCGGTTTTCACCGTGCATTCCCCGCCCGCTCGGCCAAGCGTCGGCTGCACGTAACGCAGGTTCTTTGGCTTGGCGCCGTCGTCGCGGGCCTCGCCTGGCTTGGGCGGAGCGACCCGACCCGCGCCCTCGACGTGGTGCACGTTAGCGCCTTCGCCTTGTTCGCGGCGATGATCCTGGTCCGCTTGCTTGCCGCCGCGCATCTCGCCGCGCCGCTCACGCGACTTGCGACCCCAGGTCTGTGGCCGGTTTATACAATTCTGTGTCCGCTCTACCGTGAAGCCAACGTCGTGACGGATTTGATATTGGCGCTGGAGCGGCTCGATTATCCGCATGAAGCGCTCGACATCAAACTCCTCGTCGAAGGCGATGACGAGGAAACCGTTGCAGCGACTCTCGCCGCGGCGCGCGCGCCGCACATGGAAGTCGTCATTGTGCCCGCGAGCGCGCCGCGCACCAAGCCCAAGGCGCTCAATGTCGGTTTAGCGCGAGCGCGCGGCGATTATGTCGTCGTCTATGACGCGGAAGATCGCCCGCACCCACAACAGTTGCGCGCCGCTCTGGCGGCGTTCGAGGATGGCGACGATACACTCGCTTGCGTGCAAGCGCCGCTCGCGATCGACAACGCCGGCGCCTCCTGGCTCGCGCGCCAATACGCGGCCGAGTACGCGATCCAATTCTTCGCGGTGCTGCCATTCTTGGCGCGTCACCGTTTGCCGTTGCCGCTTGGCGGCACAAGCAACCACTTCCGCACGCAAAAACTGCGGGAAGCTGGCGGCTGGGACCCCTATAACGTCACCGAGGACGCCGATATTGGCTACCGCCTCGCGCGCAATCGCCAACAGATCGGCGTGATCGCGCCTCCGACATGGGAAGAAGCGCCTGTCGGTCTTGGAGCTTGGCTCAACCAACGCTCGCGTTGGATCAAAGGGCACCTGCAAACGTGGCTGGTGCTCATGCGCAACCCCTTTCGCACCATCCACGAGATGGGCCTCACGGGGTTTCTCGCCATGCAGCTGATGCTGGGCGGCGGCCTTCTCGCCGCGGCGGTTCACGGGCCGCTTGCGTTCGTGGTTCTGATCGCAGCGCTGACGCCGTTCGACCTGCTGGCGCCCGCGGACTTCACCCTCGCCCTTTTCGGCTATTCGTCGCGGTGTTCGCCGCGCTCACCGCGAGCGCATTGAGCCGAACCTGGAGCCACGCTTGGGCGGCTCTGACCATGCCCCTCTACTGGCCGCTCGCGACGCTGGCGGCGGCCAAGGCGGCGTTTGAGTTGATCTTTCGCCCCTTCTGGTGGTCGAAAACCAGCCATGGCGTTTCGGATCGACCGCCGATTTTTGACCCAGCGCCCGCGAAACGCCATGTTTCGACAGCACAGATCGCGGCGCGAGGACGCGCCTGAACCGGGGAATCAGTCATGCGCTATCTGCTGAGCGGCCTAGCGGCCGTCTTTGTTTCTTTCTTTGCATTTGCATCGCCCGCGAACGCGGAATCCATCGAGTGCCCGCTTTCGCAAGCGCGCCGCACCATTACCAATGACCTGCCTTCCGGCTGGTGGACCACGCCCATCGTGAACAACCTCACCGAAACGCGGGTGCAGGACATTGGCGGCTCGCCCGCGCTGATGTGCGTTTATGGGCCATCGGGCTCGGTGCAACGCGAAGCGCCCGCGAACCACGATTGCACCGCGCGCACTGGCGGTTTCGAATGCACGCCGCGCATTCGACTTGTGCCGCTGCCGATGCCACTGCCCATACCCCACCCCGCGCCATCTACCTATCGAACGGCGTTGCTCTCGGTGGCGCAAACCTATGTATTCGACCTCGACGCCGGCTCCGTAGGCGCGGAAGGCGATATCTGGTTTGAAGCGCAAACGGCGACGGCGCTGTTTCTCACCCCGCGCGGCGGCGCGCAAATGGCGGTCGGAGATCGCTCCAACCGCGGCTATGGAGGCTGTTCAACGGCGTCGTACTCGACAGCGCGCGTGGCGCTGAGCGCAGTGCCCGTCGGCTCCTACGTTTGCGTTCGCACGCGCGGCGGGCGCGTGAGCCAATTCCGGATGAACGCGATCTCCAGCGGTTCGCCAAAGACGCTGACGATCGGCTTCACAACCTGGAACTAAGCGCGTCATCGAAGCGATGCGAGCAGTTCTCGCATCGCTTCGATATCCTCCCGCGCCTGACTCCACGACACCACGAGCCGCGCCTCGCCAGAACCCTCGGCGCCCCAATCGTAGAACTCAGCGCCCGCCGCCCGCAGCGCCTCCAATGCCGCGGCGCCCGGCTTGATAAAGACTTGATTGCTCTCAACCGGAACCGACACATGCGCGGCCGCGGCTTCGCCCAGTTGACGCGCCATCGCGTTTGCATGCGCGGCCAAACGCAACCACAAGCCGTCCTCAATGTAAGCGAGCAATTGCGCGGCGGGATAGCGCCCCTTGCAAAAGAGATGTCCGCCCCGCTTGCGCAGCCGCGCGATCGATTCCGCCAGCGCGGCATCGAAACACACGACCGCCTCCGCGGCCATCGCGCCATTCTTTGTCGCGCCAAACGACAACACCTCGACGCCTGCTTTCCATGTCACATCCGCGGGCGCGCATCCCAGCGCGGCGACGGCGTTGGCGAAGCGGGCGCCATCCATGTGGAGGCGCAGTCCGGCCGTTTTGCAGACATCGCCGAGCGCCGCGACTTCCTCGGGCGAATAGACCGCGCCGCGTTCCGTCGCTTGCGAAATTGACGCCACGGCCGGCGTCACCGAGTGAATTCCCCGCGCGTTGCGGGCGACGGCTTCTCGTAGCGCCGCCGGCGCCAGCTTGGCTTTCTCGCCGTCGGCTAACACCAATTTCGCGCCGCCAGCGTAGAACTCAGGCGCGCCGCACTCGTCGCATTCAATGTGCGCTTCGCGATGACAGATCACCGCCCCCCATGGCGGCGTCATGCTGGCGAGGGAGATCGCGTTGGCCGCCGTGCCGCTGGCGACAGTGAACACGCGCACATCGGTTTCAAACAAATCGCTGAACGCGTTATCAAGACGCTGAGACCATGCGTCCGCGCCATAGGCAGCAGCCGTTTCATGGTTTACCGCCGTTAAGGCCGCCATGATCTCTTCCGCGACCGGCGCCGTGTTGTCGGACCTGAAATTCATACCTTGATCATCCTTGTCGCGCGCGCCAGCGTCCAAATGCTGCGAATTCGCCCAATCATCCGCACTTTCGCGGCGCGCGCGAACGCTTGCTTTACGCTGTGCCGTTAGCCTTAGCGTGAAATTAGCCATTGGGGCGCGCGGTGCAACACTTAGTAAACCGTACGATGCTCGATCGCGCATGCGCGACGGTGTTTACGGGCCGTCATGCACCGGCTTTCGTGAACTCGCTGATCTTCGCGACCCTGGCCTCGGTCTGCGGACTCGGCATCGCCGTGATGTGGCTTGGCGTTGTCTTGATCGTTGGCGAAGGGCGCAAACTGCTTTTGCCGCGCGTTCGCGCGATGCATGGGGCGCATGCTTTCGTCGGCGAACTGGCGCTTGACACCACTAAGTCGACATCGCTTGCGCTGGCGCCCGCCCTTGCCTGGCAGAGCAACGCCGAACTCGCGCCCGCGATCGCTTTTCTCCTTCTCTCGCTTCTCGCCTATGACGCGGCGAGCACGGCGACGCGCGGGCGCGCCTACGCCGTGCTCGCGCACACGCCGCTTCTAGCGCTGGCGTTGCGTTTTGTCGCCGACGCCGGGGCCTTTGGAGGAATTGCCCCCGCGATCATGGGCGCCGCGTGCATTAGCTTTATTGCAGCGCATGCGCTCTTCGACCGCTATGCCGTGTCAAGAGCGCGTACGCAGCACGCCGAAGCCGTGCGCCAGGCCAATATGGCGCGCGCAAACGCAGCGACGTGGGCGATCGATTATCGTGGCGGCGTCCTTCATGGCGCGAAGGCTTTATCCGACGTGATCGGTCGCTCAGTCACCTACCGCGAGGTCGTGGACCGGGCCTGCTTCGCCCCCGCTGCGGAGCAAGACCTTGTCCTGGATGCTTTCAAGCCAAGGCAAGGCGCATCACGACGCATTTCGCTGGAACACAATGTCGTGCGCGGGGACGGGACGCTTCTCCGCGTCGCGCACGAGGGCTTCCTGCACACGACGCCAAGCGGCGCGCCGGACAGATTTGTCTGCACGACACAGGTCGGCGCGGCGGCGAACGACGACTCCGCCTCTGGACTTGAGACCGCCATCCGCCAGGTGGAGGCAACGCGCGCGGCGCAAAACGCGGCGCTGACCGTGTTGAACAACGAACTCGGCGCCGCGCTATGCGATACGCCGCGTCCCGATCCGACGCCGAGACGCGACCTCTCCCCTGCTGCGCGCGCCGCGTATCTCGGGGAATTGCTGCGCGACATCGAGGAGAGACGCCGCGCGGTCTTTGGCGCGATCAACGGCATCGTGCGCGCCCGCCATGAGGCGGAAGCCGCCAACATCGCGAAGTCGCAATTCCTCGCCAACATGAGCCACGAGCTGCGCACCCCCCTCAATGCGATCATCGGTTACGCCGAGATGTTGCACGAGGACGCCGAGGACGCTGGCGATGCGGCGATGGCGCAGGACCTTGAACGCATTCTTTCCGCCGGCAGACATCTCCTTGCCCTGCTCAACGAGGTGCTCGATCTGTCAAAGATCGAGGCGGGGCGGATGGATGTAACGGCGTCGCGCTTCGACGTCGCAGACACGCTCGAACACCTTGTGGCGACGACGCGGCCGCTCGCTGAGCGGCAGAACAATGCGCTCACGCTGATGATGCGCGATCAGCGCACCATGGCCAACACGGACGCCACGAAGGTGCAGCAGTGCGTGGCGAATTTTCTGTCAAACGCGTGCAAGTTCACCCAAGACGGTCAGATCACGATTGAGTTCGACCGCAAACTGGGTGACGGCGGTGACGATCTCGTCATCACCGTGCGTGATACCGGCATTGGCATGTCGAACGAGCAAATGGGCCGCCTGTTCCAACCGTTCGTGCAAGCGGACGCCACCATCGCGCGGCGCTTTGGCGGCACCGGCCTCGGCCTCACCATAACCAAGCGTCTGGCGCAGATGTTGGGCGGCGACGTGACCGTCGAAAGCGCATTGGACCGCGGCGCCTCATTCACGCTTCGCATGCCGGCGGATTATCAAGCTCACGTGATCGGCGAGGCGGCCGCCGCTGTCGACGCGGTGCAAGGCGCCGCAGAAGCGCCGCTGGTCGTTGTTATCGAAGACGACCCGGCCGCGCGCGAACTGGCGGCGCGCGCGCTGACACGCGCCGGCTTCGCCGTGCAAGGCGTGGGCGCGGGCGAAGCGGGGCTGGCGTTGGTGCGCGAGAAAGCGCCGGCGCTGGTGTTGCTCGACATCTTCCTGCCCGATCGCTCCGGCTGGCGCGTGCTGCAAAGTCTGAAACACGATCCGCGAACCCAGGACATTCCGGTCGTTGTGCTGTCGGTGAACGAGGATCGCGCCCATGCGCTCTCGCTTGGCGCCGCCGAGCACATCGTCAAACCCGCTGAGCGCGACATGCTGGCGGCGACAGTGATGCGCCTTGCACGCAAACGCACGAGCGTCGCCACGCCCGCACGCGTGACGCCACTGCCGCTCAAGAGCGCCGGCTAGTTCAGCGACGAGCGTGCGCGGCAAGGACGTGGACGACCACTTCTGTCACCCGCTTGCCCGTCGGGATGTGAAGGAACTCGTTCGGCCCGTGCGCGTTCGATTGCGGGCCTAGCACGCCGGTGACGACGAATTGTGCGTCGGGAAATTTCTCGCCAAGCATGCCCATGAACGGAATCGATCCGCCCTCGCCCATCATCGCCATCGGATGGCCGAAACACGCCGCCGAAGCCTCGGAAAGCGCGATTTCCAGCCATGGCGCGGTTGCCGGCGCGTTCCAGCCCGACCCGTGCTTCTCGGCTTCATAGGTCACGCGCGCGCCGTAAGGCGGGTCCGCCTCCAACACCTCCTTAAGACGCGCGCTCGCGCGCTTGCCATCAAGCGTCGGCGGCACGCGCATGGAGAGCTTCGCCTCGCTGAACGGCCGCAACACATTGCCCGCGTCGCGCGGCGCCGGCGCGCCGGCCAGACCGGTGACGGACAAAGCCGGGCGCCAAGTCCGATTCAGAATAAGTTCGGAGAGTTCCTGACGCGCCGGGCGCATGCCGGCGACAAAAGGAAATTTCGCGAACACCTGCTCGCCAAGCGCCGCCGCCGCGACTTCCGCTTGCGCCAAGCGATCCGCGGGGATGGGCGCATGCAAGGCGTCGATCCTCACGTCGCCCGTCTCGATATCCTCAACGCGCGCCAGCAATTGGCGCAGAATGCGGAAACTCGACGGCACGACACCTGAAGCGTCGCCGGAATGGACGCCCTCCTCCAAAACGTCCACGCGAAGCGTTCCGCCAACAAGACCGCGAAGCGACGTGGTCAACCACAGGCGCTCATAGTCGCCGCATCCGCTGTCGAGGCACACGACGAGCGAAACCGCGCCAATGCGATCGGCAAGCGCATCCATATAGTGCGGCAGATCCGGCGAACCCGACTCCTCCGACGCCTCGATAACGATCACCGCGCGCGCATGCGGCGCGTTCTGCCGCTTCAGCGCCAGCAGAGCCGTGAGCGCGCCAAACATGGCGTAGCCATCGTCGGCGCCGCCACGGCCATAGAGTTTGTCGCCCTCCAAAACCGGAATCCAGGGCCCCTTGCCCTCGCTCCACCCCGTCATCTCGGGCTGTTTGTCGAGGTGACCGTAAAGCAGCACCGTGTCGCTGCTCTTGGCGCCTGGCACATCGATAAAGATCAATGGCGTGCGCCCGGGCAAGCGCTCCACACTCAGCGTCGCGCCCGGCAACTGCGCGATCTTGGCGCGCGCCCACGCCGCGAACAGGTTCACGGCCTGGTCCATGTGCCCCAGCGTCGCCCAGTTTGGCTCAAACGATGGCGATTTGTTGGGAATACGAATGTATTCGATCAACGTCGGCACGATCTCATCGCGCCAGATTTCATCCACGAACGCGCGCAATGGCGCCTGGGCGACTTCCGTCATGATCTTCCTCGAACAGCCGGCATGCTCCCGCGCGGCGCGTCAAGCCGTCGCGCCTTACTACGCCCCCGCTCCGAGGTTTGTCGAGTTTCGGGCCCCTGGCGCTCGCGACGAAAATCTCGTACCCCTGACCCCGCTCAAGCGGGCGTAGTTCAGAGGTAGAACGTCAGCTTCCCAAGCTGAATGTCGGGGGTTCGATTCCCCCCGCCCGCTCCATT
>ERZ761602.4190-NODE-4190-length-19011-cov-5.483383_pt1 | contig 19011 bp, 11 predicted proteins | sample MGYA00512165_ERZ761602 | MGnify/ENA primary metagenome ERZ761602 (study PRJEB28899, sample SAMN02445085) | bioreactor sludge metagenome | biome: EBPR sludge; isolation source: Thorneside wastewater treatment plant | place: Australia: Brisbane, Thorneside... | reverse complement strand
GACCTCACTGCGCCGACCTCACTGCGCCGACCTCACTGCGCCGACCTCACTGCGCCGACCTCACTGCGCGGGAGGCGCGCCCGGGAACCAGTTGCTCGGGATGGGCGGCAGGCCGCTCGGCATCGTCGTCGGGAAGCCGCTCGGCACCGGGAACGGGAAGGGAGAGGCAGGCTGCGTCGGGGCCGGCTGCGGCTGCGGCTGCGGCTGCTGCGGGTAGGGCTGCGGCTGCGGCTGCTGCGGGTAGGGCTGCGGCTGCTGCGGGTAGCCCTGCTGCGGGTACTGCTGCTGGGGGTAGCCCTGTTGCGGATACTGCTGCTGGGGCGGCGGGTCGGAGCCGCAGGCGAGCACCGAGGAGACGAGGGCAGAAGCACCAAGGAGGCCGAGAAGAACGCGCATCCGGGGGAGGCTAGCACCCGGTGCCCTCGCGGCACAGGACCGCACGCGTCGGCTCCGTGGCGGCGCTGCGCCCTCGGGCGGAGCCCTGCGCTCAGCGGAGGCCGCGTCCGCGAGAGGCCGCTGGACGCGTGGATTTTCACCGAGGCGGTGAGCGACGAACGTGCCAGAATGGGGTTCGCCGCGGCGCTCGGATGCCGCGACGCTGACCTGAACGCACATGCGCTCTGACGAGATCCATCCGGGAGACGTGATCGCCGGCAAGTACCGCGTTCGCGCCATCCTCTCGCGCTCGCCGACCCTCCAGGTGGAGGCCTTCCACGTCGAGTTCGACCAGCGGGTGGTCATCAAGCTGCTCTTGCCGGGCACCGGAGACGACAAGGAGATCGAGCGCTTCCGGCGCGAAGCCCGCGTGCTCTCGAAGCTCGAGTCCGAGCACGCCGCGCGCATCATCGACGTCGGCACGCAGCCCGACGGTGCGTTCTACCTGGTGCGCCAGCACGTCGAGGGCGAAGACCTCGCCACCTACGTCCAGAGCTACGGCCCCCGCCCGCTCACCGAGGCGGTGCTCCTCGTGCTGCAGGCCGCCGAGTGCGTGGCCGAGACGCACGCGCAGGGCATCATCGTGCGCGAGCTCTCGCCCGCGAACATCACGGTGGCTCGGCGCGCGAGCGGCACACCGATCGTCAAACTGACCGACTTCGGCACCGCCAAGCTGATGCGCGACGCCTCGGCGCCCGCGGGAAACAGCTCGCTCACGGCGACGGCGCTCTTCGGGCTCTCGGCCTACTCGTCGCCCGAGATGGTGCGCAAGGCGAAGAACGTCGACGTGCGCACCGACGTCTACTCGCTCGGCGCGGTGCTCTACTTCCTGCTCGCGGGCCGCCCTCCCTTCGCCGGCGACGTCGCCCGGCTCATGCTCGCCATCACGCGCGAGGAGGCGCCGAAGCTCACGAGCCTACGCGGCGATCTCCCGCGTGAGATCGACGACATCATCGGCTGGTCCCTCGCCAAGGAGGTCGACCGCCGCTTCAAGAACGTGCACGCCTTCGCGCACGCGCTCGGCCCCTTCGCGCCCTCGGAGGGCCGCGTGCTCGTCGAGCGCATCGGCCAGATCGCCCACGCCTCCAAGCGACAGGGTGCCGCGCCGATCCCGAGCTACGCGCCGCCTCCTCCCTCGATGCCAGGCGGCTACGGCGGCGCCACGATCTCGGCGGCGGGCCTGAACGCGGTCGAGATCTCCTCGAGCTCGCTCGAAGAAGACGACGTCGACGCCTCGATCGAAGAAGAGGCCACGGTGATCCTCGGCGGCGCGGGCAGCGACAAGCTCCGCCAGCAGGCCGTGGCGATCGCGCGTTCGGTCGGGCGACCCATCGACATCCCGCCTGCGCCTCCCTCGCTGCCGCCCTCGCCCTGGCTGCCCAACAGCCCGCGCATCGTGCCGCCGGCGATCTCGCAGCCCAGGCTCCCCGCCATGGAGCCGCCGCCGTCGATGCGCTCGGCTCAGCCGCCGTCGCCGCCGCCCGCCTTCGCGCGGCACGACACCGTGCCGCCGCCGTCGACCCACTCGCACGCGCCGCCGAAGCCCGCACCCAAGAAGGGCGGCTTCGACATGCGCATCCTCTGGGGTGCGCTGGCGGCCACCGCCGTCATGCTGCCGGTGGTCTTGCTCCTGCTCGTGCGCGACGCACCCAGGGCGCAGCCGCTCGCCGAGGTTCCGGCCCGCGAGCCGGCAGGCGCCGCCGCAACGCCCACGCAGCCCACCCCGCCGCCGACCGCCGAGCCGGGCGCCGTCGTGCTGGGCGATCCGGCTGCGGCGCCCACGGCCACGGCCGAGCCGGCCGCGCAGCCCACGGCCACGGCCGAGCCGTCCGTCACCGCCCAACCCGTGGCGGCCGTCGATCCCAGCCCGCCTGCGACGGCGCAGCAGCCCTCCGGCTACCAACCTCGCCCCGCGGCCACGCCGGCGCCCGCGCCGACCCCGAAGCCTGCGCCCACGCCCACCCCCGCGCCGACGCCGAAGCCCGCGCCCACGCCCACCGCGAAGGAGCCCGAGCCGGCCGCGGGCGGAGGTTCCGGTCGCCTGCTGGCGATCGCGTCGGGTGGAAGCTGCAGCTTCTCGGTCAATGGCGGCAGCAAGGGCAGCGGCTCCTCGCTGAGCCTCTCGCTGCCCGCGGGCAAGTACACGGTGGTGTGCAAGCCCTCGAGCGGCTCGACGAAGTCCCGTGCGGTGACGATCAAGCCGAACGAGACCTCGATGCTGACCTTCAAGCTCTGAGCCTCTCGAGCGCCGAGCCCCTCGAGCGCCGAGCCCCTCGAGCGCCGAGCCCCTCGAGCGCTGGGGCACGCGCGCTACAGGCGCCGCTCGGGATGGTTGCTGCTTCATGCACCTCCTTGGTGCAGGCCGCACGCGCACCCGCTCCACACCGGTGCGTCACGCCGCCCCTTCTTTCGCCCGCACCCGAAGGAGAGCGCGAAAGTCGTAGCAATTCCGCATGGTGCTCGCCCGCGCATCGAACGGCACGGCCGCTGCAACGAGCGTCTGCCAAGCGAGGAGGACGCCATGGATGAGTCGCTCGAGATCCGTTTCTGGGGAGTGCGTGGGAGCTTGCCGAGCCCTGGGCCCGACACCGTGCTGGTGGGTGGCAACACCGCCTGCGTCGAGATCGTGGGCAAGGGCTCACGCATCGTGCTCGACGCGGGCACGGGCTTGCGCGCCCTCGGCGACGAGCTCGTTGCGCGCGGGCAGCACGGTCACACCACGCTCTTGCTGTCGCACGTGCACTGGGATCACCTGCTCGGCCTGCCGTTCTACGCGCCGCTCTACATGCCGGGCTGCGAGGTCGACGTGCTGGCGGGCCCGATCGGCGTGCCGCTGCGCGAGGTGCTCGAGCGGCAGATGAGCGCGCCGGTGTTCCCGGTGGAGCTCGACGCGGTGGGCGCGAAGCTCCGCGCGGTCGATCTGGATCCGCGCCGACGCTTCGACGTCGGCGCCTTCGAGGTGCGCATGACCCGCCTCGCGCACCCGGATCCGACCTTCGCCTACCGCATCCAGCTCGGTGATCGCAGCGTGGTCTACGCGACGGACGTCGAGCACGGAGACGAGGGGCCCGACCCGGAGCTGGTCGCGCTCGCGCGGGGCGCCGACCTCTTGATCTACGACGCCCAGTACCTGCCCGAGGAGTACGCCGGGCTCGCCGGGCCGTCGAAGCGAGGCTGGGGCCACTCGACCTACGAAGCCGGCGCGGCCGTGGCGCGCGCCGCGGGCGTCAGAACGCTCGCGCTCTTCCACCACGATCCGCGCCGGGACGACGACGCCGTCGCGGACATCGTTCGCCGCGCACGCCGCGGCTTCGCGTCCACGGTCGCGGCCCGCGAGGGACTGTCGCTGCGCTACGAGCTCTGCGACGCCTCGCGCCCCTTCGAGCAGATGGCCGTCTGAGCCGGTGCGCGCGCGCCAGAGCGGCTCAGAAGTGGAACGCGGTGTGCGTTCCGAGTGTGGCGCTCCACGAGTCGCCCGAGATGTCGACGGGGCTGGGCTCGGTGCTGTTGGCCGCGCAGCTCTGCGCGCTCACGGTGCCCCAACCGACGGCGGCCGAGGCGCCGATCGTCCAGATCGGCAAGACGTAGATGTCGAGGCCGAGGAAGGTGTCGAAGATGAAACCCGCCGGTGCCGACTCGCTCGCGTCGGCGGTGCACACGCTGTTCGTCTGCGCCTGGCCCTCCAGGAACTGCAAGTAACCGAGGTTCACGCCGAGGCGCATGATCATGCGTGAGCTCAGCTCGGCGGCGAGGCCGATGCCACCGCCCACGGCGAAGGCGCCGGACGGCGTCTCGCGCAGCGCGCTGCTGTCCGATCCGTCGGTCGCACCGGTGCCCGCGCCCTGTTGCGGGAACTTGGCGTCCACGTAGTAACGCCCGAAGGCCATCAGACCGAAGGCGGCGTCGCGCTCCTGGTCGAAGTTGACCGTGAGCGTGCCACCCACGTACTTGCCGCTGAGGCTGTAGTTGCGGCAACTCGGGTCGTCGCCCGAATCGTTGCAGTTGACGGATTCGGGACCCATCTCGAAGGTCTGCGTGTGGAAGCCGAAGTCGCCGCGCAAGACGATCCACTCCTCGCCCACGGCTGGGTCGCGCGTGAAGACGCTCTCACCGTCCGAGTCGTCGTCGTCGGAGCTGGAGCTCGAGCTCGAGTTGGAGCTCGAAGGCGAGCTCGCGACGTTGGCTACGCTCGCGCCTCGGGGGAGCGCGCCGGCCTCGATGAGCTCGCTCTCGAGCGAGGCGTAGGCCTTCTCGAACTCGTCCTTGTAGGCCGCCTTCTGCTCCTTGTTCACGACGTCGTCGTCGTAGCCGAGCAGCTTCGCGAGGCGCGCCTTGTCGGCCGAGTACTTCTCACGGAGCGAGTCGAGCTCCTTGCGTCGCTGCTCGCGCTTGATCGCCGCCTCCTGCCAGCGATCACGCTGGCGCTCGGCCTCGGGCCGGAGCCTCGCCGCGCCCTCGTATTTCGCGAGCGCGTCCCAAGCCATGGCCTTCTGCATCGGCTCGACGTTCTCGTCGCGCTCGGCGCGTTTGGCGGCCTGGATCAGATCGAGCAGCTGCGTATCGGCCGCCTGCAGCCCCGCCGCGCCGGCCACGCCGCTCGCGTCGAAGAACTGCACCGTGGGCACCTCGGCGATCGCGCCCACGCCGCCGAAGCCCTCGCTCTTGAGGACCTGCCCCGAGCGTGAGGTGCTGAGCGGCACGAGGCCGAGCTTGAGCACCGCCGAGCAGGACGGGTCCTCGGGGTTCTCGGCGCAAGCCTGGATGCTGCCGGTGCTGCGCAGGTTGCGCACGTTCTCGCGGCGCTGACCGCCACCTCCCGCGATGCCGGCGACGTCGACGCCCGCCGAGGCGGAGCCCTTCGCGGCCGAGTCGAGGCTGAAGGCGCCCACGGTCATCGTGCGCACGTAGTGGGTGGCGCCCTCGCAGGCGCCGCTCTTGGAGCTCGGCGAGCTCTTCGCCACGAGCTGGCCGACCGAGATGTAGTCGAGCTCGAGGTTCGCGCCCTGCTTGAGCTCTCCGCGCAGCGAGGCGGCGCCGAGCGGCAGCTGGGCGTAGAGGTCGGACTCGCTGCCGATCTGGAGCTTGTCGCGCGAGGGGGTGACCGTGATGCGCTCGTACTCGCCGGGCACCTCGCAGGCGGGCAGCACCTTGAGCGTGCAGCCCGCGTAGGAGACGACCACCAGGCCGCGTCGGCTCGAGGTCTGCAGGTTGGTGTGCTCGGTGCCAGGCCACTCGACGATGAGTGGGTTCATCGGGTCCTTGGCGACCTTGCAGGTGGCCTGCTGACCGTCGGCGTCGCCGACCTCGATCTGCTTGGCGACGACCTGCGTCGACGGGCACCCGCCGAGCGAAGGCGCGAGCAGCGCGAGGGCGAGGAACTGGGCGAGACCCGAAGAGAAGAAGCTACGCAGCTTTACCAAGGACGACTCCGGCGACGAACGATGGGAGCGTCATCTTGCAGTGGCCCGGGCCGAGATCGATCGAAAAAGCGTCGAGCTACTCCGCGAGCAAGAGCTCCGTCGCGACGCGCAGCGCCTCCAGCTCGCCTTCCTCCCCACCTTTGCGCACCAGGCGAACGCGACCGCGTTTGTCGATGAGGAAGGTCGTCGGCAGCTCGTCGACGCGGCAAGCCCCCTGCATCGACGACGCTGCATCGTCGATGAGGTTGGGGTAGCTCACGCCGAGCTCGCGAATGCGGTTCATCACGAGGCCGGGGTTGTCATCGGTGGCGATGCCCACGACCACGAGGCCTTCGCTCTGCTTCTCGCGGTGGAGCGCGTCGACCGCAGGCATGATCTTCACGCAGGGTTTGCAGGAGGTCGCCCAGAAGTCGACGAGGGTGACCTTGCCTGGCTCCGGAAAGCTGAGCATCTCACCCGCGAGCGTCGGCTCGCTGCGCGGCTCCGCCGCCTGCTCGAGCAGCGCGTGCGGCTCGGAGGTAGGGAAGGAAGCGCCGCAGCCCGAGGAGGCGAGCGCGAGCAGCAGGAACGAGACGAACGGCCGTCGGAGCATCGGCGCGACCATAGCCGATCCGAGGGCCCTTGGCCGACGACACCACGAGCTCGAGCGGGAACGGCTTCCGTCGCGCCGGACCTCGTGGCATCCGCGGTGCCGATGACGCAGCACCACCGCGCTCCGCTCACCGCTCTCCGCACGCCGTCGAGCCTCGCCTTCGCCGCGCTCTTGCTCGCCGGCCTCGCCTGCTCGGAGCCGACGCGCTCACTCGCGCCCGTGGCCTCGGCTTCGGCCGAGCCGAGGGCCGCCTCCTCGAGCGCAGGAGCGCCGCCGCCGAGCGCGCCTTCGAGCACGGGAGCCACGAGCGTGGCGTCGTCGCCCAGCGCGGAGGCCTCGGCAGGAGCGCTGGCGACTCCACCGGCGCTGCGCCTCGAGGAAGCGCCTCGGCTCTTCGACACCGACGGCAAGCCGCTCGGGCAGACCGAAGACCGCCCCGGCAACTCACCGGCCTTCGAGCGCCGCATGCAGCTGCTCTTCGAGGCGATCGTCGCGAACGATCCCACGATCGCCGAGCCGGCCTTCTTTCCGGTCGTCGCCTACGAGCAGGTGAAGGACATCAAGAAGCCCGCGGCCGACTGGAAGCACAGGCTCATGAAGGCCTTCGCGCGCGACATCGGGCGGCACCACAAGAAGCTCGGTCCCGAGCCGCAGGCCTGCCGCTTCGTCGGCGTCGACGTCGACGAGAAACGCGTGAAGTGGATGGAGCGCGGCAAGGAGGGCAACAAGCTCGGCTACTTCCGAGTCACGCGCTCGACGATCCGCTACACCGACCCCTCCGGTCAGGAGAAGAAGCTCGGTCTCACGAGCCTCATCTCCTGGCGCGGCGAGTGGTTCGTCGTCCACCTCGACGGCTTCTCCTGAGAGGCGCTGCGGCAGGCCGCCGAGCGAGCTCGGCGAAGCTCGGTCAGTCGTCCGGGCAGGCGAAGGTCGCCGGCGCGGTGTCCTGCACGATGCAGTCGCCGCAGTCCTCGTAGCAGGCGACACAGGCGGCGAAGGCCACGTCGTCGATGGCCGGGTTGCGAGACTGCTCGGACTCGCAGATCTCGTAGGCCTCTTGGGTGCTGAGCCCGTTGCCGCAGGCGCCCACGAGCAGCGCGACGACGAAGGGCAGCGCGAGCTTGATGATCTGTTTCATCGCTGAGGCTCCTCTCAGGGGTTCGCCGGGGCTGGGGCCGGGGCGGGGGCCGGCGGCGGTGCCGGAGCCGGCGCAGGGGCGGGTGCAGGCTCGGCGGCAGCGGGCGGAGCCGGCGCGGGCTCGGCCGGCTTCTCCTCGCAGTCGCACTCGGGCGGCGGCGGAGGCGCGGGCGGAGCCGGTGCCTTGCTGCCGAAGGCCGCGCCGATCGTGAGCAGGAGCGAGTTCGACACCTGCAGCTCTTCGACGAGCAGCGGCTGACGCAGGACCGCGAGCTTGTAGCCGAGCGAGGCCCAGTCGAAGAGCTTCACGTTGAGCCCGGCGTTGACCTCGACGTTCGTGAGGTCGAGCGCCCCGCGATCGTCGCCCTCCGCGAGCTCGCTGTACGCGAAGGGGACGAGCACGCCGACGCCGACGGTGTAGGCGATGCGCTTCTCCTCATCGATGAAGCCCCAAGCGTTGGCGACCAGCTCACCACCGATCTGGTAGAAGCTGTCGAGCTCCTTCACCTCGACGACGTCGGCCGTGGCCGCGTCGTCGGTCACGGCGAACTGTCCCTCCGCGAAGGTCTCCTGGGCGCCGACGCCTGCGCGACCCTCGAGCTTGATGCGGTCGTCGTTGAGCGGCTGCACGAACAGACCGAGCGACTGCTTGAGCGTGAGCGGCTGGAAACCGTCGGTGAGCTGCAGGCGTGTGCCGGTGAGGTTGGTCGTCGAGCCATCGAGGTTCGCGATCGCGTAGTTCGTGGGCGACGGGCGGATGTCGAAGCCCTCGAACATCTGGGTATTCATCGCGGCGCGCGCGAAGGGGCCCCACATCTCCGAGATGTGGAAGAGGTAGATCGACTCGAAGTAGAGGCCGTCGTTCGTCTTCACGAACTCGTCGAGCGCGGGTGACTGCGTCATGCCGGCGTTGGCCTTGAGCACGTTGCGCCACTCGTGGGGGCCCGTGTTGAAGTCGAGCGCGCCGTCGAAGGAGCCTCCGAGCGTGACCGTGGTGCCGTCCTGCTGACCGACGACGCTGCGCGTGTCGACGAGGTTGAAGGTCCCGCCGAAGGCGAGACCCGGGGTCCAGCCGTCGGGTCGGGTCGGCGCGGCGTCGGGCACGTCGACGGCCTCGGTCTCGCCTTCGGCGGTGGGGCCGCCCGCGTCGCCGGTCGGCATCGGCGGAGGATCCTGCGCGAGCGCCGCAGCGGGGAAGAGCGTCACGGCGCCGAGCGCCAGGGCGGTGAGGGCAAGCGTTTTCACGACGGTTCTCCTGGGTCCGGGGGTACCGGGTACGGAAAGCCGAGTGAGCATCGCCCATGCCAGGAGCGGAGGACCAGTAATCGCCGGGAACGCCCGCCGTCGTGCGCAAGGCCTGCGTGGCGACGCAGGCGCTGCTGCGCGGCGCGAGGGGCTCAGCGGCAGTAGCCGTCGATGCAGACGAGGCCCGCTCCGCAGTCGGGGCCGGCTGGGCCGCACTCACCGCCGAGGTTCGTGCTCGACCCGCAGACGGCGTGGCTGCCCGAGCTCGAGCTCACGGGTTTGCACTGGTCGAACTGCGCGAGCGACGAGCAGGCGCCCTCGTTCGGCGCGTCGCAGGAGATGAAGCAGCTGTGGTTGAGGCAGATCGACCCGGCGGCGCAGGCGTCTTGGGTGCCATCGATCTGACAGGTGAAGAGGGCGCTCTGGTTGGGGATGCAGCCGTTCTGCACCCAGACGTAGCCCGTGGGGCAGCTGCCGGAGACCGCGCGGGGCACGCAGGCGCCGTCGACGCACACCTCGTCGGCGCTGCCACAGTCGTTCGTGATGCCACATGGCTCGGTGGGCTCGGTGCAGATCCCGGCCGAGACGTCGCACTGGTAGGCGGAGGGGCAGCTCGCCGAGGCGCCGCACGAGGGCGTGCACTTGCCGTCGGCGCACACGCTGCCCGAAGGGCACTGCGTCTGGTCGAAGCACTGGTCGCTGGCGTGCGTGCACAGGCCGCTCACACACGCGTAGGGCCCGTCGAGCAGGGCGCAGTCCGCGTCGCTGCCGCAGGCGGCGGGGTTCTGCGGCAAGCAGGCGACGCCCTCGCCGGAGGCGGCGCACACGAAGCCGAACACGCAGCCCGTGCTGCTGCAGTCTCCGGCCTGGCAGGTGCCGTCGGGCGCGCAGGTCTCGAGCGCGCCGCAGTCGCCCGGGTGGCCGCACCACACGGGCTGGGGCTCCCCACCGCCTCCGCCGCCTCCGCCTCCCTGACCGCTCGTGCCGTTCGGCTGGCAGCTCGCGCCGGAGGCCTCGACGACGCACTGGTATCCCGAGGCGCAGCCCCAGAACTCGCAGCTCCCCGGGTGACATGCGAGGTCGGCCCCGCAGGTCTCGTTGGCGGCACAGTCGCTCGGCTTCGTGCACTCGGGTGCGCTCGTCTGGCCGCCCTCACCGCAGTCGAAGCACGCGTTGGGGTCTTCCGGCCCGTAGATCGGACAGCCGGCGAGCGAGAGCAGGAAGGGCAGCGCGGCGGCGGTGAGCAGGGTGCGATGCATGGGAGCTCCTGGAGGGGGCCGAGCGGACTCGAGCCAGTGTAGCAAGCTGCATGCCCCGGGGTAGGCGAGGCGGCGCGCACGCTGCTGGGGCCGCGTTCTGCGCGTCGATCGGCGCGGAGCGAGGACGCGCGGCTCGAGCGCGAAGCCCCCGGCGTGAATCCTGGTTCACGCCGGGCGTGACCGATGGGGCGGTCGCGCCGGGCGGTGGCGGGGCGGCGGGACGTTGGTTTGGTGGATGCGGGCCAAGGGGTGCTAACCTTCGCTCCTTCGGATTTCGAGCCCTTGGGCCATGGAAGTCACCTGCGAGAAGTGCCACACGGAGTACGAGTTCGACGACGCGCTCGTGTCCGAGCAGGGCACCAGCGTGCGCTGCACGCAGTGCGGGTTCCGCTTCAAGGTGCGCAAGCGTGAGGGTGCGATGTCGCCCGAGGTCTGGATCGTGCGCACCGTCGAGGGGCAGGCGCTCGAGTTCCGCGCCCTCCGCGATCTGAAGAGCGCCATCGCGCTCGGGCGCGTCACGCCGGACGACGTGCTGTCGCGCGGGGGCGGCCGGCCCAGGCGGCTCGCATCGATCGCGGAGCTCGAGCCCTTCTTCAACGCCGTCGCGCCCGCGCCGAGGATGGCCCAGACCCAGATGGGCCTCGGGCAGGTCGAGGTCCGGCAGCGCTCGCGCACACCAGCGGGGCTCGGCGCCCCCCCGCCGACGACGGATCAGTCGGTCGCGATCCCCCTCCCGGCGCGCGACGCTCGCGCGGCGATCGTGGTGCCTCCGCCGACCCGCTCCGAGGAGCAGACGGTGCGCAGGCGCGTCACGCACGAGCTCGTCGAGCTCGCCAAGCGCGCCGAGGACGAGCTCGACGCCGAGCTCGACCTCACACATGCGGCCGACGGCCCCGCGCACGAGGCGCTCATCGCGGCGACCGCGAAGAGCTTCGACGACGAGGAAGAGCAGACGGGGGTCCGCTCGCGCGACGACGACCTGAACGTGGTCACGAAGGCGATGGGCGCGCCGGTGGAGCCTGCGGGCAGGCCCTCGCTGACCGACGCCGCGCCGGTCTCGATGCCCGTGGACTCTGCGCCCGTCGACTCGTCGTCGGCGACCACGCTGCGGCCGGCCGCGCCGCACCCGGTGGTCGAGGCGGAGCTCGCGCGCAGGCTCGCGGCCGAGGCCAGGGCGATCCACGCGGCGGCCGCCGCGCCCGTCTCGAGCGCGAAGCCCCGCCCGGAAGACAAGCCGACCGCGGTGCTCTCGAAGGAGGAGAGCCGCGCGCTGGTGCACGCGACTGCGGGCAGAGCCGAGCCCGAGCCGGAGCCTGCGACGAACCGTCGGGGCGACGCGCCCGCCCAGCACGGCGCTCCGGCCGAGCAGCCCCGCCCGGCGAGCCCCGCGCCCGACGAGCCGAGGCCGTCCCCCATCGAGGAGGCGGTGGTGAGCGGCGCCGCCGCGCGCGCGAAGGCCGCCGACTCGCAGCGCCCGAGTGAGACCGAGCCCGCCTTCGTCGGCCGCCCCTCGTCCGAGACGCCGGCGCCCGAGACGCCCGTCGTCGCGTCGCCCTCGGCGGTGCGCGCGAGCCGCGCCTCGATCGCGGAGCGCTACTCGCTCTCGGGCGAGGAGACGGTCTCGGATCGGCGTACCTCCGAGGTCCACTCGCACCGCGCCTCCGGCACGACGAGGCTCGTCGTCGGCCTGCTCGTCGGTGGTGCGCTCATCTTCCTCGGCGTGCTCGCGGTGCAGCGCTTCGTCGCGCCTTCGGCCACGACGACCGCGCCCGTGGCGGACGAGAGGGCGAGCCAGCTGCTCGAGTCGGGTGAGAAGGCGCTGCGCGAGGGCGATCTCGACGCCGCGAAGACGAGCTTCGACCAGGCGAGCGCGCTCGCGCCCAGCGATCCGCGAGTCGCGCGTGCGCTCGCGCGACTCGCCGTCATCCGAGCCGACGTGTCCTGGCTCGAGCTCAGGCTCGTGCCCGAAGGCGACCCCGAGCGAGTCGCCGTGGAGAAGAGCCAGCGCGACACGCTCGAGCTCGCGAACAAGGCGGTCGATCGTGCGCTCGCGATCGCGGCGAGCGACCCGGAGGTCGCGCGGATCCAGATGGACATGCTGCGCATCCGTGGCGACTTGGCCGGCGCGCGTGCGCTGGTCGAGCGCGTCGCCTCGGTCTCGGCGCAGGGCGAGACCTCGCTCGCGCTCGGCGCGCTCGATCTCGCCGAGCCGACGCCGGCCTGGCCGAGCGTGATCGAGCGCCTCGGGCGCGCCGCCGAGCAAGAGGGCCAGCTCGGTCGCGCTCGCAGCATGCTCGTCTACGCCTACGCGAGCTCGGGCGACGGCTCGCGCGCGCGGCAGGAGCTCGAGCGCCTCGCCGAGCGGCCCCGCACGCACCCGCTCGAGGGCCGGCTGCGCAAGCTCGTCGATGCCTCGCCGCGCACCGAGCCCTCGGCGGTGGCGGCCGAGGGGCTGCCGAGCGCCGCCCCCATCGGCTCGGGCGCGGCGCCCACCGGAGAAGGCAGCACGCTCGACTCGCTCACGGCCGCCGCAGAGGCGCTGCGCGCGGGGCAGACGCGCAAGGCCGAGGAGATCTACCAGCGCTTGCACGATCGCGAGCCCGGCAACACCGAGGCGCTCGCGGGGCTCGCCGCGGTGGCGCGCGCCAACGGCTCGACCGCGCGCGCGATGATGCTCTACCAGCGGGTGCTCGATCAGAACCCCAACTACGTGCCGGCCATCCTCGCGCTGGCGGATCTGAAGTGGTCGGCCGGTGATCGCGGCGCCGCGGCCGCGCTCTACAGGCGCGCGCTGCAGATGGGCATCTCCGGCGCCAACGCCGAGCGCGCGCGCGAGCGCTCCGGTGCCGCCGAGCCCACGCCCGGACCGACGGCGACCGATCCGGTGCCCTCACCCACGGCCACGACCACCGAGGATCCCTACACCCCGCCTCCGCCCACGCCTCCGTCCACGGGCGGCGCGTTCATCGAAGGCGAGCCCGCCGACCTTCCCAAGCCGGTGCCCGCGCCCGCGCCGCCCGAGGCGCCGTGAGGCCTGCGGGCCGCAGCGTCGAGCTCGTCAGGCGGGGGGCGGGCGCGGCTCGAGCCTCGGCGAAGCTCGGTTGCGCCGGCTTCGTTGGTGCAGCGATGATCGCGCTCCTCGGGGTGGGCTGCGAGGGTCGCTCGGGCAGCGTGGTCAAGCCGCGGGCACGCGACCCGCTCACCGGGCCTGCCGTCTACGAGATCGATCTCGCGCGTGGGGTCGGTGAGCAGGCGAGCGCGGGGCTCTTCGGGCCCGCGCCCGGCGGCAGCCACGCGGATCTCGTGCAGGTGCTCACCACCGTCGGCGACGACGCCGATCGCAAGGGGGTGTTCGTCCGTCTCGGCGGCGCGTCGCTGCCGCTCGCGCGCGCCGAGGAGATCGGCCGTCTGCTCGCTCAGCTCCGGAGCCGAGGGATGCCCGTCGTCTGTCACGCCGACGCGCTCGGGCACGGTTCGTTGCTGCTCAGCGCGCGAGGCTGCTCGGAGATCTGGCTGAGCCCGGCCGGTGGCGTGGAGAGCGTGGGGCTCGCGGCGCAGCTCGTCTTCGCGAAGGGGCTGCTCGACAAGCTCGGTGTGGGCGTCGACTTCCTCCAGGTCGGCAAATACAAGGGCGCGAGCGAGCCCTACACCCGTGAGGGGCCGAGCCCCGAGGCGCGCGAGTCGCTCGAGGGCACGCTGCGCGATCTGCGCCGCGCCTGGATCGACGGCATCGAGGCCGGGCGGGGGCGCGAGCTCGCCGCCGCGCTCGAAGACGGACCGCACACGCCCCAAGCGGCGAAGGAGCTCGGGCTCGTCGACGCCGTCGGCTACGTCGACGAGGCGCTCGAGTCCGCGAAGAAGGCCTCGGACGCGAAGCGCATCGAGCGTGGTTTCGGCGGGAAGCTCCGACCCTCGGGCGGGCTCGCGGAGATCCTGCGCGCGCTCTCGGGCGCGAGCGCAGGAGGCGGGCACGTCGCGGTCGTGCGTGCGGTCGGTCCGATCACGATGCGACCGAGCGGAGGCCTCTTCGGCGGCGGCGAAGGCATCACCGAGTCGGGCCTCGGGCGCATCGTGCGCGATCTGCGCGACGACGACGACGTGCGCGCGGTCGTCCTGCGCATCGACTCGCCCGGCGGGTCAGCGCTCGCGTCGGACCTGTTGTGGCACGAGCTCATGAGGCTCCGCGAGGACAAGCCGCTCGTCGTCTCCGTGGGCGGCATGGCCGCGAGCGGCGGCTACTACCTCGCGTGCGCCGGCAACAAGATCTACGCGGAGCCGAGCAGCATCGTCGGCTCGATCGGCGTCGTCGGCGGCAAGTTCGCCGTCGGTGAGCCGCTCGCCCAGCTCGGCGTGCAGACGGTCACGATCGCGGCGAACCCCGATCCCCTGCGCGCGGCGCGCTCGACGTACATGTCTCCCTTCGACCGCTGGGACGAGGCGACGCGCGCCAAGGTGCAGGCCTCGATGACGGGCATCTACGACACCTTCCTCCTGCGCATCGTGGAGGGGCGCGGGCTCGACCGCGCGATCGTCGAGCGCTCGGCCGAGGGGAGGATCTTCGGCGGTGCGTCGGCCAAGGAGCGTCAGCTCGTCGACGAGCTCGGCGGGCTCGACGAGGCGACGCGCCACGCGCTCGAGCTCTCCGGGCTCGGCGCGGACGGCGAGGTCCGTCTCGTCGAGTCGGGGGGTGGGCTCAGCGAGCTCTTCGGTGGCGGAGAGGCTGGCGGAGGAGAGGGCAGCGCCGAAGCTGCGACGCTCGCGGGCCGGGCCTTGGGTGTCGACGCACTCGGCAGGCTGGCGCTCGGGCAGCTGATCGGTGAGGAGACGCGCACCTGGCTCGAGAGCCTCGCGCCGATGCTGCAAGGCGAGGCGGTCGTGGCGTCGACGCCCTTCGGCGTCTGGCTGCGGTGAAGTCCGCACCCGAACAACGCGAGGCCTCGAGGCGCCACGGCGGCCACGCCGGTCGAGATCTGGGCGTCGCCGGGGTGGCAGGTGGTAGGCTTCCGGGAGCTTGCGCGCCGAGCTTGGTCCCATGAACGACGGCGTGGAGTCCCCTCACGACTCCTCGGATGAAGCGTCCGGGGGCGAGGTGTCGAAAGTCGCGGCCGCCTGGCCGCTCGTCTCGGGCCCGCCGGCGGTGCTGCGGCGGCTCTCTGCCGAGCTCTCCCTCGCGCGCGACACCCGAGACCGAGCCCGAGAGCGCGAGCTCAGCGCGGAGCTCGCACGGCTGCTCGTGCGCAGAGGCACGGATCTCGAGCACGCCGTCGAGCTCGCGCGCGCGGCGCTCGCCCTGGGCGAGGATGCCGGCCTGAGGCTCGAGCTCGCGGGTTGGCTCGCGGGCATGGGGGATCCGCTCGGCGCAGCGGCCGTGCTCGCCGAGGCGGCAGACGACGCGGAGCCGCGGGTGCGCGCGCGCTCGCTCGTGCGTCGTGCGTTGCTCGTGGCGCGCGACGGACGCGCCGCGGAGGCCGCCGAGCTGCTCGAGCGAGCCGCGGCGGCGGACGAGAGCGATCCCATCGCCTGCGAGATGTTGGGCTCGCTGCTCGGCTGGGCTCCGGAGGTCGTCACACGACAGCGCTCCGCGACCGCCTACCTCGAGGCCGCCACACGCCGTGCGGCCAGGGGCGACGTCGACGCGGCGCGCGAAGACCGTCTTCGCGCCTTCGAGGCCTGCCCGACCAGCGAAGCCGCGGCCCGCGCCGTCGCGCGCGTGCTCGATGAAGAGGGCCGAGGGGCCGCCGCCGACGAGGTGCTGCGCGATCACGCGCTGGCGCTCGTGGTCGCAGGCGAGGACGCGGCCGCCTGCGCGGTGCACAACGACCGCATCGCGCGCGCGCTCGCCGCCGCGGAGCCGGGCCGCGCGCTCGGCGCCGTGCTCGATCTGGGCGTGGCCGAGACCGACCCACGCAGAGCCGTCGGGGTCGACGAGGTGCTCGGGCGCGTCGGGCTCTACGAGCTGCTCGCGCTGCGCGTCGCCGCGAGGGCACGCTCGGCTCGCGAGCACGACCCGCGCGCGGCCGCCGGCGCCTACCTCGAGCTCGCGCAGCTCGCCTCGGGGCCGCTCGCGTCGGAGGAGCGAGAGCTCGAGGCGCGGATCGAAGCGGCCGTGCTCGATCCGGCGGCGACCACCTACCGCGAGTCGCTCGAGGCCTTCGCCGCGTCGATCGGGGACGCCGACGCATCGCTCGAGGTGCTCCTGCGCATCGTCGAGCCGCTCGACGCCCTCGGCGCCGAGGCCACGGAGGCGCAGCACGACACGCAGGCTGCGCGCCTCGGAGCGGCCGAAGCCCTCGTCGAGCGCGCGCTCGGCGCGAGCGAGCTCGCTCCGCTCGGCGTGTGGGCCTGCGAACGACTCCGTCGAGCCGCTCCGGAGCGGGCGGCCGAGCTCGAATCCCAGCGGGCGGAGCTCGAGGCTCGCGCGCTCGCCGTCGAGCCGGAGATGCTCCGGCTCAGGGCGCAGGTCGACAGCCGGAGCGGCGGCGCCGGCACCGGGGTGGCGCGCGACGCGCGCGTCGCTGCGCTGCGGCGGCTCGTGCAGCTCTTGCTCGTGCGCCCCGACCGCGCCGTCGAGGCCTTCGAGGCGCTCGCCACGCTCACCCGAGCGGAGCCCGGCGACGACGAGGCCTTCCGGCGCTTCTGTCGCGTGCACCTGCGCATCCCGCGCGGGCAGACGAGCGACGAGCTCTACGTGAGCGTGCTGCGTCGTCGCGCGCACGACCCACCGTCGCCGCGGGCGCTCGTGCGTGCCCACGAGCTGCTCGCGGAGCTGTCGCTCGCGCGCGGCGAGCAGCTCGGCATGACCGCGCTCGACGAGGTGGCTCCGCTCTGCGAGCTGCCCGAGGTGGACGCCTGGGGCGCGTCGCTCGTGCTGTTCCACGCGAGCCTCCGCTCGAGCGCACGCGAGGAGGCGCGCGCCCTCGAACGCTCTGCCGCCTACGTGGCCACGGAGCCCAGAGCGGTGCTGCTCGCCGCTGCGGCCGAGGCCTACCGACGCGCGGGGGAGCGCGCGCTCGCGGCTCGCGCCGCCGAGGCCGCCGTGCACGCCGACGGCATCTCCGCCCGCGCCGTGAGCGCCCACGCGGCCGCGCTCGCGGGCAGCTCGGGTCGCGAGGTGGCGCTCGTGCTCGAGCGCGCCATCGCGGTGGTCGTACCTCGCGCTTGGCTCTGCGAGCGGCTCGCGAGCTGTCTCGAGGAGCTGCGTGAGCCCGCGCTGTGCTTCGCGTGGACGCAGCGTTGGCTCGCACTTTCGCCGATCGACGGCCGCGCGGTCGGCGAGCTGCTCCGACGTGCGCGCGCAGATGGAAACGATCGCCGCATCGCCAGCGCGCTCGCCTGGGTGCTCGCGCAGCCTGAGCCGATCGTGGGGCGCCGCGCCGCGGTGCTCGGTTTGCTCGAGCGCCTGTACGAGCTCGATCGGGAGCAGGCCACGAAGCTCTCGCGCAAGCTGCTCGACGTGCTCGGGCCGCGCGACCCCGAGGTGCGTGCGAGCTTGATCGCGCTCTCGGATGCCTGGGGCGACGCGGGGCTCTCCGTCTCGACGCTCGAGCGATGGTTCGCCACCGACCCCGAGGCGGGGGTCGGCACGCTGCTCGAGCTCGCCGAACGGAGGCGCGCAGCCGGCGACCTCGGCGGCGCGGCCCGCGAGCTCGTGCGAGCGCTCGATCGAGGGGCCGAGCCCGCCGAGGTGCTCGGCCTCGCGGAGCGCATCGGCGGCGATCCGGTGGCCGAGCTCGAGCGACTCGGCTCCGACGGCGCCGTGTGGCTCGCCGAAGCCATGGCGCGCGCCGTGCGCGCGATCCTCGCCGACACCGAGCTCGAGGGAGGCGAGGGCAGAGCCGGGCTCGATCTGGTCGAGGCGAGCGATCTGCTGCGTCGGCACGCGGCGCTCGTCTGGGATCTCGGAGGCGACGCGCTCGCCGGTGAGCAGGGCTTCTTCGACGCCGCAGAGCTGCTCGGGCGCGAGGCCTGCAGCCGCTACGTGAGCGACGTGTTCGCGCGGCTGCCGACCGAGCAGGCGGTCGCGACGGTGGTCGAGCGCGCGGAGATGCTGCCCGACGAGCGCGCGGCCGATCGCGTCGGGATCTACGTCTGCGCCGCGAGCCAGGCCTCGGCGCTCGGAGCCCACGAGCCGGCGCTCGAGACGGCGATGTCGGCCCTGCGCATGGCCCCCTCGCTGCCCGACGCGATCGAGGTCGTGGAGCGCTCTGCACCCCACTGCCCCTCGGGCGTCGATGCGGTCGACGAGGTCTACGTCCAGCTCGCGGAGGCGGCGATGGGCAGCTACGGCCGCCGCGCCGCGCACTACCGAGCGGCCCGCCAGCTCGAGCGACTCGGCGCCCTCGATCGCGCGATGGGGCACGCGCTAGAGGCGCTCGAGGCGGTGCCCAACGAGGGGCAGACGCTGGCCCTCGTGACGCGGCTCTCCGAGGAGGCGGGCGGCTCGAGCGAAGCCTCGCAGTGCCTCGAGCGCATCGCGCGCCGCATCGGGGGCGGTGCGCAGACGGCCTGGCTGCTACGCGCCGTCGAGCTCGCGCCACTCGACGAGCGCTTCGCGACCTTGCTGCGCGCCTTCGAGGCCAGCCCCGAAGCGGCTTTCGCGTCGCGGCTGGCCGACGAGGTGCCGCCCGAGCTCGACGACGCCCGCCGAGCTCAGATGCTCGAGCGCGTGTCGAGGGCCTCGGGCGCCGCGCTGCGGGGGCTCGAGGGCCCGGATGGAGCGCGCGCGGGGGCGCACCTCTGCCGCGCGCTCGCCAAGCTCGGCGCGCTCGACGCTGCCTACGAGGCGCTCGACCAGGCCGTGTCGGTCGACGGGGACGTCGAGGTCTACGAGGCGCTGCTCGACGTCGTGGCTCCGCTCTCGTCGCAGGCAGAGCGAGCCGCGGGTTTCGTCGCTCGCATCGAGCAGCGCGCGACCGACCGGCAC
>ERZ761602.4189-NODE-4189-length-19015-cov-5.643407_pt1 | contig 19015 bp, 15 predicted proteins | sample MGYA00512165_ERZ761602 | MGnify/ENA primary metagenome ERZ761602 (study PRJEB28899, sample SAMN02445085) | bioreactor sludge metagenome | biome: EBPR sludge; isolation source: Thorneside wastewater treatment plant | place: Australia: Brisbane, Thorneside... | reverse complement strand
GACGCAGCCCACGCCGAGGCAGAGCAGCACGAGATCCTCACCTCGGATCGAGGTGAAGGCGAGCGCGACGCCGAGCGTGGCGAGCGCGCTCACCACGAGCGTGACGAGCGCGAGCGTGATGCCCGCGAGCATGCGTCGCGCAGGGACCCGGTGCTCGCCGCTGTAGCCGTAGTGGACACCCGTCGTGAGCGCGAGCCACCCCAGCGCGACGAGCGTGAGCGGCTCGAAGCCCGTGAGCGAGCTGCGCGTGACGAGCCCCATGGCCTTCGGACCGACGAGGATGCCGAGCAGCAGGAACTCCGTTCCGGACGGGAGCCCGAAGCCCCGGATCGCTCGGCCTCCGACCAGGATGCTGCCGAAGTAGGCGACGATCAGCAGCCCGGTGAGGACGAGGATCGGGCTCATCTGCGCCCGCCGGGCGGCGGCGAGCTCGGCCGCCCGCTCGCAGGAGGCGCGCCGCTCGCGCGATCGCCGACTGCCGAAGCCGGCTCGGCGAGCTCGAGGTCGAGCGGGGAGGCATGCACGAGTGGGCTCTTGCCATCGAGCGCCTCGAGCGCGGCGAGGTGCAGGCGGCTGCGCGCGTCGAGATCCTCGGTCACCACGCTGAGCGAGAAGTGCACGTCGTCACGCTCGATGCCCACCACCTCGGCGCGCGGGTCGAGCCCGATGGGCGCGATGACGCGCAGGAGCTGCTCGCGCAGCTCCGCGTTCGCGCGGCTACGCTCGACGCCGACCTGGATCGTGACGCGAGGCTCGGCGCCGATCACCCGGAGCGCCCTCGTGAGCCCCGAGAGGTGGGGGATGCGCGTCTCGGCGCCGTCGTCGTCGTCGAGCGTGATGTCGAGCAGGCTGACGTCGATGACCTTGCCCGCGTGCTCTCCGATCTCGACGTACTCGCCCGCCCTCACGCGCCGCCCGTAGACCACGACGATGCCCGTGATCGCGGTCGCGACGAGCGGCACGCAGCCGATCAGGATGGCGGCGAGCGCGACCATGCCCGCGCGAGCGAGCGTGCCGTCGGGGTGCCCGGTGAGCACCGGCGCGAGGAAGACGAAGGTGGTGAGCAGGAGCCCGGCGCGCACGAGCACGCTCGTCGGGCGCGCGAGGTCGGGCGGCATCCACGAGAGCGAGGTCGCGCCCTCGCGCACGCCGTCGAAGAAGATCCCGATGACCCGGAAGACGAGCGCGACGACCAGGACGGCGATGCCGACGACGACGGCGATCGGCAAGGTCGCCGCGAGGCGCGTCGCGAGGGAGACGAAGGGCTGGAGGATGTAGCCGTTGAGACGGTCGGTGTAGCCGCGCGTCGGCTCGAACAGCGAGAGCGCAGCGAGCAGCCAGAGGTAGACGATCGCGAACTGGCTCAGCCACTTGCCGACGCCGATCGACAGCGCCGCGAAGCTCTGCAGCGCCGCGGGGTTCATCACCTCGAGCGAGCGCACCTGGATCGCCGGCACGCGGTGCGGGTTGTCCTCGAGCCACTCGCTGGCCCGCTCGGCGAACTCGCCGACGCGCCGGAGCAGATAGAGCACGATCACCGCGAAGAAGACGATGAGCGAGACGTTGAAGATCTTGCTCGCGAGCGCGTGTCGCTCCCGCTCGGCGACGAGCGCTTCGCGGAGCTTCGCCGCGACGAGATCGCTGTGCACCTCGAGGGAGGCGTCGCCCGAGACGCGCGCGTCTGCCTGCGACAGCTGGACGATCGGCGTGCGGCCGAGGTACACGACCGCGTACTCGCCGCTGCGCTCGACGCGCACCTCCTCGGGCTTGGACTCCTCGAAGGCTTGCTTGAGCGCCTTGGTCGCCGCGAGCGCGCGCTCGGCGGCGGACTTGCCCCCGAGCGAGGTGCGCAGCGCGAAGGCCGCCGTGTCACCGACCCGCACGTCGGCCGGCTTCTCCTCGACGATCTCGGGCTTCGCCGGAGGCGTCGGCGCGGGCGGTGGCGTCGGCGCCGGGGCGGCGCTCGGTGCAGCCGACGCGCTCGCCGTCGCCGTGGGTTTGGGCTGCGGCCGAGGCGGGGGAGGCGGGGGCTCGGGCTCGACCGCGGCGCCGGTGCCGTCGGGCGGTGCGGAGGCGTCGGGCGAGCCGCTCGCACTCGGCGTGGCGCTCGCGGACGGTGCCGCGCTCGCCGAAGGCGCGCCCGAGCCGGAGGCTGCGGCGCTCGCCTTGGGCGGGGCGTTCGTCGGGGCGCTCGCCGTCGCGCGGGGGGCGGCAGGCGTTGCCGCGCTGCTCGTCGCGGTCGAGGCCGTCGGCGGGCGCTGCGCGGCGGCCTCCCCCGCCCACTGGAGCGCCGTGAACGAGCCGAGCACCTGGAGGAGGACGAGCGCCGTCACGGGGCGCTGGCGTACGGAGGTGCGGCGCTCGGGAACCGGCATGGATCAGCGCGACGCCGCCCCGGGCCGCGTCGACCGAGCGAGGCTACCACACGGAGCTGTGGTCCAAGCCCTGGCAACGAAGAAGCCCGAGGCGTCGAACGCCCCGGGCCTCTTCACTTCGCGGCCGTGCCGTCACTTCGCAGCCGTGCCGTCACTTCGCAAGCCGTGCTCAGGTCGTGAGGAAGATCGACTCGATCTCGTTCTTCACGTGCTCTTCGGTCTGCTCGCGCGCGATCGCGATCTCCTTCACGATCAGCGAGCGCGCCTCGTCGAGCATGCGACGCTCGCCGAAGCTGAGCTGCTTGTCCGTCTTCAGGCGGTAGAGATCGCGCAAGACCTCCGCGACGTCGTAGATGCTGCCGGTCTTGATCTTGTCCATGAAGCCGCGATAGCGGCGGTTCCAGGTCTGCTTGTCGAAGGCGATCGTGCGCTCCCGCAGGATGTCGAAGACCTCCTGGATCTCCTGCTCGCTGATGAGCTGCCGCAGACCGACCGCGCTCGTATTGCCGACCGGCACGCGGATCTTGCTGTTGTTCGCGAGCAGCCGCAGCACGTAGAAGCGCTGGCGGTTGCCGCCGATGTCGAGCTCCTCGAGCGCGATCACCTCCGCCACGCCGCCGCGCGGATAGACGGCCTTGTCGCCGACCTTGAACTCGGCCCCGGGAGGTGCCGCCACGGGTTCCGCCACCTCGTTGGCGGCGTGGTGAACGGGCGCAGCAGGCGCCGGGGCGCTCGCGGCCTTGGCCGAGACCTCGGCCTCGCGCGCGGGCGCCGCGACGGCTGCCACCGACGTCGTCGAGCTGAGCTCGGGAGCCTTCTTCGAAACGCCGGGCTTCTCCCCGGGCGGCGCGGACTTCGCCGCGCTCGCCGGCGGCGTAGCGGCCTTGCTCGGCGCAGTGGCCTTGCTCGGCGCAGCGGCCTTGCTCGGCGCAGCGGCCTTGCTCGGCGCAGCGGCCTTGCTCGCCACCGCGGGCTGGGCCGCGGCCTTGCCCTTCGAGGGGGTGGTCGCGCTCACCTTCGCCGCGACCTTGGCCGCGGTGCCCTTGCCCCCGGCGGGCTTGGCCGCCGCCGACTTGGAGCCGGCCGGAGCAGGCTTGGCACCCCCCCGTGAAGAGGACTTCGTCGTCGAGACCGAGGGCTTCGCCTTCGACTTGGATGCCACCTTGGCTCCGCTGGATGCCGCCGCCTTCTTCGTTGCCACGTCCGCTCCCACTCGTTCCAAATCAAGGACCACGTTGTGTTCTCCCAGAAGGGCGAGAACCGGGCTCATCCTTCGTTTTGCACCGGCTTCGTCGACCCCGGCCGAGGCGCCGAGCTCGAGGGCTTCGACCTCGCAGCAGGCGCGATGCGTCTGGCTGCTTTGCGCTGGGCCGACCACCCGCGTCTGCGCGGGCCGTGTCGGCGAGAGGTCTGGCTCTTCCCAACAGGAAAGCCCCTGTGCCGATGCGCACGGGGCTGGACCGGAAAACGCCCTGGCTAGCCAAACTGCCGCGCCGCCGGTGTAGTGGCGCGCCTAGCTGCCGGAGGGCCATGTGTCGCGCTGTCTGCTGCGTGGCGCCGTGTCTCGAACGCTGCCGTGGCCTGCCGAGCACGCTCACCTGCAAAGCATCGTGCCTCTGCGAAGCATCGTGCCTTGCTCTGCGCTCCGCCTTCCGGAGCTCGAGTTGCGGAGCGCACAATCAGCGCCCAACGCGCGCACTGTACTTTCTTGGCATACCTGTGTCAACGGAGCCTGGGACCGAGCCTCGGTTCCGCCTGCCAGGGGGCGCGGCATGGACCTCTCGACCCGGACGCACGCGCACACCCGCGCTCGGCCGCGAAGCTCAGGCCTCTCTGGCGAGCGACTCGGCCACGCCCCAGCGCACGCCACGGTCGGAGATCAGCAGGGAGCGCGCCTCGGACGCACGAGCGACGGCGAGCGCGATACGCGCCCCAGCGACGATCACGTCGGCGCGCTTCGGCGAGAGCCCAGGGAGCTTCGTGCGCTCGGCGAGCGGGAGCGACGCGAGGCGCTCGGTGACGGCCTCGAGCTCGGCGAGCCCGAGCTCGAGGCCGTGCACCCGCTCTGCGTCGTAGGGGTCGATCGCGGCGGCGATCGCGCCCAGCGTCGTCACGGTGCCGGCGACACCCACGAGCCGAGCGCCGTCGATGCGAGGAGCCAGCTCGAGCGCAGCCTCGACGTCGGCGTCGATGGCCGCGAGCTCCTCGCGCCTCGGTGGATCGTGGCGCACGTGCCGCTCGGTCAGCCGTACGCTGCCGATGTCCAAGCTCCTGGCGGCCTCGAGCTCGGCCTGGCCCCTACGCCCGCGCACGATCTCCGTCGAGCCGCCGCCGATGTCGAACACCGCGGCGCGCTCGCCCTGCGCGATGGGTAGACCCGAGAGCCCGCCCACGAAGCTGAGACGCGCCTCCTCGTCCCCCGAGATCACCTCCGGCTCGAAGCCGAGCAGCAGGGCGGCACGCTCCCGGAAGGCCTGACCACCACGCGCGTCGCGCATCGCGCTCGTGCCGACCGCGCGCGCCCGCTGCACACCCCAGGCGCGGAGATCCTCCCCGTAACCAGCGAGGCAGTCGAGTGTGCGCTCGACCGCGTCGGCCGCGAGCTCGCGCGTCCGGTCCACGCCCTGGCCCAGCCGCGTGATCGTGGCTCGTTCGAGCAGCGGTACGAGCTCGTCGCCGCGGCGCTCCGCGACGAGCAGCAGCACCGAGTTGGTGCCGATGTCGATCGCGCCGACGCGGCGTTCGCCTCCTGTCGTGAGGCTCGGAGTCGCTCGGCTCGGAGTCGGTTTCATGGGGAGCACACCCGTGGGCACCCGCGAGGCCGCACCTGCGACGGCCTCACTTCACCAGCGACTTGAGGTCGATCATCTCCTCGACGTTCGGCATGACGGCGAGCTCCACGCGGCGGTTCTGCTTGCGGCCCTCCGGCGTCGCGTTCGACTGGATGGGGTCGGTGTCGCCGTAGCCCGCGGCCGACCAGTTGGGCGCAGGCAGCCCGCCGCCGCCCTTGGTGACGTCGGCCGTGAGGTAGACGAGCACCTCGCGAGCGCGCATCGCGCTGAGGCCCCAGTTGTCCTTGTAGGCGCCACCGGTGAGGGGCTGGTCGTCGGTGTGGCCCGTGACCTGGTAGGTGCGCGAGCGCAGGCCCGGGTCGTTGCGCACGACCTCGGCGACCTTCACGAGGATGTCGCGCCCCTCCTTCTTGAGGGTGTCGCGCCCCGAGTCGAAGAGCACGTCGCCCGGGAGCTGGATGACGATGCGGTTCTTGCGGATCTGGACCTGCAGGCCGAACTTGGTGAGCTCGTCGAGCTTCTGCTTCAAGAGCTCGAAGCGCTTGCGCACGGCCTCGAGCTGCTCGGCGCGGCGTTTGTAGTCCTCGAGGGCGCGCGCCTGCTGCTCCATGGTCGCGTTGAGGTTCGACAGGTCGACGCCCGCTGCGCGGAGCTGCTCGCGCAGCTGCTCGACCCTGGCGTTGGCGTCGGAGAGCTCCTCGGAGGCCTTTCGGCTCGCGGCCTCTTCGGCGGCGAGCTTCGCCTTGAGCGAGGCGATCTCCTGGAGCTTCGCGTCGTACTCGTCTTGCGGCACGCCGCAGCCGGGGGCGAAGAGGCCCAGAGCGAGTGCGGTGACGAGAGCCAGACCCGTCGGACGGACGATCCTCAACATGCGTTCCTCCTGCGCGCGGGCGGGTGGTCCCGAGGGGGCCTCGCGCCACCCCGCGTCGGCCGTGACGCTACGTCGTGCCCCGCAGCTCGACAAGTGGCCTCTCCGAAGGGCGCGCAGGGCGAGGTGCGGGCTTCGGCGGCCCGCGTGATTCCGCTGGCAACCGAACTTCGCCATCGGGCGCTTCATGCTTGCTCCAGCAACGAGATCGTGCTTGGCGAGACGCCGGCCTCTGAGCCTCCGTTCACCGTGCGCAAGCCTTGCGACGCCGCTCGGGCGCGCTCGGCCGAGGCCGTCGCACCGAAAACCGCATCGAACCAGCCTGGATCGTGCGTTGACCGGGGGGGTAGGGCGAGCGCAAGAAAAAAACACAGCTTGAAAATATTTTCTTGACCATGCCCATGCGTGGCAATATGTGTCGTGCAACATCTGTTGCTTCGCGTGCCGGAACAACAGTTCAGGCGCCGGTCGCCCTGGTGGCGAACGGCGCAGGAGGAGGAGCGAAGGTCGCTCCAAGGCGCGCGAGGCGGGCACTCAGGAGGACGCAGATGGCTGCCAAGAAGACTGCGAAGAAGGCCGCGAAGAAGGTCACCAAGACGGCGAAGAAGCCGGCTGCCGGCAAGGCGCCGAAGGTCGCCAAGGCGAAGAAGGCTGCCCCGAAGAAGGCGGCTGCCAAGAAGGCCGCCCCGAAGAAGGCGGCTGCCAAGAAGGCTGCCCCGAAGCGCGCTGCCAAGAAGGCCGCCCCGAAGAAGGCGGCTGCCAAGAAGGCCGCCCCGAAGAAGGCCGCCCCGAAGAAGGCTGCCAAGCGCAAGGCCGCGCCGCGCAAGGCGAAGGCCGCGCCGGCCCCAGCGGCGCCTGCGCCTGCTGCGGCCTCGCACGACGAGTCCGAATGAATCGCTCCAGTCGCGGTGAAGCTGCCTCCAGGGCTGCTTCCTGAAGGCACGGCTTACCGACACCGGCATTGGTTCGCCGCGGCTGGCGCGTACGGGACTCTTCCGTCGAGCTGGAGAGCGCCTCGGGCTCTCCGGGATCATCTACGGGGGCATCGAAAGTGACTCCACCGAGCCTGGCTCGGGTTGGGGGTCACTTTTCGTGCTTTGTGTCGCCCCGTGGGCGGGCCCCCGCGCTGCTCCCACCGCCACGATTCATGGAGGGCGCAGGCCGGAGCGCCTCCCGACGTAGCGCGCCGTGCAGCGGCGCCCCGTGCAGCGGCGCCTCGTGCCGCAGCGCCCCGTGCCGCAGCGCTCGGATCACGCCTCGGGTTTCGAGGGGTCGCCGAGGTAGAGGCGGAGGGCGCGCGCGGCGTCGCGTTTGTCGAAGGGCAGGTCGCGCAGCTCGTCGCGCTGCGAGATGCGCTCGAAGAGCTCCGAGAGGAACGTGAAGAAGGCCTCCGACTCCTCGACGGCAGAGCTCAAGCGAGCGGGGTCGAGCAGGTCGGTCTCCTCGAGACCCGCGATCGCCTCCATGAAGGCGTCGACGCGCGGGTAGTCGCCGACGCGCAGCAGGGGGTAGCCCATGGCGCGGAAGTAGCCGAGGAACTCGCGCACGAACGCGAAGCTCTGCAGCTTGCTCCAGCGGTCGATCGCCGGATCGGCGTGGCGCGCCTTGTGCGCGAAGGCGCGCACGATCTGGGCGAACATCCACACGTCGCGGCGCAGCCGGTCACTGGCTGCGCGCCTCGCGGCCGCGTCGTCGAAGACGTGCACCTCCTCGGCCTTCGCGCCGAGCGACTTGCCCAGGAAGAGGATCGCGTTCTGGAGCGCAGGGCGGAGGTTCTTCACGACCTCACGCAGCTTCGCGCGCAGCTCGGCCTCGCTGGTCTCTTGGTCGACGCTGGGAAGGTCGTGCTCGAAGGTGCGGCGCATCTCCAGCCGCAAGTTCGACGCCACGCCGGTGAGCGCGCCTTTGATGGCGACGAGGCGCGCGCCCTCCCGGCGGAGCTCGTCGTAGCGTGGGGCGATCTCCACCGCGGGCACCGAGAGCAGGTCGCGCGAGTAGCCCTCGGCCAGCAGGTCCCCGGACTTCTGGCGCAGGTAGCCGGAGAGCGCCCGGGCGTCGCTCCGGAGTACGCCCAGCACGAGGTAGGCCCGACCGCCGACGCGCCGCTCGGAGTGATCGCCTGCGAGCGTCTCGAGCAGCCGCAGGTAGCGCAGCATGCGGAAGAGGGAGAGGAAGCAGAGGGCCACGAGGCGATGCGCCTGCTCGCCTTGCACGGCGTGGATGAGCTCGAGCACCTGCGCAGACGGGATGCGGTCGAACTCGGGACGGAACTCGAGCGCCGCGAGCGGGTTGAAGAACTGGCTCTGCGCCGTCTCGCGCATGACCGACGCGAGCGTCGAGTAGAAGAGGCGGTAGTTCACCCGAGGCAGGCGCAAGAGCCCGTTCATCACCTCGACGAGGTTGGTGAGCCCGTGACGCATGACGAGCAGGCTGTCCTCGGGGGTCACCTGGCTCGCGACCGTGCTGCGCAGCAGGCGCGATCGGGCGGCGTCCTCGGGCAGCACCGTCTCGAGGTAGCGCTGGAAGACGAAGCTGCGATCACGCTCGCCGAGCAAGGCGCGGGCGAGGTGCACGATGCGCAGCACGCCGTCGCGCGCCTCGCGCAGGTGGTCGCGGAAGTCGAGCGACACGACGGTGCGACGCCCCACGGCGCCCGGGTGGTTGCGTGGGTTGGCGAAGCAGGCGATCCCCTTGAGCAGGATCTCCAGCTCGAAGAGCAGCTCCTCTTTGCGCTCGGCGGCGAGCGAGGCGAACCACTGGTCGCGGAGCTGCTGCTGATCGCCCCTCAGGCCACGCGTCTCGTGCAAGAGCGCGGCGTAGGCGGTGGCTGCCTGGGCGCTGGCCGCGGGCATCCTGGGGCGCGCTGAGGTCATGGCGCCTCGGTCCGGGTCAGCGCCGGGCCTTGAACTGGAAGCGGTGGTTGTAGGTCGTGAGCTTGCCGCTCGGAGAAGGAGGGAAGTCGATGCGCTCGGCGACCTCGCGCATGCAGCCCTCCACGGCGCCGTCGACCAGCTCCGTCTCGTCGGGTTTGAAGCCGGCCTTCGCGAGCTTGCCGGTCGGCTCGAGCTCGAGCGAGAGCGTGACCTTCACCTCGCGCCCGGGGTTGTTGCGCCCCCACAGATCGAAGCAGCAGCGGAAGCGGCTGCGGTGTTGCTGCACCCGCTCGAGGATCGACGCGAGCCTGTCGCTCGATCCCGCGTCGCCCGCCGTGGTGGCGTTGTTCATCGGCACGCCGCCGTCGGGAGGGTCGTTCGTGATGTCGACCGCGAGGTCGAGGCAGGCGCCGCTCGACGAGGGGGCGGCTTGCGCAGCGCTGCCGGCCGGTGCCCCGGTGGCGCTGCCCTGGGGAGCGCCCGCCGACACGGCTCCTTCGCTCGGAGGCGGTGCGGTGTCGCCGGTGCTGGTGGCGCCGTCGCTCGGGGGAGCGGTGGCGGTGGACGAGGACGAGCCGCCGGGCGCGCAGGCGGCGGCGACGAGCAGGGCGGTCGCGACCGCGGTGAAGGTCGCTTCAGCGATCAGCTTGGAGCGCGAGCGCATGCCTCGCCCTACCACGACCGCGGTCCGGCGTACTGCTCCGCGGGGCGCCGCGCGCGCCGGGGCGGACCGAGGCCGGCACCCGCCGAGCGCGAGGCCTGGCGACCCGACGGTGGGTGGAGTACGAGCCCGACATGGCTCGCCACGCACGCCCGCCTCGCGCTCGCAGCGCCTCGGCGGAGGGCGCGTCGCGCGCCCCCTGGAGCCTCGTGTCGGTCGCCCTGCTAGCCCTGTCGGCAGCGTGTGGGAACGCCGCACGCGCACAGACCTGCGGCGAGATCCCCGAGGGCGGCTGCCCCATCGGTCGCGGGGGCAGCTGCGACGACCAGCTCTGCGCTGCGCTCTACGACTGCGTCGATGGGCGCTGGACCGAGGTGGAGGACTGCGATCGCGTGCTGGGCTCCGGCGGCTCTGGCGCCGGCGGCGAGGGCGGCGGGTGTCAGGCGGTGGACATCGATCGCACCGGTGAGCGCTTCGGTTGCACGCCGGGGCTGCTCGAGCCGGACTGTCCGGTCGCCGCGGCGGAGGTCTGCGACCCGTGCTCGACCGGCTGCGTCGACTTCTGGATGTGCACCGACGAAGGCTGGGAGTCGGTCGGCTACTGCGACGAGAGCGGCGTGTTCATGCTCGACGGGGCCGGGGGGTGAGGCCCCGCTCCCGTGTGCGCGGAGAGCCGCCGGAGGGCCCGCCGTGGGACGTGCCGATGGCCGAGGCGGAGCTCGCCTTCGTCGATCTCGAGATGACCGGGCTCGACCCGGAGCTCGACCGGGTCGTGGAGGTCTGCGTCGAGCGCGTCGTCGGCGGAGAGGTCGTCGCGCGGCTCTCGAGCCTCGTGCGCCCCGACGACGGGCGCGTCGGGTCGGAGCACATCCATGGAATCCAACCCGAGATGCTCGCGTCGGCGCCGGCCTTCGCCGAGCTCGCCGACGAGGTGCTCCGCGTCTTGCGAGGCGCGATCGTCGTGGCTCATGGCGCGAGCTGGGACGTCGCGTTCCTCGAGGCGGAGCTCGCGCGCACCGGGCATGCGCACACGATCCCATTCTCGCTCGACACCTTGACGCTCTCACGGCGCAGCTTCGGCTTCCGGAGCCACTCGCTCGCTTCGCTCGCGCGGGAGCTCTCGCTCGACGCACCTCGCGCCCACCGCGCCGACGCCGACGTGCGGGTCTTGCGGCAGGTCTTCGACGCGGTCGTGCGCGAGCTCGGCGCGGCCACACCCCGCGATCTCTGGCACGTGAAGCTCGGCGCAGGCTACGCGCGACCCGCGGTCATGGAGGTGATCGAGGCGGCGCGGCTCAGCGGTCAGCCCGTCGCGTTGCGCTACCGCCCCTCGGGGCGCGGCCCGCAGGAAATGTCCTTCGTCGTGACGGCGGTCGCGAGGGATCTCGATCCTCCGAGGGTCCACGGCTACCAGCTGCCGAGCCGCAGCCGCAGGGAGCTGCGCGCCGACCGCATCTTGGGTGCCCGGCTCGACACCCCGCCCGGCGCGAGCTAGCCGCGCCCGGCGAGGTTCCGCTCGTTTCCCGAGCGCATCTCGGTTACGAGGCGCCTGGGCCGCATGGGCCCAGCGGGGCGTGATCTCGCCCCTCGCAGAACGGCGTCGCCCGCTGCCGGCCAAGCACCGGGGCGGGCCATCGAACCCCACCGAGGCCACCCCGTCGTGCGTCACCGCGTCGCTTCCACCCACCGCCCCAGCTCGCCGACCTCCCTGCTCCTCGGTGCCGCGCTCGCGGCGCTGCCCGCTGCGCCGTGTGCCTCCGCGCCGAGCCTCGGCACGCTGGGCCTCGGCACGCTGGGCCTGCTGGCGCTCGGCTGCGGCCCCACGGTCGCTGCCGGCACGGTGCGCTCGCCCGTGGCCGACAAGTGGCTGCTGCGCGCCCGCGAGGACTTCGGCGCGGCGCGGGTCGACGCGGCTCACGAGGCGATCCAGAAGGCGCTCGCGCTCTCACCGAGCGACCCCGAGGTGCGCGTGCTCGCGGCGCGGATCGCGCTCGCCCGCCTCGAGTACGACGAGGCCCTGCGCATGCTGAACCAGCTGCCCGGGTCGGAGGCCATGGGCCTGCGTGGTCGCGCGCACTGGTACCGCGGGGATCTCTCCGCCGCCGCCGACGAGCTCGAGGAGATGCTCAACGACCCGGAGGTGCGCGACGAGTGGGCCAAGGAGGTCGCGGGCCTCGCGCGCCGAGGCGAGGGGCGCACGCCCTTCTCGATCTCGGGCTCGCTGCTCGCCACCGTGGAGATGGCGCACGTGAGCCCGGTCGTGCCCTACCTCGTGGTGCCGGTCGAGATCGACGGAGAGCAGGGCCTCGCGATGCTCTCGACCGGCATGGCGGAGGTCGTGGTCGACAGCGCGACGCGCGCCGAGCCCTCGTGGATCTCGCTTCGCTTCGACGAGCGCTTCGAGGTCGGCGACGTGCCGGCCCTGGTGCAAGACCTGTCGGGCATCTCCCGCGAGCTCAACGTGCCCATCAAGGCGCTGCTCGGCGTGAACCTGCTCCGGCACCTGAACGTGACGATCGATCACTACGGTCGGCAATTCGTCGTGCGCTCCTACCCGGCGCCGGCGCCGCCGCACGCCACGCGCGTCGACCTCCACTACGCGCGCGGCGGCGGCATGCTGCTCGACGCCCAGCTCGGAGCCACCGAGGCGGCGCGTGCGGCGCTCTTCGTCGACAGCTCCCTGCGCTTCCCCATGGCTCTCGACGACGCTGGCTGGCGAAAGGCGGGCGTCGAACCCGCCGAGCTGCGCGTCGTCCCCGGCGACCCGGAGCAGCGCCTCCGCGAGGGGCTCGTGCCGTCCGTGAAGCTCGGCGCCTTCGACCTGAAGCGGGTGCCCGCCGTGTCCGGGGCCGGGGTCGACACGCTCGAGCAGGGGCTTCAGCTCGATATCGACGGCATCCTCGGCGCGCCGGTGCTCGCGGCCTACCGCATCACGCTCTCCGATGGCGGTCGCATGATGTGGCTCGAAGACGAGACCTCGCTGCGCATGATGTTCGGCGATCTCGCGCCGGCGCCCGGCGACGAGACCGAGGGGCCCGCGGGCCCCGCCGAGGCGCAGCCGTGAGCGTCTCGATCGCCGTCTACGCGGGCAGCTTCGATCCGGTCACGCTCGGGCACCTCGATCTCATCGAGCGTGCGAGCCAGCTCTTCCAGAGCGTGCGCGTCGCGATCGGCATCCACCCCACACGTCACCCCCTCTTCACGGTCGACGAGCGCGTCGCGCTGCTCGAGGAGGTCACGCGCCACCTCACGAACGTGCGCATCGAGCGCTTCGACGGGCTGCTCATCCAGTACTGTCGCGCAGTCGGCGCGCGCGTCATCGTGCGAGGCCTGCGTGCCGCGACGGACTTCGAGTACGAGCTGCAGATCGCCCACGCGAACGCCGACATGGAGCCGACGGTCGACACGGTCTTCCTGCCGACCCGTGCGAACTACGGCTTCGTCTCCGCCTCGCTGGTGCGTGAGATCGCGAGCCACGGCGGCGACGTCAGCCACTACGCGCCGGAGCCCGTGCGCGAGGCGCTGCGCAAGAAGTTCCCTCGCCCCTGAGCTCCGCCGCGCCGTGCGCGGCGCTTCGCCCTGCGCGGCGCTTCGCCCTGCGCGGCGCTTCGCCCTGCGCGGCGCTTCGCTCCGAGCTCAGCGAGCCCCGGCGCCCACGGCCCCCGCGGCCTCGAGCAGCTCCTCGCCCGCGCGACCGAGACCCTCCCAGCTGGACCAGGGCGTCGGCATGAAGAGCAGCCCGAAGAACGCCAGGGTGGCGATCGCGACGACGCGTCGAGTGGGGCTGAGCTCGCCCGGGTCGGTCGGTGGGTGGTTCTCGCCGCCCGCGAGCCTCCGCATGAGCGCGAGCAAGCCGAACCACACGAGCCAGAAGGTCGAGTTCCCGACGGCGCCGCCGAGCGCCTCGGAGTGACCCGCCCAGAGGTGCGGCCCCACGAAGCGCACGAGGTTGTAGAGCGCGACGAGCAAGAGCGACAGGTGAGCGAAGCGCGCGTAGCGGTTCTGGCGCGGGCCGAAGAGCGCGTAGGCGACGTGACCACCGTCGAGCTGACCCACGGGCACGAGGTTGAGCATCGTGACGAGCAGGCCCGTCCAGCCGGCGAGCGCCGTCGGGCTGAGCGTGAGGTCGTGGCCCTCGGGGATCGGCCCGGCGAAGACGCGCTTCATCGCGAGGTAGAGCAGGCTCTGTCCCTCGAGCAGGTAGGGGCGGGAGAGTGGCTCGACGACGGACGCGTGGATGCCGATCGCGAGCACGGGCAGCGCGACCACCAGACCTGCGAGCGGTCCCGAGGCCCCGATGTCGAGCAGCGCGTCGCGCGAGCGGATGCGACCGCGCATGGCGATGACCGCGCCCATCGTGCCGAAGGGGCTCAGGAACGGAGCGGGGATGAAGTAGGGCAGGGAGGCCTCGACGCGGTGGATGCGCGCGGCGACGAAGTGCCCCAGCTCGTGCACGAGCAGGATCGTCAGCAGCGGGAGCGCGAACGGCCAACCGGCCAGCGCACCGAGCACCCAGGCCGTCCACGGTCCGTCGACGGGCAAGCTGCGACACCACAGCCCGCCCGCGAAGAAGACGCTGAACACCGTGAGCGCGAAGAGCAGGGCGGCGCGCAGGTAGCGCGGCGACGACTCGGCCTCGTGCTCGTCGTCCGTGCTCGCAGGAGGCTCGGAGGGCGTGCGGGGCTCGGCGCTGGCCGGGGGCGGGCGATCCATCGCCACCTCCGCTTACACCAAGGGGGCGTCGTCGTGGTGGACGACGGCCGCGAAGGTCGCGGACGCGGCCAACGGGGCGCTGCACTATGCTCCGCGCGATGTCCGGGCCACACGCGCTCTACCGAGGGCGCTTCGCACCTTCGCCGACGGGGCAGCTGCACCTCGGGGGAGCGGTCACGGCGTCGTTCGCCCACGCGGCAGCGCGTCGCGCCGCCGGGCGCCTGGTCCTGCGCGTCGACGACCTCGACCACGCGCGCGTCGTGCCAGGCTCGGAGCGGAGCATCGAACACGACCTCGCTTGGCTGGGCCTCGGCTTCGACGAGCGGCCGGGCTCGGAGGGCACCGCCGGACCCTGCCGTCAGTCGGAGCGGCTCGACCGCTACGCCGCCGCGGTCGCCGCGCTCGCCGAACGAGGCCTCACCTACCACTGCGACTGCTCCCGCGCCGAGATCGCCCGTGTGGCGAGCGCTCCTCACGCTGGCGAGGAGGGCCCTCGTTACCCCGGGACTTGCCGCGCCTTCGGCATGCGTCAGCGCGTGTTCAAGCGACCCCCGGCGCTCAGGCTCGCGATCCCCGAGGCGAGCCGGGTCCGCTACGTCGACGCAGTGCGCGGGTCCGTCGAGGTCGACGTCCACGCTCAGGCCGGGGACTTCGTCCTGCGCCGCGGTGACGGTGTCTACGCCTACCACCTCGCCTGCGCGCTCGACGACTTCGCGATGGGCATCACCGAGGTCGTGCGTGGCGCGGACCTCGAGCCGAGCGCCGCGCTGCAGGTCCTCTTGATCGAGCTCCTCGGAGGGCGCGCGCCGCGCTACGTCCACGTGCCCTTGCTCGTCGGCGACGACGGCGCTCGGCTCGCGAAGCGCGCGCAGGGCTCCACCGTCGCCGAGCTGCGCGCGCGTGGCCTGGGCGCCGAGCCGATCGTGCGTGCGCTCTCCGCGGCCTACGGTCACGCGCTGCCCGCGTCCAGCAGAGCCCTCGATGCGCTCGCCGAGTTGTGGGATCCTCGGCGCTTGCCGACCGAACCGGTCACCCTGGGCGCCGTGCTCGCGGAGCTGCCATGACGCCTCACGCTCCTTCGGCGGACGAGCTCGTCGGCGTCGAGCTCGGCGGGCGCTACCGCCTGCTCCAGGTGCTCGGCAGCGGTGGCATCGGCCACGTCTACCTCGCGCAGCCGCTCGACGCCGAGGGGCAGCCGACGGTGGCGGTGAAGGTCCTGCGCACCGAGCTCGCGCATCAGCGCGAGGCGGTCGCGCGCTTCGAGCGTGAGGCGCTCGCCGCGTCTCGGATCCGACACGAGAACGTGATCGAGGTCCACGGCCCCTCCGGGGTGCACGAGGGCCTGCGCTACTTCGCGATGCGCCTCTTGGTGGGCATCGATCTCGCGGATCTGCTCGCCACCTCGTCCCGCCTCGCCCCTGGGCGCGCGGTGCGCATCGCCCTGGGCGCGGCCGCCGGCCTCGCCGCCTCCCACGCGGCCGGCGTGATCCACCGCGACGTGAAGCCCGAGAACATCTTCCTCGAGCATCGACCCGACGGTCAGGAGCGCCCCCGCGTGCTCGACTTCGGCTCCGCCTTCCTCGTCGGCGACGCGACGCTCGCCCCGGTCGAGCGCATCACCACGCGCGCGAGCGTCGTGGGCACGCCCGGTTACCTCTCACCCGAGCAAGCCGAGGGCGTGCTCGCGCACCCAGCCGCCGACGTCTACGCGCTCGCCGTCACGCTCTACGAGATGCTCACCGGCGCGCCGCCTTATCGGGGCAGCTCGTGGCTCGAGCTGCTGCACCTGCACGCGAGTGAGCCGATCCCCGAGCTGCGCTTCGTCTCCAGCGACCTCGGCTCGGTCCTCGTGCAGGCCATGGCGAAGCGCCCCGAGGAGCGCTTCCGCAGCGTGGAGGCCTTCGCGCGGGCGCTCGCGGGCGTGCCCGAGGCCCGGTCGCGCTGAGGGCGCGCGGGGGCTCGGCAGGCCTGCACGGCCCACATTCCTCGGGCGGCCGAGGCCCGCATCTGCTATTCCGGTCAGCACGGGCCCGGAGGCCGGACGCGTCGCTGAACCGCTGAGCAGTTCGGCGCCGCGCGTGCCACGCGCTGCCCCGCCAACTTCGATGCCTCCCCGTGATCTCCCCGAACCGCCCCCCGACGGCTCCAGCAGCCGTCCCGACGGCGGGCGGGCTCGACGAAAGACCCGCAGCACCCAGCCTCCCGAGGGCGCCCATCCCAAGCCCGTCGAGGCCGCCAGCGTGCCGCCGATCGACGACGTAGCTGGGCAGGCACCGGCTCCGCCGCGTTCACGCCGCACCGGTCGATCGAGCCCGGCGGCCCAGGCGCCGGAGCCTCCCATCGCGGAGACCCCGCCCGCGCCGCCTCGCTCGCGCGCGCGCGCGGCGTCGAGCGCCGCCGCCAGCCCGGCGCCGTCGCCCGCCCCCGCGGCTGCGGCGGCACTCGAGGGGTCGCGAGCCAGCGAGCGCTCCGCGCCGATCGAGCCCGAAGAGTTCCTCGGTGCCGAGCCCTCCAAGCGCCGCCGGGCGAGCCGCGCGTCTCGCTCCACGGCGAGCGCCGCGCGCGAGCTCGCTCCAAGCGACGTCGCTTCTCTCGACCGCGGCCTCGAGCTCGGCGCCCGGGGCGCCGGCGACGACGATCTTCCGCTCCCTCGCGTCGAGGCCACTCCGTTCGATGCCGCCAGCGTGCTCGACGCCCCCCGCGGCTACTCCGGGAGGGAGGGCCGTGGCCGAGCCGGGTCGGGGCATGCGACCCACGCTCCCGCGCAGCAAGCTCACCCGGCGGGTGGGCGCTCCGCCGAGCGTCGAGGGCAGCCAGGCGAGGGCTCCGAGTACGACCGCTCGACGGTGCGTCACGCGTCGGTGCGGCGAGCCGTCCCGCTCGACGAAGAGCGCATCGACCCGGACGTGCAGAAGGTCGTGCGCAGGCTCGTGCGAGCCGGCTACGAGGCCTACCTCGTCGGCGGTTGCGTGCGCGACCTCCTGCTCGAGCGCACCCCGAAGGATTTCGACGTCGCGACCAGCGCGCGGCCCGAGCAGGTGCGCGAGCTGTTCCGCAACTCGCGCGTCATCGGCCGACGCTTTCGCCTCGTCCACGTGCTCTTCCAGGGCGGCAAGGTGATCGAGGTCGCGACCTTCCGCCGCAAGCCCCACGAAGAAGACGCGAGCTCGCCTGCGCACGACGACGATCCGCTCGCCGAGGCCTCGAACCTGCTCATCCGCAGCGACAACGTCTTCGGCGAGGCCGACGAAGACGCACGCCGCCGCGACTTCACGATCAACGGCCTGTTCTACGACCTCGAGTCGCAGGAGATCCTCGACTGGGTCGGCGGGCTCGACGACGTGCGCGACCGTGTGGTCGACACCATCGGCGATCCGGTCGTGCGCTTCCGCGAGGATCCGGTGCGCATCCTGCGTGCGCTCAAGTTCGCGGGCAGGCTCGACCTCGGCATCCGCCCGGCCACCTACGACGCGATGGTCCACTGTCGCGACGCGCTCGAGCTCGCCGCGCGGCCACGCCTCGCCGAAGAGGTGCTGAGGCTGCTGCGCGGTGGTGAGGCGCGTCGGACGCTCTTCCTCGCATGGGAGAGCGGGATCCTCGCCGTGCTCCTGCCCGAGCTGTCGGCGCTGCTCGACGACAACTTCTCCGAGCCGGCGCACTCGGCCGCGCGCCCTGGCCGCATCTCGGCGCGCAGCGCGGGCGACCGGGTCTTCCGGCTCATGGAGTACGTCGACCAGCGCTCGGACGACGGCGCTCCGCTCGACGACACCGCGCTGTGGACGCTCCTCCTGCTCGAGCCCATCAAGGAGGCCGTCGAAGGTGCGCGTGACCGCGCGACCGCCGTGGGCGAATTCCTCGATCCGCTCATCGAGCGGCTCGCCATCCCCAGGCGCTTCGCCGACGGAATCCGCAGGGTCATCGCCGTGCTGCCGAGGATCCTCGCCGGCAAGGCAGGTCGTTTCGCCCGCACCGAGCTGTTCTCGCTGGCCGTCGACGTCGCGGAGGCCGAGGTGCACGCGCGTGGGCTTCCCAGCGAGACGCTGCGCTCGCTCCGCGCGAGCCTGGGCGCCGAGCCGCGCCAGCCGGAGGCACGCCGCTCCGAGCCGCGCCAGCCCGAGTCGCGCCAGTCCGAGAGGGGTGCTCCGCAGCGTGGTGCTCGAGCCGCTGGGCGACCGCGGCACGCGCTCCCCCGGCCCTGAGCGGCAGCGAGGCGTGGGGCGCCACCCGAGGGGGAGGGCTCCCACGCTGGCGGGCTGGAACTTCTCGCTCGGCGTGCTTTCATGTCGGGGCTGATGCCCCGACGTGCCGGCTCTCCTCTCGCTGCCCTGCTCGGCGCCGCGCTCGCGATCGGGCTGGGCTGGGCGCTGCCGGCCGACGCGCAGTCCTACCAGCTGCACGAGTTCGTCCCACCCGACCCGAGCGAAGACGTCGAGTTCGCGGCGACGACGGTCGACGGGAACCTGCCCGCCGCGCTCGACACGCCGAGCGGCATCGCGCAGGCGCCCGACCCGACGCGCCCTCCGGATCCGGGCAAACTCTACTCGGGAGGCACGACCGACGACGGCCCGGGCAGCACCTACGAGCCCGATCGCGACACCCGCCAGCCGAACGTCGAAGGCTACGAAGACCCCTTCTCTCCCACGACGACGCCGTTCAAGCGACTGCGCGCCTTCGACGCAGTCGCCGACGACTACACGTTGAGCGTGGCCGACCCGAGCCTCGCGATCGTGCCC
>ERZ761602.4188-NODE-4188-length-19018-cov-4.691768_pt1 | contig 19018 bp, 15 predicted proteins | sample MGYA00512165_ERZ761602 | MGnify/ENA primary metagenome ERZ761602 (study PRJEB28899, sample SAMN02445085) | bioreactor sludge metagenome | biome: EBPR sludge; isolation source: Thorneside wastewater treatment plant | place: Australia: Brisbane, Thorneside... | reverse complement strand
CGCCCTTGACCTCGAAGCCGAGCGAGGCGGTGAAGTCCTCCTCGTTGCCGATCATGACGTCGACATACTTCGCGATCTCGCGGTTGACCTCCTGCGCCTTCTTGAGGCCGCCGATCGTCTTCCACAGGGAGGGGCGGTAATTGAGATCGTAGCTGACGATCACGCCGTGCTTCTTGGCCGCCTTGACGGCCTCGACGGTGAGCTCCGCGGTGGAGGCGGAGAGGGCGGCGAAGATGCCGCCGGTATGGAACCAGCGGGCGCCGAGCTGGCCGAAGATGCGCTCCCAGTCGAAGTCGCCCGGCTTGAGCTGCGACGCGGCGGTGTTGCCGCGGTCCGGATTGCCGACGGCGCCGCGGATGCCGAAGCCGCGCTCGGTGAAGTTGAGGCCGTTGCGGACGGTGCGGCCGATGCCGTCGTCGTCGCGCCACTTGATGAAGTCGGTGGCGACGCCGCCCTGCATGATGAAGTCCTCGACCAGGTGGCCGACCTCGTTGTCGACGAACGCGGTGCACACCGCGGTCCGGTAGCCGAAGCACTTCCGGAGGCCGCGCGAGGTGTTGTACTCGCCGCCGCCCTCCCAGACCTTGAATTCGCGCGCGGTGCGAATCCGGCCCTCGCCGGGATCGAGGCGAAGCATGACTTCACCGAGCGAGATCTGATCGAAGGCGACCGAGTTGGCGGGTTTGATTTGGAGGCTCATGGTGGACGGAGAAAGGGGCGGGCTCAGGCGTTTTCCGGATCGATCGACGGCGCGTGGTTGCGCTTGTCCTTGCGGCGCTCATGCCGGTCGCGGACCTGCTCGTCGAGTTTCTGCACGAGGCCGTCGATCACGGCGTAGGCATCGTCGCCCTTCACGGTGGCGACGAGGTCCGGCCCGCCTACCTCCACCTGTCCCGTCGCGCTGTAGTGATATTTGTTGCCGTGGTGCTGGTCGCGCTGGAGCCGCACGTGGATGCGCACGATCCAGGGGTTGTGCCGCAGCAGGACGGCGAACTTGTCCCGGATGGTGTTTTGCAGCGCGGCCGTCAGTTCGACGTGCACGCCCTGCATGATGATCTTGGAGGCGGAATCAGCGGAGTTATTCATTAGGGCAGGAACGAATACCCGTGGCGCGAATTCGCTGGCGCGTCGAGCGCAACCTTGGGTGGAATTGCGGCGTGCCTGGGGCAATCAGCCGGCGGAGTTAACCACGAAGCACACGAACGACACGAATCGCCGACCCGGGCGCCAAGACCGTTGCCCGACGAACTGCCGTAAGCGTGGCATGAGCGGTCGATCGCACCTGGCCGGGCCTTTCGTGTATTTCGTGGGTTTCGTGGTTTTTCCTCGGTCTGATTTCACTCAACCCGTCCAGGGACGGGAAGGGCGGACGAGGATTTCCTCGACGGTCGTGCGGGCGGGCAGGGTGGCGGCGAACCACACGCAGGCGGCGATATCCTCGGCCTGCATCATCCGGGCGCGGGCCTCGGGCGGCGGCGGCACCGGCCGTTTGTCGAGCAGGGGCGTGTCGATGTCTCCCGGGAAAATGCAGCACGCGCGCAGGCCGTTGGGACGCTCCTCGGCGTTGATCGACTGGGTGAGGCCGGTGAGCCCGAACTTCGAAACGACGTACGCCGCGCCGGCCTTGGGCGAGGCCTGCTTCCCGGCTTCCGAGCCGATATTGACGATCGTACCCGCACCCTGGCGGCGCAGGGTCGGCAGGAACGCCTGCACGAGGCGGAGCACGCCGGTGACGTTGGCGTCCATCACGGCGGCATAGTCGTCGGCGCTGAGCTCGCCGAGCGCGCGGCGCGGGATGTTTTGTCCGGCGGCGTTGACGAGCACGTCGACGCGCTGCCAGCGATCGAGCACGGTGCGCGCCGCCGCCTGCACGGCGGCGGCCTGGCCGAGGTCGCAGGGAAGGACGAGCAGGCGCTTGCGGGCGGCGGCGGACGCGAGCGCGGCCGTCTGGGCGAGGGCCTCCGGGCGGCGGCCGAGCAGGGCCACGCGCCAGCCTTCGGCGGCGAAGCGCAGGACGGTGGCGCGGCCGACGCCGGAGCCGGCGCCGGTGACAACTGCAACGGGAGGGAGCGTGCGGGACAGGGGCATGCGAAGGGAAGGGAGCGAGCCGCGGGCGGGCGCTCCTTACCTCCGCAGGCCGTCGGGCCGGTCGGCGATGTCAAAACAAAACCCGCCGTCGCGCCTGCGCTTGCCACGTCGATGCGGCGTCCTACGTTGGCGGCCCTCTCCGTTACCCATGATCCGTCTTCCCCTTGTTCTTCGCCTCGCCTTCGTCGCGGCCGCCGCCGCGCTTCCCGCCGCGGTCGCGCCGCTGGCCGCCGCCCCCGCCGCCGACTCCGGCGTGAAGCTCGGTCTCCAGACCTGGACCTGCCGCAACATGGAATTCGACCAGGTGGTCGCGTTCGCGAAAAAGCATGGGATCAGGCATCTCCAGCTCATCGCGAAGCACATGGACCCGCACGCGCCCAGGGAGGAGACGCTGCGGAAGAAGGCGATCCTCGATCGCGAGGGGCTGGTCGCCTACACGTTCGGCGTCGCCGGCACGTCGATGGACAAGGCGAAGAACCGCCAGTTGTTCGACTTCGCGAAGCTGATGGGAATCCGTGTGATCGTCGTGGAGCCGAAGAACCCCGCCGAGTGGGACAACCTCGAGGAGCTGGTGAAGGAATACGACATCAAGCTCGCGATCCATAACCACAATCTCGATACGGTCTACGGCAGCCCGGAGAAGGTGAAGAAGGTGCTCGCCGTCCGCGACCGCCGGATCGGCGTGTGCATGGACGTGGGCTGGATCACCGCGGCGGGATTCGACGCCGCCGAGGCGTTCCGCGGCTACGACGGCCGGGTGTACGATCTGCATTTCAAGGACAAGGTCGTCGAGACCGCGGCCGACGGAAAGAAGGTACCGGTCGACACGGAGATCGGGAAAGGCGCCGCCAACTACCGGGGCCTGTTTGCCGCGATCAAGCAGAGCAAGTGGTCGGGCGTGCTCGCGATCGAGACCGACAGCAAGGCGTTCGCGGAAGACCCGAACAAGCTCGTCGCCGGCGCCAAGGCGTTTTTCCAGTCGCAGGTGAAGTAAGGGCATCCCTCGTCCCGGAAGCGGCGGACCCCCGTCCGGCGCTTCGGCGCACCCGGTCCGCCGGGGGCGCAAGACTCATTCCGTTCCGGCGCCAACCTCCACTCCTTTTCGCATGAAACTCCTGCCCCTTTTCCTCCTGCTTGCCCTGGCCGCGCATGCCGCGTCGCCCCGCCCGCCCAACATCGTCTTCATCTTTTCCGACGACCACGCGTATCAGGCGATCAGTGCGTACGGGGACGAACGAAAGTTGCTGCAGACGCCCAATATCGACCGGATCGCGCAGCGCGGCGTGCGCTTCGACCGGTGCCTCGTGCCGAATTCGATCTGCGGTCCGGCCCGCGCCACGATTTTGACCGGAAAGTACAGTCACCTGAACGGCTTTCCCAACAACACCAACTCCACGTTCGACGGGTCGCAGGTGACCTTCCCGAAACTGCTGCAGAAGGCGGGCTATCAGACGGCGATGATCGGCAAGTGGCATCTCGGCTCCGATCCGACCGGCTTCGATTTCTGGCAGATCCTGCCCGGGCAGGGCGTGTACTATAACCCGCCGATGATCCGGAACGGCGAGCGGATCACGGTGCCCGGCTACACCACGGACATCATCGCCGATGCGTCGCTGGAATGGCTGAAGCGTCGCGACAAATCGAAGCCCTTCCTGCTGATGTCGCAGCACAAGGCTCCCCACCGCGAGTGGTCGCCGGCGCTGCGGCACCTCGGCTTCGACCGGGATCGCGTTTACGCCGAGCCGCCGACCTTGTTTGACGATTACTCCGGCCGGGGCATCGCGGCGCGCGACCAGGACATGACGATCGAGAAGACGATGAACGATCGCGACCTGAAGTTCGATGCGCCCCCCACGATGACCGCCGAGCAGCGCAAGGTGTGGGATGCCTATTACGAACCGCGCAACGCGAAGTACCGCGCCGCCAATCCGCAGGGCCGCGACCTGGTCCGCTGGCGCTACCAGCGTTACATGCACGACTACCTCGCGACGGTGAAGGCGGTCGACGAGGCGGTGGGGCGGGTGCTCGACTACCTCGAACAGGAGGGCCTGGCCGAGAATACGATCGTGATCTACTCGTCCGACCAGGGCTTCTACCTCGGCGAGCACGGCTGGTTCGACAAACGCTGGATCTTCGAGGAGTCGCTGCGCACGCCGCTGCTCGTGCGCTGGCCCGGCGTCACCCAGCCGGGCAGCGTGAGCCGGGACCTCGTGTCCAACGTGGACTTCGCGCAGACCTTCCTCGAGGTCGCGGGTGCCGCGGCGCCGGCCGACATGCAGGGGCGCAGCCTGGTGCCGATCCTCCGGGGGCAGCGTCCGGCGGACTGGCGGACCTCCTTCTATTACCAGTATTTTGAGTGGCCGACGCCCCACCGCGTGCGGCCGCACTACGGCGTGGTCACCGACCGGTACAAGCTCGTCCGCTACTTCGGCACCGCGGACGACTATTGGGAATTGTTCGATCGCGAAAAAGATCCGCTCGAGCTGAAGAGTTTTTATGCCGATCCCGCCTACGCCGCGACCCGCGCGGAACTGGAGCGCGAGGTGAACCGTCTGCGCCGGGAGTTGAAGGTCCCGGACGAGATTCCCGCGCGCTGGATCGGCAATCCGCCTGGCTCGGGAAAAAAGAAGAAGGCGAAGTGACCGCGGCCGGAGCGGCCGCACCTTCCTCGACTCGCGCGGCCGGCCTCCCATGAACCGAAACCACCGTCCGGCTCCCGCCGCGTCCCTCCGCTGTCTGGCGGGCGCGGCGCTGTTGCTCGTGTTCGGCGCCTGCCAGCGCGATCCGTTGGAACGCAAGGTCTCCGCGGGCACGCCCACGGCGTTCTCCGTGTGGCGGTCCGGCATCGACAGTGACAGCGGTCCGGATCTGCGGCGCCGCGTGCAGGAGGCGTTGACGGAGATCCGCCTGAAGGTCTCCGGGGATCGCGAGATCGAGCGATTGAAAGGCGACCAGGCGGCGCGGCCAGCGTCGTCGCTCGACGACGAGCTGCGGGCCAGGGTTGACGGCCGGCTCCTGCGCGAGGTCGTGCAGCTCGGCTACGAACTGCGCCAGCGGCGGCTCGAAGCCGAACTCGCCGGCCTCGAGGAGGCGATGCGCAAGAACGCCAATCTCATCACGCGGCCTGGCGACGTGGAATCGCGGCAGCATCTCGACGGCTTGCGCGACCGCCAGCAGGCGCGCGTCGACCAGTACCGGCTCGAACTCGTCGCGACGGCCCGGGAACTCGCGCCGCTCGTCGCTCAGTCGGGCCGCAGGCTGCTCCCGCCCGAGGAGACCGACGCGCCGCCCGTGCGTCGCTAGAGCAGAGTCAGCCAGGCTGCAGCCCAAACCCAAACGCAAAGTCGCAAAGGAACGCGAAGTTTCGCCAGGGTTTTCTTCGCGAGTCCTGGCATTCCTTCGCGTCTTTGCGTTTAGCTTTCCGCTCTGAGCGGGTGCGCCTTTACCTGGGGCGCTCGAGGGCAAGCCGCTGCACCTTTTTCATGCGGCCGTTTTCATCGGCATCATGCCGGCACAAGGGACGGCCGCCACGGGAATCGTTTCTTGCAGGAAGGGGTTGCCGGACGGCGGCCGGCGCGTTCGATTGGAGCACCCCGCCTTCGCATGCATCACCCCGCCACCCGCCGCGCCTTCCTTCGTCAATCCGCCGTCGCTGCCGCGGCGTTTTCGCTGCCACGTTTCAGCATCGGCCAGACCGGGCCGTCCGCCAACGGCCGGATCAACGTCGCCTGCATCGGCATCGGCAACCGCGGCTTTTTTGCCGTCTCGGAGCTGATGAAGGACCCGCGCGTGAACCTCGTGGCGATGTGCGACGTCGACCAGGAACTCGTGGCCGCCACCTACAAGCGCGCGGCGGAGCTGAAGAAGAGTTCCGAGCTGAAGTGCGCCGACGTGAACACGCTGCCGCTCTTTCGCGACTACCGCGAGATGTTCGCCAAGATGGGCGAAAAGATCGACGCGGTCACGGTGTCGACGCCCGATCACCACCACTATCCCGCCGCGATGATGGCGCTGAAGCGCGGCAAGCACGTCTACGTCGAGAAGCCGCTCACGCACACCGTGGCGCAGGCGCGGGCCTTGCGGGCGGAGGCGAAGCGCCAGGGCGTCGTGACGCAGATGGGCAACCAGGGGCGCGCCACGGAAGGCATCCGGCTGATGAAGGAGTGGGTCGACGCCGGGGCGATCGGCGAGGTGCGCGAGGTGCACGCCTGGTCGCCGGAGTTCTCCGATCGCTACTTCACCCGGCCGGCCTCGCTGCCGCTGGCGAAGGAGACGCCGCCGGCGACGCTGGACTGGGACCTGTGGCTCGGGCCGGCGGAATCGCGGCCGTACAACTCGCTCCTCGCGCCGGTGCGCTGGCGCGGCTTCTGGGATTTCGGCAACGCGATGCTGGGCGACTGGGCCTGCCATACGCTGGACGCGCCGTTCTGGGCGCTCGGCCTCGGCGCGCCGAGCTCGGTCGAGGCGAAGGTCAGCGAGGTGAACCCCGAGTTCACGCCGCGCAGCTCGAAGGTCACGTACCGCTTTCCGGCCCGCGGGCAGCGGCCGCCCGTGGCGCTGACGTGGTTCGAGGGCCCGGACCAAAAGCCGCCGCTGCCCCGGGGGTGGGAGGAGGACCCGAAGGCAAAGAAGCCCGGCCTGCCCGAGCGCGGCATGCTCATGATCGGCTCGAAGCACACGATCTTCGCTCCCGGCGGCCGCCCGGACAGCCCGCGGCTGCTGGGCACGGCGGCGTGGGAGGAGTTCCGGAAGCACCGGCCGGCGCCCACGCTGCCGCGCGTGGTGGGCGGACCGATGAAGGAGTGGGTCGACGCCATCGCGAAGGCCGGACCGATGCCGGGCTCGAATTTCGAGTACTCCGTCCCCCTCTCCGAGATGGTGCTGCTCGGCGTCGCCGCCATGCGCGTCGGCCGGAAGCTCGACTGGGACGGCAAGTCCGGGCGGGTGACCAACGATCCGGCGCTGAACCGGCTCATCGAGGGTTCCGCGCGCGCCGGATGGAAGGTGTGAGCGACGGGGCCGCCGCGTCGCCACCCGGGCCGCGGCGCGAGGTCGTGTGCACCGACGCGATTCCGTGGCTGCGCGAGCGGGGAAAGGTCGCGGGCGCGTGCGCCGTGACGTCGCTGCCCGATGTATCCGAGACCCGGATGCCGCTGCCGGAATGGCGCCGGTGGTTTCTCGATACCGTGCACCTCGTCGTGAACGCGGTGCCGGACGACAGCGCGGCGGTGTTCTTCCAGTCCGACATCAAGCGCGACGGCGCCTGGGTCGACAAGGGCGGCCTGGTGCTTCGCGCCGCCGAGGACGCAGGCGCGCGCGTGCTGTTCCACAAGATTGTCTGCCGGCGGCAGCCGGGACTGCCCACGCTCGGCCGCCCCGGTTACACCCACCTGATCGCGGTCTCGCGGGCGTTTCGCTGCCCCGAGGCGCTGCCGATTCCGGATGTCATCACCGATGCGGGGCGGCAGCCGTGGGTGCGCGCGATGGGCATCCGGGCGGCGGCGCACGCGGTCCGTTTCGCCCGGGACCAGGTGAAGGCCGGCGTGGTGCTGGATCCGTTTTGCGGCGTCGGCACCGTGCTGGCGGTGGCGAACGCCCTCGGACTCGACGCGCTCGGCGTGGACCGCTCGACCCGGCGCTGCGAACTCGCGGGCCGGTTGGTGGTGGCGGCGTCGGAACTCTAGCGCAGATTCAGTCGTTCTGTAGCCCAAACCCTGCTCAGGCTCGGACGGCCCGCGGGCCGGATCCGCCCTCGTAACCTGGAACCGCCTGAACCCATGATCGCTCCTGCTCGACGCCTCGCCGCCCTGGTCCTCGCCCTGACTCTCGCGGCTCTCTCCGCTCCGGCCGCCTCGGTCGACGCCTCCGGGAAGCAGCTCAAGGCCGATGGCCTGAAGCACTTCCAGAGCAGCCCGCGGGTGCTGATTCCCACTCTGTATGCCCAGAACCTGATCGCGGGCGTGCACAAGGCGAGCAAGGGTGGAGCCCACGCGCGCATTTCGGCGGCGAATGTCGGGATCACGCCTGAACTCGGCCGACGCATCGCCGATTCGCTGCTGGCCGACCTCGTTGCCCAGTTGAAGGCGGCGGGCAAGGAGGTGCTGCTCTACGACGATGTGAAGGGCAATGCGGTCGTCGCCGGATTGAAGGCGTGGACGCCGCACAAGGAGCACAAGCTTCCGATCGCGAGCGTGAACGTCGGGTATGGAGCGATGGATTATCTCGTCTCGACTCCGACCGGCGTGCCGATCCAGCAGCACGCCACGGTCGCCGTATGGGATGCGGGCGTGGCGATGCGTTACGCGAAGGTCGCCAAGGAACTTGACGCCGTGGTCGTGGTGCCGACCTATCGCTTCCAGTGTCCGATGCTTTACGGCAGCAGCCGCGGCGGCATCCACCAGAGCTATGCGAAGGTGGGCATCGTGCCGTCGATGCACGTCGCCTGGGTGGGTTTCCAGATCCTCAGCCCCAAGGGCGCGTGGGGCAGCTACATGATGAACGGGGTGGATACCGTCGAACTGCTCGAGACCGTGGGCAAGATCGCCAAGACCAGCGAGTCGAAGACTTCTGACGTGAGCCTCTTCGATTTCAGCTCGTTCCGATCGATGGCGAAAAGCGGGTACCTCATGACGGTGGATACCGAGGCGTATCAGGCTGCGGCGATCCAGGCCGGGAAGGAACTGAACGCGCTCTTCCGCGGGCAATTCAAGTGAGGGGAGGCGGCGGGGCGGCCGCGCTCGGGTAGAAGATTGACCTCCCTTGGGGCCGGGGTACGGGTCGATGTCACCCACCCCATGAAGCGCTTCCAAGTCTCCCGCCGCACCTTCCTGCAACGCTGCACCACGGTCGCGGCGATGACCGGCCTGCCGCTGTGGCATGTGGAGCGTGCGCTCGCCGCCGAGGCCGAACCCGCGAGGAAGGTCGCGGCCAACGATCGGCCGGGCATCGCACTCATCGGCGCGGGCGGGCAGGGCACGCGCGATGCCCAGAATGCGGCGGGCTGGGGCGAGGTCGTGGCGGTGTGCGACGTCGACGAGAAGCGCGCGGCGAGCGCGGTGGAGAAGCTCACCGTCGAGGGCCGCGCCCCGAAGGTGTACGGCGACTTCCGCCGGGTGCTCGAGCGTGACGACGTGCACGTGCTCGTGAACGGCACGCCCGACCACTGGCACACGCTCGTCAACCTGGGCGCGGCGCGGGCGAAGAAGGATGTCTATGCGGAGAAGCCGCTGACGCTCACCGTCGACGAGGGCCGCCGGCTCGTGCGCGCGGTGCGGGACAGCGGCATCGTGCTCCAGACCGGCACGCAGCAGCGCAGCTCGCCCCGGTTCCGCCTCGCGTGCGAACTGGTCCGCAATCAGCGCCTCGGCCGGCTGCAGCGCGCGCAGGTATGGCTGCCCGCAGGATTGCGCGAGGGACCGTTCCAGACCGCCCCCGTGCCGAAGGAGCTGAACTGGGACTTCTGGCAGGGGCCGGCGCGAAAGGTCGACTACGTGCCCGAGCGCTGCCACCGCACCTTCCGCTTCTGGTACGACTATTCGGGCGGCACCATGACCGACTGGGGGGCGCACCACAACGACATCGCCTACTGGGCGATCGGCATCCTGGCCCCGCAGGCGGTCGAGGCGAAGGTTCTGGCCGAGCCCATCCCGGGCGGCTACGACACGTTTTCCGAGTACGAGGTGAACTACACCTATGCGAATGGCGTGAGGCTGGAGATCCGCACGACGCGCGACGACACGATCTACGGCGCGAAGGCCCGGCCCGACGGGCAGCGCAACGGTATCCGCTTCGAAGGTACAGACGGCTGGATCTGGGTGAACCGCGACGGCATCACCGCGAGCGATCCCGCGCTGTTGAAGGCGCCGCTGCCGGAGGGGGCGGTGAGGCTCGCGACCAGCAACAACCACATGGAAAACTTCTTCGACGCCGTGAAGTCGCGGCAGGCGCCGATCTGCGACGCCGAGGTCGGACACCGCTCCGCCACGATGTGCCACCTGGGCGCGATCGCGATGCGGACGCGACGGGCGCTGACGTGGGATTCGGCCGCGGAACGCTTCGTCGGCGCGTCCGCCGCCGAAGGCAACGCCCACCTCGCGCGCGAACTTCGCGCGCCGTACGATTACAGCTTCGTGGCTTGAGCGGGGGGCGACGGCGGAGTGCGGCCGGGGACGGCCGCGCTCCCGTTTTGGGGCAGGTTAACCCGGGCTTAACAAAAAAGTCCGTTGCGCAAGCCGGGCGCTAACAATCGCGGCGTCTTGCTGATTGTTCGGACCGGAGTGCGCGCAAGCTCAGCCATCCTGGTGGATGGCGGCGAATTCCGGGACGGACCTCTCACCATGATCTCTCCCCGCCTCGTCCTCGCCTTCCTGAACCTGGGCCTCGTGACGTTCGCCAATGCCGACGTCTCCGCTCCCACGACCGAACCGGCCGTCCAGCGCCGTCCCGGCACGCTCCTTGCGGCGCTCGACTTCAACCGGGATGGGATTCTTTCGCCTGCGGAAATCGCGAATTCCGCCGTGACACTCGCAGCCCTCGATGTGGACGGCGACGGCCGGCTGAGCCTGGCCGAGCTGCGGGGTGAAGTCCCGCACCGGCGCACCGCTCCGGTCCCGGCGGTGTCCCAGCCGACCCGGCTGCCGCGGAGCGGGAGCGGATTCACCCTGGCTTTCACCCTGGATGCGAACCGTGATGGTGACATCCAGATGGCGGAGATCGCCAACGCTGCCGCGAGCCTGCGGATGCTGGATCTCAATCGCGATGGGCAGCTTACACCCGAAGAGCTCCGGTTCGACCTGGCCGCCCGCTCGACTGCGCTGGCCGCAGCGAACTAATGGGCGGCCCGTGTGCCGCTACTGGCTCTCCGCGCGGGACGGAATGAAGTTGAAGTGGGAAGCCCGGCCGCCATCGTCCCAGTCATCTCCTCCGCTTAGCGGAGGAATGGGGTAACAAAGAAAGCAAAGCCCGCCGTGTAGGGGTACACGGCGGGCACTTTTTTTGTCCGATCCGCAGCGTGCATGCGCGGAGGAAGGCTGTTTCCAAAGGCTGCACTCCGAGTCGGCGGTAACCACGCAGTGGCCTTCAAATCACCCCCGAGCCGGACTCAATGCCGTGGGACTTCAAATCAGTCCTGAGAAAGGCGCACGGGAAGGTGGCGCGGCTTGTCCTCAAGCCGCTGCGAACCGGTCCGTCGCACGTCAGCCGCCTGGGGACAGAGGGCTCCACCTCAATCGAGGCACTGGCTCTGGCCAGCGCTCCCGCCGGTCACTTCCGCGCCCTGACCGTTGGATAGGCGATCCCGAGCTGCTCGAGGTACGTGTCGTAACGCGCAGGATCGTAGTAGAATTTTCGCATCGGCTCCCGGTACTGGTCCATGATGCGCTGGTTGAGCCAGGTGGCGGGCCGGTCCGTCGCGGACAGCAGAGAGGTGTATTTCCGCTCCTTGCCCTGGACATCGTGGAAATACTTCCACGCCTGAGCCACGAGCTCGGGCCGGGTCAGGAGATCGACCACGGTCATGGCCATCACCTTCGCGCCGGCAGTCGTGCCCTTGTGCGCGATGGGGGTGGCCATGGCGATCGCGTTGGACCAGTTGTGGCCGGGCAGATTGGGGATGTTGGCGGGGTAGTTGAGCGTGATGGTGGGCACGACCCAGGTCACGTCACCGATATCGTCGGAGCCGCCGCTGCGCGTGGCATCGGTGGCGGGCCCGCGCAGGTTCGAGAGCTGGACGGGCAGGCCCGTCATGGGCACCTTGAGTTCCCCCTGCAATGCCTTGGCCAGCGTCTGGTCGGCTTCCGACCACGCGGGCAGGCCGACCTGCTTGATGTTTTCCTGCACGGCCTCGGCGACGGGTTTGCTGAAGTGCTGCGGCCACGCGGTCCCGAGGACGCGGGAGGACAGGGTGGTGTTGGTCATCAGGGTCGCCGCCTGCGCCATCGTGTCGCCGATGCGCCGCAGCTCCTGGATGCGGTCGTAATCGAGTTCGCGGAAATAATACCAGACGCTGGCGTTGGCGGGGACGACGTTGGGCTGGTCGCCGCCATTGGTGATCACGTAGTGGGACCGGTGCTGGAGGCGCAGGTGTTCGCGGCGGAAATTCCAGCCGATGTTCATGAGCTCGACGGCATCGAGCGCGCTGCGGCCGCGCCAGGGTGCGCCGGCGGAGTGGGCGGTCTCGCCCTGGAAGGTATACTCGATCGAGATCAGCCCGGTGCCGGTGCCGGTGCCCCAGCCGACGCCGAAATTGGAGCCTACGTGGCTGAAGAGCGCGACATCGACGTCCTTGAACCAGCCGTCGCGCACCAGGTAGGCCTTGCCGCCGAGCTGCTCCTCGGCGACGCCGGGCCACAGCTTCAACGTGCCGGCGATCCGGTTGCGCTCCATCCAGCGCTTCACGGCGATGGCGCTCGTGACGTTGAGCGGCTGGCCGGAGTTGTGACCTTCGCCGTGGCCGGGCGCGCCCGGAATGATCGGATCGTGGTAAGCGACGCCGGGTTTCTGGGACGCCTGCGGGATGCAGTCGATGTCCGATCCCAGGGCGATCACGGGCTTGCCGGAGCCCCACGTGGCCATCCACGCGGTGGGCATGCCGGCGATGCCGCGCTCGATGCGGAAGCCTTCGCGTTCCAGGATGCCGGTGAGGTACCTCGACGTCTCGACCTCGTGGAAACCGAGCTCGGCGAAACTGAACACCATGTCGACCATCACCTGGGTCTGCTTGCGCATCGCTTCGACGTCGGCCGCGATCTGCGCCTTCGCGTCAGTGCCGGAGCGCGCGTCGGCCGCGGCCGCGGGAAGCAGGGTGGGGAAGAGCAGGGCCAGGGCGAACGAGCGTGGTGTCATGGGGAAGTCGTGGCGGCTGGAGAAGTTCGCGACGCGGTCGGGCGGCGACGCCAGCCCAGGCGTGGGCGGAGGCGCAGGGCAGGTCGACCGGAAGCGGAAAGCATCCGGTCCCGCCTTCAGGCCCGGCCGAGGAGCTGGCGGGCGTTGCCCTGCATCATGGCCGCGAGCTGGGCGGCGTCGAAGGGCGACTCCATCAGGCGCAGGATCGCGGTCTCGATCGGGAAGAAGGGGGCGTGCGAGCCGAACAACACGCGGTCGACCGGCACCGCCGGGGAGCCTTTCGCGTCGGGCGCGACGCCGGTGAACTTGCCCACGGCGCCGTTGCCTTCCCAGCGGGAAAAGTCGAAACGCGCCGAGGTCTGGTCCGACAGTTGCCGGAGGTCGGCGGCGAGGGGGCGGCCGACGAAGTGGAGCAACTGTACCCGGGCCTGCGGTTCGGCCTGCAACGCGGGCAGCAGCGGCCCGACCGTCACGGGGACGAGCTGCAGCGTGGGATGGTGGACGCGCGGGTCCTCCATGCCGAAAGCGATCTGCAGCACCAGACCGCGTTCCCGCGTCACCGCCAGCAGGCGCTTGAAGTCCGGATGCGCGAGATCGAAGGGCTGGTAACCCGGATAGATCCGGAGGCCGGGCATGCGGAACTCCTCGTGGCAGCGGCGCACGTCCTCCTCCCAGTCGGGCCAGGCGAGATTCACGCTGCCGAACGGCCGGAGCAGCCCGCCGCCGTGCTCGCGGCATTCGCGCGCGAGGCGGGCGTTGACGCCGGTCATGTCCTTCTGGAGCAGCGCCTCGAAACTGCCCGCCCAGGCCTCGACGACGCGGTGCCGGCGGAGCTTGGCGACCAGCGCCGGGGTATCCGCGTACTTGAGACGCCGGAACGGCCACTGGAAAAGGTTCACGTTCGTATCGACGATCCCGGGAGCGCCGCCGGCGGCGGCCGCGGCGACGGGGCCGGGGGCGAGGGAGGCGGCGGCGCCGGCGAGCAGGGACGCCTTGAGAAAATCGCGACGGTCGAGGGTGGCCATGGCGTCAGAGTTCGAGCTTGAGTCCCTTGCGGCGGAAGATGCCGGCCGCGAGCTGGCGGAAGTTGCCGCCGAAAATCTTCATCCGGTCGGCGCGGGAGAGGTCCGCATCGAGCACCTTGCCGTACTCCGTCGCATAGCTGCGGCTGGGACCGTGGCCGCCCCACACGATGCGGTCGACGCCGAGTTCCTTCACCGCCAGGTCGACCGAGCCGGAGTGGGGATCGGAGCCGGCGAACTCGAGCAGGACGTTCTTCTGCTCGCGCACGGCGCGCACGCCGAGTTCCCAGTCGCCGCCGGAATGGCCGCAGATGAAGCGCACGCGGGGGAACCGCTTCGCCAGCGCCACGACGTCCATCGGCGTCGATTCGCCCGGATTGTTGTCGCGCCCGGGGAGCCGCGGCGTTCCGCCGATCTTCAGCCAGGTGTGGATGTAGATCGTCGCTTCCAGCTCCGCCGCGAGCCGGATGATCGGATCGTTGTTGGGATGGCTGCAGACGATGCCGCGCTTATTGCCCCCCACGTACTTGATCCCGATGCACGGTCCGTTGCGGATCCACTGCTCCATCTTGGCGCAGCTCTCGTCGGGAAATCCGGGATCGATCGGCGTGATCCCCGACAGCCGGTCCTTCTGCTCCTCGAGAATCGTGCGGACGGCGGCATCGTGCTTCGCCGGCGTGATCGGATCGGACAGCGTGCCGCCGATCTCGAGTGACACGGAACGCTCGACGCCCATGCGCTCGACGTAAAACGCATTGGCCCGGAACTGGGCGACCGGATCGCCCGAACCGTAGAAGCCGTGAAAGTGGGAGTCCCAGATGCGATAGGAGACGAACTCCTCGCGGGTGGGCACGCCGTAGTCGGCGGGATTGAAGTGGAATTCGCGGGGATTCATGCGGAGCGCGGCAGGCGCCGGGACGGCATCGTTTCTGCTCGATGTAACCGGTTGGATAATTTCATCCATGCCTTTTGCCGCCACGTCAATCGCCTGCCTTGGTCCCCGCCACTTTCGTGCGCACTTTAGTGCCATGAGACGCGGCGCTCGCCGGCGGAAAAATCCTTGCCATCAGGGGGCCTTGACCGAGCAGTTGTGCGTCCCCATGCCCCGGAAGGGCCGCCCCTTTCCGGCGGCTCGTGCCCATCTGTTTTTGACCACCATGACCAAATCAGACCGTAGCATCGCGGCCCGTCCCCACGTGGCCCGTTCTCGCTGGAACCTGGGAGCGCTCGTGCTCCTGTTCTCGCTCCTCACATCCGCCGTGTTCGCGCAGGGCGTGATCACCGGCACCGTCACCAATTCCGCGACCGGCGCGATCCTGGAAGGCGCCCGCGTGGTGCTGGAAGGCACCGGCCGCGAAGTCACGACGGACGCACTCGGCGCCTATCGCTTCGACAACGTGCCCGCGGGCACCGCCTCGCTCGCGGTCTACTACACCGGCCTGACGACCGATCGCGCCTCCCTCCCGGTGTCGTCCGGCGCGACGGCGCGGCGGGATTTCGGGCTGACGGCCGACATCTACAAGATGTCCAGCTTCGTCGTTTCCAGCGAACGCGAAGGCAACGCCAAGGCGATCACGCTGCAGCGGCAGTCGGAAGGCGTGAAGAGCATCGTCTCCGCCGACGCCTTCGGCGGGCTCGCCGGCAACCCGGCCGACCTCGCGATGCGCCTGCCCGGCGTCGAGGGCGAGTCGGTCGGTGGTGACAACCGCTACCTCCGCATTCGCGGCCTGCACCAGAACCTCAGCACCATCTCGCAGGACGGCAATCGCCTCGCCGACGCGGCCTCGGCCGGTTCGACGCGCGAGTTCCAGTTCCAGACGGTCGGTTCCGACTCCATCGAGCGGATCGAGGTGACGAAGTCGCCGACGCCCGACATGGATGGCGACTCCATCGGCGGCGTGGTGAATCTCGTTTCGAAGAGCGCCTTCGACAGCTCGCCGGAGCGCCGCATCCGCGGCTCCATCGGCGCGATCTGGCGCCCGACCGATCCCCGCGACTCCTCGCGGCCCAACGCCTCCTTCTCCTACTCCGAAGTGTTCTGGGGCAAGCTGGGCGTGAACCTCAACCTCGCCTACCGTCCCCACGGCTCGATCATTGACGTGACGACGCAGGCCTTCCAGCAACTCCCCGTCGGCACCGAGGGCCCGGCCTACCAGTATTCGCTCGCGGCGCAGGATTTTCGCAACGTGCGCACGCGTTCCGGTGCCGGCCTCAAGCTCGACTACAAGTGGAACGACCAGATCCGCTTCTTCGCGAATTTCCAGTACAACAAGCACCTCGAGCACACGACCAACAGCCAGATCACCTGGCAGACCAACCAGGCGGTCGCGACGGTCGATGCCGCCGGTAATTTCACCGGCGTCAACGGCATCGAGCCCGGCTACACCGACTACGAGACGCGCGTCCGCCCGGTGAACAACAGCCTCGTCGCGATCAATTCCAACTCGGCTTACAAGATCGGCACGACCAAGACGGTGAACGTCGGCGCGGTCCATCGTTACCCCACGCTCAACCTCGACTACGACATCTATCAGTCCGCGTCCAAGGCTTACTACCCCGGCAACAACACCCTGACGTACACGCTCCGCGGCGCCGGCTGGCGGATCCAGCGCAACGATCCGCTGTTCCCCGACATCACGCAGACCGCCGGTCCCGACTGGCGCGTGCTCGATAACTACACGGAGAACACGTACAACAGCGCCCGCATGGTCGGCTGGGATCGCTACATCGGCGCCGCCGTCAACGCGAAGAAGACGCTCAACACGCCGGTTCCGACCTTCGTCAAGGTCGGCTTCCGGTATCGCGAGCAGAACCGCGACCTCGACAACACCCCGTACAACACGCGCTATGTCGGGCCCGACGGCGTGATGGGGCCGAACCCGGCCCTCGGCGGTCGCAATGACGACAATCTCGCGCAGTTCGGCTTGCGCGGCGAGGACTACCCGGACACGGAACTGAGCCGCTACCGCGGCCTGCCGATGCCCGACTTCCAGGCGGTCGGCCGGCGGACGAATCTGGACCAGTATATCGCCGCCAACCCGACCTACTGGGTGCGCAACCTGCAGACCGACCTCCAGTCCGCGCTCGTCAACAACCAGCAGTTCACGGAGAAGATCACGGCCGCCTACTTCATGGGCAACATCCTGCTCGGCCGGCTCAACATCCTCACCGGCCTCCGGGTCGAGGACACCAAGACCGACGGCGAAGGCGCCCTGCAGTTGCTGACGCCCGAGGAGCGCGCCCGCCGCGCCGCCTGGGGCACCGCGCCGCTCACCGATGCGGAGATCACCCGGCGCGTGACCGAGGAGTACGGCCGCCGCGTCCAGCGCTCCGGTGAGTACCGCAGCATCTTCCCCGGCGTGCACCTGAAGTACACCTTCAGCCGCAACATCCTCGCCCGGTTCTCCTACTCGGAGAACATCGGCCGTCCGAACATCGGCCAGCTCATCCCGCGCACGACGGTGAACCTGGACAACCAGACGATCTCGACCAGCAACCCGAGCCTCGAGCCGCAGTGGGCGAAGAACTTCGACCTCTCCGGCGAAATTTACTTCGAGCCCGCGGGCATGTTCTCGATCGGCGTCTTCCAGAAGAACATCAAGAAGTTCATCTACACCTCCAGCGGCAATATCGTCGGGTCGGGCCAGGACAACGGCTTCGACGGCGACTACGTGGGCTACCTGCTCACGACCCAGCGCAACGGCGGCTACGCGAAGGTGAAGGGCCTTGAGGTCAGCTACAGCCAGCAATTCACCTTCCTGCCCGGTATGCTGAAGGGCCTGGGCACGTTCGCCAACGCCACCTGGATGAACGCCGAGGGCAACTACGGCGCGGGCAATGCGATCGCTCTCGCTCCCAACCCGCGCGTCGCGGGCTTCAATCCGTTCATCGGCAACGTCGGCATCTCGTACATCCAGAGCAAATGGAACCTCCGTGCCTCGTATAACTACCGGCACAAGTACCTCACGGGTTTCAATGCCAACGAGTCGCGCGCCACGTACGCCGCCGCGCGTCCCGTCGTCGACATCAAGACGCTCTACAACGTCAACCGTAAGCTCAGCCTCTACCTCGACGTCGTGAATGTCTTCATGCAGCCGGACCGCGAGACGCAGTTCGGCTACGGTCGTCCGCAGACCACCCACCTGATGCGCCAGCAGTTCTTCTTCGGCGCCAACGTCCGTCTCTGAGCGCGAGCCGGCGACCGGCGCGAATAATTTTTGCGCCGGCCGCCGGCCGCGAGTATTTTATCCGGCTTTGATTTCCCGGCCCCATCTCGTCGCACTCCTGTTCCCGTTGGCGGCGGGTGGGGCCTTTTTTGTTCCCGGTATATCCGCCGCGGAACCGGTCGATTTCAACCGGCACATCCGGCCGATCCTTTCCGACAAGTGCTTCAACTGCCACGGCCCTGACGAGGGGTCGCGCGAGGCGCGGCTGCGGCTTGACGTGCGCGACGTCGCGATGCGTCCGGCGAAGTCCGGAGCCGTTGCGCTCGTCCCGGGCGAACCCGAGAAAAGCGAATTGCTGCTGCGGGTCACCGACACGTTCGACCCGATGCCGCCGGAAGACTCCGGCAAGAAACTCAAGCCGGCCGAGATCGAGCTGCTGCGCCGCTGGATTGCCGAGGGCGCGCCCTATGCCCCGCACTGGGCTTTCGTGTCTCCGGCCGGACGCCCGCCGCCGCAGCCGCAGGCCGCCACCTGGGTGCGCAACGAGATCGACCGGTTCGTCCTCACGCGCCTCGAGCAGGATGGGCTCCGACCCGCACCCGAGGCCGACCGCGCGACGTTGCTGCGGCGTGTGTCGCTCGACCTCACCGGCCTGCCGCCGACCGTGGCGGAGCTCGACGCCTTCGTCGCCGATCCGCGGCCCGATGCCTACGAGCGCGTCGTCGACCGCCTGCTCGCCTCGCCGCGCTACGGCGAACGCATGGCGACGGACTGGCTCGACGCTGCCCGCTACGCGGATTCGAACGGTTTCTTCCGCGACAACACGCGCCAGATCTGGCCCTGGCGCGACTGGGTGATCCAGGCATTCAACCGCAACCAGCCCTTCGACCAGTTCACGGT
>ERZ761602.4187-NODE-4187-length-19020-cov-5.091642_pt1 | contig 19020 bp, 14 predicted proteins | sample MGYA00512165_ERZ761602 | MGnify/ENA primary metagenome ERZ761602 (study PRJEB28899, sample SAMN02445085) | bioreactor sludge metagenome | biome: EBPR sludge; isolation source: Thorneside wastewater treatment plant | place: Australia: Brisbane, Thorneside... | reverse complement strand
CCGCGTGGATGAGCGCGGAGACCGGCGTGGGACCCGCCATGGCGTCGGGCAGCCACACGTAGAGCGGGATCTGGGCGCTCTTGCCGGCGCAGCCGAGGAAGAGCGCGAGCCCGACGAGCGTCGAGGCGTAGACGGTGACGGGCGCCTCCGGGAGGAAGACGTGCACGAGCCACTTCGGCCACACGCTCGAGGCCGCGAACTGCGCGTCCCAGATCGCCTCGGTCGGCAGGTTGCCGATCGGCCAGACCTTCACCTCGGTGAGCAGGCCGCGTGCACCGGACTCGATGCCGCCCCAGGAGAGCGAGCCGCAGAAGTAGAGCAGCATCGCCATCGCGACGAGCAGGCCGAAGTCGCCGATGCGGTTCGCGATGAAGGCCTTCTTGCCGGCCGCCGCGTTCTTCTCTTCTTCGAACCAGAAGCCGATCAGCAGGTAGCTGCAGAGACCGACGCCCTCCCAGCCCACGAAGAGCACGGGCATGCTGTCGCCCATGATGAGCGTCAGCATCGAGAAGATGAAGAGGTTCAGGTACGCGAAGAAGCGGTAGAAGCCCGGGTCGTCCTTCATGTACTCGCTCGAGTACAGGTGGATGAGGAAACCCACGCCGGTGACCACGAGCATCATCGTGGCGGTGAGCGCGTCGGCGCTGAAGGCGACCTCGACGGGCACGGGCCGGCCGCCGCGGCCGGAGAGCGTGAGCCACTGCCACGCCGTCCACACGACCTTGCCGGCGCCCGAGGGCACCATCAGGAAGGTGAGCACGCTGCCGAAGAAGGAGATGCCGAGGGCGCTGAGCGCCATCGCGCGCACGCCCTCGCGGCCGAGCCGCTTGCCGAAGACGCCGTTCACCACGGCGCCGACGAGCGGCATGAGCAGGATGAGGCCCAACAGGGTGAAGTCGTGGGCCGGGAACTGTGTCTTGAGCGCGTCCACGTTCTCAGTTCCTCAGGAGGTCGGCGTCGTCGCTGCGCACGGTGCGGCGGACGCGGTAGAAGGCCAGCACGATGGCGAGGCCGATCGCGGCCTCGGCGGCGGCGACCACGATGATGAAGAAGGCGAAGATCTGACCGTTGTGGTCGACCGCGCCCGTGCCCGCGTGCATGCGGTTGAAGGCCACGAGCGTGAGGTTCACCGCGTTGAGCATCACCTCGATGCTCATGAGCAGGACCAGGAGGTTGCGCCGGAGCATGAAGCCGACCGCGCCGATGGTGAAGAGCACCCCGGCCACGGTGAGGAAGTACTCGAGGGGTACCGCGTTCATCACTTCACCTCAGCCTTGGAAGCGCCGTGCGAGCCGGCAGCGCTGCTGCTCGGGCCCTTCTCCGGCGGTGCGGTCGCGCGCGTGGCGCCGCTCGGGAGGAACATCTCCGTGCCGTGCTTGCCTCGCGCGACGGCCATCGCGCCGACCACCGCGATGAGCAGCAGCACGCCGGCGATCTGGAAGGGCACGACCTGCTTGTCGAAGAGCTCGCGACCGATGAGCTCGACCGTGCCCATGCCCGCAGGCGCCGCGGGCAGCTCCGTGAGCGCCTGCCCGCCCATGCGCATGATCACCCAGAGCCCGCCCGCGGCGGCGAGCGCGAAGACGCCCGCGCCCGCGTAGCGGCTCGTCGCCCCGCGCGCATCTTGGCTGATCTCCGAGGCGCTCGGGCCGAGCAGCATGATCACGAAGAGGAAGAGGATCACCACCGCGCCCGCGTAGACGACGACCTGGATCGCGGCGAGCAGCTCGGCGGCGAGCATCAGGTACATGCCGGCGATGCCGATGATCGACACGAGCAGGCCCATCGCCCCGCGGATGGGGTTCTTCGGGGCGACCGTGAACACGCCTCCGAGCAGCACGAAGAGCGTGCACAGCCCGAAGAAGACGATCTCGAGATTTTTCATGGGGGTCGTGGTTCGAGAGGACGGAGCGAGACCGGAGCCTGGACCGTGGAGCCAGCGAAGACGGGAGTGGGCGGACCGGTTCGAGAGACGGAGGCTCAGGCCGCGCGGGTCGAGCCGCCCTTCGGGGCCGCTTGGGCGCGCGGAGCTTGGTGCACCGGGTCGAGCGTGCCGGTGCCGGACTTCCCGCCCGAGCGCACGTAGGCCTCGAGCTCCTTACGGAACTTCTTGATGAAGCCCATGGCGGGCATCGCCGTGCCCTCGCCGAAGGCACAGATCGTGTTGCCCATGATGTTGCCGGCGATCTCGTGCAGGCGATCGAGCTCCTCGAGCTCCGCCTCTCCGGCGATGACGCGGTCGAGGATACGGAAGAGCCAGGCCGAGCCCTCGCGGCACGGCGTGCACTGTCCGCAGGACTCGTGCCTGTAGAAGCGCATGAGGTTGTGGAAGGCGAGGACCGGGTCGGCCTTGTCGCTCAGCACGATCGCGCAGCAGGTGCCGAGCATCGTGCCGAGGGTGCGGAAGGTGTCCACGCCCATGGGCACGTCGAGCACGCTCTTGCCGTGCCAAGGGTGGAGCGGGCTCTTCTCGTCGGGGGCGTGCACGAGCTCGTCGGCGCGCAGGATGGGGCACGAGGAGCCGCCCGGGATCACCGCGAGCAGCTCGCCGTGATCGACGCCGCCGCCGAGGTCGTAGATGAGCTCACGCAGCGTGAGCCCCACGGCGGCCTCGTAGACGCCGGGCGTCTTCACGTGACCGCTCACACCGAAGAGGCGCGCGCCGCCGTCCTTCAGGTGGTGCAGCTCGGACAGCTTGCTGAAGGCCTCGCCGCCCATCTCGAGCGCCGTCGGCACGACCGCGATCGTCTCGAGGTTGTTCACCGTGGTCGGCATGCCGAAGGCGCCGACCTGCGCGGGGAACGGTGGCTTGAGGCGAGGCTCGCCGCGGCGACCCTCGAGGGAGTTGAGCATGCTCGTCTCCTCGCCGCAGATGTACGCGCCGGCGCCCGTGTGCACGTAGACCTCGACCGGGTAGTCGAGCCCGAAGGGCTTCTTGCCGAGGTAGCCCTTCGCGCGCGCCTCGTGGATCGCGCCCCAGAGGCGCTCCTTCGAGAGGTGCAGCTCGTCGCGCACGTAGATGTACGCGGCGTGGGCGCCGATGCCGAAGCAGCCGATGATGCAGCCCTCCACGACGGCGTGGGGGTTCATCTCCATGATCGTGCGATCCTTGAAGGTGCCCGGCTCGCCTTCGTCGGCGTTGATCGCGAGGTAGTGCGGCTTCTCGGGCTTGGGCTGCGGCATGAAGCTCCACTTCACGCCCATGGGGAAGCCTGCGCCGCCGCGGCCGCGGATGTTGGCGGCCTTCATCTCTTCGATGAGCTTGTCCTTCGGCATGGACAAGGCGCGGCGCGCTTGCTTGTAGCCGCCGTCGCGTTCGTAGGCTGCGAGCTTCCAACCATCGGGCTCGCCGTAGCGCTTGGAGAGGTAGTTCGTCCGGACCAGCATGGGTGGCTCCTGTCGTGTCTCGCGGTGTCGCGGGTCTCGCGGTCTCTAGGTGCGCGAGCGCGCGCGGTCAGGACCCGACCAGGCGATCGAGGATCTTGTCGACGTCGCCGAGCGAGAGGTTCTCGTGGAACTCCTTGTCGACCTGCATCATCGGGGCTTGGCCGCAGGCCGCGAGGCACTCGGCGGTGCGCAGCGTGACCTTGCCGTCTTTCGTCGTCTCGCCGACGTGGATGCCCAGGCGCTTCTCGCAGTGCTTCAGCACCGTGTCCGAGCCGCGCAGTGCGCAGGAGAGCGTGTGGCACACCCAGACCTGGTGCTTGCCGACCGGCTTCTGGTTGAACAGCGTGTAGAAGGTGACGACGCCCTGCACGTGCGCGGCCGACAGCTCGAGCCGCTCCGCCACGAAGGCGATCACGGCCTCGGAGACCCAGCCGTTCTGCTCCTGGCACAGGTGCAGCACGGGGATGCAGGCCGCCATCTTGTTCGGGTAGCGCGAGAGGATGTCCTCGTAGACCTTCTCGCGCTCTGGCGTGAGGCGGAAGGGCTCGCCCGAGGGCTCGGTGCTCGATGCTTGCGGGTGACTCATGGGAGGCTCTGTGGGGTCCGGGCAGGTCCGGTCGAGGCGTGTGGCACGTGGCCGGTCTCGAGGTGCCGAGGTTCGGTGGGCGGCCCCGCGACGCGGGCGGAGCGCCGAGGAGTGGCGCGCTCTGGGCAGCAGACCGCGTGGGACTGCACCCCCGTCGCGATCGGACACGGCGTCGTTCGAAGCCGGTGTCGATCGGACGGAGCTTCGATCGGAGACCGCGGAGGCCACGGAACTTCCGACCAGCGTTCGGCGCGCGCACGCTAGTGAGCGCTGGGCTCGGGTGTCAAGCCGGTCCGGAGCCCGAGGGCCCGAGCTGCCCCCCAGGTCGCGGAGGCCGGCGCCGGGCGGATCGGGGAGCACGAGGCGCTCGAGGCCGCGCCTCCCCCTCGGAATCCGCCCAAAGCGACCCCTCCTACGATTTCTCTTCGACCTCGGGGTTCCTTTCACTTGTGTTGCTTCGCTCTGGTCGCCTACGCTCCGCGCACTTCGCGGCAGCCTCACCCGCCGCGTGACGGCTCCTGTTCCGGAGGTGGTGCGTGTTCTGTCCGAACTGCGGGACGCAGAACGCCGAGTCGGCGTCCACATGCGTGAAGTGCGGCTTCAACCTCAAGGGTGCCGCCGCGCCCAAATTCAAGGGCACGATGCTCATGAACCAGATGCCCACGCCAGGCGGTGCGCCGCCGATGGGCGCGCCCCCCGCACCGCCCGCCCCGGGAGGCCCGCACGGCCTCGCGGGGACCGTGGTCGGTGTCGACCCTGCTGGGATGGGGCCCGCCGCTGGACCCCCTGCTGCGCCGCCTCCCCCTGGCGCAGCAGGAGGCCCTGGCTTCGGCGGCTTTGGCGATCCGTCCGGTGCAGGAGCACCGGGCAACCAGGGGGTCAATCCGCTCGGAGGGACGATGGCCATCGACGCAATGCCTGGCGCTTACAATGCACCCCCTGCTGCTCCGCCCGTTCCGGGTGGAGACCCGAACATGGGCGCTGACCCCATGCAAGCCTATGGTGGCCCGCCCGGCGGCTACGGCCCGCCCGGCGGCGCGCCCCCCGGCGGCGGTGGTTATGGCGGCCCGCCCGGTGGTGGCGGCTATGGCGGTCCCCCCGGCGGCCCGCCCGGCGGCGGTGGTTATGGTGGTCCGCCCGGCGGCGGCGGCTACGGTGGCCCGCCTGGTGGTGGTCCTCCCGGCGGCGGCGGCTTCGGCGGCCCGCCCGGTGGTGGTCCTCCCGGCGGTGGCGGCTACGGTGGCCCGCCTGGCGGCGGCCCGCCCGGCGGTGGTGGCTACGGCGGTCCGCCCCAGGGCGGCCCGCCCGGTGGCGGCTTCGGTGGCCCGCCCGGCGCGCCGGGTGGCTACGGCGGTCCGCCCCAGGGCGGCCCGCAGGGCTACGGCGGTCCGCCCCAGGGCGGCTTCGGCGGCGGCCCGATGATGGGTCCGCCCATGGGCGGCCCGATGGGTGCGCCGATGGGCGGAGGCGGTGGGCCTCGCCCGCAGCGCCGCAACCCGATCATGGTGCTCGGGCTCACGCTCGGCCTCAACATCGGCGGCAACATCCTCGGCGGCGTGCTCGGCGCGATCGACCCGAGCCTCGTGGCGATCGGCTCGCTCGTCAGCCTCGTCGGCTCGGTCCTCTTCTTGGTCTTCATGGTCAAGATGCTGCTCGAGCTGAAGGCCTTCACGAACGACCAGAGCTTCAACTGGTGGTTCATCTTCATCCCCTGCTTGAACATCTACTTCATCGTCGCGCTGCTCCCGGCGCAGGTGACCAAGGCCAAGCAGATGGCTGGCACGGGAGGCTCGGCGAAGAGCGCCGTCGCCTACTTCTTCTTGTCACCATGGGCGCTGGCGTCCGACTTGAACGACATCGCGGGCTGATCCCGCGGGCCGAGTCGGGCCGAAGAAACGGGCGGCGCGAGTCATCGCGCTGCCCGTTTCGCTTTCCATGGCCGACTCGTTGCATGCGCAACGAGTTGGCCGGGCGCCTCCGCTTGCCGTCCCATCCCCGGCTGCGCCGAGCTCGGCGCGGCGCACGCGGCTCAGCCGAAGACGCGCTCGACCGGCACCGGTCCGCCGAAGGCGCCGAAGAAGCGCGCGGTCCAGAGCGCGACCATCGCCACGTAGATCGCGACGAAGAGCGGCCCGAGCTTGCGCCCGAGCACGGGGGGCAGCTCGAAGCGCCCCTCGAAGACGTAGCGCCTCGCAGCGAGCGAGCCCACGAGGGCGAGCACAGGCAGCGCCACGAAGACGAGCGGGTGCAGCGCGTAGGCCGTAGCGACGTCGCCACGGAAGGTCGCGAGGCTCGCGCGGGTCATGCCGCAGGCCGGGCAAGGAAACCCCGCGACCGCCGCCGTAGGGCAGAGCGGCAGCCCGGAGGCGTAGAGTGCGAGCACGGCGCCGCCTGCGAGCACGAGGTGCAGCGCGCGGCGCCCCCTGCCCTCCGGGCCTGGGCGCGCGGCGTGTGCGCCGAGCGCGAGCTCGTCGGCGCGAGCGGGCCGTTCGCCTGCTACGGCTCCGCTCACACCGGCACCGGCCCGCCGAAGGCGCCGAACCAGCGCAGCACCCACACGAGCGTGAGCGCCGCAGACAGCGCGATGCCGAGCGTCATCGGGACCCGCTCGTTCATGGGCGAGCGGCCGGTGAACACGTAGGCGAGCAGCCCGTAGAGCGCGAGCGCGGCGGCGAGCGGCACCACGACGGGCGAAACCGGGTTGAGCGACATCGCGCCCTCGAGATCGCCGTGCGCGAGCGCCGAGCTCGCGCGCGTGATGCCGCAGCCCGGGCAAGGCTGGCGCAGCAAGGCCGCCGTCGGACAGATCGGCACGCCGAGCGCGGTGGCGAGCCCGAGCGGCGCCACGAACACGCCGAGCCGCAGGAGGCGGCGCAGACGTGTGTCGGGCGGCGGCAGCGCGGGCAGCACGCGTGCATTGTGCTCCAGGCGCGCGCAGGCACAAGCGCCGTTCGCCGACCGCTCGCCGCGCGGCCGCTCGCTCGGCGGCCCCGCGCTCAGCGCTCTTCGCGAAGGCTCGCGGCGAGCTTCGCGAGCAGCGCGAGCGCGTCGAGCGGCGTCGTGCGCTCGACGTCGACCTGGCGAAGGGTCTCGAGCGCGAGCTCCGCGGCCGCGCTCGGCTTGGGCGCGGCGAAGAGGTCGAGCTGCCCGTCGCTCTTGCGACGGCCCACGACGGCCCCACCCTGGCCGGAGGCCTCGAGCGTCGAGAGCAGCGCGCGCGCACGTGCGATCACCGACTCGGGCACGCCGGCGAGCTTCGCCACCGCGACGCCGTAGCTCCTGCTCGCCGGCCCGCGCTCCAGGCTGTGCAGGAAGACGATGCCACCATCGTGCTCCTTCGCCGAGACCGACACGTTCACGATGCCCGCAGCGCTGCGCGAGAGCTGCGTGAGCTCGTGGTAGTGCGTGGCGAAGAGCGCGCGGCAGCCGACGGCGTCGTGCAGGTGCTCGGCCACGGCCCAGGCGATGGCGAGCCCGTCGTAGGTGCTCGTGCCGCGGCCGATCTCGTCGAGCACCACGAGGCTCCTGCGCGTCGCGTGCCGGAGGATGGAGGCCGTCTCGCGCATCTCCACCATGAAGGTGCTCTCGCCGCGCGCGAGGTTGTCGCTCGCGCCCACGCGCGAGAGCAGGCGATCGACGACGCCGATGCGCGCGCTCCTCGCGGGCACGTAGCTGCCGGTCTGCGCGAGCACGACCGAGAGCGCGACCTGGCGCATGAAGGTGGACTTTCCGGCCATGTTGGGGCCGGTGACGAGCCAGAGGCGGCTCTCGGCGAGGTCGAGCGCGACGTCGTTCGGGACGAAGCGCCCCTTCGCGGCGTGACGCTCGACCACCGGGTGCCTGCCGTCGACGATCTCGAGCACGTCGGAGGCGTCGACGGTGGGGCGCACGTAGTCGTAGCGATGCGCGACCTCCGCGAGCGCCGAGGCGACGTCCCAGCGCGCGAGGATCCCGGCGAGCGTGCGCAGGCGCAGCTCGTCTCTGCGGGCCGCGGCGACGAGCTCCTCGAAGATCTCCGCCTCACGGGCGAGCACACGATCGCGCGCGCTCTCGATGTCGGCGGCGAGCTGGTCGAGCTTGTCGATCGAGTAGCGCTCGCCCTGCGCGATCGTCTGCTTGCGGCGGAAGCTCGCCGGCACCTTCGAGAGTTGGCCCTTGGTGACCTCGATGTACCAACCGAAGACGCGCGTATAGCGGACCTTGAGGTTCTGCACGCCGGTCTCGCGCCGGAGCTCGGCCTCGAGCGCGAGCACGAGCTCGGTGCCCCCCTTCTCGAGGGCGCGTGCGCGGTCGAGCTCCGCGTCATGGCCATCGCGTACCAGCCCGCCCTCCTTGTGGGTCGTCGGCGGGCGCTCGACCAGCGCCTCGGCGAGGCGCTCGCCGAGCTCGCTCACGAGATCGATCCCTGCGCCCACCACGGCGTCTCGATCGGGCTCGGGGATGCGCCCCACGGCTCGGGCGGCCTCGGGCGCCGCTGCGAGCGAGTCGCGCAGCGCGCCGAGATCGCGAGGTGTCGCGACGCCGAGCGCGACGCGCACCGCGAGCCGCTCGAGATCGCCGATGCGCGCGAGCGCGGCGCGAAGCTCGCTGCGAGAGCGCGCGTGGAGGACGAAGGCCTCGACCTCGTCGTGGCGACGCTGGATCAAGTCCGGGTCCGCGAGCGGCGCGAGCAGGCGCGTGCGCAAGAGGCGCGCCCCGGGCGCGGTCACGGTCGCGTCCACGGTCTCGAGGAGCGTGCCGGACTTGCCGCCGTCGAGCGCGCGCACGAGCTCGAGGTGCGCCTGCGCCGTCTCGTCGATCTGGAGCGTGGGCGCCGAGGCGAGGTGGCCGACGCGGCGCACGGGCAGGCTCGCGCCCGGCGTGTTGCGCTGCGCGAAGCCGAGCGCGAGCGCCGCGGCCTCGAACGCGAGCGGGCCGTGCTCCCGCGCGGCTTGCTCGGCCAGCTCGGGCGAGAGCACGCGCTCGAGCGTGGCGTGGGCCGTCGCCTCGAGGGCAGGCTCGTCGCGCAGCGCGGCGCGCGGCAGCGCGAGCCGCGTCGCCTCGCGGAGCGCGGCTGCCCCGGGCGCGAGCAGGATCTCACGCGGAGAGGAGCGCACGAGCTCGCAGACGAGCTGCGCGCCCGTGTCGAGCTCGGTCGCCCTGAGCTCGCCGGTCGAGAGGTCGAAGAGCGCGAGGCCGTAGCTCCTCGGCTCCTCCCCGGCCACGCCCACGGGGCCGGCGGCGACCGCCGCGAGCCAGTGGTTCTCGCGCGCCTCGAGCTGGTCGTCGTCGGTGACGAGCCCCGGCGTCACGACGCGCACGACCGCGCGCGGCACGATCCCTTTGACCTTCGACGGATCGGCCATCTGCTCGCAGATGGCGACCTTGTGCCCCGCCGCGAGCAGCTTCGCCACGTAGCCGTGCGCGGCGTGGTGGGGCACGCCCGCCATCGGCAGCTCCTCCATCGCGCCTTTGTTGCGGCTCGTGAGCGTGATGCCGAGCACCTCGGAGGCGGTCACGGCGTCGTCGCCGAAGAGCTCGAAGAAATCGCCGAGCCGGAAGAACAAGAGCGCGTCGGGGAAGGAGGCCTTCGCCTCCTCCCACTGTCGCATCACCGGCGTGATCTTCTTGCCCTCGCCCTTCGCCACGGCATCCTTCTTCGGCATCGGGCAGCCTCTCTTCGGGTCTGGGGTGGGCCCGCGCCCGGGCGCGCCTCGGCTCGGCGGCTCGGCTCAGAAGTACTGGCGAGCCTCACCACGCAGGCTGCCTCGCAGCAGCAGGAGCCCCTCGAGCGCGCCGTCGGTCACGACGATCTCGTCGGTGGGCTTGAGGTAGTGGATCGAGAGCGGCGAGACGTAGGGGCGGTCCTCGGTGGTGAGCGGCAAGGTGAGCGCTGCGAAGGAGCCCTGCGTCACGAAGCGGAAGGCCATGCCACGCGTGAGGCGCAGCTCCGCGTCGCTCGCGACCACGGCGAAGCGGAAGAAAGGCGAGCGGAAGGCGGTGGGCGAGCCCTCGACGGGCGGCTCGGTGCCGAAGGTGGTGAAGACGCGGCTGTTCAGCGCGGCGCGCGAGGGGTCGCAGCTCGGGCGGCAGGCCCCGGTGACCGGGTCGGCGATCGTGGCGTGCAGGAAGCCCGTCTGCGAGCCGGAGACGACCCACTGCTCGCGTGGTCGCACCTCGAAGCTCACGAGCGAGGGGAAGCAGCACTCGAACAGCTCGCGGTCGACGCTCGGCGGCGCGAGGCCGAGGCGATCTTGGTAGGCCTCGACGATGCGCAGGTCGCGGTTCGGCGTGGGCAAGTCGGCCTCGCCGAAGGCCGAGAGGCACTCCTGGAAGCTGCAGCTCGCCGTGTCGTAGTAGCTCGCGGTCGACTCGTAGAGCCTGGTCGTGACGACGACGCGATCGGCGTAGCGCTGCGCCTCCGCGCGAGCGGCCGCTGCGCCGAGCTCGGGGTCGGCCGAGAGCCGCTCGAAGAGGGCCGTCTCGGACTGCACGCCGCTCCGGCAGAAGCGCGAGCTCGCGTCGGAGAGCTGGTCTCCACCCTCTTCGAGGCGCAGCTCGGCGCTCCGGCCCGCGAAGCCGGGCAAGCGACCCTCGTAGGTGATGAACCACTCCTGATCGAACTGGTGCACGCGAGGGTCGGCGAGATCGAAGAGCACCGTGTTGCGCTCGCCGGAGGTGTCGCTCGCCGCGCCGGTCGCCGGGTCGATCGGACGCTTGTCGCCGCCCACGACCAGCTCGCGGGTGCTCGAGAGCGGCTCGGCCGAGCGCGTCACACGCAGCCGCGGCGCGCTGGGATCCGACTCGGAGAGCACCGAGCCGTCGGGCAAGGAGAGGATCGGGAAGCTCTGCACGCCGGGCTGGTGGCGCCCGACGTCGTCGTTGGTGAGCACGTAGAAGGCGCTGCGCGGCGCGTGCGGCACGACCACACCGCAGGAAGGCTCACCGGAGCGGAACTGCTCCGGCCCGCCCTCGACGTCGCAGCCGTAGTCGGCGCTCGGCACGCGCGGGCCGCGGCAGGCTGCGTCGTAGTCTTCGACGTCGAGCACCGAGATCTGCCCGGAGGCGAGCGCGACGAGCGCGAAGCTCCCGCGCAAGGTGAGCGGGCCGGCGCCGTCGCCGTAGTCGGCGGCGGTGCGGTAGAGCGTGCCCGGATCGCAGGTCTCCGAGCTCGAGCTGCACACGGACGCCGCTGGGTCGGGGTTGCACTCGGTGCCGAAGGGCGCGACGCCACCGCTGCCCGGCGCGGCCTTGGGCAGGTCGCGCTGCATCATGAGCAGCCCGCGCGGCGCGGACGCGAAGCGGATGCGGTCGTCGGAGGTGATCGGGTTCGCGGGGCTGCCGGTCGGCAGCGGTTCGCGAGAGGACGCGGCGTCGCTCGCGTCGAAGACCACCACCGAGCGGTCGTCGACGTCGATCGCGTAGAGGTAGCGGGCGCCGCCCGGCGCGCGGCGGCTGACCGCGACCTCGGTCGTCTTCACGACGCGCGAAGGATCGGCCGAGGACGTGACCACGAAGGGCACGAGCTCGGTGGCCTCGCAGGGGCGAGCCACGTCGACGACGTGCACGAGCGGCGCGCCGAGATCGCCCACGTAGAGCGTACCCTCGTCGATCGCCATGCCGCTCGGCACCGGCGCGAAGGGCCCGAGCACCCCCGGGTCGACGGTGTCGGGCACGGCGCATCCAGGCGCGGGCTCGGGGCTGTCGGGCGGGCTCGGGAGCGGCACCTCGGCGCTGAGCTCGAGGCTGCGCTCGATGGGGCACGCCCCGAAGCTGCCGGGGGGCTGGTCGAGCAGAGCCTGCGCGTCGATCACGACGAGCTCGCCGCGCGTGGGCAGAGAGACGACGAGCTTCGCGCGCCCCCTGCCCTCGGCGTCGATCGTGCCCGGCGCGATGGGCTCGTAGTCCGCGTCGCAGCTCGGCCTCACGCCCGCGGACGTGACCGGATCGTAGGCGAGCACCATCGCCCCTGGCGCCGCGGGCAGCTCGCAGGCCGGCCACGACGACAAGGTCGGCGCAGGCTCGTCGCAGCGACTGCCGTCGACCTCGCAGGGGCGCAGCCTCGCCGTGGGCAGCGCGTAGAGCGCCGGCCGCACGAGCTCGGCCGCCGCCACGAAGGCAGCGGTTCCGCCGGGCGTCGCGAGGATCGACACCGGGCGCGCGCCCACGGGCAGGAAGCTGTCGCCTGGCGTGGACGGGTCTTGGTCGAGCAGGCTGTCGGAGCCGGTGCTGAGGTCGACGAGCGCCACCTCGCCGCGCGTCTCCTGCGTGACGAGCGCGTAGAGGTGCGGGGTCTGGCCGTCGTCGCCGAAGTCGTCGACGCGGTCGAAGAGCGAGTCGTCACAGTCGTCGAGCGCGCGCGCCGAGCCCTCTCCGGGCGCGCCGAGGCACACGAAGGCGACGGTGCCGCTCCGCTCGAGCGCACGCACGCTGGCGTTGATCGGCGTGCCGGTGCACGAAGCCGAGGCGAAGGCAGAGAGCGCGAGCCCGGAGGCAGAGAGGGCTGCGAAGCCGAGCAGGCGCGCGCGCGCGCCGCGCAGGGCGCCGGCACGCGGCAGCGGCGGACGACCGGGCACGGGAAGCGGGCTCACTGCTCACCTCGAGGGGGCACGGGGGGGCCGAGGCTGACGATCGGCGTGCCGAAGCTCAGCCTGCGGGTGTCGAGGTCGATGGCCGCCAAGTAGGAGTCGGTGAACTGCGTCACCCAGAGGTAGGAGCGCAACACGCCTCGCTCGTCGAGACCGGTGTCGAAGGCCACGCCGAAGGGCCCGCGGCCGGTGCGCAGGAAGGCGTCGATGCGACGCAGGCGCGGGTCGTAGACGAGGATCGAGCGCGAGTCGAAGCTGAGGGCGAAGACCCGCGTCTCGAGCGCGCCCGTCTGCCCGATGACCGAGCCCACGGCGACCTGGGCCGCGCCGAAGGGCAAGGGGATGGTCTCCTCCAGCGTGAGCCGCTCCACGAGCGAGGACACGACGCCGTCGGACTCGGCGAGCTCGCTGCGCACGGTGCCGACGATCAGGGCCGACGGTTTGCGGCCCGCGAGGTAGAACTTCAGCGGCACGTCGACGCAGGCGCGCAGGCACACGAGATCGCCAGCGGCGCACTTCGCTTCGCAGCTCTGCCGCTCGCTCGCGTCGACCGCCATGCCTCGCCCGTCGCTCGAGTCGTTGGTCACCGAGACGGTGACCGTCTCGAGGCCCGTGAGGAAGGGGCGCGGCGGCTGCGAGCGGGCGTCGTCGTCGAAGCGCATGAGGCTCAGCGCGGCGGCGTTGCGGTGGCTCAGCACGAAGGCCGGCCGGTGCGCGATCGCGCCCTCGGCGGCGCGCACGAGCTCCGGCACCGGCAGGTGCACGACGCCGGAGGGCCCCTCGGGCAGGCCGCTCAGCACGTACTCGAGGCTGGGACCGAAGGGGCCGGCGTCCGACCAGCGGTTCACGATGAGGCTCGCCGACTGCGAGGTCAGGTGCGGGACGACGAGCGCGTCGCCGGCAGCGAGCGGCGCGACCGCCAGCCCCGAGGGCTCGACCGGCAGGCTCAGCCCGCGGATGCTCGCCGCCGCGGAGGTGCCGATGAGGTGGCTCGCGTCGCAGCGCAGCGAGACACCGCTCGCGTCGCAGCTCAGGCAGAAGTCCTGGCCGCAGGGCGAGACGGGCGCCGCAGGGTCGCGATCGTCGACGACGTCGAAGTAGGTCACCGAAGGGTCGCCGCGCACGCTGACGAACAGCCTGAGCCCCGGACCGTCGAGGCGCGGCACGAGCACCGCGGCGTTGGCGAAGGCGCCCACGGTCGCGTAGGCGCGCACGTAGCCCTCGTAGTCGATGGGCTCGCAGGGGCCGGGGTGCAGGATGGGGTTCGTGTTCGGTCGGCTGCCGATCGTCGCGCAGGCCGCCACGTCGTCCTCGCCTGCCGCGAGCGCATCGGAGACCCGCGACGCGAGGCTGCGCAAGCCGCTCGAGCCGTCGCGATCCCCGAGCTGGACCGCATGCACGGTGCCACCGCTGTACTGGATGTCGAAGTCGCTGTTGGCGACGTAGAGCGTGTTGCGCCCGGGAGAGATCGCGATGCCGGTGGGGAAGTAGAGCTCCAACGCGGGCGGGATGAGCCCGTCGCTCCCCGAGAAGCAGGCTCCGGACCCGAGGGAGGCGCCGAGGGCGAGCGAGACCGAGCCGCACCAGAGGGCCACGCGTGCACGGGCTGCGCGGGCGGAGTTTGCGCGGGCGGGGCTCGCGAGCGCGGCGCGGGCGCCGGGCGGGAGGGAGGAGGAGGAAGGCATCGGTGGGGCGGAGCGCCTCGCGGCTCCGACCTACTAGCGACAAGGCCGCGGGGTTTCAACGACCATCCCCGTCTGGCAAGCCGGAGCAGGGGCCAGCCGCTGGGCGTCGAGCGAGAGGCTGGGCTTGCGCTAGCATGGCCGGGATGCGCCGCTCGACCCAGCTCCGCCGCCCGATGGTCGCCCTCGCCTTCGCCTTCGCCGCGCTCGGCCTCGTCGGCGCCTGCGAAGACCGCGACGTGCCTGGAGGCGACGGTGCGGGCGGCGAGGGTCTCGGGTTCCCCGGGCTCAGCGCGCCCGTGGACCTGGTGCGCGACGCCGAGGGCGTCGTGCACGTCTACGGCGCGACCGACGCCGACGCCTTCTATGGGTCGGGCTACGCGCAGGCGCGCGACCGCCTCTTCCAGATGGATCTCATGCGGCGCCAGGTCCTCGGTCGAAAGGCCGAGGTGCTGGGCCAGGGCGAGGTCGAGGGCGACAGGCTGCTCAGGACCCTGCGCATGGGCGAGCTCGGCGAGGCGAACGCGAAGCTGGCACGCGAGACCACGCCCGAGAGCTACGCGCTCGTCGAGGCCTGGGTCGCGGGCGTCAACGCGCGCATCCAGGAGGTGACGAGCGGCGAGGCGCCGATGCCTGAGGGCTTCACGGAGCTCGGCTACACGCCGGAGCCGTGGAGGGCTGCGGACGCCTTCACCGTCGGCAAGGCCATCGTCTTCCAGAACGGCAACCAGCTCGAGTACGACCTGCTCGCGACGCTCATCGACCGATACCAGCCGGGCTTGCTCGACAAGATCCCCTTCTTCACGCCGATCGAAGACAGCTTCATCGTGCCTCACCCCACCACGCGCGAGGCGCCCGCCCCGGGCGGCGAGCTCCGGGCCCGCGAGCCCAAGCCCGCCGCGAGGCCCGAGCGCGCCCCCCTGCCCTACCCCGAGGACGCCGAGGCGCGCCTCGCCGACTTCGTCGAGCGCATGGCGCTCGTGCGGCCGGGCGCGAGCAACAACTGGGCGGTGTCCGGCGCCCACACCGAGAGCGGCAAGAGCCTGCTCGCCGGCGATCCGCACCAGCCGCTGCGCAGCCCCTCGCTCATGTGGATGCACCAGCTCAACAGCGCCGATCGCGGGGGCAGCCTCGACGTGATCGGCTGGAGCTTCGTCGGCACGCCGGGCATCAGCATCGGGCACAACCGCCGCGTCGCGTGGACCGCGACGACCAACTCCCCCGACGTCACCGACATCTACGACGTGGAGCTCTTGCCCGAGGGCCGGCTGCGCTTCGGCGGAGAGCTCCTCGAGCTCGACGTGCGCGAGGAGACCATCCTCGTGAAGGGAGGCGAGCCCGTCACCGTCCGGCTCGAGGCCGTGCCCGGGCTCGGCGTGCTGTTGCCCGAGGGGCTCTCGCCCCTGCCGGTCACCGATCTCGGGCGCAGGCTGTTCTTCGTGTGGACGGGCTTCTCACCGACCCGCGAGGCCTCGGCCTTCTTCGACTTCGACCGCGCCGCGAACCTCGACGACTTCGACCGGGCCGCCGACTCGATGGAGCTCGGCAGCTTCAACTTCGTCGCCGCCACCGCCGACGCCACCACCTACCGCTCGAGCCCGGCCGTGCCCGTGCGCCAGGATCCGACGGCGCACCCGCCCTACCTGGTGCTCGACGGCGACGCGCCCGAGACGCGCTGGTCCACCGCGCGCCTCTCGGGCGCCGAGCTGCCGCGCGAACGCAGCCCTGCGCGCGGCTTCTCGTCGTCGGCGAACAACGACCCCTTCGGCTTCACGGCCGACGGCGATCCGACCAACGACGACTACTACTTCGGCTCGTTCTTCGACCCAGGCACGCGCGCCAAGCGCGTGGAGCTCGAGCTCGAGCGCCTCGTCGCGCGCGGTGACGTGTCGCTCGAGGACATGAAGGCGCTGCAGTCCGACACGCACTCGCGCCTCGCCGATCAGCTGTTGCCGCTGCTGCTCGACGCGTGGTCGCGTGTCGACACCGACGACGCGCTCGCGGACTTCCGCGATCGCCCCGAGCTCGAGGCGCTCGTCGCGGTGCTCGAGGCCTGGGATCGTCACGTCGAGCGTGACCGGCCCGGCGCGCTCGCCTTCGAGGCCTTCTGGGCTTTCTACGCCCGCGCGGCGCTCGCCGACGACATGGCGCTGTTCTTCAACCCGGTCTTCGACAGCTCGCCGATGTACGTGGCGAAGCTGGTCGTGCTCGCCTCGCGTGATCCCGAGAGCCCCGTGCTCCAGGAGGGGCGCGACACGCTGCTGCTCACCGCGCTCGCCGACACCGCGAGCTGGCTCGAGGGCCGTTGGGGCTCGACGAGCGAGGGCTACGCGTGGGGCGACTTCCACGTGACGCGCTTCCGCTCCGAGTCCACGCCGAGCTACGACGGTGGCAGCGTGCCCTCCGACGGTGGCGAGGGCACGGTCAACGTGTCGAGCGCGCGCTTCCTCGCGAACGGCCACCCGGTCGAGACCCACAGCTCGGGCAGCGGCGCCATCTACCGCATGGTCGCGAGCTTCGACGACGACGGCACGCCGCGCGCCTACTACAACTTCCCGCGGGGCAACGTCGGCGAGCCTTCGAGCCCCTACTTCGACGATCGCACGAGCGACTGGATCGAAGACCGCTACACGCTCCTGCGCTTCAAGACCGACGACGTGGCAGCCGGCGAGGTCGAGCGCGTCGTGCTCTCTCCGTGACCCTGGGCGCACGCAGCGCGCGAGCGCTCGCGACCTCGGCGCTGCTCGGCCTGCTCTCGACGGGGCTCGGCGGCTGCGAACGCCCGGACCGAGGGGTCGAGCAGCGCACCGAGCGAGGGCTCAGGCACATGGCGGCCGCGGTCTCGGAGACGATCGCGCTCGACGCACGGCCCTCTGCTGCGGCGCCCCCCCCGGCGCCCGCGCCGGGCTGCGTCACCCCGAGCCGGAGCTCGCGACGAAACGTCGACGCGCGCGACGCCGCCGCGCTCGAGCGCTGCGAGTCGCTCCGCACCGGCGAAGCGAAGCGCTCGCTGCGTTGCGGCGAGCCGGCCGAGAGACCGCTCGAGCGCGCGCGGCTCTTGGCCTCGGTCCCGGCCCTCGAGGGGCGGGCCCGCGCGAAGCTCGTCGAGCAAGGGCGCATGGGCAGGGCGCGCGGTCTCGATCCCCGCTCGGTCGGCTTCGTCGGGGACAGCATCACCGTGTCGGAGGACTTCCTCGGGCCGTTCTCGGCGACCAAACGTCGCGGTCGCGTCGAGCTCGCGCCCTGGGTGGCTGCGTCGCTCGAGCTCGAGCGCGGCGGCGGCGTCGTGGAGTGGTTCCGCGCTCACCCCGTCGAGCGCGTCGACGGCCGCTCGCTCGACGCCTTCGCGGCCTTCCGCGCGGCTCGCGTCGGCGCACGCGCGAGTTGGGCGCTGCCGCCGGAGCAGAGCTTCGAGACCTCTCCGCTCGGCGAGCTCGTGCGGCGCCTGCGCCCGGCCTTCGTCGTCTTGACCTACGGCGCCAACGACGCGGCCTACCGCCCTGCCCCCCCCCGAGGAGCTCGCCGACGAGTACGGCGGGCACGTGGGGCGCATCGTCGACGCGCTCGAAGCGCGCGGCGTGATCGTCCTCTTGTCGAACGAGATGCGTCACCTCGACCAACCCGGCGTGAAGGCCTGCCCACGAGACGACTGGAGCATCAACGACTGGCGCATCAACGTCGCGCAGAACGCCACGAGCCACCGCGCGGCGGAGATCGCCTGCGAGCGCGAGCTGCCCTTCATCGATCTGCGCCACGCGCTCGACGAGGCCACCAACCACGGCCTCGGACCGGACGGTGTACACCTCTCGGCCCACCGCCTCGGCGCGGGCCTGCTCACCGACGAGGGGCTCGACTGCGGCTACAACCTGCGCAACTTCGTGACGCTGCTCGCGCTGCGCAGGGTGCTCGACGTGCTCGTCGAGGAGGGCGTCGTCGATGCCGGCACGAGCCGAGCGCCCGGCGCCGAGCCGAGCCGGCCTCAGGCCCCCGGCGGGTAGGCCGTGGCCGCGTCGACGAGCTGCTTCATGCGCATCACGCCCTGCTCGACCGCGTGCACGTCGAGCGTGTGCAGATCGTACATCTGCACGGCCATGCCTCCGGGGCGCAGCTCCACGACGCCCTGGAACGACGGGTGCGTGAGGATCTGACGCAGAGGCATCGGCAGCGCGAGGTTGCCCTCGTGGGGCGAAGGCACGAGCAACTCGCAGCGCTGCTCGAGCACGGGGTCGCCGAGCAGAGCGCCCGCCACGGGGCCTTGCTGGAGGCCGCGCGAGAAGAAGTCGCCGACCTCCTTGAGCCCTCGCGAGAGGTCGTCGGTCACGCCGCCCCCGCTCTTGCTGCGCACCGCCGCTCGGTAGCGCAGCCTGTCGAGCAGCGCGAAGAACAACACACCCCTCGACTCTCCGACCACCTGCCCGACCGCGTCCGCGAAGGCGACCTCGACGATGGACACCCGCGCGTCGCCGATCACGACCCGCAGCTCACGCGACACGCCCGCGATGGGGCGCAAGTACTGGAAGGGATACCAAGCCTGGTAGAGGCGCGCGTCGGGCTGGGCGACGAGCTCGTAGCCACGCTGCGCCGCCCACTCCGCGAAGGCGCGCTGAGCCGCGTAGGGATCCATCTGCGCGGGACCAGCCGGGCCCCAAGCTCCTCCACCGGGCGGTGCGTGCGTCATGTGGCAGAGTGTAGCCTCGCCCCATGCCCGAGGCCGCCTTCCTGCCGACCGCGCTCGCGCTCGCCGCGCTCGTCGTGGCCTGCGACGAGCAGCCCCCGGCGCCGGGCGAACGCTCGGAGC
>ERZ761602.4186-NODE-4186-length-19021-cov-3.626068_pt1 | contig 19021 bp, 16 predicted proteins | sample MGYA00512165_ERZ761602 | MGnify/ENA primary metagenome ERZ761602 (study PRJEB28899, sample SAMN02445085) | bioreactor sludge metagenome | biome: EBPR sludge; isolation source: Thorneside wastewater treatment plant | place: Australia: Brisbane, Thorneside... | reverse complement strand
CGCGAAGACCGGCCGGCGGATGGAGATGGCGGCAAGCGATTGCATGGCTCAGGACGAAGTGGTGGCGGGGCCGGCCGGGCGGGGGAGGGATTGCGTGGCGGCGGGAGCGGCCTGGGTGGACGGCACCACCGCCTCGCCGTTTTGCAAATTGCCGGGATTTCGGATGATCAGCTCTCCCGCTTGCAGGTTCGTCACCACCTCCACCCACTCGCCGGCCTGCCGGCCAGTGACAACGACCCGCTCCTGAACCCGTCCTTCGACAATGGTGAAGACTTTTTCGATGCCGGCAAAGGTCAGCAAACCATCCGGGGGCACGGTCACCGCTGGATCGGCGGCATTCACCACAATCTCGGCCCGGGCAAACATTCCCGGATGCAGCTTGCCGTCGTTGATGATGTCCGCTTCCACAATCAGCATCCGACGCAGGGGGTCGATCCCCGGGCTGACGCGTTTGATGGGGCCGACATATTCGCCGGGCAGTCCTTCCACGCGCGCCCGGGCAATTTGGCCCAGCCGGATCAGGTGCGCCTCGCGCTCGGTCACTTCGAGGCGGAGCCGCAAAGGGTTCATTTGAATCAATGTCACCACTGGCGCGCCGCTTGCCAGAAACTCGCCCGGACTGGCGCGACGATCCTGAACCGTGGCGTCGAAGGGAGCCGTCAAGGTGGTGTCGGTGAGTTGCTGGGCGGCGATGTCGCGTTCGATCCGTCGCTCGGCCACCATGGCGATGCGCTGGCGGACCTCCTCGACGGCATCCTGGTAACGGTTTTCGGCGATCGTCAGGGCTGCCTTGGCCGTATCCAGTTCCGATTGGGAAAGCACCCCTTCACGTTGCAGGCGGGCGATGCGCTCCCCGTTTGCCCTGGCCTCATCCAGGACGGCCTGAGCCTGTCGCACGAGGCTGGTTTGATCAGGTTCAATTTCCTGGTCTTCATCCTCGGGTGCGAGACCCAGTCGGGCCAGCGCCTGCGCCAGCGCCGCATCGGCCTGGCGGACCCGCATCTCGTAGTCGCGCGGTTCAATACGGGAAATGATCTCCCCCCGGGTGACCGGAGTGCCGATATCCACCTCAATCTCCCGCAACCGGCCCGGCACCTTGGTGCTGAGCGTGGCCTGTTCTTGGGCAAGGAAGGAACCAAACACGGTAACCGTCCGCTCGATGTTGCGTGCGGTCGCGGTCGTGATGACGACGGGCCGCGGTTCAGACGATGAGTTGCTTTCCGCCCCGCCTTCCGCGCCTTCGCGACAAGCAGGCAGGATCAGGAGAAAGGTTGCCAGCAACCCAAAACAGGCTGCCTTACGATTAACCGTTGCCATGATGGAAGTTGGAGTCGGACGCTGTAAGTGGAGCCGGCATTCAGCAACCCGACCCGTTGGTCCACCCGCAGTGTGCGGCGCAGACTATGGTAGTCCGGCCCTTGTTTGCTATCACGATTTTGCCATCACCGGAGTCAAATCGTAATTGATTTGAATCGAGGTTTGACAGCGGGGGACAGCGGCGTAATTTCAAATCAGTAATGAGCAACAGCGTCACAGTCGAAGCTCCCAAAAATATCCTCACGATTACCGAAGCGGCCGTCACCCAGATTCGGACCATGTGGCAGGACTCGCCTGAAGATCAGGGCAAGCCATTGCGGGTCTATGTCGAGCAGGGGGGCTGTTCCGGCATGCAGTATGGATTGGTCTTCGATGAAGTCCGTGACGGTGACGCCGTGCATGAATTTGGGGGAGTCTCCGTGGTGGTGGACGCGGTGAGCGCCGGTTATCTTGCCGGTTCCACGGTAGATTTTTCAGACTCTCTGACCAGTGGAGGGTTCAAGATCACCAATCCGCAGGCGAAGCAGAATTGCGGATGTGGTCGCAGCTTTGAAGCCTGAGCTGGGCTGATCAACCAGCGCCGGCTGTACAACGCCGTCCCGTGCGATGCGGGGCGGCTTTTCTTTCTTGCTCAACCATCTCGCCACCAGCGCGACTGCAACCTGCCGGGGGGCCTGTAAATTGTCCCGCGCTTTGACCAAGTGTCTCCGCCCGACCCATTCATATTGGCTCACCAGTTCTTTCGTGGATCCCGGATGCGGTTGGTCCGGTTCTGGGGGAGAAACAGGAGCGCTCGTTCCTCACCGCGCTGGCCTTCGAGCAACTGGCGGGCTTGTTCAGCGGTCATTTGACCATAGGCACCCATCTGTTCATTGGGATCGCTAGGCTGCTGATCTTCCAAATCGCCGGGACCACCTTGCTGTTGGTGCTGCTGCTGTTGTTCGTTGCCGCCGGCCTGCTGCTCTTCGCCCTCGCGGTTGCCCTGTTGCCCGGGGTCGCCGGAATCGGATTGTGAGCCGGGGCTCCCCTTATCCTGACGCTGGTTGCCCTGACCTTGTTGTTGCTGTCCCTGGCCACCTTCATTCTGCTGCTCCTGCTTGCTGCCGGGATCTTTGTTCTGACCGCTCTTGCTGCGCTCCTTCTTGAGCGCCATCAGCTTTTCTTCGACGAAGGCCTTGTTGTGCGCCGCCATCTTGTCGGCGTTGTTCATCCGCAGGGCGGAATCGTATTCCTTCACCGCCTCCTGCCAGCGTTCAATGGTCGCGTCCGGGTCAAGCCCAAGCTCGCTTTCGCCCTGGCGGAACAACGCGTTGCCGCGATTGTAAAACGACTGCTGCATCAGATTCAGATCGCTGGTGCGCTGGGCCTCCGTGAAAAAATTGGCGGCTTCATCGAAACGCCCGGCCTGGTAAGCAGCGGCCCCCGCGTTGTAGAGCAGCCGGCTGTCGGCACTCTCTTTCTGCAGCAGCTTCCGATATTCCTCGAGCGCGGTATTGTATTCGCCCTGATCGTAGGCGCGGCGCGCGGAACGCGGTGAACCCATCGCCGTGCCGGTCGCGATCAATAGAATCAGAGCCGCCTGCCAGAAGGGTTTCGGCGCGGCTGCCTTCACGTCATCTCGGCTGACCCGGCGACGTTCAGAGACGAACAGCTCAAACACGAGCAGAACAATAGCCAGTCCCAGCGGCCATTGGAAGCGGTCAATTGGCCGCTTGATCCGGGCGGCGGCGAGTTCCCCCCGGGGCAGGGGGGCGAGACCTCGTTCATAAAGCGTATTAATGGCATCCGGGTTGGCCAGCGACAGGTAGAAGCCTTGGGCGGCGGCGGCGACCTCCTGAAGCAACGGTTCGTTCAGTCGCGAGTTGATGACGTTGCCTTCGCCATCACGCAGGAAGCTGACATTGCCGCGGGCGTCCTTGACTTGGAGCAACTCCCCCCCCGGAGTGCCGACGCCGATGGTGAAAATGCGGATGTCCTTCTTTGCCGCTTCTTCAGCCGCCTTGACCGCGCGGTTGTTGTGATCCTCGCCGTCGCTGAAAAGCACGAGGACGCGGAACGTACCTTCACCTTCTTCAAACGCGCTGGCCGCCGCCTCAATGGCCGCGCCAAGATCGGAGCCGCCTTCCGGGATGATGTCGACGTCGAGGATGTTGACGTTCTGTTGAAAGGCCTCCTGATCGACGGTCAGCGGACATTGCACAAACGCCGTGCCGGCGAACGGCACCAAGCCCAGCCGGTCGGTGCGGGCCTTGAGCAGCAGATCGCGGATGGCCAGCTTGGTGCGGGTGAGCCGGTCAGGCGAAAGATCCGTGGCCAGCATGCTGCGTGAGGTGTCCACGGCCACCACGATGTCGAGCCCCTGCTGGCTGGCCTCCTGCCAGTCGTAGTTCCAATGCGGCCGTGCAAGGGAAATCAAGAGCAGGGAGACCGCCATGACAATCAAGGTGTTCTTGATCAATTGTCGGCGGGCGGACACGCCCACAGTCAGGCTCGCCAGCAGCCGGGACTGGACGAACTGGCTGATCAACCACCGGCGCTTGTTCCGCGACCACCAGAAGAAAACCACCAGCAGCGGGGCGACAATGGCCAGCGCCCAAAGCATGTCAGGATTGGCGAAGTTCATGGCAGACGCCTCCAGATGGTGTGAGCGAGCAGGGTTTCGAGCAGCAGCAGGCCCAGCGCCGGCAGCACGAGCCACGGAAACAACTCGGCGTATTGCTGGTACTTTTTCACTTCGATCTCGGTTTTCTCGAGTTGATCAATCTCGTCGTAAATGGTGGCCAGTTCCTCGGTGTTGCCGGCGCGGTAATACTTGCCACCGGTCCGGTTGGCGATCTCCGTCAACGTTTCCTCGTCGATGCTCACATCCACCAACTGATAACGCCGCTGGCCAAACACATCCGTGTACGGCATGGGTGCCTTGCCGCGCGTGCCAACCCCGATCGTATAAACCTTGATGCCGATGGTCTCGGCGGCCTCGGCGGCGGTGAGCGGTGGAATTTTCCCCGAGTTGTTCTGCCCGTCGGTCATCAGGATGACGATCTTGCTCTTGGAATCGAGGTCGCGCAACCGGTTCAGCGATGCGGATAACCCCGAGCCAATCGCGGTGCCATCCTCGATGGTATTCATGTTCAGCCGCCGCAGGTTTTGCAGCAGGAAATCGTGGTCCAGTGTCATGGGCGAGGCTATATAGGCGCGGCCGGCAAACGCCACCAGCCCGATACGGTCGCCGGGGCGCTTTTCGATGAAGCCTTCGAGCACGGACTTGGCGATGTCGAGCCGGTTCACGCGCTGGCCGTTCACCTCGAAGTCCTCGGCGGCCATGCTCTTGGAAAGGTCCATGGCCACCACGATGTCGATGCCCGTGGCCTTGATCTGGGTCTCACCCTCGAACTGCTGCGGGCGGGCCAGCCCGACGATCAACAGGATCAGGGCGAGCCAGCGCAGCTTCGGCAGGATGAAACCGGCGGTGAAAGCCGATGATGCTTTTCACCAGTTGCACAGAGGAATAGAGAAACGCCGCCTGCTGGCCGCGTCGCCCCCTGAGCCAGGCGATCACCGGCACCGCCAGCAGGAGCAGCAACAGCCAGGGATGCGCGAAGGTGATGTCCTGGAAACTCACGACGTCACCTCCATCGGTTTGGCGCTCGCGGTCGGCGGTGGAACTGGTTTCAGCATGGTTTCCTCGACCAGGTTCAGCGCGCCTTGGTACAGCCGTTCAAGATCGCTCCGCGTGGGTTCATCGCGCGCGAACTTTGCCAGATCGCACTGGTTGAGAAAACCGGCCAACGTGTCCTGCTGCGCGGGGGTGAGGTTGCTGGAGGCGCGGGCTTCTTCGAGAAACTCATCCGTCGTGCGGTCGGGCGCGTGGATCGAGAAGCGTCCCTCCAGATAACCGCGCACGGCGTCGGAAACCGCACTGCAAAAACGGTACGGATCTTCGATCAAACGTAGCGCGGCTTCCAGTCGACGGCGCGCGAGGGCATGCGGCGCGACGTAGGGAATCGGCGGCGGCTTGATCACCGTCATCCGTTTCATCAGCTTTTTCACGATGAACACCGCCAGCGCGATGAGGACGGCCGCGCTTAGAAAGTAGATCAGCCACTCCCAGCCAGTGGGAATTTCCACCAGGCCGCGAATGCCCAGGATGTCCTCGCCCAGCTCGATTTCACCGGCTTCCGCGAGACTGTTTGTAATGTCTGGAGGGTCGTTGGTCATCCGTGTAAACGCCGCTTCTCACGGGTGTGAAAGAATTGACCGAGCCGGCCCGCGTAGGGTTCATCCGTCCGCAGTTGAATCGCGTCGATCCGGGCGGAGCGAAAGACCTTCAGCGCCTCCTCCTGGAGGCGGGTCATGCGCTCGGCGAAGGCCTTGCGCTTGCGCGGATCACTCGTGTTGACCTCGACCACCTGGCCGGTCTCGGCGTCCTTCAACACCAGCCGGCCGAGCGCGGGCAACTCCAGTTCGTAACGATCCAGGATCTGCACCGCCACCACGTCATGGCGGCGATTGGCCTGCTTCAGCGCGTTGAACGAGGCCTGCAACACGGATTCCGTGAGCAGTAACTTGTGCTGGCCCAGGCCGCTCGCGCCGGAGTGTTTGCCGGCACCGGGCGAGCCGATGAAGTCCGACAGCACGACCATGATCGAGCGGTGCGGCAACACGCGGTTCGCGAAGTCGATCGCTCCCGAGATGTTCGTGCCGTGGCTCTTCGGCTCGAAGAACAAGATTTCGCGGATCACGCGCAGGACATGGCGACGGCCCTTGCGCGGCGGGATGAAATGCTCGACCTCGTCGCTGAACAGCAGCAGGCCGACCTTGTCGTTGTTGCGGATGGCGGAGAAGGCGAGCACGCAGGCGATCTCGGCGGCCAGTTCACGCTTGGACTGCTGGATCGAGCCGAACAAACCGGAGCCGCTGAGATCGACCAGCAGCATGACGGTGAGCTCACGTTCCTCGACGAATTTTTTGATGAACGGATGGTTCATCCGCGCGGTGACGTTCCAGTCGATGAAGCGAACCTCGTCGCCGGGTTGGTATTCGCGGACCTCCTCGAAGTTCATGCCCTGGCCCTTGAAGACGCTGTGGTACTGTCCCGACAACGTCTCGCTGACGAGCCGCTTGGTGCGCAGCTCAATCTGCCGGATCTTCTTGAGGATTTCGCGGGGGATCATCACTTGACTCGCCGGTTACGTGCTTCGTAAAAATCCATTGGAAGGCGCCCTTCAATGTGCGCGTTAATCAAGAGGTTTTGAAATCCTCGGCAAACAGGTTCATAAATCTGGTCTAAGTTCTCTTCATTTTCCCACAGCTCTTCGTGGGAAATGAGCCCAATCTCACAGTCCTCAATGCACTTAGAACATCGCTTTACGACAAGCAAATCACCATTTCCTGCCGCTCCAATCACGAAGTAACCACCCTTGAAGGCAATCTTGCTCCGATCAGATTCGGAGAGGTCTTCAAGCGTGTACAAATCGTAGTTGCCTATCCCTAAAGCTCGGTCCGGCCATGAATGACACAAGATGTCAACCAGTTCCGCTGGTAGGCGTGAATGATCTGCCAACCATTTTTGCGTTGGTTGGGGCGCAGCCGTAAGCTTGCAGCCTGTCTCATTTGCAATCGCTTTCAAACTCTCGACGATTTCTTGTCGCGGCGACATGTGCGTGATTCTTATTGAAATCAAATGAGAAGGTGACTCACGGCACCGGCAGTTCGTCGAAAATCTTCTGCACGACGGTCTCGCTGGTCTTGTCCTCGGCCTCAGCCTCGTAGGTGACAGCGACGCGGTGGCGCAGAACGTCCATGCCAATGCTCTTGATGTCCTGCGGCGTCACGTAACCGCGGCCGCGCAGGAAGGCGTGGGCCTTGCCGGCGAGCGTCAGCGCAATGGTCGCCCGCGGGGAGGCGCCGAGCTGAATCAGCCCCTGGAGTTGGATGCCGTATTGGGCCGGATCGCGGGTGCAGCAGACCAGATCGACAATGTAATCCTTCACCTTGTCATCGACGTAGATGTCGTTGATGACTTCGCGGGCCTTGAGAATTGTCGCCGGTTCGATGACCGCCTCGGCGCGGGGCAGGGGGCCGGTGCGGGCCATCAGCTCCAGAATCAGCCGCTCTTCGTCGCGCGTGGGGTAGCCGATCTTGAGCTTGAGCATGAAGCGATCGACCTGCGCTTCGGGCAGCGGGTAGGTGCCTTCCTGTTCGATGGGGTTCTGCGTGGCCAGCACGAGGAATGGTTCCTCCAGCCGGAAGGTCTGGTCGCCAATGGTGACCTGCTTTTCCTGCATGGCTTCGAGCAGCGCGCTTTGGACCTTGGCGGGGGCGCGGTTGATTTCGTCGGCCAGCACCAGGTTGGCGAAGACGGGGCCGCGTTTGGTGGAGAAGCTGCCGGATTGGGGGTTGTAAATCTGGGTGCCGATCACGTCGGCGGGCAGCATATCCGGGGTGAATTGCAGCCGGGAAAACTTCACATTGATCGCCGAGGCGAGGGTTTTCACGGAGAGCGTCTTGGCCAGTCCGGGCACCCCCTCCAAAAGGACGTGGCCGTTCGCGAGCAGGCCGATGATGAGCCGTTCGACGAGGTATTTCTGGCCGACGACGACCTTGTTGATCTCACTCATGAGAGGAGTAACGAAGGCGCTGGCCTCTTTAACTGCCTCATTGATAGCGGTTATTCCGGTGTTCATGCTTTGGTGCGGCGGAGTGTAATGACGGGTTGGTGGACAAGGAAACAGAAATTCCGTTTGGAAAAATCTGCCCATGTGCCGGGCTGGGAATAGTTCTGGCTTTAGTGTGGTTAAGAACTCTTGCAGGCGTGCCGATGAGATCTTCGCCCATGATTGCTGTCTCACGAACCCGTGCATTCTGAATGATTGACGCCCAATCCAAATCGCCGTCCTCCGGCCTCGACCTTTACGCCGGCGCGCTGGAACTCATCCGTGACGCGGTGCTCATTGTGGACACCGGTGGCCGGTTGCTCTTCATCAATCGCACCGGAGAGCAACTCACGGGCTGGCGTTCCCACGAAGCGGTCGGCCGGCCGTTGACCTCCATTTTGAAGCTGGCGCATGCCGACACCCACCGGTTGATCGCGGACCCGGTGAAGGCGTTGCTTCAGGAGTCACAGTTGCTGGAGTTGCGCGGCAAACTCCTGTTGATCGCCAAGGATGAAACCGAAATCGCCATCGCGGACAGCGGTTCCGCACCGCGGGGCAGGAATGGCCGGATCACCGCCGCGTATCTCATTTTCCGGCAGATCAGCGAGAAGTCCGCGACGGAGGACGCCAATGCGATCCTGAACAGTCACATGGAGGTTATCGGCGCGCTGGCCGGCGGCATTGCGCATGATTTCAACAACGTCCTGACTGCCGTGGTGGGCAACCTGTCGCTGGCCCGGATGTACTATGACGACAAGCCCGACATGACGCGAAGCCGCCTTGAACAGGCCGAGCGGGCGTCACTGCGGGCGCGGGAAATCTCCCGTCACTTGCTTACCTTCGCCAAAGGGGGGGCGCCCATCCGGAGCACCACGCGGATCGAGGAGTCGATCAAAAACACGGTCACCCAGGCGCTGCATGAGTTTGAGGTTCATTGCGAGTTTGAAGTGGCGACGAACCTCCATCCCGTGGACGTGGATCTCGGTCAGTTGAATCTTGGCTTGCGCAACTTGGTAATTCACGCCGCGCATTCGTCGCCGCCCGGTGGCCGGATCGAAGTTTCCGCCGCCAACTTGGAGCTCGGCCGGGGCATGGTTTCCGGATTGAAGCCCGGTCGCTACGTGCGGATCTCGATCCGTGATTTCGGGCAGGGAATTCCCGCCCAGCAAATCAGTCGCATCTTCGAGCCCTACTTTATCACGCGGAAAACCGGCAGCGGGCTGGGGCTGGCGACCGCCCATTCCATTGTCCGGCGGCACGAAGGAGCGATCACCGTGGAGTCGATCATCGATGCCGGCACCACCTTTCACGTGTTTCTCCCGGCTTCCACGCGTTCTCCGGCATCCGAACCGGCCAAAGTCGATGACCGCATTCATCGCGGGAGCGGTCGCATTTTGGTCATGGACGACGAGGCGGATGTGCGGCTGGTCGCCAGTGACATGCTGGAATTAATGGGCTACGAGGTGGATACCTCTCCGGACGGCGGCCATGCGTTACAGCTATATACGAGCGCCAAACGCATTGGCCGTCCGTATTCCGTGGTGATTTTTGACCTGACGATTCCCGCCGGGATGGGTGGCAAGGAGGCGATTGCCAAGCTGCGGGAGATTGATCCAGGTGCCCGAGCCATTGTTTCCAGTGGCTATTCGTATGATCCGGTCATGGCGAACCACCTGGAATTCGGTTTCGATGGGGTGGTGCCCAAACCCTACAAACCGGACGAGCTGGCCCGCGTGTTGAACGCGGTGATCCAGAGCAAGGACGACAAGAATCTCGAAGCCTATTGAGCGGGTTGATGCGGTCAGGTCCACACTGAATCGGGCCACGACGCACTGCTCTCATCTGGACTGCACCGAGGCTGTTTGCTTGCGGTGCCGGTCAGTTTCTCTTCCGGTCATGATGGAAACGCGTGGGCTCGTTTCCGATGATTCATGGGTGGCAAAAGCCTGGCGCGTGACAAGTGCGGCGGATCCTGAGAATGTCCGTCCGTGATACCTCAGCATTTTACCCGTCGCTTTTTGAACCTGCTGTTTGCGTTTGCCCCTTTGCTGGGCATGGGGGCCGAGGAAGTCCGACATTCCTTCCTCGCCACCGGTGCTCAAACCCAAATCGTCGCCGAAGATGGCTCCACTGCCTGGAGTTTTCCTCACAGCACGCGCGATGGTTGGGTCTTGCCCGATGGGCGCATCCTCCTGGCGCTGTCGAAAAGCGACCAACATCCCGGTGGCGCGGTGGTGGAAGTGGATCGTTCCGGCAAGGTTTTGTTCGAGTTCAAGGGCACCCAATCCGAGGTCAACACCGCCCAGCGGCTCGCCAACGGAAATACCCTGCTCACCGAGGCCGGTCTCAAGCCGCGGGTGTTGGAAGTGAATCGGGCTGGTGAAATTGTCGTCGAGTTTCCCATCCAGTGCCAGTTGACCAATTTCCACATGCAGACCCGCATGACCCGCAAGCTCGCCAACGGCAATTACCTGATCCCGCACCTGCTCGACAAGGTGGTGCGCGAGCACAAGCCCGACGGTGCCATCGCTTGGGCCGCGCCGACGCCGAACTGGGCCTTCACCGCGATCCGGCTTCCAAACGGCAACACTCTGATTGGATGCACTTACGGCAATGTGGTCGTCGAGCTGGATCCCTTGGGCAAGATCTCGTGGCAGTTGTCGAATGACGATCTGGAGGGCGATCCGATCAAGGACGCGTGCGGCGTCCAGCGCCTGGCCAACGGCAATACCGTCGTGACCAGTTACGGCATCGGCGAGAATCGGCGCAAGTTGACCGAAGTGACGCCAGCCAAGCAGGTGGTCTGGACCTACACGGACAGCTCGCCGCACGGCATTCATCACTTCCAGATTCTAACGACTAACGGCCGGCCCGAGCCAACGCCCGCTTTGCGATGAAGTGCTCTTCCGCCACTTTCCTCACGCGGCTGACGGCTTTAGCTGCGGCCGCGATCGCCACTTCGCTGGCCGCAGCCGAGAGCTTCAAGCCCGAGGATGTCGCTTTCTTCACCGAAAAGATTCAGCCATTGATCGAAAAAGGCTGTTACGAGTGCCACAGCCACGGCGCTAAGAAGCTCAAGGCCGGTCTCTTCCTCGACAGCCGGAGCGGCGTCCTCCAGGGCGGCGATTCCGGACCCGCTCTCGTGCCCGGCAAACCCGATGAAAGCCTGTTGATAAAAGCCGTCCGCTACGAGGACGTGGACATGCAAATGCCGCCCAAGACCAAACTCGCGGAGGCCGAGATCAGCCTGCTCGAGGACTGGGTCAAGCGTGGCGCTCCCTGGCCGGCGGATAAGCTCGTTGGCGAAGGCACTAAGTCCGCCAACGAGTTCAATCTGAAGGAACGCCGAAAGAATCACTGGGCCTGGCAACCGGTTCAAGTTGTGACCCCGCCCAAAGTCGCGTCCGCCGCCTGGCCGGCTCAACCGATCGACAACTTCATCCTCGCGAAGCTCGAGGCCGCCAAGCTTGCGCCCGCTCCCGAGGCCGATCGCCGGACATTGATCCGCCGGCTTTCCTTCACGCTGACCGGCCTGCCGCCGACGCCGGAGGAAGTGCAGGCGTTTGAGCGCGCTTCCTCGGCCGATGCTTACGCCGATGTCGTGCGCCGGTTGCTCGACTCGCCGCGCTTCGGCGAACGGTGGGCGCGCCACTGGCTGGATATCGTTCGTTACTCGGAGACGCTCGGTCACGAGTTCGATTATCCGCTGCCCAACGCGTGGCGCTATCGCGACTACGTCATTCGCGCGATCAACCAGGACCTGCGCTACGACCAGTTCATCCGCGAGCACCTCGCCGGTGATCTGCTGAAGGAACCGCGTCGCGATCCCGCCACCGGCCTCAACGAGTCCGCCATCGCGACGGGCTTCTTCTGGTTCGCGCAGCAGGTTCACTCGCCGGTGGACATCAAGGGCAATCAGCTCGACCTCCTCGACAACCAGATCGACACCGTAACCCGCGGCTTCCAGGCCCTGACCGTCTCCTGTGCCCGCTGCCACGACCACAAGTTCGACGCCATCTCGACGAAGGATTTTTACGCGCTCTACGGCGTGCTCGCGAGCAGCCGCTACGCGCAGGCGGACGTGGGGGAAGCTGGTAAGTTCGTGGGTGAGCTGAAGAAGTTGGTAATGCAGCGCGAGGAACTGGTCCGCACGCCAGACGGTAGGAGCCGACGTGAGGAGGCTCAAATATCCCAACCCGAAACCCGAAACCCGAAACCCGAAACTTTCCAGAGCCTCCTCACGTCGGCTGCTACGAAGGATTGGTTCTTTTCCGGTGCCGCCCTTCACGACGCCCGCGTCCAACCAGGCGACCTGTTGTTCTCCGGTCCGACGAACTCCGTCGTACGCACCACCGCACCTTTGATCTCCACCCGCAAGCTTTCGCGCTGGCTGCATGGCGCGGCCCGCTCGCCTAACTTCACGATCACCAACCGTTACCTCCACGTGCTGGCAGCGGGGCAGGGCACGCGCGCCAAGGTGATCATCGAGAACTTTCAGATGATCCAAGACCCAATCTACGGTGGCTTGCGCAAAGTGATCAATCACGCTGAACCCCGCTGGATCACCTTCGACCTCGCCATGTGGCAGGGCCACCGCGCCTACCTCGAATTGCTCGACGATCCCACACCTGACCTCGCGGGCGCAGCGGGTTCCGGGCTCACTGCGGACGGTTGGTTTGATCTGGTCGAGGTCGTTGCCAGCGATGAAGGGAAGCCGACTCCACGCGAGAAGTTGTTTGAAGTCGTCGAAATCCCGCCGGCTGTGCGCGAGCAACTGTCCGCGCTCGATGAACAGGGCAAGACGCTCGCCGCCGCGACCGCCAAAGCGCCGATCCTCACGGACAGCGAAGGCCTCGATCAACCCGTGCTCATTCGCGGCGGCTCGAGCAAACCGGGCGAGCCCGTGGGTCGGCGTTATCTCGAAGCCCTCGGCGGACTCGATCACCCGGTTGAACACGGCTCTGGTCGCGAGGTCATCGCCGATCTGATCACCTCGCCGGACAATCCGCTCACCGCGCGCGTCTGGGTCAACCGCGTCTGGCATCACTTGTTCGGGCGTGGTCTGGTGGCGACCGTCGATGATTTCGGCGTGCTCGGCGAGAAGCCGTCGCATCCCGAACTGCTCGACTGGCTGGCGCATTGGTTTGTGAGCGAGGGCGAATGGTCCACCAAGAAGTTGATCACGCTGCTCGTCACGTCCAGCACCTGGAAGCAATCCGCGCTCGCCGCCGACGCGGGGAGCGCCGGCTTCCAGCACGGCGAGACCGCAGCCTCCCAGTTCGATCAGCTCGATCCTGAAAACATCCTCCTCCACAAATGGACCGTCCGTCGGCTCGAAGGCGAGGCGATCCGCGACTCCTTGCTCGCCGTGTCCGGCCGGCTCAATCTGCAACCGCCGACCGGCTCGGTGGCCACGCATCTAACTTCGTTCATGACCGGTCGCGGTCGGCCGGGTCAGAGCGGTCCGCTCGACGGCGATGGCAAGCGCAGCATCTACCTCGAAGTGCGCCGCAACTTCATGTCGCCGATGATGCTGGCCTTCGACACTCCGCAGGCCGCGCAGACGTTCGGCCGGCGCGCCCGCTCGAACGTCCCGGCGCAGGCGTTGATCCTGATGAACGACCCGTTCGTGCAACAGCAGGCGAAGCTGCTGGCGGATCGGATGGAGAAGGCATTGCCAGACAAGCGGCCTGAAGCGCGCGTTCGCTGGCTCTATGCGCAGGCCCTGCAACGCGAACCCGCGGCGCACGAACTGACGGCGGCATTGGAGTTTCTCGGCGCGTCGGCCACGCAACCATCCGCTGAAGCGTGGGCCGACCTGTGCCACGTCCTGTTCAACACGAAGGAGTTTGTGTTTGTGAATTGAATGTCGAGATGAACGATGGCCCACACATTCCCGCACTCCGAATCCCAACGGAATTCCGTCCACCAGTCCAAGGTTGGACCGACGCAATTGTTGCCCCATGGAATGGCAGAGTCCTGCGGACCTAGAGCCATGAAAATCTTCATCTGGTTTCCGATTGTCGCTTTGGTGCTAATCTCAGCTACAGGATGGATCTTGTCGGAACTGGTGATGAGCAACATCAAGGAAATGGGAGATATGCCACCATACTTCACCCAGTTGATCCTTGAGCCAAATGAGTGGTTGTTCATCATGCCGGTCCCGTGGCTCGTTTACGCTTCGATCCTGACGAGGCAGGCAGCACTGTCGCGCAATCGAGTGCTGATTTATGTCGGGACTTGTTTGCTTTTTATGACCCTCCTTGTCTGTGCGCTAGCGGTGGCGCTTGCCTTGCCCATTATGCCAAGGCACTCGTAATTAATTCCCCGGGAAGACAAAATCAACTCCATGCACTGCCAACACTTCCATCCCCGACCGCTGAACCGCCGCGAGATGCTCGCGCGGTGCGCGCAGGGCTTCGGTTCGCTCGCGTTCATGGCGTTGCTCGGTGAGCAGTCCGCACGCGCCAACGGGTCGTTTACCGGTTCAGCGCTGGCGCCGCGCAAGCCGCATTACCGGGCCCGCGCCAAGAACGTCATCTTCCTCTACATGGACGGCGGGCCGGCGCAGATGGACACCTTCGATCCCAAGCCGAAGCTGCGCGAGTATCACGGCCGGCCCTTCCCGATGAAGATGGAGGCCACGCAGTTCAACGACAACGGCAACACGCTGGCCGGTCCGTGGGCCTTCAAGAACTACGGCCGGAGCGGACTGCCGGTGAGCGATCTCTTCCCGCACGTCGGCCAGTGCGCGGATGACTTGTGCGTGATCCGATCGATGGTCTCGACCTTCAACGAGCACACGAACGCGAATTATTTCCTCCACACCGGGCTCGGGCTCGCCGGCCGACCGAGTGCGGGCGCGTGGGTGAGCTACGGCCTCGGCACCGAGAACCAGAACCTGCCGGGCTTTGTCGTGTTGAACGGCGGGTTGATCCCGCCCGGTGGTCTGCCGAACTTCGGCAGCGGTTTCCTGCCCGCCACGTTTCAAGGCTCGATCTTCAAGCCCGGTGATCCGCCGGTGGCGAACATCCAGCCGCTCGAAACGGAACCGGCACTCCAGCGCAGCAAGCTCTCGTTGCTCGCCAAACTTGATGCCTCGGCGAAGCAAACCCTCGGCAGCTCGGACGCCGTCGAATCGGCCATCGCGAACTACGAACTGGCGTTTCGGATGCAGTCCGCCGTGCCCGAGTTGATGGATCTCAAGGGCGAGACCGAGGCAACCAAGCGGATGTACGGCTTCGATCACGCCTACGAGCCGACGCGCATCTACGCCCGGCAATGCCTGACCGCGCGGCGGTTGATCGAGCGCGGCGTGCGTTTCGTTGAGCTGACTTGCCCGTCGGTTTCCGGTGACCGCTGGGACCAACACGCGAAACTTGAGGAAGGCCACGGCAACAACGCCCGCGCGGTCGATCAACCGATTGCCGCGTTGCTCACTGACTTGAAGAGCCGGGGATTGCTCGACGAAACGCTGGTGCTTTGGGCCGGCGAATTCGGACGCACGCCGTTTTCGCAAGGCTCCGATGGTCGCGATCACAATCCGTACGGCTTCTCGGTCTGGCTGGCTGGCGGCGGCGTGCAAGGTGGCATGGCGTACGGCGTCACCGACGACTTCGGCTACAAGGTCGTTGCCGACAAGGTCGAGATTCACGATCTTCACGCGACGATGCTGCACCTTCTCGGCATTGATCACGAGCGGTTGACCGTGCGCTTCAGCGGTCGCGACATGCGGCTGACCGACGTGCATGGGCATGTGCTCAAGGACGTGTTGGCGTGATGGTTTGTGCGCATTCCGCGAACGGATTGCCGCGTTGTGGGCGAGGTTCCCGCCGCTTCCCATCGTCGGTAATTCATTCGTGCCAATTGGTGTAAGTTTCGTCAAACTCGCCACACATTCATCATGACTGACAAAAACCTCTTTTCACTCGAAGGCCGCGTGGCGCTCGTCACCGGCAGTAGCAAAGGACTGGGCAAGGCGATGGCCCTCGCCCTCGCACGGCAGGGCGCGAAGGTGGCTTTGAATTACGCCAACGGACGCGCTCAAGGCGAACACGCGCTCGCCGAGTTGCGAAAGGAAAACCTCGAAGGCGCGCTGTTCCAGGCTGATGTCACCGACGAGGCCGGTTGCAATCAATTGATTGCCGACATCACCAAACAGTTGGGCCCGGTGGACATCCTCGTGATCAACGCCACCTGCGATCAGCCGCACAAACCGATCGAGCAATACGACTGGGCGTTCTACCAGACGATGCTCGATTTCTTCCTCAAAAGCCCGTACCTGCTCACGCGCGCCGCGTTGCCGCAGCTCAAGGCGCGGAAATGGGGTCGCATCATCAACATCGGGTCCGAGGTGTTTCTACTCGGCGTGCCGAACTTCAGTGCCTACGCGGCGGCCAAGGGTGGTCAGAACGCCTGGACCCGCAGCATGGCCAACGAACTTGCGCCCTGGAAAATCACGGTGAACATGATCTCGCCCGGCTGGATTCCGGTCGAACGCCACGCGAACGATCCGCAGGAATTGAAGGACCAGTATCTGTCAACCATCCCACTCAAGCGCTGGGGCGTGCCGGATGACCTGGCCGGGGCGGTGACTTTGCTCGCGAGCGAGGCCGGTTCGTTCATCACCGGCCACAATTTGGTCGTGAACGGCGGGCGGTGGGTGAGTTGATGGTCGTGCTCCGGTTTGCGGGTTGTACCCCGGGCTTCATTTTGCCGCCGTGCGCAGACGATCGTGCCGTTGGCGCAGATCGTCCAGGATCGCACGGTAACCGGGTTCGTCGGCGAGGTTATGCGTTTCGTAAGGATCGCGTGCAAGGTCGTAAAGTTCCTCGTGCAACGGATTCGTCTCTACGTAACGCATGTATTTCCAACGCTCGGTGCGCACGGCTTCACTTTTTGCCAACCCCGAGTGGTGGAAGAGATGTTCGTAGAAGAACTCCTTGCGCCATGCGGGAGCTTCGCCGCGAACCAGCGGCAGCAGACTGTTCCCCTGCATTGTCGCCGGCGCCTCGACACCGGCCGTGTCGAGAAGTGTTCGCGCCACGTCGATGTTCAAGACCATTTCGTCGCGCCGCGTGCCCCGACGTTCCGCCGGCAACCGGGGGTCGAACACGATGAGCGGCACCCGGATGGACAGCTCGTGCGGGAACCACTTGCCGGCCAGTCCGTACTCGCCGAGGTAAAACCCGTGATCGGACGTGAACACGATCACCGTGTTTTGGTCCGCCCCAAGCTCCTGCAACTTCTCGCGGATGCGTCCGACGACGACGTCCACGCCGCTGATGAGCCGGTAGTAGGACTTCACCGATTGCTGGTAACGTTCCGGGCCCCAGAAACGAATCGCCCAGCGCGCACGCGCCTCGGAGTTCTGGAGGAAAGCGGGAAGTTGCTCGAAGTAATGCGGCGCGTTTAACGCCGGCACCGGGATCGAGACGTCCTGGTAAAGAGGTTCCAACGCCGGATCATAAGGGAACGGCTGGCTGTAAGTGGTGTTGGCGCTGTCCTGCACGTGCGGGGCCTTGAAGCTGATCGAGAGGCAGAAGGGTTGGTCCGGCTTGGCGCCGCCGAGAAATTCCAGCGCCTGATCGCCCATGACGGATTCGAGATGGCGGTCCTCGCCGTTCACCTTGACGAGATAATTGCCCTGGCCGGGGAAACCGGTGTTGTAGTCGAAGAAATCCTTCGGCGGCTGGCCGACCCCCCATTTGCCGACGAAGCCGGTGCGATAGCCTGCCGCCTTGAGCACGCCGGGATAAGTCCGCGCGAGCTGTTCCGGCGTGAAGTTGGTATCAAAGCGCCAGACCCCGTGCCGGGCCGCGTATTGCCCGGACAGGATAGACGCCCGGCTGGTCATGCAGATCGCGGTGGTGACAAAGGCGTGGTTGAAGGTCACACCCTCGGCGGCGAGGCGGTCGATCTGCGGGGTGTGAATGATCGGGTTGCCGTACGCGCCGAGGGCGTCCTGCCGGTGGTCGTCCGTGAGGAGGAAGATGAGGTTGGGGCGGGTGGCGGCATTGGCCGAGGGTTGCCAATTAAAAGGGCCGAACAAGCTCGTGGCGGCCAAACCAATTGCCAAGCAGCGCGTCATCCAGGCTGGGAGATGAGGTTTCATGGTGATGGAGCAGGTGCGTCAGAGAGGATGACCGTAATCTGCATCGATTGACGAGCCGGCAATCCAAGTTTGTCTATGGCCTGGGTGCCCGCTGGTCGTCGATCTCATTGGCTGACTGACTTTCGTCTTGTTCGCTTGAAAGGGCGGTCACGGGAGCGACGGGGAAAAGAATTCGATTCAATAGGCCATCGAGAAAGACCCACGCCCAGAAGCCGAGAAACAAGCCACCGACCATGAAGTAGCCATACCAAGGATGGTCACTGACATGTCCGTCGCCGACCTGTCCACGTAGCACGTCCAATACGTAGGAGAGCAACACAATGGTTAAAACGGCTGAGGAGTGCCTGACCGCCCGCGGTGAGAAGCGAAACCAAACTAGATAAGCGACGAAGATCAGATACAAATCGATGACAAGTCCAACGGACACGAATAGAAGAAAGACGGCAGAGGTCTCTTCCCGCGAGGCGAACCAGCCCATGAATGCCAAGCCGAAAACACCCGACAACCCGAATAGTGAGGCCACGACTTTAAGCACCCATTTGAGTGTGACCTTCATGGCCGGGTTGTTCGCAAAAGGTTTACCCGGCGGCGGCGGACAGATGACCCAATTCGCATGGTGCGAACCTGCGACGACGGCAACAACTTGTCGAGTGTGCGTTCCGAGTCAGCGGCTCACCAAGGCAAGGGCGATTACTCCAGCCCCTGCGCCGCCGCCTGCTTCAACGTAGACGTCGGGTCCACATGATGAATCGTTCGCCAGCCGCGCGCCACGCCGGCCGCGATGTTCTCCGCTTTGTCGTCAATGTAGAGGATGGTTTCGCCGCGCCGGCCGGTGACGTTTTCCACCGCCTCATAAATCTTCGCCTCGGGTTTCATCGCACCGACTTCGTGGCTGTAAACGTAGGCGTCGAAGCCGCTGAAAAACGGAAATGCC
>ERZ761602.4184-NODE-4184-length-19023-cov-7.720108_pt1 | contig 19023 bp, 16 predicted proteins | sample MGYA00512165_ERZ761602 | MGnify/ENA primary metagenome ERZ761602 (study PRJEB28899, sample SAMN02445085) | bioreactor sludge metagenome | biome: EBPR sludge; isolation source: Thorneside wastewater treatment plant | place: Australia: Brisbane, Thorneside... | reverse complement strand
GCGAGGTGATGGCGCACGTGGTGGGTTTCACCGGCATCGACGACGCGGGGCAGGAGGGCATCGAGCTCGCCAAGCAGGACTGGCTCGCGGGCCAGGCCGGCAGCCGGCGCGTCATCAAGGATCGCAAGGGCCGCGTGGTCGAGGACGTGGAGAGCCTGCGCGCCCCGCGCGACGGGCGCGAGCTCGTGCTCTCGATCGACCAGCGCCTGCAGTTCCTCGCGCACCGCGAGCTCAAGGCCGCCATCGAGCAGCACAAGGCGAAGGGCGGCTCCCTCGTCATGCTCGATGCGCGCACGGGCGAGGTGCTTGCGCTCGTGAACCAGCCCGACTACAACCCGAACAACCGCGCGAACGTGACGGGGCGCCAGACGCGCAACCGCTCCGTCACGGACATCTTCGAGCCCGGCTCGACGATGAAGCCCTTCACGATCGCCGCCGCCCTCGAGGACGGCCTCGTGAAGCCCGAGACCATCGTGCAGTCGGCCGGGCCCCTGGCGATCGGCGGCTGGGCGATCAACGACGCCCACCCCCACGGCGCGCTCTCCGTGGCGCAGGTGATCCAGAAGTCCTCCAACGTCGGCACGGCGCGCATCCAGCTGCAGATGCACGCCACGCGCATCGACCGCTTCTACCGCGACCTGGGCTTCGGTGCGCCGCCGGCCACGGGCTTCCCGGGCGAGGCCAAGGGCCTGCTTCGCCCCGGCACCCAGTGGAAGCCCATCGAGCAGGCGACGATGGCCTACGGCCACGGCCTGTCGGTGTCGCTGCTGCAGCTCGCGCGCGCCTACACGATCTTCACGGGCGACGGTCACCTGCTGCCCCTGTCGCTGGTGAAGCGCGAGACGATGCCCATCGGCAAGCCCCTCGTGTCGAAGGCGACGGCCCGCGAAGTCGGCCGCATGATGGAACTGGCCGTCGGGCCCGGCGGCACGGCGCCGCGGGCGGCGGTGCCGGGCTACCGCGTCGCGGGAAAGACGGGCACGGCCCACAAGCCGGAAGACGGCGGCTATGCCGACAAGAAATACGTGTCGTCCTTCGCGGGCTTCGGTCCCGTGACGGAGCCGCGCTTCGTCGTGGCCGTGATGATCGACGAGCCCTCGGCGGGCAAGCATTACGGCGGCGACGTGGCCGCGCCGGTCTTCTCGTCGGTGATGGGGGCGGCCCTGCGCATGATGTCGGTGCCGCCGGACGCACCCCGCGCGCTGGAGGCCGCCGCGCCCGCGCGCGCCGGCACGACGGAGGCGCGGGCGCCCGCGCCGGGAGGCGAGGGATGATCGCCGCGAGCCTCTCGCCCCGCCCGGCCGGCTTCGCGATCGAGGACCGTCTCGCGCAACTCGGCGTTCCGCTGGTCGATCTCACCACCGATTCGCGGCAGGTGAAGCGCGGCTCCGTCTTCGTCGCCTATCCCGGCAGCGCGCGCGACGGTCGTGCCTTCATCGCCGACGCCGTCGCGAAGGGCGCCGCCGCCGTCATCTTCGAGCGCAAGGGCTTCCGGTGGGACGAGCGCTGGGGCGTGCCGAACCTGGGCGTCGAAGGCCTCCGCGAGCGCGCGAGCGAGATCGCGGGCGCCGTCTTCGGCGACCCGTCGGCGGACCTGTGGATGGCCGGGGTCACGGGAACCAACGGCAAGACCTCGGTCGCCCACTGGATCGGCCAGGCGATGGAGCATCTCGGCCGGCGCACGGCGGTGATCGGCACGCTGGGCAACGGCTTCGCCGGCGAGCGGACCGAGGCCCGCAACACCACGCCCGATGCGGTCGTGCTGCAGCGCGAGCTCGCGGAGTACCGGCGCCGCGGCGCCGTCGGCGTGGCGATGGAAGTGTCCAGCCACGGCCTCGATCAGGGGCGCACGGCCGCCGTGAAGTTCGACGTCGGCGTCTTCACGAACCTCACACGCGACCACCTGGACTACCACGGCACGCTGGAGGCCTACGCCGAAGCCAAGTTCGGCCTGTTCCGCGCGCGGGGCCTCCGGGAGGCCGTCATCAACTTCGACGATGCCGTCGGCCGGGATTTCGCCGCGCGGCTCGCGGGCGGCAGCGTGCGCGTGACCGGGTTCGGGCTCGGCGCCGGGGACATCCGGGCGAGCCGGGTCGTGCAATCGGAAGCGGGGCTTCGCTTCACCGTGACGACGCCCCGGGGCGAAGGCGACGTCGCCGTTCCGGTGCTCGGCGCCTTCAACGTCTCGAACCTGCTCGCGGTGACGGGCGCGCTGCTCGCGGCCGGCATTGCGCTGCCCGATGCCCTCGCGGCCGTCTCGCGGCTCACGCCGGTGCCGGGCCGCCTCGAACGACTGGGCGGCGGGGCGCTGCCCCTCGTCGTGGTGGACTACGCCCACACGCCCGACGCGCTCGAGAAGGCGCTCGCGGCGCTGCGCCCGGCCGTGGCGGCGGGCCACCGCCTCTTCTGCGTGTTCGGTTGCGGCGGCGATCGCGACGCCGGGAAGCGCCCCCTGATGGGCGCGGCGGCCGCGCGCTTCGCCGACCACGTGATCGTGACGAGCGACAACCCGCGCGGCGAGGATCCCGCCGCGATCATCGCGCAGGTGCTCGCGGGCGCGGGGGCGGGAACGGAAAACCACCTCGACCGGCAGGTGGCGCTCTTCGCCGCCGTGCACCAGGCCGGCCCCGGGGACATCGTCCTCGTCGCGGGCAAGGGCCACGAGACCTACCAGGAGATCGCGGGCGTTCGCCACCCCTTCAGCGACCGCGAGGTCGTGCTGGCCGCGCTGGAGGCGAAGCCGCGATGAACGGCCGCGACGCCATGGCCATGCTTTCGCTCTCCCAAGCGGCGCGGGACGCGGGCGGCCGGCTCGACGGACCCGATGCGACCGTCACGGGCGTGTCGACCGACAGCCGCGCCGTCGCGCCCGGCGAGCTCTTCGTGGCCCTCGCGGGCGAACGCCACGATGCCCACGACTTCGTGCCCCAGGCGCGCGAGCGCGGCGCCGCCGCCGTGCTGGTGTCGCGGACCGTGCCGGGGGAAGGCCCCGCGATCGTGGTCGAGGACACCCGCGCCGGCCTCGCGCGCCTGGCCGCCGCGTGGCGCGCGCGCTTCGCGCTGCCCGTGCTCGCGCTCACCGGCAGCAACGGCAAGACGACGGTCAAGGAGATGACGGCGTCGATCCTCGCGGCCCACGCGGGCGAGGCCGGGGCCGTCCTCGCGACCGAGGGCAACCTCAACAACGACATCGGGCTGCCCCTCATGCTGCTGCGCCTTCGCGCGCACCATCGCTTCGCGGTGTTCGAGATGGGGATGAACCACGCGGGCGAGATCGATTTCCTCTCCCGACTGGCGGCACCCACGGCGGCGCTGGTGAACAACGCGCAGCGTGCCCACGTGGGCCTGCTGGGCTCCGTCGAGGCCGTCGCCCGCGCCAAGGGCGAGATCTACGGCGGGCTCGGGACCGGGGGCGTCGCCCTCGTGAACGCCGACGACGCCCATGCGGGCCTGTGGACGGCGCTTGCGGCCGGCCGGCCCGTCGTCACGTTCGGCTTCGCCGCGCAGGCCGACGTGCGCGGGCGCCTCGACGGGGACGCGCTCCGGATCGCGATGCCGGTCGGCGAGGCGGTGGTCCGCCTGCGCGTGCCGGGCGAGCACAACGCGCGCAATGCGGTGGCGGCCGCGGCCGCCGCGCTCGCGCTGGGCGCGGGTCCCGCCGCGATCGCCGCGGGGCTCGAGGCCTTCGGCGGCGTGCACGGCCGGCTCGAGCGCCGCACGGGCCCCGCGGGCGAGCGCGTGATCGACGACACGTACAACGCCAATCCCGACTCGGTGCGCGCCGCGATCGACGTGCTCGCGGCCGAGCCGGGCCGGCGCGTGCTGGTGCTGGGCGACATGGGCGAGCTGGGCGAGGGCGCGCCGGCGCTCCATGCCGAGGTCGGCGCCTTCGCGAAGGCGCGCGGCATCGACGGCCTCGTCGCGTTCGGTCCCCTCGCGCGCCACGCGGCGGACGCGTTCGGCGAAGGCGCGCGGCACTTCGCCGATCTCGCGCCGGCCATCGAAACCGCGCGGGACGAGGCGCTCGCCGGCGCCGTCGTGCTCGTGAAGGGTTCCCGGTCCATGCGCATGGAGCGGGTCTGCGACGCCATCGCCCCCGAAGGAGGCGCCCATGCTGCTTGAGCTGGCCCAATGGCTCGCCGGCGACGTGAGGACGTTCAACGTCTTCACCTACATCACGCTGCGCACGGTGCTCGCGGCGATGACCGCCCTGGCGATCTCTTTCCTCATCGGCCCGGCCATGATCCGCAAGCTCACGGCCTACAAGATCGGCCAGTCCGTGCGGGACGACGGCCCCCAGACCCACCTGGTGAAGAGCGGGACGCCCACGATGGGCGGCGCGCTCATCCTGGTCTCGGTGGCGGTGACGACGCTCCTGTGGGCGGACCTCGAGAACCGCTACGTGTGGATCTGCCTCGCGACGACCCTGGGCTTCGGCGCGGTGGGCTGGGTGGACGACTGGCGCAAGGTCGTGCACCGCAACCCCAAGGGCCTGTCGGCGCGCGCGAAGTTCTTCTGGCAGTCGGTGATCGCCGCGGTCGCCGTGGCGACGCTCGCCTGGAGCGCGAAGCTGCCGGCCCAGACGGAGCTGCTCGTGCCGTTCTTCAAGACGGTCGCGATCCCGCTCGGGACCATCGGCTTCGTGATCCTGGGCTACTTCGTCGTGGTGGGCACCTCCAACGCGGTGAACCTCACGGACGGACTGGACGGCCTCGCGATCATGCCGACGGTGATGATCGCCGCGGCCCTCGCGGTCTTCGCCTACGTGACGGGCAACGCGGTCTTCTCGAAGTACCTGGGCTTCCCGTTCATCTCCGGCGCGGGCGAGCTCGCGGTCTTCTGCGCGGCCATCGCCGGCGCGGGCCTCGCGTTCCTCTGGTTCAACGCGTACCCCGCCGAGGTCTTCATGGGCGACGTGGGCGCGCTCGCGCTCGGCGCGGCGCTCGGCACGGTGGCGATCGTGGTCCGGCAGGAGATCGTGCTCTTCATCATGGGCGGCGTCTTCGTCGTGGAGACCCTGTCCGTGATGATCCAGGTGGCGAGCTTCCGGCTCACGGGCAAGCGGGTGTTCCGCATGGCGCCGCTGCACCACCACTACGAATTGAAGGGATGGAAGGAGAACCAGGTCGTGGTCCGCTTCTGGATCATCACCATGATGCTGGTCCTCTTCGGGCTGTCCACGCTCAAGCTGCGCTAGGGCGGGGACGGGATCAGCGACGTGACGCGAATCGGGGGATGCGATGAAGGCTGGGGCGGCAAGCGCGTTCTGGTCCTGGGGCTCGGGGCGACGGGCCTTTCGTGCGTGCGGCACCTCGCCGCGCGCGGCGCCGTCCTTCGCGCGGCCGACGCGCGCGCCGCGCCGCCCGGCCTCGCCGCGGCCCGCGACGCCGTCCCCGGCCTCGATTTCCGCGCCGGCGATTTCGACGAAGGCCTCCTGGAAGGCGTGGATGCGGTCGCTCCGAGTCCGGGCGTTGCGCGCGCTCATCCCGTCCTGCGTGCGGCCGACGCGCGCGGCCTCGACGTCGCCGGCGACATCGAGATCCTGGCGCGCGAAATGGCCTCCGAGCCGCGGAGGCCGCGCGTGATCGGCGTGACCGGCACCAACGGCAAGAGCACCGTGACCGCCCTCGCGGGCGACATGGCGCGCGCCGCGGGCCTTTCCACGGTGGTCGCGGGCAACATCGGCGAGCCCGTGCTCGACGCGCTCGCCGGATCGCGCCGGGGGGCCGCGCCCGACTGCTGGGTGATCGAGCTCTCGAGCTACCAGCTCGAGACCACCGCGAGCCTCGCGCTCGACGCGGGCGCGATGCTCAACCTCACGCAGGACCACCTGGACCGCTACGGCTCGATGGCCGAGTACGGCCGCGCGAAGGCGCGCATCTTCCGCCACTGCGCCTCGCGCGTGCTCAACCGCGACGATGCCGCCAGCCTCGCGATGGCGGGCGGGCGCACGGTGACCTTCGGCCTCGGCCGCCCCGCGGGCGCCGGTGAATGGGGCATCGCCGACGGCCATCTCGTGGAGGGGGGCGAGACCATCGCGTCCCTCGACGAGATGCCCGTCGCCGGACTGCACAACGCGGCCAACGCGCTCGCCGCCCACGCCCTGTGCCGCGAAGCCGGGATGGACGCCGCGCCGCTTCGCGAGGCGATCCTCGCGTTCCGCGGCCTGCCCCACCGGGCCCAGGCCGTGGCCGAGGCGCGTGGCGTCGCGTTCCTCGACGATTCCAAGGGCACCAATGTGGGCGCCACCGTCGCGGCCCTCGAGGGGCTTTCGCGGCCCGCCGTGCTCATCGCGGGCGGCGACGGCAAGGGCCAGGACTTCACGCCCCTCGCGGCCGCCGTGAAAGCGAAGGCGAGGGCCGTCGTCGTGATCGGGCGGGACGGTCCCCGCGTGGCCGACGCGCTCGCGGCCACGGGCGTTCCCGTCGAACGCGCCGCGACGATGCCGGAGGCCGTCGAGGCCGCGTACCGGCTCGCGAAGCGCGGCGACGCGGTGCTGCTCTCGCCGGCCTGCGCGAGCCTCGACATGTTCTCCGGCTACGCCGAGCGCGGCCGCGTCTTCGCCGAGGCCGCCCGGGCCCTCGCCGCACGGGAGGGCGCGTGATGCGCCTCGCGGCCGCCCGTCCGACGGGCCCCCTGGACGAAGGCCTCGCCTGGAGCGCGGTGCTGCTGCTCGCCTTCGGGCTGGTCATGGTCTATTCCGCCTCCATCGCGATGGCGGAGGCCGAGCGCTTCACGGGCTTTCGCGCCCACTACTTCCTCGCGCGCCACTCGATGTACCTCGCGATCGGCGCGGTCGCGGCCGTCCTCGCCTTCCAGGTGCCCCTCGCGGTGTGGCAGCGGGCCGCGCCCTGGCTCTTCATGGCGGGCGTGGGACTGCTCGTCCTGGTCCTCATCCCCGGCATCGGCCGCGAGGTGAACGGCAGCCGCCGCTGGATCCCGCTGGGCCCGGCGGGCTTCCAGCCCTCGGAGGTGGCGAAGTTCCTCGTCGTGATCTACGCGGCCGACTACACGGTGAGGAAGGCCGCCTTCATGCACGACCTGAAGAAGGGCTTCCTGCCGATGTTCGCCGTGATGTTCATGGTGGCGGGGCTGCTGCTGCGCGAGCCCGACTTCGGCGCGCTGGTCGTCGTGACGACCATCGCGATGGCGATCCTCTTCCTGGGCGGGCTCAACTGGCGCATCTTCGCGGTGCTCGTCGCCGGCCTCGCCGCGGCCTTCGTCGTGCTCATCGTCTCCTCGCCCTACCGCCTGCAGCGCATCCTGGGCTTCATGGACCCGTGGGCCGACGCCTACGGCAAGGGCTACCAGCTCTCCCACTCCCTCATCGCCTTCGGCCGCGGCGAGTGGCTGGGTGTGGGCCTGGGGGCGAGCGTCGAGAAGCTCTTCTACCTGCCCGAGGCCCACACGGACTTCCTGCTCGCGGTGATCGGCGAGGAGCTCGGCTTTGCCGGCGTGGCGACGGTGCTCGCGCTCTTCGCCTTCCTCGTGGCGAAGGCGTTCGCCGTCGGCCGCCAGGCCACCAGCCTCGAACGCTACTACCCCGCCCTCGTCGCCCAGGGCATCGGCGTGTGGATCGCGGCCCAGGCCTTCATCAACATGGGCGTGAACCTGGGCCTGCTGCCCACCAAGGGCCTCACGCTGCCGTTCCTCTCCTACGGCGGCACGGGCATCGTGATGAACTGCGTGGCGGTCGCCGTGCTCCTTCGCATCGACTTCGAGAACCGCTACGTGATGCGCCGGGGGTCCCTGTGAGCCGCACGCTCCTCGTGATGGCCGCGGGCACCGGCGGGCACGTGATGCCGGGCCTCGCGATCGCCCGCGCGCTCGCCGCGAAGGGCTGGCGCATCGCCTGGATGGGCACGCCCGCGGGAATGGAGCGCCGCCTCGTCGCGCAGGCGGGCTATCCGCTCGAGACCGTGACCATGGCCGGCGTGCGGGGCAAGGGCGCGCTCGCCTGGCTGCTCCTGCCGCTGCGCCTACTCGTCGCGTTCGCGCAGGCCACCGCCATCGTCTTTCGCGTGCGTCCCGACGTCGTGCTCTCGATGGGCGGCTACGTCGCCTTTCCGGGCGGCATGATGGCCTCGCTCTGGGGAAAGCCCCTCGTCGTGCACGAGCCGGGCGCCACCGCGGGTCTCGCCAACCGGGCCCTCGCCCTCGTGGCCGACCGCGTCGTGGTGGGCATGGAAGGCGCGTTCGAGGCGCGCACGGGCCACGCGCTCGGCGACCGCCTGCCGAAGCCGGCGAAGGTCGAGTGGCTCGGCACGCCGGTGCGCGAGGACATCGCCGCGATCCCGCCGCCGGAGGCCCGCTATGCCGGGCGGACGGGCCCGCTGCGCCTGCTGGTGGTGGGCGGAAGCCTCGGGGCGACGACGCTGAGCGAGCTGGTGGTCGCGGCCCTCGCGGCGATCCCCGCCGAGGCCCGGCCCGTGGTCGTCCACCAGGCGGGCGAAAAGAACCTGGACGCGCTGCGCGCGGCCTACGCGAAGGCGGGCGTCGAGGCCGAGACGGTCGCGTTCATCGAGGACATGGCCGCGCGCTACGCGTGGTGCGACGTGATGGTCGCTCGGGCCGGCGCCGTGACGGTGGCGGAGATCGCCGCCGCGGGCGTGGCCTCGATCCTCTTTCCGTTGCCGTGGGTCGTGGCGGACGAGCAGGCCGGCAACGCGCGCTGGCTCGCCGACCGCGGCGCGGCGACGCACCTCAAGCAGCTCGAGACGACGCCCGCGACGCTCGCGGCGCTGCTCGCGGGCCTCACGCGCGAAGGGCTCGCCGCGGTGGCCGCGAAGGCCCGCGCCCTGGGCCGGCCCGACGCGACCGCGCGCTGCGCGGCGCTCTGCGAGGGGCTCGCGAAATGAGGCACAAGGTGCGGCGGCTGCACTTCGTGGGCATCGGCGGCTCGGGCATGTCGGGCATCGCCGAGGTGCTCGCGAGCCTGGGCTACGCCGTCTCGGGTACCGACATCGCCGAGAGCGCGACGACCGCGCGGCTGCGGGAGCTGGGCATCCGCGTGGACATCGGCCACGATGCCTCGCGCGTCGAGGGCGCCGACGCGGTGGTGGTGTCCTCGGCGGTGAAGCCGGGCAATCCCGAGGTCGCCGCCGCGCGCGCGGCCCGCATCCCGGTCGTGCCCCGCGCGATGATGCTCGCGGAGCTGATGCGCTTCCGGCAGGGCATCGCGATCGCCGGCACCCACGGCAAGACGACCACCACTTCGCTCGTCGCGGCGGTGCTCGCCGAGGCGGGCCTGGACCCGACCTGCGTGATCGGCGGGCGCCTGAACGCCATCGGCACCCACGCGCGGCTGGGCGCCGGCGAGCACCTGGTCGCGGAGGCCGACGAATCCGACGGCTCGTTCCTCTACCTGCAGCCGGTGATCGCGGTCGTCACCAACATCGACGCGGACCACCTGGAGCACTACGGCCACGACCTGGGACGCCTGCGCGCCGCGTTCGCCGAGTTCCTGGGGCACCTGCCGTTCTACGGCCTCGCTGTGCTCTGCCGCGACGACCCGGGCGTGCGCGCGATCCTGCCGGAGCTCGCGCGGCCGGTGCTCACCTACGGCATCGCTTCCCGCGAGGCGGACCTGCGCGCCGAGGCGGTCTCGTGGGAGGCGGGGCGGATGCGCTTCCGCGCGGCATGCGCCGGCGCGGCGCCGCTCGAGGTCACGCTCAACCTGCCGGGCGAGCACAACGTCCTCAACGCCCTCGCCGCCATCGCGGTGGGCCGGGAAGCGGGCGCGCCCGACGAGGCGATCGCGCGGGCCCTGGCGAACTTCTCGGGCGTCGGCCGCCGCTTCCAGCGCCACGGCGAGGTGGCCCTCGCCGGCGGCGGGCGCTTCGCGCTCGTGGACGACTACGGCCACCATCCCGCGGAGATGGCCGCGACGCTTGCCGCCGCCCGCGGCGCCTTTCCGGGGCGGCGCGTGCTGCTCGCGTTCCAGCCCCACCGCTTCACGCGCACCCGCGACCTCTTCGAGGACTTCGTGCGCGTGCTCTCGACCGCGGATGCGCTCGTGCTCGCGGACGTGTATCCCGCGGGCGAGGCGCCCATCGTCGCGGCCGACGGCCGCGCCCTCGCGCGGGCTCTCCGCGTCGCCGGACGCGTCGAGCCGGTCTTCGTCGACGACGCGGCCGCGATGCGCGATGCCGTGCTCGCCACCGTGCGCGACGGCGACGTCGTGATCACCATGGGCGCGGGCTCGATCGCCGGGCTCGCGCCGGCCCTCGCGGGCGATCGCCGGGAGGCCGCATGAACGGTCCCGCCCGCCCGCCGGTCCTCGTTCGCGGGGTGATGCGCGAGAACGAGCCGATGGCCCGGCACGTGAGCTGGCGCGCCGGCGGCATCGCGCGCCGCTTCTTCCAGCCCGCGGACCTCGAGGACCTCCAGGCCTTCCTCGCGGCGCGCCCGGCGGACGAGGCGGTGCTCTTCGTGGGCCTGGGCAGCAACCTGCTCGTGCGCGACGGCGGCTTCGACGGCACGGTGATCTTCACGCACCACGCGCTCGGGGGCCTCAAGGAAGCGGGCGAGGCCGAGGGGCGCCTGCGCTTCCGCGTCGGCAGCGGCGTGCCCGCGCCGCACCTCGCGCGCTTCGTCGGTCGCCACGGCGGCGGCGGAGCCGAGTGGCTGGCCGGCATTCCCGGCACGATCGGCGGCGCGCTCGCGATGAACGCCGGCTGCTACGGCGGCGAGACCTGGGAACACGTCGTCGAGGTGCAGACCATCGACCGCGGCGGCGCGCTCCATCGCCGCACGCCGGCCGACTACGAGATCGGCTACCGGCACGTGGCGCCGCGCGAGCCCGGCGAGGAATGGTTCGTCGCCGGCACCTTCGCGTTCCCGCCCGGCGATCCGGACGTGGCGAAGGCCCGCATGAAGGGCCTGCTCGAGCAGCGCGTGGCGAGCCAGCCCCTGGGCCTGCCGAACGCCGGCAGCGTGTTCCGCAACCCGCCGGGGGGCCACGCGGCCCGCCTCATCGACCAGCTCGGCCTGAAGGGCCTGCGCGAGGGCGGCGCCGAAATCTCGACCAAGCACGCCAACTTCATCGTGAACACGGGCGGCGCGAGCGCCGCGGACATCGAGCGCCTGATCCGGCGCGTGCAGGCCGTCGTGCGGGAGGCCACGGGCGTGGACCTGGTCCCCGAGGTGCGCATCGTCGGCGAGCGGGAGGCGATCCATGGCTGACCGGCGCGACCTGGGCAAGGTGGCGGTGCTCATGGGCGGGCCCTCCGCCGAGCGGGAGATCTCCCTCATTTCCGGCAAGGCGGTGCTCGGCGCGCTGCGCGAGCGGGGCGTCGACGCCCACGCGTTCGACCCGAAGGAGCGGCCCCTCTTCGAGATGGCCCGCGAGGGCTTTTCCCGCGCGTTCATCGCGCTGCACGGGCGGTTCGGCGAGGACGGCACGGTACAGGGCGCCCTCGAGGTGATGGGCATCCCCTACACGGGCAGCGGCGTGATGGCCTCGGCGCTCTCGATGGACAAGTGGCGCACCAAGCTCGTGTGGATCGCCGCGGGCATTCCCACGCCGCGCTTCGCCGTCGCCGAGCCGGACACGGACTGGGCGCGCGTGCTGGACCGCCTGGGCCTGCCCGTCATCGTGAAGCCCGCCCACGAGGGCTCGACGCTCGGCATCACGAAGGTGCGCACGGCCGCCGACCTCGCGCCCGCCATCGCCTTCGCCGCGTCGTTCGACCCGCTCGTGATCGTCGAGGAGTTCGTCGAGGGGCAGGAGCTCACGGCCTCGATCCTCGGGGACGAGGCGCTGCCGCTCGTGCGCATCGAGGCGCCCGGCGGCAACTACGACTACCAGAACAAGTACTTCACCGACGACACGCGCTACCACTGCCCGGCCGGCGTGCGCCCCGACGTGGAGGCGGCCATCCGACGGGACGCGCTCGCCGCCTTCCGCGTGCTGGGCTGCCGCGGATGGGGGCGAGCGGACGCGATGCTGCGCCCGGACGGCACCTACGCGTTCCTCGAGATGAACACCTCGCCCGGCATGACGGGCCACAGCCTCGTGCCCATCGCCGCGAAGGCCGTCGGGCTCGCCTATCCCGACCTGTGCGTGCGCATCCTGGAGGCCGCCCGGTGAGGCCCGCCCTCGCGATCGTCCTGCGCGGCACGGCCGTGGCCGCGGTGGCCGGCATCGCCCTCGCGGGCGCGTGGCTCGCCCGCGGCTGGCTGGACGAGCGGCCCCTCGCGGGCGTGATCTTCACGGGCGAGACGGCCCGCGTCCCGGCGGACGGCCTGGAGCGCCTCGCGGCCGCGATCGCGGGCCGGCCCGCGGGCGAGGTCGCCCTCGCGGACGTGCGCGAGGCGGTGAAGCGCCTGCCCTGGGTCCGCGAGTGCACGGTGCGCCGCCGCTTTCCCGATGCGCTCGAGGTGGCCATCGAGGCGCACGCGCCCCTCGCCCGCTGGGACGAAGGACACCTGGTGAGCGAGCGCGGCGAGATCTTCGCGGCCGCCTTCGACGGCGAGCTGCCGCGCTTCGAAGGTCCGGAGGGCGCCGCCGCCGAGATGGCGCGTGCCTGGCCGCGGCTGCGCGAGGCCGCCACCCCGCTCGCGTCCCCGGTGAAGGCGCTTCGGCTCGATGCCCGGCGTGCCTGGAAGCTCACGCTGGCCTCGGGCCTCACGATCGAGCTGGGCCGGGGCGAGGTGGAGGCGCGCCTCGCGCGCTTCGCCGCCGCGTGGCCCGCCGTCGCGGCCGGCGCGAGCCCGACCCACGCCGACCTTCGCTATCCCAACGGCTTCGCCCTGCGCCTGCCCGCGACCCCGGCCCCGAAGGCCGCGGCGAAGGCGCGACGCGCCTGAACGAGACGAACGACGAGACCATGATCCCGAACCGACACCGCGAAACCCGCCAGGTCCTGGTCGCCCTGGACATCGGCACCTCGAAGATCGTGACCCTGGTGGCCGAGGTCACGCCCGAGAACACCCTGAACCTCGTGGGCATGGGCAGCCATCCCTCGCGCGGGCTCAAGAAGGGCGCCGTGGTCAACATCGACTCGACGGTGACCGCGATCCAGCGCGCCCTCGAGGAAGCCGAGCTCATGGCCGACTGCAAGATCCACGAGGTCGTCACGGGGATCGCCGGCAGCCACATCAAGAGCTTCAACTCCCACGGCATGGTCGCGATCAAGGACAAGGAAGTCTCGCAATACGACGTCGACCGCGTGATCGAGACGGCGCGGGCCGTCAACATCCCGATGGAGCAGCAGGTGCTCCACATCCTCGAGCAGGAATACATCATCGACGGCCAGGGCGGCGTGCGCCAGCCCCTGGGCATGAGCGGCATGCGCCTCGAGGTCAAGGTGCACATCGTGACGGGCGCGGTCTCGGCGGCCCAGAACATCGTGAAGTGCGTGCGCCGCTGCGGGCTGGAGGTGCACGACCTCATGCTCCAGCCCCTCGCGAGCGCGGACGCGGTGCTGCTCGACGACGAGCGGGACCTGGGCGTGTGCCTGGTGGACATCGGCGGGGGCACCACGGACCTCGCGGTCTTCACCGAGGGCGCGATCAAGCACACGAGCGTGATCCCCATCGCCGGGGACCAGATCACCAACGACATCGCGATGGCGCTGCGCACCCCGACCAAGGAGGCCGAGGAGCTCAAGATCCGCCACGGCGTGGCCCTGCGCCAGCTCGCGAGCGTGAACGACATGATCGAGGTGGCGGGCGTCGGCGACCGGGGCCCGCGCGAGCTCTCGCGCCAGACCCTCGCCGAGGTGATCGAGCCGCGCGTGGAGGAGCTCTACTCGCTCGTGCAGCGGGAGCTGCGCTCCTGCGGGCTCGAGGAGCTCCTGTCCTCGGGCATCGTCCTCACCGGCGGCACGGCCCTCATGAAGGGCATGGTCGAGCTGGGCGAGGAGGTCTTCCACATGCCGGTGCGGGTGGGCGTGCCCAACTACACGGGGCCCCTGGCCGAGGTGGTGAGGAGCCCGCGCTACTCGACGGGCATGGGCCTGCTGCTCTCCGGGCTCGACCAGATGAAGCGCGACCAGCACGCGAAGCTGCAGGGCGCCGGGTTCAAGGACGTGTTCGAGCGCATGCGCAACTGGTTCAAGGGGAATTTCTGAAGGCCGCGCGCGCCTGACGGGCGCGGGCGGGCGGTGGTGTCCAACGCGGGTGTTTTCCAATAACAGGTAAGGAGACGAAAGATGATCGAGTTGCTCGAAGCCCAATCGCCGGAGGCGGTGATCAAGGTGGTCGGGGTGGGTGGCTGCGGCGGCAACGCCGTGGACCACATGATCAACAACGGGGTGCAGGGCGTGGAGTTCATCACGATGAACACCGACGCGCAGGCCCTGAAGCGCAACCTCGCGCGCACGACGCTGCAGCTGGGCACCGACGTGACCAAGGGCCTGGGCGCCGGCGCCAACCCGGAGGTCGGGCGCCTGGCGGCCGAGGAGGACCGCGAGCGCATCGCCGAGCTCGTCGGCGGCGCCGACATGCTCTTCATCACCGCCGGCATGGGCGGGGGCACCGGCACGGGCGCCGCGCCCGTCGTCGCGGAGATCGCCCGCGAGATGGGCATCCTCACGGTCGCCGTGGTCACCAAGCCGTTCGCCTTCGAGGGCAAGCGCCAGAAGATCGCGGCCGTCGGCATCGACGCGCTCAAGCAGCACGTGGATTCGCTCATCATCATCCCGAACGACCGCCTCATGGAGGTGCTCGGCGAGGACGTCGCCTACGAGGACGCCTTCAAGGCCTCCAACGACGTGCTGAACGGCGCGGTGGCCGGCATCGCCGAGGTCATCAACTGCCCGGGCCTCGTCAACGTCGACTTCGCCGACGTGCGCACGGTGATGAGCGAGAACGGCGTGGCGATGATGGGCTCGGCCTGCGCGGCCGGCGCCGAGCGCGCGCAGCTCGCGGCGGAGCAGGCGGTGCACTCGCCGCTGCTCGAGGACATCCACCTGTCCGGCGCCCGCGGCGTGCTGGTGAACATCACGGCTTCCCGGAGCCTGAAGCTCAAGGAGGTGCACGAAGTGATGAACACCATCCGCTCGTTCACCGCCGAGGACGCGACCATCATCTACGGCAGCGTGATCGACGAGGCGATCGGCGACGACCTGCGCGTCACGATCGTCGCGACGGGCCTGGGCGGCGCCGCGGCCCAGCGCCAGCCGACCCTCACGATGGTGCAGAAGACCGGCACGGACAACGAGCCCCTCGCCGTGAACTACGAGGAACTCGACCAGCCCGCCGCCTTCCGCCGCCGCCGCGACCAGACCGTGGATGCGCTGCGCCACTCCGGCATGGAGACGCTCGACATCCCGGCCTTCCTGCGCAAGCAAGCCGACTAGCGCCGGCGTCCGCCCGCCGCGCCGCCTCCGGCGCGAAGGGCCGGCCACGACGACAAGGGGAGCGGGCCGGGGTGCGCCCGACCTCCCCCGCAGCACCCGCGACGGCCGCCGAACGTCTCCCGGCGGCCGTCGCCGCGCCCCCTTCGGCGGGTCCGCACCTTCGGCGCGGGCCCGTCTTTCGATCCGCGGCCCGTGTGGGCCTAAGATCATGATAGAATTCGATTTTTCCCTGCGCCCTCGCGGTCGCGGGGCCACCCGACGACGAGCCACCATGATCCGCCAGCGCACCCTGAAGAGCACCGTCCGGGCGACCGGCGTGGGCCTGCACACGGGCCACAAGGTGACGCTCGTGCTGCGCCCGGCCGCCCCGGGCACCGGCATCGTCTTCTGCCGCAGCGACCTGCCCGGCAATCCCGCCATTCCGGCCCACGCCCTGAACGTCGTGGACACGCGCATGGCCACGGTCCTCGAGAAGGACGGCGCCCGCGTCTCGACCGTCGAGCACCTGATGAGCGCGTTCTTCGGCCTCGGCGTCGACAACGCCTACGTGGACGTCTCCGCGGAGGAAGTCCCCATCATGGACGGCAGCGCCGGCACCTTCGTGTTCCTGCTCCAGCAGGCGGGCATCGAGGAGCAGGCGGCCGCGAAGACCTACCTGCGGGTGAAGAAGGCGGTCGTCATCGAGCAGGGCGACAAGCGCGTGAGCCTCGAGCCCTTCGAGGGCTTCCGCGTGGGCTTTTCCATCGAGTTCCGCCACCCGGTCTTCGAGAACACGGGCACCGTGGTGGACATCGACTTCGGAGAGGTCTCCTTCGTGCGCGAGATCGCCCGGGCCCGCACCTTCGGCTTCACGCAGGAGGTGGAGGCCATGCGCGCCGCCGGCCTGGGCCGCGGCGGCTCGCTGGACAACGCCATCGTCGTGGACGACTTCCGCGTGCTGAACGCCGAGGGCCTTCGCTTCGACGACGAGTTCGTGAAGCACAAGGCGCTCGACGCCGTGGGCGACCTGTACCTGGCCGGGCACCCCCTCATCGGGGCGTTCCGGGGCCACAAGTCCGGCCACGCGCTCAACAACCAGCTGGTGCGCGCGCTGCTCGCCGACGAATCGGCCTGGGAGGCGGTGCGCTTCCCGACTGAAGGCGACGTGCCTGCCGCCTTCGCCGCCGACCGCTTCGCCCCCGCCTGACCGTGCTGGTCCTTCGCACCCTCGCCCTCCTCGGGCTGCTGGTGCTCGCGGGCCTCGGCATCGCCTGGCTCGTCACCCGGGACGGCAAGTACGTCCGGCTCGCCCGGAAGATCCTCCAGGTGGCGGTCGTGGTGGCCGTCGGCTTCGGCCTCCTTTATCTCTTCGAGCGGATCCTGCTCTTCGTCTGATCGCCCGCGATCCTGAGGAGGCTCTCCCGCAGCGGGGATTCCTCCGGCAGGCCCTCCGCCACGCGGGCGAGGGCCTCGCGGGGCATCGGCCCCCGGGGTTTCGGGGCACGCCGGGGGGGCAGGGCGGCGACTTGCAGCTCCACCCTCAATCCGGTAAGCTCCTCGTCCCTCTTGTATTTCAAAGACTTATCGCCGGGGTCGGGTATTTTCAGCCCGGCGAGCAGTCGCGGCGCCATCGCCCGCAGGGCGGCGGCCACCGGCGCGTTCAGCGCGCGAACCACGACCGTCGAACCATCGATGGCGCACACCCGGCTCGCTTCTCCCAGGGGCGCCGGGACCACCAACCGATAGCGTCCCTGGAGGCGCTCGACCTCGCCCAGCCGGTCCCGGACCGCGTCGAGGCCGTCGTTGTCCCGGATCAAGCGGGAAAGGGTTCGTGTCGCCATGATGGTCGTTCAAGGGAGCGAAGGATGAACATTATTCTGGTTTCGGACAGCCTGGCCAAAAGCCGCAACATGACGCTGTCCCAGACGCAGGTGATCCTGATGGCGCTCGGCATCCTGCTGGCCGGGTTCCTTCTCGCCATGGTCACCTACGTGGTCACGATGAAGTTCTCGACCGACCTGCGCAACCCCTACCTGCGGGCGCTGGTCACCTCGCTGCACGCCGAAGAGCTCAAGCGCAACGAAGCGGAGATGCGCGACAACCTGAACGCCCTGGCGGTGAAGGTGGGCGAGCTCCAGGCCCGCATCATGCGCCTCGATGCGTTCGGCGAGCGCCTCGCGAAGGCCGCGGGCATCAAGCCGACGGAATTCCGCTTCGACGAAAAGCCCGGCCAGGGCGGCCCGGCGGCGCCCGAGGCCCTCACGCGGGACCACACGCTGCCGGAGTTCCGCCAGCGCCTCGACGAGATCGCCCGCATCCTGGACGACCGCAGCGACAAGCTGGGCGTGCTCGATTCGGTCTTCATGGACGACCGTCTCGCCCGCAAGACCATTCCCACCACGCTGCCGGTGGTGCAGGGCTACTACTCGTCCAACTACGGCTACCGCATCGACCCGATCACGGGCCGCTCGGCCTTCCACACGGGCGTGGACCTGATCGCCTCGCCGGGCACGCCGGTCGTGGCGGCCGCGGGCGGGGTCGTCTCGAGCGTCGGGTTCCATCCCGAGTACGGCAACACCGTGGACATCGACCACGACAACGGCCTCACTTCGCGCTATGCGCACCTGCTTCGCAGCTCGGTCAAGGCGGGAGACGTCGTCCTCAAGGGCCAGCCGATCGCGCAGGTCGGCAGCTCCGGCCGCACGACGGGGCCGCACCTGCACTTCGAGGTGCGCGAAAAGGGCATCCCCCTGAATCCCAACAAGTTCTTCGCGCTCGATCGCAAGGAAGGCGCCCCGGTCACGGCCGCCGCCGCCAAGCCCTAGGGCCGGGCGGGGGGCTTGCCTTCGGGCGGGCCGTCCCCATTTCCCCTATAATTCCGCCTCTTGCCGGCCCCCTTGGGGCCGGTGTCGCATCCGCCCCCCTTCCTCGACGCCCCCGCCCGTGTTCGCCAACGTCCTCAAGGCCATCTTCGGCAGCCGCAACGACCGCCTCCTCAAGCAGTACCGGAAGACCGTCGACCAGATCAACGCCCTCGAACCCGCGATGGAGGCGCTCTCCGACGAGGCGCTCGTCGCGAAGACCGGGGACCTGAAGGCCCGCGTGGCCGGGGGCGCGAGCCTGGACGAGGTGCTGCCCGAGGCCTTCGCCACGGTGCGCGAGGCCTCCAAGCGCGTGCTCGGCATGCGCCACTTCGACGTGCAGCTGATCGGCGGGCTCGCGCTGCACCAGGGCAAGATCGCGGAGATGCGCACCGGCGAGGGCAAGACGCTCGTCGCGACGCTTCCGTCGTACCTCAACGCCCTCACGGGCAAGGGCGTGCACGTGGTCACGGTGAACGACTACCTCGCCCGCCGCGACTCGGAGTGGATGGGCCGCATCCACCGCTTCCTGGGCCTCACCGTGGGCGTGGTCGTGCCGCAGATGGACCCGGCGGACAAGCAGGCCGCCTACCAGGCCGACATCACCTACGGCACCAACAACGAGTTCGGCTTCGACTACCTGCGCGACAACATGGCGACGCAGGTCGAGGAGCGCTTCCAGCGCGGCCTCAATTACGCCATCGTGGACGAGGTCGACTCGATCCTGATCGACGAGGCGAGGACGCCCCTCATCATCTCGGGGCAGGCCGAGGACTCCACGGACCTCTACCGCCGCATCAACGCGCTCATCCCCTCGCTCGTGAAGCAGGAGGAGGAGAAGGGCCCCGGCGACTACTGGGTGGACCTCAAGCAGCACA
>ERZ761602.4181-NODE-4181-length-19037-cov-10.586661_pt1 | contig 19037 bp, 12 predicted proteins | sample MGYA00512165_ERZ761602 | MGnify/ENA primary metagenome ERZ761602 (study PRJEB28899, sample SAMN02445085) | bioreactor sludge metagenome | biome: EBPR sludge; isolation source: Thorneside wastewater treatment plant | place: Australia: Brisbane, Thorneside... | reverse complement strand
GCCGGTCGTCGGCTTCGAGGTCGTGCGCTCGCTGGGCGCCGGCGAGGTCGAGGTGGCCGACGGCGTGCGCGCCGCGCTGCAGGGCTTGCAGGACCGGCACCCCGACATCCGCATCGTCGAGGCCTTCAACTTCGTCGACCCGGTGCAGGAGAACTACCAAGGCTCGATGTACCTGCTCTACGAGGGCGCGGCGCTCGCCGTCCTCGTGGTCTTCCTGTTCCTGCGCGACTGGCGGGCGACCTTCGTCGCGGCGACCGCGCTGCCGCTCAGCGTGATCCCGGCATTCGCGGTGATGCACTACCTCTTCGGCTTCACGATCAACGTCGTGACGCTGCTGAGCCTGTCGCTGGTGGTGGGCATCCTCGTCGACGACGCCATCGTCGAGATCGAGAACATCATGCGCCACCTGCGGATGGGCAAGACGCCCTTCCAGGCGGCGATGGAGGCCGCCGACGAGATCGGCCTGGCCGTCATCGCGACGACCTTCACGCTGATCGCGGTCTTCCTGCCGACGGCCTTCATGGCCGGCGTGCCCGGCAAGTTCTTCGTGCAGTTCGGCTGGACCGCGGCGATCGCGGTGTTCTTCTCGCTGGTCGTCGCGCGGATGCTCACGCCGATGATGGCGGCCTACATCCTGCGGCCGCCGCGCCAGGACCCGGGCGAGCCACGCTGGCTGGTGATCTACGGGCGCTGGGCCGCCTGGTGCCTGCGCCACCGCGTGCTGACCCTGCTGGCCACCGCGGTCTTCTTCGTCGGCTCGTTCATGCTCGTGCCGCTGCTGCCCACCGGCTTCCTGCCGCCCGACGACCTGAACCAGACGCAGGTGAAGGTGACCCTGCCGCCGGGCAGCACGTTCCGCCAGACCTTCGTGGCGGCCGAGCAGGCACGCGAGATCGTGCAGCGCAACCCGCACGTGAAGATGGTCTACACCGCGATCGGCGGCGGCGCCACCGGCGCCGATCCGTTCGCGATGGGCGGCGCCGCCGAAGTGCGCGTCGCGACGCTGACGATCAACATGACGCGACGCCAGGAGCGCGCCGGCCTGACCAAGCAGGCCATCGAGTCGCAGCTGCGCGACGCGCTCGTCGCGATCCCGGGCGCGCGCATCAAGGTCGGCTTCGGCGGATCCTCGGAGAAGTACGTGCTCGTGCTCGCCGGCGAGGACGGTCGCATGCTTGCCGAGCACGGGGCCGTCGTCGAACGCGAGCTGCGCACGCTGCCCGGCATCGGCAACGTCACGTCGAGCTCGAGCCTCGTGCGGCCCGAGGTGGTCGTGCGGCCCGACCCGGCACGGGCCGCCGACCTCGGCGTCACCTCGGCGGCGATCGCCGACACGCTGCGCGTGGCCACCGCGGGCGACCACGAGCAGGCCCTGGCCAAGCTGAACCTGGCGCAGCGCCAGGTGCCCGTGGTGGTGCGGCTGCAGGCCGGTGCGCGCGCGGATCTCGAGCTGCTCTCGCGGCTGCCGGTGCCCGGCGCCCGCGGCCCCGTGCCGCTGGGCAACGTCGCGACGGTGTCGATGGCCAGCGGCCCGGCGCAGATCGACCGCTACGACCGGCAACGCAACATCACCTTCGAGATCGAGCTGAACCAGCAGCCCCTCGGCGAGGTCGAGCAGCGGGCCCTCGCGCTGCCGAGCCTGAGGAACCTGCCGCCCGGCGTCAGCGTGACCGCGGTCGGCGATGCCGAGGCGATGAACGAGCTCTTCGACAGCTTTGCGCTGGCGATGGCCACCGGCGTGCTGTGCATCTACATCGTGCTCGTGCTGCTGTTCGGCAGCTTCATCCAGCCGGTGACCATCCTCGGCGCGCTCGTGCTGTCGGTGCCCGGGGCCTTCCTCGCGCTGTTCGTGACCCACACGGCGATCTCGATGCCCTCGATGATCGGCTTGATCATGCTGATGGGCATCGCGACGAAGAACTCGATCCTGCTGATCGACTACGTGATCCTCGCGCAGCGGGAGCACGGGCTGAACCGGCTCGAGGCGATCCTCGACGCCTGCCGCAAGCGCGCCAGGCCGATCGTCATGACGACGCTGGCGATGGGCGCGGGCATGATGCCCATCGCGCTGGGCATCGGCGTCGACCCGAGTTTCCGCTCGCCGATGGCCATCGTCGTGATCGGCGGCCTGATCACGTCGACCTTCCTGAGCCTGCTCGTGATCCCGGTGCTGTTCACCTACGTCGACGACGCGGTGCTGGCCGTGCGCCGGCTCTTGAAGCGGCGCGTGCACGGACCCGCGGCCGCGCGCCACTGAGGCGCGCGAGTCCTGCGGCTGCGCGCCACCGAGGCGCGCGAGTCCTGCCGCTGCGCTCCATCCAGGCGCGCGGGCGGGTCGATCGCCGCGCGCTACCGGGGCGCTCGCGGCACCGGCCGGCCGCCGGGGCGCGCCGGGCTCAGTCGAGCTCGAACGCCGTCTCGTAGTTGAGCTTCAGCGCCGGATCCTGCTGCTCCTTGCGCAGGAAGCAGTTGCCGACGGCCAGGATGTCCAGCTCGGTGCCCATGAAGCAGCGGAACGCATCCTCGGGCGAGCCGACGATGGGCTCGCCGCGCACGTTGAAGCTCGTGTTGACCAGCACCGGGCAGCCGGTGCGCTCCTTGAACGCGGTGAGCAGCGCGTGGAAGCGCGGGTTGGTCTGCTCGTGGACGGTCTGGATCCGCGCCGAGTAGTCGACGTGCGTGACGGCCGGGATGTCCGAACGCGGCACGTTGAGCTTCTCGATGCCGAACAGCTTCTGCTCCTCGGCCGTCATCGCCCGCCGGCGCGACTTGTGAACGTCGGCCACCAGCAGCATGTAGGGGCTGTCGCCGTCGTGCTCGAACCACTCCGCCACATCCCCGCGCAGCACCGACGGGGCGAACGGGCGGAACGACTCGCGGTACTTCACCTTCAGGTTCAGCGTCTTCTGCATCGTCGGCGAGCGCGGGTCGCCGATGATCGAGCGGCCGCCGAGTGCGCGCGGCCCGAACTCCATGCGCCCCTGGAACCAGCCGAGCGCCTTGCCCTCGGCAAGGTCGGCCGCGCAGGCCTGAATGATCTGGTCGTCGGACATCACCTCGAAGCGCGCACCGGCGGCCTTCAGCCGCGACTCGATGTCGGACTGCGAGAAGGCCGGGCCGAGGTAGGAGCCGCGCATCGCGTCGGCACCGGAGGTGCGCGGCTGACCCATCTGCAGGTAGTAGCCGCCCAGCGCCGCACCCAGCGCACCACCGGCGTCGCCGGCCGCGGGCTGGATGTAGATGTTCTCGAAGGCCCTGTCGCGCAGCACCTTGCCGTTGGCCACGCAATTCAGCGCCACGCCGCCGGCCAGGCACAGGTTGGGCAGCCCGGTCTCCTTGCGCAGAGCGCGCGTCAGCCGCAGCACGACCTCCTCGGTGGCCGCCTGCAGCGACGCGGCGAGGTCCATGTGATGCTGCGTGAGCATCTGCTCGGCCTTGCGCGGCGGGCCGCCGAACAACGCGTCGAACTTCGCGTTGGTCATCGTCAGGCCCGTGCAGTAGTCGAAGTACGACATGTCGAGCCGGAACGAGCCGTCCGCCTTCACGTCGATCAGGTGCTTGAAGATCGTGTCGACGTACTTCGGCTCGCCATAGGGCGCCAGGCCCATGACCTTGTACTCGCCGGAGTTGACCTTGAAACCGGTGTAGTAGGTGAACGCCGAGTACAGCAGCCCCAGCGAGTGGGGGAAGTGGATCTCCTTGAACACCTCGAGCGTGTTGCCGCGCCCGATCGCCGCCGAGGTCGTCGCCCACTCGCCCACGCCGTCCATGGTCAGCACGACCGCTTCCTCGTAGGGCGACGGGAAGAACGCGCTGGCCGCGTGGCTGAGGTGGTGTTCGCTGAACAGCAGCTCGCCGTTCCAGCGGTTGCCGCCTTCGAGCTTCTTGAACTCCTTCTCCAGCAGGTCCTTCAGGAACAGCTTCTCGCGCAGCCACAGCGGGATCGACATCCGGAAGGACTGGTATCCGCGCGGCGCGAACGCGAGATAGGTCTCGAGCAGCCGCTCGAACTTCAGGAACGGCTTGTCGTAGAACACGACGCGGTCGATGTCGCCGAGGCCCAAGCCGGCCTCCTGCAGGCAGTAGCGCACCGCATGCACCGGGAAGCGCGCGTCGTGCTTCTTGCGAGAGAAGCGCTCTTCCTGCGCTGCGGCGACGATTCGGCCATCCGCGACGAGCGCCGCGGCGCTGTCGTGGTAGAAGGCGGATACCCCGAGGATCTTCATCGGCTGCTGCCTTGCCCGCTCAGAACAGCGTGTAGATGAACGGTGCGACGGCCGAGCCCTTGGCCAGCACGATCAACATGCCGAGCACGAGCATCATCACGAAGATCGGCCACAGCCAGAACTTCTTGCGCGCGAGCAGAAACGACACGAGTTCCTTCAGCATCGACATGGGCAGGTCCCTACAGGAAATCAGGAGAACGGAGGATCAGAATTGGCGGTCCATCGACTGCGGCGGCGGGCCGGGCGGCTGGCGCGTCACCCAGTAGGTGGCGGCCTGGCGGTCCATCTTCAGCCGCATCGGGTCGGCGCCGAACAGGCGCATCAGCAACCCGATCGGGAAGAAGGCGATGTAGAAGAGGATGCCCAGCGCGATCGGGCTGACGATGTGAGCCAGCAGGAGGCCGAACTTCATCCACTGCTTGTTCAGCGGCGCGAGCACGCGCGGGCTGAGCAACGCCAGTAAGAGGAAGATGGCGGAGATCGCCAGCGCCCACCAGCGCCAGCCGGGGCGGAAGATGACCGGCCAGGCGGCGATGATGAGGAACACGGCCGCGAATACGAGGCCGAAGCTGCGGTCGGACGAGCCTTCGACTTCGTCCTCACGTCGGATGTCTTCATGAATCATCCAGGCATGGTAGCGGGATTACCTCTGCCGCCCCCCCTTCGGGACCCCCCAGAATTGGGTTCCCGACACCGGTCTAGGGGCCCCCGGCGTGAACTCCGTCGCGGCGCGGCAGCGCCGCCCTGAGGCGCGGCGCCGCAGGGGCCACCGGTCGGCGACCGGCGTCCCGCCACGAGCGGGCACGCTGCGCGCCGTCGGTGGCGGAAGGGGCATGCCGTCGTCGTCCAGGCCGTGCGGCAGCCGGGCGCCGAGTGTCGGGTCGACAGGGGGGGCACGAGCTTGAAGGAGCTGTTGGAGCGCTCGGGCGCACTCGAGACGCTGAGCGCGCTGGCCGGGCGCAGCGCGTCAGCCCGGGGCCAGGTCGTGGTGGTGCACGGGGAGGCCGGCGTCGGCAAGTCCGCGCTGCTGGAGGCCTTCGCCGCGCGGCTCGATCCGACCGCGCGGATCGCCTGGGGACAATGCGACCCGCTGCTCGCGCCGCGGCAGCTCGGGCCCTTCTACGACATGGCGCCGGTGCTGGGCGAGCCGATCGGGCAGGCGCTGGCGCAGGGCGCGGCGCGCGCCACGCTGTTCCACGACGTGCTCGCCGCCATCGGCACGCTGCCGCCCGGCAGCGTGCTCGTCTTCGAGGACCTCCATTGGGCTGACCATGCCTCGCTGGACCTGCTGACCTTCGTCGCCCGGCGCATCGCGCCGCTGCGCGTGCTGCTCGTGCTCACCTACCGCGAGGGCGAGTCGCCCGCCGAGCACCCGTTGATCCCGTTCCTCGGCGAGCTGCCGGCATCGGCGACGACGCGGCTGCGCCTGGAGCCCTTGTCGGCGGCGGCCGTCCACGACATCGCCTGCCGACACGGTCGCGATGGCAGCGTCCTGTACCAGGCCACGGGGGGCAATCCCTTCTTCGTCTCCGAGATCGTCGCCCAGCCTGCCGAGGGCACCGAGCGGCTGCCCCGATCGGTTCGCGACGCCGTGCTGGGCCGCCTCTCGCGGATCGCGCCGAACGAGCGGCGATTCCTGGAGACCATCTCGGTGGCGCCGGATGCGGTGTCGGCACGCGTGCTGGAGCGCCTGATGGGCGAGTCCGGCCTGGCGGCGTGCGCGGCCTGCGAACGCCGCGGGCTGCTGGTGCGCGACACCAGCAACCGCTTGCGCTTTCGTCACGAGCTCGCCCGTGTCGCGACGCTCGAAGCCCTGGAACCCGAGGTGCAGCGCGAACATCACCGACGCTTGCTCGAGGTCTACCTCGGGTTCGGCGACGAGGTTCCGCCCGACCTGATCGTCCACCATGCGAAGGCCGTCGGCGACTCGGTGACGCTGCTGACGCATGCCCAGCGCGCCGCCCGACGCGCCGCCTCGCTCGGCGCGCACCAGGAGGCCGCGGCGCAGCTGGCGATCGCGCTGCACCACATCGACGCGGCGAGCCCGGCGCAGGCCGCCACCCTGTACCAGGACTGGGCCTACGAAAGCAGCCTGTTCGTGGTCGACGACAGCGTCGTCGAGGCCTGCCGGGAGGCCGTGCGGCGCTGGCGGGCACTCGGACGGCCCGACCGCGTCGGCGACAACCTGCGTTGCCTGTGGCGCCTGCACTGGTACCGCGGCGAGCTGGCGGATGCCGAGGCCGCGGCGCAAGAGTCGCTGGGCACGCTCGAGAGCCTCGGCCCGTCGGCCGAACTGGCACGGGCCTACAGCCTGCGAGCCCACCTGGCGCTGCTCAAGGGGCGCCGCGCCGAGTGCATCGACTGGGGCTCGCGGGCCTTCGCGATGGCCCAGGCCCAGGGCGACCTCGCGACGCAGGTTCAGACCACCATCAGCGTCGCCTCTGCGATGCTGTTCAGTGGCCTTGCGGAGGGCCGCGCGCTGATGGAGGAGGGTCTGCAGCTGGCGCTGGCCCAGGGCGATCACGAGCAGGCGGCACGTGCCTACACGAACTACTCCGAGTACGCGATCGTGGTGCGCGACTGGCCGTTGGCCGAGCGCCTCGTCCACGAGGGCCTCGCCTTCGACACCAAGCACGGCCTCGAGTCGTGGACCGGCTACCTCGCGGGGCGTCAGGCGCAGCTGCTGCTCGAGCGCGGCCGGCTCGACGAGGCCGAGACCGTCGCCCGCGGCGCCCTGGGCCGCGAGAGGTGCACGCTGCTGATGCGGCTGCCGGCCCTGACCTCGCTCGCCCTCGTCCGATCGCGCCGGGGCGGCCGCGACGCGGGGGCGCTGCTGGCCGAGGCCCTGGAGGCCGCCGAGGCGATGCGCGAGCAGCAGCGCCTAACACCCGTGCGCCTGGCGCTGATCGAACACGTGTACCTCCAGGGCGACACGCACGCCGCCGGCGCGCACATCGCCGCGATCGTGGACTTCGGCACCACGTTGCTGCGGCCCTGGGACGCCGGGGCGGTGCGCGTGTGGGCCCATCGCCTGGGCGTGCCGGTTCCCGACGACCTGGGCACGCAGCCCACGCGGGCCCAGGCTCTCGAACTCGCCGGCGACCCGCTGGGAGCGGCCGCCGAGTACGACAAGCTGCAGGCGCCCTTCGAGGCGGCGATGTGCCGCCTGGCCGCGGCAGCGCTCGGCGCGCAACCGGTGCTGCAGGCGGCGACAGCCGGCTTCGCCGCCGTGGGTGCGGCTGCGGGCGTCGAGGCCGCACGGCGACTCGCGGCGCAGATGGGGCAGCCGGTACCCGCGCCGCGGGCGCGCCGCGGCCCCTACCGCGCGGCGCGCAGCCACCCTCTCGGCCTGACCCGCAAGGAAGTCCAGGTGCTGGCGTTGCTCGCGGAAGGTGCGAGCAACGTCGAGATCGCCGAGCGGTTGTCCCGGTCCCGGCGCACCGTCGAGCACCACGTGTCGGCGGTGCTCGGCAAGCTCAACGCCGGCAACCGGCTCGAGGCGGTGCTGCGCGCGATGGCGGAGCCCTGGATCGTCGGCCGCTGAGCGCGCGAGCCGGCCCTGCGGGCCGCGCCGTGCTCGCGAAAACTGGGCGAGCCCCGGCGTGAAATTTGGGTGAGGCTGCCGATGACCGCAGGCGGCCGTGGATCGAGCATGCGGCCAGCAGAGGCGGCAACCGCGGTCGGGACGGCCGAGGTCCGGCTCGTCCGCTGCCCCGAGTCGAAGCCTCGCGAGTGGCGCGGCACCGTCCTCGGGAATACCACCGTTGGGAGCCGCGCCATGTCAGTCGCCCTTGCCGACCGCCTTGCCGAGCCACCGGCGCCCCCTGTCGCGCGTGACGGCTCCCGCTGGGCGTCGGCGACGGCGCGCCGCGGCGCCGGATGCCGCGACGACGACCCCCCGAGCGTCCTGATCGTCGAGGACGACGACGCGACGCGCCGCCACCTGGTGGAGGCGGTTCGCGGCACCGGGCTGTTCCGGGTGCTGACCCCCTGCGCCACGCTGCGCGACGCCCGGGCCGCACTGGCCGACGCGGCCCCCCGGCTGCTGCTGGCCGACCTGGGCCTGCCCGACGGTTCCGGGCTCGAGCTGATCCGCGATGCGGCACGGTCGAGCACGGAGATCGACGCCCTCGTGATCACCGTCTTCGGCGACGAGCGACATGTGCTCGATGCGGTCGAGGCCGGCGCGACCGGCTACCTGCTCAAGGACGGTGATGCGAAAGCCGTCGGCGAAGCCCTGACCGACGTCCTGGATGGCGGCTCACCGATCAGCCCGTCCATCGCCCGCCACCTGCTGCGACGCTTCCGCCAGCTGCCGACGCCGGACGCCGCGCCCGCGCCCGCACCCGCGCAGCCCTGCGCCGGCAGCGGCGCCGGCCTGACACCGCGTGAGGTGCAGGTGCTGCGGCTGATCGCCAAGGGCCTGTCCTACACCGAGATCGCGCTGGCGCTGGAGATGTCGGCGCACACGGTGACCTCGCACATCAAGCACATCTACCGCAAGCTCGCGGTCAGGTCCCGCGGCGAGGCGGTCTTCGAGGCGGCACAACTGGGGCTCGTCCAGTTCGAACGCGTCGCCTAGCCCGCCACGCCCCGGCGTGATTCACGCCCCGCGACCCTGGATGCGCGAGCTGCTGGCCACCGCCCGCCGCCGGGTGGGGCAACTGGCGGTCGCCGTCGCCGCGGCTGCTGGCCTGCCGCTCGCGCTGCTGTCCGTGCTCCATCCGCAGCCCGAGGGCGTCGTCCTGATGCTCGACGAGGGCCGGTTCGGCGCCGACGCGACCCTGGACCCCTGGCAGCCGGCTCCAGGCGCACGCCACATCACGCTGCCACACGACTGGCGCAGCGCCGGCCAGCGGCACGAGGGCGCCGTCGGCACCTACCACTTCCAGCTCGACCTGCAGGTGCCGCCCGACCGCCTGTGGGCGATCTACCTGCCGAGCCTCTCGATGAACGCCGCGGTCTACCTGAACGGCGAGATCCTCGGTGATGGCGGCGCCATGACACCGCCCGTGGCCCGGCACTGGAGCCGCCCGCTGTACGTCATCGTGCCCAACGGCCTGCTGCGGGCCGGGCGCAACGTGCTGGCGATCCGCATCGTGGCCGAACCTGCCGGCAGCGGCCTGCTCGCCGCGCCCCGGCTGGCTGCGCACGAGACGCTGCGCGGGACCTTCGAGCAGCGCCACGCGCTGACCGCCGTGGCCACTTTCGCGATCGTGATGCTGCTGGCCACGGTGGCCGCGCTGATGGCCGTCCTGTGGGCATCACGGCGCCGGGAGACCGTGTACCTGTGGTTCGCCCTCGCCTGCACGGCCTGGGGCGTGCACCTGCTCAACCTGGTCGTCGTCGAGCCGCCCCTGCCCACACGGGCCTGGGCCTGGCTGTGGTGCGCCAGCGGCGCCTGGCTGGTCATCTGCGCGCTCCTGTTCGTGCTGCGCTTCCTCGGTGACCACGCGCCGCGCACGGAGCGGCTGCATGGGCTGGCCGCGATCCTGGCGCCGACGGTCCTGGCCATCGTGGCCGCGGCCTGGCCCGGGCGGTTCGCGACGATCGCCGGCCTGCCGTGGGCCACGGGGCTGCTGGCGTCGGGCATCCTGCCGCTTGCGCTGCTGCTGCGCAGGCTGGGCCGGCAACCGACGCCCGAGGTCGCGTGGCTGGCGTTCGCGGGCCTGGCCATGTTCTGCCTGGCGACTCACGACTGGCTGCTGATGGCCGGCCAGCTGCCGCGCACGAACGGCCTCCTCCTGCACTACAGCGCCCCGGTCGTGCTGCTCACCTTCGGCTACATCCTGGTGCGCCGATTCGTCGACGCCCTGAACCGGGCCGAGTCGATGAACGCCGAACTGGAGCGGCGCGTGGCGGCACGCGAGGCCGAACTGGCGCGCCACCACGAGCGGCTGCGCCTGCTCGAACGTGACCAGGCCATCGCCGGGGAGCGCGAGCGCCTGATGCGCGACATGCACGACGGCGTCGGTGGCACGATCCTGGCGGCGCTGCACCTGTCGCAGCAGGCCGGCCCGGACCGCCAGCGGATCACCGAGACCTTGCGCCACGCGCTGCAGGACCTGCGCCTGATGATCGATTCGCTCGATCCGCTGGACGGCGACCTGACGCTGTTGCTGGCCATGTTCCGCTCGAGGGCCGAGCCGCAGCTGAAGGCCGCCGGCCTGCAGTCGTCGTGGTCGCTGGCGGATCTGCCGCCCTGGGCCGGACTGACACCCGAGCGTGCGCTGCAGTTGCTGCGCATCGCGCAGGAGGCGGTCCACAACACCATCCGGCACGCGGGCGCGACCTGCCTCGAGGTGCGGCTCGTGCTCGACCGGGACGGCCAGGGCCGGCCACTGGCGCGGCTGGAGCTGCGCGACGATGGCCGGGGCTTCGACCCGCAGCACGTCGCGCGCGGGCGGGGCCTGGACAACATGCGACGGCGAGCCCTCGAAGCGGGGCTGCAGCTCGGGCTGAGCTCCGGGCCGCGGGGAACCTCGTGGCAGATCGGGATCCCGCTGGTCTGACAGGCCGCGCGGCACGGCTGCGGGAGTCGCCCGGCATACCCAATACCTGGCATGGATGAGGCCCATCGGGGCCGGTTCAATCCGCTCATGAAGTGCCAGGGGGTCGAGCTCCACGATCGGTCGGCGCAGCCTGTCGCCCTCGGCCACGCGCCGGCGCGCGGTGCTCGCCTCGCGCGCCGGCTGGCCTGGTGCACGATCGCGCTGAGCTTCGCCGCGCAGGCCGCGCCGCCCCGCATCGAGCACGTGAGCCCGCTCGCCGGCCCACAGCTCGCCGTCTCGGGCCGCCACTTCGGGGCAGCCTGTGCCGGCTGCGAGGTGGTGGCCGACTACGGGGCGGGCCTGCGCCAGGCGCTGCTCGTGACGAGCTGGTCCGACACGCGCATCGTCGTGCGCCTGCCCGACCTGAACGCCGGCACCGCCGTCAGCCTGCGCGTGGTGACGCCTGCGCAGGGCAGCGAGGCCGTCTCGGCGACGGTCCGGCGCGAGCGCGTACCCGAGCGCAGCCCGGGGACGATCGTCACGACCGTGCCGCCGGAGCTGCAGGTCTTCCAGGTCGCGTCGACGCTGAAGGTCGGCAACCGCGGCGACGAGAGCTACGACGTCAGCCAGCCCGCGCCGGGCTGCGCTCGCCCCGGCCTGGTCTTCGACCACGCCCGGATCGTCGTCGGCCGGCGGCGCTTCGGGGAGGCCGAGATCGTCTCCATGCCGCCAGCCGGCTGCACGAGCTGCCCGCCGCTGCGCGTGCGCTGGTATCACGAGCCGACCGGTCAGCTCGAGTTCCAGGTGCACGTGGTACGCCGGCGGGTCGAGGGCGCCTGCGCCCATCTGCGGCGATGAATGCGCGGCCGCAGAGCGTACGCCGCCCCTCCCCATTTCCTGGCATGGAGGCGCGCGCCACGAGGGCTGAACATGCCCACGGTCGCAACCCCCACTCGACACGGAAGGAGAAGACGATGAAGACCACGCTGAAGTCCCTTGCCTGCGCCCTCGCGACGCTGACCGTCCTGCTGCTCGGCCCCGTGCCGGCCGCCCAGGCGAAGTGCGTCTGGGAAGGCAAGGCGCCGCTGTGCAACGGCAAGTGCAAGACCGGCTTCAAGTACATCCGCGAGGACAAGCGCGGCGACGGCGACGCCTGCGTCACCGGTACCAAGGCCTACTGCTGCCCGGACACGATGGTCGTGATCCGCGGCAAGGCGCCAGCCTGCAACGGCGAGTGCCGCCCGGGCGAGACGCGCGTCGGCGACAGCGACCGGGGCGAGAACGGCCAGCGCTGCCTCACGGGCAAGGCCGCCCAGTGCATCAACCCCGTCAACTGAGCGGGAGCCGCGAAACCGGGCATGGCCATGCATGACGACGCCCACGGCCCTCGAGCGCGTCCCCGGGGCGCGAGGCGCCACGACGCCAAGGCGGCGCGGCGGCCGGACGCCCCCTCTCTCGCGCTGGCGAGCACCCTGGCGCTGCTGCCCTGTGCAGCGGTCGCGCAGGCCGTCGCCGACGGCGCCGCCGGTCCGGCCGGTGGTGCCGTGGCCGAGTACGGCGAGGGCTGGGTGGCCCCCGACCAGCGCCTCGCGGTGCGCCTGGGCGCCCCGGTGGGCGGGACGCTGCGCGTCTTCGTCGGGACGCTGGACGTGAGCGCCTTCGTGCGCCGGCCCGAGCCGGGCCTGCTGGTCGTCGAGCCCCTCGTGCTGCCGCTGCCCGCCGGCGAGACCGAGCTGCGCATCTTCGCGGTGCAGGAGCGGCGCTGGCATCCGGTCGCCCGCCTGCCGTTGAAGGTGCTGACGGCCGGCGGCTTCGAGAAGGCCTCGACCGAGCCCAGGCTCTCGCTGGAGGTGAAGAGCCGCGCCGCCGAGGGCCGCAGCGCCGATGCACCGCCCAGCGAGCGCGGCCGCTACCTCGACCTCGGCGGCAAGGCCAGCCTCTCGGGCAGGCTCGAGCGCGGCGGCGGCAGTGCCGAGTTCGCCTTCAACGCCGGCGGCACGAGCTACCGGCGCGAGGCGCTGCGCTACGGCGATCTCGGCCCGCGCGCGCCGAAGATCGACCTGAACGACTACCGCATCGACTGGGCACGCGACGGCTACGCCGCCAGCCTGGGTCACCTCAGCTACGGCAACCACCCGCTGCTGCTCGACGGCTTCGCCAGCCGCGGCTTGAGCGCCAGCGTGCCGGTCACGCGCGGGGTCGATGTCAGCGTGTCGGCCCTGAACGGCACGGCCATCGCCGGCAGCGACAACCTCCTCGGGCTCGACGAGCCGGATCACCGCGTCCTTGGCGCCACCCTGGGCCTCGAGCTGCTGCCCGACCGGCCGGGAGGGCTGCGCATCGAGCTCTCGCTGCTGCACGCGTCGGTGCAGGCGCAGGCCGGCTTCGACGCCGGCGAAGTGCCCGACGCCCAGCGAAGCCGCGGGCTGGGTGTCCGTCTGCTGGCCAAGGACAGCGCGGGGCGCCTGCGGGTGGACCTGGCGCTGGCTCGCTCGACGTACCGCAACACGGCGGATCCTCAGCTGGAGGTCGCCGGCGCGCCGGCCCCGATGCCCGACCAGACGCGCAACGGATACATCGGCGAGCTGGCCTATGACCTGCTCGCCGACTCGCCGGCATTCAGCGCGAAGCACCCGCTGAAGCTGAGCTTGCAGTGGCGCCGCGAGCAGATCGCCCCGCTGTACCGCAGCCTCGGTGCGTCGCTGAGCTCGGACCGGCTGTCCGACCGCGTGGGCATCGTCGCGGCGATCGCCGGCGCGCAGTTCGCGCTGCAGCATCACCGCCGCGAGGACAACCTCGACCGCGTCGCGACGCTGCTGAAGACCGGCGACCGATCCTGGGAGCTGCGGGCCTCGCTGCCCCTGCCGGCCTGGATGGGGAGCGAGAAGCCCGAGGCCGCGTGGCCGGCGCTGAACCTGACCCGCCGCTGGCACACCCAGCGGGCCCTGAACGCGCCGCCCGTCGAGCAGTCGGGCTTCGCCGCCACGCACCTGCCCGACCAGGCCAACGCGAGCTTCGAGCTCGGCGCCAACTGGACGGGACCGACCTGGAGCGCAGCCTACGCCCTGGCCCACGCCGATCAGGACAACCGCCAGCCGGGCCGCGAACGTGCCGACACCTCGAGCCTGACGCATCAGCTATCGGCGACCCGCCAGCTCGGCGAGCGGCTGGCGCTGAACGCCGGCCTCAGCCTGGCACGACAGCACAGCCGCGAGCAGGGATCGACGCAGCGCACGCGCTCGCTGATGCTCGGCGCCGACTGGCGTCCCGACGAGCGCTGGACGCTCGGCGCCTCGGCCAACCTGCAGCGCGGCCACGACTCGCTGGGCACCTTGCGCAGCGACGGCTGGGGCCTGCAGGGGCAGGTGGCGCGCAGCTTCGAGATCCCCTGGATCGGCTCGAAGCCGCTGCCGGCCCAGGTTTTCGTCCGCTACGGCACCGTCACGGCCCGCGAGCGCAACAGCGTCTTTGGCTCGTCGTCGACGATCCGCCAGTGGGGCCTGGACGCGGGCCTGTCGATCACCGTGTTCTGAAGCGGAGAGCCCACGATGTGGCGACCCATCCTGCGCGGCATCGTCCTGGCCGCGGCGCTGCTGGCGAACCTGCCGGCCCACTCGGTGGTCGGCGTGAACCCCTTCGGCGTCAACGTGCGCTCGTCGGGCCCGACGAGCATCTTCCTGACCTTCCAGAACCTCGACCCGGGCGAGCTGCCCGTCGAGGCCTTCTGGTGCGGCGAGCTGCAGCCCGGCGCGATCGCCGGCAATGCCGGCCTGCAGTTGCCGATTCCCGTGCAGACCGCCAACCCGTGCGTGCCGGGTACCTTGTACGGCAGCCTGCCGCTGCGCCACGATCGCGCGCGCAACAGCGTCAGCGGCGCGTTCACGAACCTCACCGACGTGATGACCATCCCGGCGTCGGTCGCGCGGCGCGCGTACCTGGATGCCGCAGCCGGTGCGAACTCGGCCTTCTTCTACGTGCGCCGCTTCGCCGGCGGCACCGGCGGCGACAAGTACGTGGTCGTCACCTGCCGCATGGCCGGCGGCGGGGCACGCGTGCCCTTCGCACTCGTCGACGTGCGGCTGCAGTTCGAGGTCGACGATCGGCTGGTCACAGTGCTCGGCGTGCCGCAGGGCGAGGTGCTGCCGCGCTCGAGTGTGCGGCTGGCCTACAACGGCACCGGGGTCCTGCGCGGTCGCTGGGAAGTCCTGATGCCGGGCGACCCCGAGCCGAGTGACGAGGACCTGCTGACCGAGGCCACGCTGCCGGTCGAGCGCCGGGCCCTGCAACGCCGGTACACCCTGGTGGAACGTTTCGAGCACTTCCTGCCGCCCACCGGCGAGATCGTCCTGCCGGGCCCCGATCCCCGGCGCCTGCCCTCGACCGCCCACGGCGCGTACAAGCTGCTGTTCCGCGTCGAGGCGAGTGCCGAGCGCGAGGCCGCGTCGAACACCGGTGGCGGCCGCCTGGCCCAGGCCGGTGGCGTGGCCGGGTTCCCGATGCCGGTGCTGCGCTACCACGTCGGCGACGCCAGCGAACTGGCCCGGCTGGCCGAGCAGCGTGCCGCGGGCCCGCCGGTGCAGCTGCTGCAGCCCGCGCCAGACGTCGCCGTGGCGGCTGGCGAACCCACCGATTTCGCGTGGGTGGAGGATGCGCGGGCGCAGCTGTACCGGCTGGAAGTCGAAGCCGACGGACAGCCGGCACTGTCGGCCGTCATCAGGCCCGGCGTCGCGCGCTACGAGGCACCACCGTGGCTGACGACTGACCGCAGCGGACAGCAACTGCGCTGGCGCCTCGTGGCGATCGATGGCGAAGGGCGCAGCATCGCGACGAGCGCATGGCGCGGGCTCGCGGTGCGCTGAGCGCCGTGGCAAGGCCAGCTCTGGTCAATCGCGCTCGTACTCGGTGATGGCCTGCCCGGCGACCACACGGTGCAGCAAGGCGACACGGTCCGGAGCTCGCACCCAGTGCCGCCAGGCCTCCGCGCCGAAACCGGTCGGGTCGAAGGCATAGGCCAGCAGCGTCGCCTGCGACACGTGGTCGAAGCCCGTGCCCGGGTGGGCGGCGAGCACGCGGTCGCGCAGAGCCGGATCCATCGTCGCGAACATCGCGACATAGGCGATGTACTCCGATGCGGCCACCGCCAGCTTGCGATCGCCGACGTGGCACCGGACGATGGCATGCACCACCTCATGCGTCACGATACTGCGGTACAGCGCGCGTTGAGGCGGCACGCCCATCCAGACCTCGTGCCGCATGAAGGCCGGGTACTGCAGCAGCGTGATGCGTCTAGATGCCGTCGAGGTGCAAGCGGCGACGTCCTCGCCGAGACCTGCGGGCATCGCGGGCGCCAGGTCGATCTGCACCTGATGGGGCAGCTGCAAGCCGAGCGGCTCGAGGAAGGAGAAGGCGTCCTCGGCACCGGCGCAGACCGTGCCGCCGACCCCACCGGCCGCGCCGCTAACGACGACCGACGTGCTGGCGCAGGCAAGCCGACCGGCCGTCGTGCAGGCCGAGCCGGACAGCACGGCGGCCAGGATCAGTGCCGAAAGGCCCAGGCGCCGCACGAGGCCGTCCGCGACCGGATGTTGCCGGCCGGCAGACCGCGCGGGCCCGGCCTCATGCGACCACCTGGCGGCCCGCCCGGGACAGGGATACCGGCGGCGCGTCGGTGGGTCGATGAAGGGCATGCTCTTGACGGCGGGAGGCGGCTCCGGGGCGTCACGCCCGCAAGCCGCCATCCGGCTCAGCGCAGGTCGAAGCGGTCCAGGTTCATCACCTTGGTCCAGGCCGCGCCGAAGTCCTGCACGAACTTCGCGGCGTTGTCGTCCTGCGCGTAGACCTCCGACAGGGCCCGCAGCTGCGAGTTCGAGCCGAAGACCAGGTCGGCGCGGGTCGCGGTCCACTTCAGTGCCCCGGTCTTGCGATCGCGGCCCTCGAAGCGGTTGTCGCCCGCGGCGGCCCAGACGGTGCCCATGTCGACCAGGTTGACGAAGAAGTCGTTCGTCAGCTGGCCCGCGCGCTGCGTGAACACGCCGTCCTGCGACGCGCCGGCATTGGCGCCCAGCACTCGCAGGCCGCCGACGAGCACGGTCATCTCCGGCGCGCTCAGCGTCAGCAGCTGCGCGCGGTCGAGCAGCATCTGCTCCGGCGACACCCGGTAGGCCTGCTTGCGCCAGTTGCGGAACCCGTCGGCCTGCGGCTCGAGCACGGCGAAGGACTCGGCGTCGGTCTGCCCGGCCGTCGCGTCGGTGCGACCTGGCGTGAACGGCAGCTCGAGGTCGTGTCCGGCGGCCTTGGCCGCGGCTTCGACGCCGGCGTTGCCGGCCAGCACGATCAGGTCGGCCAGCGACACCTTCTTGCCCCCGCCGGCCGACGCGTCGAAGCCGGCACGGATGCCGTCCAGCACCGACAGCACCTTGGCCAGCTGCGCCGGCTGGTTGACCTCCCAGTCCTTCTGCGGCGCCAGGCGGATGCGCGCGCCGTTGGCGCCGCCGCGCTTGTCGCTGCCGCGGAAGGTCGAAGCCGACGCCCAGGCGGTGGCGACGAGCTCGCCGACGCTCAGGCCGCTGGCCAGCACGCGGGCCTTCAGCGCCTTCGTGTCGCCGGCGTCGATCAGCGGATGGTCCACCGCCGGCACCGGGTCCTGCCAGATCAGGTCCTCGGCCGGCACTTCCGGGCCCAGGTAGCGGCTCTTCGGCCCCATGTCGCGGTGCGTGAGCTTGAACCAGGCACGCGCGTAGGCATCGGCGAATTCCTCCGGATGCGCCAGGAAGTGGCGGGAGATCTTCTCGTACGCCGGGTCGAAGCGCAGCGAGAGGTCGGCCGTGGTCATCATGGGCCGGTGCTTCTTCGACGGATCGTGGGCGTCGGGGATCAGGTCCTCCTCGGCCACGTCCTTGGCCAGCCACTGCCAGGCACCCGCCGGGCTCTTGACCAGTTCCCATTCGTACTTGAAGAGCACCTTGAAGTAGCCCATGTCCCAGGTCGTCGGGTGGGGCTTCCACGCGCCTTCGATGCCGCTGGTCGTCGTGTGCACGCCCTTGCCGGTGCCGAACGCGTTGATCCAGCCGAAGCCCATCTGCTCCATCGGGGCGGCCTCGGGTTCCGGGCCGACGAGCTTGGGGTCACCGGCGCCGTGCGCCTTGCCGAAGGTGTGGCCGCCCGCAACCAGCGCCACGGTCTCGGCGTCGTTCATCGCCATGCGGGCGAAGGTCTCGCGCACGTCGCGGCCCGACGCGACCGGGTCGGGGTTGCCGTCCGGTCCCTCCGGGTTCACGTAGATCAGGCCCATCTGCACGGCGGCCAGCGGGTTGTCCAGCTCGCGCGCGCCGCTGTAGCGGCTGTTCGGCTTGTCGCTGGTGGCCAGCCATTCCTTCTCGGCGCCCCAGTAGACGTCCTCCTCCGGGGCCCAGATGTCCTCTCGGCCGCCGCCGAAGCCGAAGGTCTTGAAGCCCATCGTCTCCATGGCCACGTTGCCGGCCAGGATCATCAGGTCGGCCCAGGAGATCGCGTTGCCGTACTTGCGCTTGATCGGCCACAGCAGCCGCCGGGCCTTGTCGAGGTTGCCGTTGTCGGGCCAGCTGTTCACCGGGGCGAAGCGCTGGTTGCCGGTGCCGGCGCCGCCCCGGCCGTCGGCCGTGCGGTAGGTGCCGGCGCTGTGCCAGGCCATGCGGATGAAGAGGCCGCCGTAGTGACCCCAGTCGGCCGGCCACCAGTCCTGCGAGTCGGTCATCAGCGCGGCCAGGTCCTTCTTCAGGGCCGCATAGTCCAGCTTGCCGAAGGCCTTCGCGTAGTCGAAGCCGCGATCCATCGGGTTGGACACCGGCTGGTGCTGGTGCAGGATGGCCAGATGGAGCTGTTCCGGCCACCAGTCGGCGTTCGATCGCGCGCCGTGGGTCGTCCGGGCACCGGACACGTGGAAGGGGCATTGCGCTGCTGGGGTCATCATCGTCTCCTGCGACAGTTGAGCCTGGAGCGATAGTGTTCGCCCTCGACCGCACCCCGGCCAGTTGAACCTGGCTATGGGGTGAATTGCGACGCTGCATCGCCGGCCTGCGAGGCGCCCTTTGCGCACGTCGGGCCCGGATGCATGATGGCGGTCTCGCTCGCCCGCATCGCCCACCGTCGACCATTCCCTCTGCCGTGCACACCACAGCCAAGAGCGCGCTGTCGTCGGCGCTGTACGAACTGGCGGGCGACGCGAATCGCGAACGCATCGCGGTGGCGGACCTGCTGGAGGCGCTGGGCGACCGCGCGCTGGCGGCACTGATGTTCGTGTTCGCCGTGCCCAACGTGCTGCCCGTGCCCCCGGGAACCTCGG
>ERZ761602.4179-NODE-4179-length-19041-cov-51.722058_pt1 | contig 19041 bp, 13 predicted proteins | sample MGYA00512165_ERZ761602 | MGnify/ENA primary metagenome ERZ761602 (study PRJEB28899, sample SAMN02445085) | bioreactor sludge metagenome | biome: EBPR sludge; isolation source: Thorneside wastewater treatment plant | place: Australia: Brisbane, Thorneside... | reverse complement strand
AAAGTGAGAAAATCCTGCTTATCTGCAGAATTAACTTTAACCCCTGATTCGCATTATTAAATCAAATATAAAAATGCTTTCTGCTGCTATAGGAGAAAGCATTTTTTTTGGCTCTATGTTGAATCGTGTGGGTAAAACTTATCAATTAATTGTAGCGTAATAAATAGCCAAAATCTTATCATGATTTTTTAATGGATGTATGATTTTCAACGAAGCAATGCTTGGAAAGTTTCATTACCAGCGATAGTGAACGAAGGGCTGGAATTGCGTTAACCGGACGAGCCACTACTGAACTTAAGATTGGATTCCTTTCATTGGTTCCAGCAAGATACCAAAATAAAACTACCTCTACCGGTTAAAAAAGCATGCAAGCCCGGGAGTGAGCGGTGCCTTGGCAATCGCCTTAATGAAACTTGATTTTTTGGTCCTTTTTTATCAAGAAAAAAGGACGAAATCCAAAAATACTGTGCCCGAACACTTCAATTTTAAATCTGAAAATCCAAAGTCAAATAATTAAGCTGTTTTTTTTACCCAAACTGAACGACATAGCACCATTTTTTTTGACAATACCCGAAGATAATATTCAGACCTAATTTCATGCCGGCTTGAAACAGCGTTCTGAACTTGTCCATGCCTTAATTATCCTTTTGGTCAACGCTAACTGAGTACATCAAAAACAGATCCAACATCCAACATAATATTTTGCGATCAGCTAGCTGATTAATAAAGCTGTTTTTTAAGTTAATAATAACAGTTTTCTTAAATAATTGATATAAATTAGCCTCAAATTCAATATTATGCTTATTACAACCACTGAAACTATTCCTGGAAAAGAAATCGTTGAAATACTTGGTATTGCCCGAGGCAGTACGGTCAGAGCCAGAAATATCGGCAGAGATATTTTCGCCGGATTGAAAAACATCGTAGGCGGCGAAATTTCTGAGTATACGAAATTACAAGCCTACGCAAGAGAACAGGCGATGGAAAGAATGATTGAAGATGCGATTGACCTTGGAGCTGATGCCATTGTTTGTTTCAGATTGGGTTCTGCCATGATCATGCAGGGTGCTGCAGAGATCCTGGCTTATGGCACAGCTGTTAAGCTGAAATGATATGGAAAATGTTGAATTCTATCTTGCCTGGTTTTTTTACGGAGCAATTTTCATTGCCCTGATTTTTCTGATCTTCAAAAGGATCAGAGACAGCAGGCATGAAAGATTTGATAAAAGATCCAACTGAATAAGAGATATTTCACTGCAACCAATTTTAGTTTTTACAGTATTGAGAATGTTGGTTCAACAAACTCTTTAACTATGGTAACAATTTCTATCCCATTTCGGGTGTTATCAGTCCGTATATGTTATTCAAAATCAAATCAAGGATCGAAACTATTTATTTTAAAGATTTTCCATTTTCAGTATGATTTAATATTTTTCAAGTCAAACCGCTATTAATTCTTTAAAAATCCTCCCAAAAACCATTCGACCTCACATTTACATTCCTTTAAAACCGAATCTTGCTTACATTTGCAACTGCAATAAACTGACTATATGCTTTTATTTTGGATATTGATACTATTATTTTTGTCTGCTTTTTTCTCAGGCATGGAAGCTGCTTTTATTTCAGCTGCTAAGATCAGGGTCGAAATCCTGAAAAGTGACGGTTCTGTAAGAGGACGGATCCTTTCTTCCTTTTATGAGAATCAAAATCGATTTCTACTATCTCTGCAAACAGGCAATATGCTTACCCTGATCCTGCTGGCCATCACAGGTTACCATTATCTTTTCCCTTTGATGGAACTTAAAATGGCAACCATTTTGTCCATTCTATTGATCACCCTGATCATCGGGATCATTGTTTGGTTTTTTGGAGAATTAATGCCAAAACTCATTTTCAGCCAATTTGCGAATGAATTGCTGTATTTCTTTACCTATCCGTTGCTGTTATTTCATTTTTTGCTGGTGATACCGGCATGGGTCACTGAAAAACTCAGTTCTTTCGTGATGAAATATGTTTTCAGGATACATTGTGTGGAAGATGATCCTGGTTATTCCCGTCTCGACCTGAAGGATTATATCAGTTCACAATTAACAGAGGATGATGAGATAGAAAAAGAAATCCTGGAAAATACCCTTGATCTGGATACACTTAAGGTCAGAGATTGCATGATACCCAGAACCGAAATCGTCGGAATCGATATCCACGCTTCCAGAGCGGAGATCTTAGACGTTTTTAGATCAACCAATCACTCCAGGATCCTTGTTTTTGATGGAGACATCGAAAACGTGAAAGGATATATTCATCACCAACATGTGATCAATGACATCAGATCCATCGAAGAAACGTTGGTTGAGGTTCCTTTTCTGCCCGAAACGATGAATATCAAGGAGCTTCTACTGAAAATGATGAAAGATCAGAAAAAATTTGCCTGTGTGGTGGACGAATTTGGCAGCATTTCAGGTTTGATCACACTGGAGGATATTCTGGAAGAAATTTTTGGCGAAATCGAAGATGAACACGACGATGAAGACCTGATCGAACAGCAAATTTCAGATAGTGAATTCCTGTTTTCCGGCCGGATGGAAATTGCTTACCTCAACGAAACTTACGAACATATTCACTTGCCTGAAGATGAATATCTTACTTTGTCAGGGTACATTGTCATGACTTCCGGAGCGATACCGAGACAAGGAGAAGAGATCATTCTTGACAACTACAAATTCATTTTTGAAAAGGTGAGCGCCACAAAAATCGATCTGATTAGAATGATCATTATAGACCCTGAACAAGAAGCATAATGTTGTTAATGGTTAAAGATTAATGGTTAATGATTAATGGTTAATGGTTAATGGTTGACTTTGTAAACAAGCGACATTGTTGTTTAATAAACCAAAATATTATTTGGTGAAGACCTGGCATTAAATAATAAATCGGTCCAATTCGTCAAAAACAAAAAATCGGAGACATGTAATTGTAAAATGACAATTCGGAAACAGCAAACCTTTCAGATAAGCAATCAACATCTTTAAATCCTCAAAACGGGATTTTATCCACTCGTTTTTGGTGCCTTCCACCTTCAAATTCAGTATTCAGGAAAATATCGATCATGCTTTTTGCCATTTTCAGGCTGACAAAACGAGCCGGAATGGCAAGGATATTCGCATCATTATGCATCCTTGCCAACCGGGCCAGTTCTGCTTTCCAACAAAGTGCAGCGCGTATTGTCTGGTGTTTGTTGGCAGTGATGGCAGCGCCGTTGCCGCTGCCACAAAGTATGATACCCACCTGAGCGCCGCCGTTTTCCACATCTTTTGCAACAGGATGAATATGATCCGGATAATCCACCGCCTCTGCCGTGAAAGTTCCGTGATCAATCACTTCATAACCCATTTTCCGGACAAATTGAATGATCTTTTCCCGGTAAATGTAACCTGCATGATCGCAACCGATTGAAAGTGTTAGCGCACTCATGGGCCAAATATTATTCTGTTGGCAAATTTTCCGTCTGATACTTACCCAGCAATGCCATCATTTCATTCACAAAAGCTTCATCTTCGACTTTCTCCAGTTCTCTGATCAATCCTTCGATGCCCGCCTGAGTGATTCTAACTTGGTTTTCAAACGAAGATATATCTTTATTATCCAATGAATAATAGAATTCCATATCTTCGACACAGGCATCTGCCAGAATTTTCATGTGTTTTTTGGCTCCTTCCAGATCTTTGCCTTCCAAAAGCACGTCAATAAATGGTAAAACGGAATAATCATAAGGGAAATTGAAATCAGGAAAAGCTTCAAAATATTTATTGGCAAGATCCAAAGCTTTTTTTGTATCTTCTTTCCTGAGAAATTCATCAGCCCCTCTGTACATGGCCATTTTCATGGCATTGATGCCGGCACTGTAACTTGGACTGATATAGGTATCTACTTTATCAAAATTTCCCCATCTCCATTTAGTCATCACATTTTCATAGATCGCCTCAGCATCGGCTCTGCCACTGCCAAAAATCTGCAATGACGGATTGCTCGGTGTCTTAACCGGTATGATCCGCAATCCCAACCCTTCCATCTGCATATAGTCATTCAATCCCAGCAATTTATCATTTTTGCAGGTCACTGCAAAATAAATCGGCCGATCGTAGATATTGGATGCAATCACATCCAATACGGCTATATCATCTTTGGTCAGATATGATTTTGAAAAAGAAATATTGATCCTGTCAACAATTTTTTCTGAATCCTCTGCACTGATCCAGCCAGAGGCAATCGCTCTTTTTTTGTCCACCGGAATGAACATATTCTGAGTTGGTATATAGCTTTCGAAAGACATCGTACTGCCGCTGATTGGATTTTCACTTCCCATGAATCTCAAAACTGTATTGACATCCATAGCTTGCTTTAACCTCTCTTCAGGCTGGTTGTAGAAAGGCATGTTGTTGCGTTTGCTTCCTCTGATCGCTGATGAAGGAATTGTCAGCTTAATAGGCGCAGACTCATTTACCTTAGATCTAAGTTTATCAATGTACCAATCAACCGCGATCAAACTGAGGTTGACTACCCTGACGTCTCTTCTGATGCCCTCAACTTCCTGAGCATACCACAATGGATAAGTGTCATTGTCACCATAAGTAAATATGATCGCGTTGGGAGCACATGAATTGAGAAAATTGGAGGCATAATCTCTTGCTGCATAGTGGTGCATTCTGCTGTGATCATCAAAATTCTCAAATCCCATGATCGCAGGTGCAGTCAGGACAACCAATGCAGTTATACCTGCGAGTATCGGTTGCTGAAGTGACCATTTCTCCCTGATCATCTCCACTATCGCAGGTACTGCCAATCCAATCCAAATGGCAAATGTAAAAAACGAACCAACCAAAACATAATCCCTTTCTCTGGGTTCATTCGGAGGTTGATTGGAATAGATTATGATACCCAAGCCGGTTATCAAAAACAGTGTAAACAAGGCAAAAAAGTCTTTCTTCCTCTTTTTTGCATGGTAAAAAAGACCAATGAGTCCGAATATCAAAGGCAGAAAATAATAATGGTTTTTGGATGGATCGTTCTTCATTTTATCTGGCATCCTGTCAGATTTATGAAGCTTGGCTTCATCGATGAATTTGATCCCCGACTCCCAGTTTCCGCTGGAAATGTCTGAACTGAAATAGCCCTGATCTCCATTTTGACGTCCAACAAAATTCCACATAAAATATCTGACATACATCCAGTTGATCTGATATCTGATGAAGAAATTGATGTTGTCCCCCATGGTGGGTTTGCCAGATCGCTTATTAAGCCAAGCTCTGTACATATCAGGTCTGCCCATCTCGGAAGCACCGATCCTGGGGAATAACATTTTATCGCTTTTGTTATAAACAGGTGTGATTTTTTCGTCGACAACCTCATATTTGTCCCCTACCCGGCCATATCTGTCTTCCTTTTCAAAGCTGACATACTGCGCATCAAAATGAGGTCCATAGAGCAAGTCTCTTTCTCCGTATTGTTCTCTGTTGAGGTAAGGCAGGAGGCGAAAAGCATCGCTGGGTACGTTCATATTGACAGGTGTATCTGCATTGGCCCGTATGACCACTACGCCTACAAGGGAAAAGCCTATGGTGACCAACATGGCACTTAAAGTCAACAAATGAAACATATAATTGCCTTTTCTGGCAGCATACCTCAATCCGAAATACAATACCCCGGCAACCACCAAAATGGTGGGAATCAACCCTGAGTGAAAAGGTAACCCGAGACTGTTCACCAAAGGAAGTTCAAACTTGGTCCATAGCCATGGAATGCCTGCGATCACAAACTTCAAAGTAAAAATGATCAATCCCGCTCCGGCCAACAAGCTGTAAATAATGCCGGTTATTGTGTGCCTGGTGTATTTTTTATAATAATATAGCAATGCCAGAACAGGGAACGCCAGAATACTCAAAAGGTGAACACCAACGGACAATCCAGCAACAAAAACAGAAAATAATAGCCATCTGTCCGTATTTTTCGTATCTGGCAGTGAATACCACTTAAATGCACCCCAAACAGTCAATGCCGTAAAAAATGTGGACATCGCATACACCTCACCTTCTACTGCACTAAACCATATAGAAGTTGAGAACGCTGTTGCCAACCCGGCCACCAAACCTGCAGCACCCAAACTGATCACCTGTGCATTGGTCAATGTGCCTTCTCTGCCCGCCATCATCAGTCTTGCCAGGATCATGGTGGTCATAGCAACCAACATGGCAGCAAAAGCTGTAAATAATCCAGACATCAGGTTGACCGCAAAAGCGATATCAGATGGATTTGATGACAATGCGTCTGCTCCATGGGCAAACAAACTACCTATCAACACAAACAACGGCGCTCCGGGCGGATGCACCACCTGCATTTTAAAGGCTCCCAAAATAAACTCACCGCAATCCCACAAACTACCCGTTCGCTCCGCGGAAAAGTAATAAACCACCATGGCAATAATAAATACCAGCCACGCTGAAATAGTACTGACTGTTTTTCCTCTCATAATATTGATGATAATTATAAAATAATATTTTTCTAATGCTTAATCCGCTAAGAATAAACAACTAAAATATAATAAAACTGCTAATGCAGCCTTTTAACAGACAAAAGTATAAAATTCAACTGACTATTGCATTTTTTCGCGTGAATTGTAACAGGTTTATCCATTCTCCCTAAAAATCTGTTCTTTTCTGAATGTAAAAAACTTTTCAGGTTTTAATAAATTGAATCTCAAAAAGTGAATTTTAATGATTAAAAACCTGCAAAATAGTCAGAAGATCTTTCACCTTGCTATCAAATTTTGATCAGTTGTATAACACAACGATCCGGTAATTATACATTCATTCATTTAATAACCGAAGAATCACGTTTTTTATTTATTTTTGCAATGAATTTTTGTTTAAAATCGTTGATTCGCAATCAATAAAAGGGAATTTCTTTTTATTTGGGGAAATGGGTGTAATTGTCTGTTAGCCTAAAGTTTTATCAAATTTTTGACTTTGTATTGTTGCAGATCAATATTATTTGTAACTAAATGCATCATTATTTCATTATCCCAATTGCTGATTTTAAAACTTAATCCATAAAATGTTAAGCTTTGAATTGGACAAGAAAAAAAGTGATGTTTGCCTTGAATGTTTATTTTGAATAAAAGCCTCGGTTTGACCAAACAAGGCATGTTTGATATCAAGACCTTTAAGCGTATTCAACCTCAGTATCTTCCATCCTTGATAAAAGATGACTAAAAATTAAATCAAAAAACACATATATGAAATACTTAATCCTCATTGCCTTCATTTACTTCGCCTACAGATATTTTTCTGCGAATAAAGCGCTGGACCAGGGAAGAAGGCAGGATGAAAGGAATCGACCCAAGAATGATGATTTCACTGATTATGAAGAATTAAAATGATTGAAATACCCATTATCTATCAGGACGATTATTTCATTGCAGTCAATAAACCTGCAGGTGTACTCTCACAGAGCGATTTGGATGGTAATGAATCACTGATTGAGTATTTTTTCTCCATATTTAAGCAAAAATTTCATGTACTTACCAGGCTTGACAGGCCTGTAAGTGGTTGTGTACTTTTGGCCAGAACTCCCAAAAGCGCCGGATCAATGACCAGTCAGGTAGCTGGTCATAAAATTGAGAAAGATTATCTGGCATTGGTCGAACAAACTCCAGAAAATCCGGTCGGAACAATAGAAAACTATCTTTGGAAGCGGAAAAATAAAGCTTATATATCTGAATCAAAAAAAGGTGATCCGGCCATCACGCACTATTCCCTGATAGGGAAAAGTGACCGGTATTTTTTACTTCTGTTAAAGCCGGAAACAGGCAGATTTCACCAGCTCAGAGCACACCTTGCTCATATTGGTTGTCCGATCAAAGGAGATGTTAAATATGGCGCCCGAAGATCCAATAAAGACAGGTCTATTGACCTGCATGCATACAGATTGACATTCAACCATCCTTTCACACAAGAAAGAGTTGAGATCATTTCTATGCCAAAAAATGATGCTATCTGGAATGCATTGGAACCCTTTTGGAAGCTAAAATTAGAATAAAATCCAGTTAACATACTGATTTATTTGTATTTATAAAAGATCTCCCGAAATATCCACCCTGTTAAAAAATGATTAACCAAATGATAAACTTTCGTTAAAGCGATGATTTAACTTGATTTTGTATGTGTGTTGGCCTATTTTGGGCTTTAATTGAATATCATCGGGTTTTAAGCTTGATTGTATATGATTTTGTGCAAAATTCATTAGTTTATGTTTGAAATTTAAAAGTCTAATCCAGGATTTCGAAATTAAAAAATCAGGATTTTTTACAATACACAGGCACAATTTTTTCATTATAGATCGCATACAACAGAAGTAAAACAAATAAAATACTTACATATGAAAAGAATACTTTTTTTTGGATTGGTGGCACTGTTTATTAGTTCATGTGGCACGCAGTTAAAACCCTTTACACAAAAAATGTACGAGGAATATGGCTGGTCAGAAAGAGACCTGCAAAGTGTCCAGTTTTATGTTTCCAGAGATATAGTTCTGGAAAAAAAAGCGATGGATAACATCACCTCCATTAAAGATGGCAAAATAAAGGTCATTGAAGATAAAGTCATTGAAAAGCTGGTCATTAAAAGGGGTACTCCGGGCTCTCTGCTATTTATGCCAAAGGAAAACCGGCTTGCGGTCAGTTTTGATAATGACAATAACAAATACCTGATCTTTGGTGCGAGTCAGAAAAATCAGGGTAAATTCATGTTGTTTGCCAAAGACTGGGATCGTAACCGAGGTGTGATGACCTATGATGGTCAGACTTATTATACCACATCGGCCAGCGCTATGGCATATCTGATGGTGGACATCCGGGAAGCAGCCAAAGTAAAGTTCAGTAATGAAGTTGCTCCTGGAAGGAAAGTAATTAAATGAATCATTTGAAGTTTTTAACAATATTCAGGTGGGTGGATTGATCAGATTCCACGTCCGGTTGCAGGAAGCCAAATTTGTTTTGACGACTTTAGATTACAGAATATTTTGAAGTTTTGATCTCTTATCTCTCAGGGTATAAATACCAAATATAAAAGGGAAAAAAGCCTTGAGACAAAACAATCATATGGCTTTTGTTACAAATATAGGTAAGCTATTGTATTCAAAAATCATTAATGCGCAAAAGTCAATATGATCCTGGCGCTCATATATTTTAGTCAATCTATTTTTATATATTGCCGTTCAGACTGACAACAGCCATTTGTTGTTTTCCATCCATCAAAATAGAGATAGGATTTTCAAAGCGGACATGTTTAAAAAACTGACCTTTTTTCACAAGTTGGCCTTTTTCCAACAGATCGTAATTTATGAAACTGGTTTGGTTATCGTGTCTGATAGAATAATAAGCAACATTCAATGATGTGAGGTTGTGGAAAAAATGTGATCCGAAAGACGCATCAAGAGGGAAGTCTTCCAGACTTGTTTCAACAATAAATCTGGCATTGGAAATTTGGGGCCAATTGACTGGAATACCGATCCATCTGTCCCGGGTTCCCCACCTGCCGGGGCCAATCAGTACATAATTCTTTTTGGCTTCAACCATTTCTTTATTGATCTCTTCTATTTCCAACGACATTTCGACAGTCATTGATTTGTCAAAAACCAGGTTATCAACAAAAATGACATCCTTGATACCCTCAATGGAACCATTTCCCATCCCTTTTTCGGCGAAAAGGATCATTTTCTCCTTATCAAATTGATCCAGATCGATGTGATGATCATTTGCTACCTGTATCAGTGGTTTTACCTGTAGAATATATAAATTGGCGTCACCGTCATCATCCGGAGTAAGATTTACAGCAAATTCCACTTCAACCGGAGTACCAAATGCTTCTTTGATGAGTCCCAGAATAAACCTGATCGAAGCTGCCAAAGGAATGTATTCATTTTTCAATATGCTGGCAAAATTGACCACTCTTGGCCCAGGTCTTCCGATACCGGGATAAAGAATTTGATTATTGACATCATAAACTGAAACACAGTGCTTTAGGCTTCCATGCCTTTCAGCATCCTTCAGACTGAGTTTTATAATCGCCGCCATGGACCCATCGGAAACCTTCACATCTGGTTTTGTCAAATCTACTGCATAGAAATAATTTTGAGTATACTTCACCTGGTCTTGCAGGGATAATAATTGAGTCGTAGGATATTTTGGAGAAAACCTGAATGCATTTTCGCCTTCTACCACATAGGTACCTAAGCCCAGAGCAGCAACCACAAAACCTTCTTCAGGTTTCATGTGCGCAAAAGGATAATAATTATATGACTGAGCTACTCCGCTCACATGAGGGTAATAATAGTCTCCAAAATCAGTTCCGACCAATTCCTGAATGACAATGGCCATTTCCTCTTCACCGATCTTGTGGTTGATAGCCTGGATATAGTTTATCGCTTTCTGAGTAAATACAGAAGCATATACCAGTTTAACGGCATCAGATAATTGTTTCAGTCTGATACTTTTATCCGGGCTATTGTTTGGGATAACATATGTCTCAAATATTCCGGCAAATGCCTGGGCCATACTATCCTCAAGCAACCCGGAAGACCTGATCGCCAATGGTTTATTGCTTTTACCGAGCAGCCATTCCAGTTTTACCATCAGATCATCGCTCAGATGACAGGATAGAAACCTTTTCTTGATTTCTTCAAATTCATAATTCTGAAGATTATCAAATTCAAGATTGTTACTTTCGATAAAATCAAGAAAAGCATTGGTACCCAGAACGATTGTTTTAGGAGCAGAGATTTTCATTCCGGGAAATCTGGTAGCAAAATTGAATTGCCGTTTGAGAGAATTCACAAAGGCAATTCCCCTGCCTTTTCCTCCCAAAGCGCCTTCAGCCATACGGATGATATTATCCGTGGTAAAATCTCCGTTTTCATCGAAAGGAACCACCTTTCCAAAAGGTTTCTCATGCCTGTATTCTGATATAGCCTTGATCAGGTAATTCCGGATCTCTTCCGCTCCCGCAAATTCTTCAGCTTGTTTGACTACTAAAACTTTTGCCAGTTGGAACTCACTCCGTGCCAACAGCCATTTGGAAAAATCATTTCGTTTGGCATGAAACATGATCGATTCTTCAGAGACGATCTTGATGATCTGTTCGAATTCTCCAATATTTGCCGCTGTGGCAAGCACTTGTTCCTCGTCGTTTTTAAAAAGGAAATTGCCAAAACCCAAAGTTTGATTTACCTTGAATTTCAATTTCTTATAAAGATTCTGATTGTTTTTATCGATAAAATCGGTATGGAGTGCATTTGCCAGTTTCAGGTTTTCCCGTTCACTCGACTGAATGATCACAGATAACATAGGATTTTCCGCCCTTATCTCTTTCACCAGTTCTATCCCGGCATTTTCCTGAAACCGCCCACTCTTTTTAAACCTGACATCTGTAATCAAACAATACAAATGTTCTTTGTACTTTTTGTAATAATTCATTGCTTGTTCATAATTGGTCGCCAAAATCAATTTGGGCCTGACACGCAATTTTAGCACTTTGAACAGGTCATCTGCACTGAGCTCATTGACCAGTTTACTGGTCTGGGCAAAAATGATCCTGTAAAGGTGGGTCACATACTTCGAATAATACTTCGGATCATCTTCCACTAACAAAATCAGTCGAATAGCAGCCAATTTCGAGTCCGGTTCCAGGTTTTTAATGTCTTCAAGATACTTGATCATAGCGAAAAATATCTTTGACTCTCCATTCCAGGTAAAGAGCTTATCATAACAACCTGAAATTCCGGAATTTTGAAAATAATTGATATCGCTATCTGAGTTTAGCAGAAAAAAAATGGAAGTATTTGGATACGATGATTTTATTTTCTTCCCAAGATGAACAGGCATTTTCTTATCCAGACCAACCATGAAAATGATCATGTCAAAATGGACTTTATCCAATTGTTCAAAGGCTTCTTCTTCAGAAGATACACCGGTTATTCTGGGCAAAAAAGTCAGATTCATGACTCCGTAGTCATGCAGCATGATCTCAGAAAACCTGCCTTCTCTCTCAACACTGAAAGCATCATACAGATTGGAGATCAACAGGATCTCTTTCACTTTAAAGGGCATGAGATCGTGATAAATATCCCGGGATTTGCTTTCCCTGTTCAAATAATTCTGGAGTAATTTTCTGGTAGCGCTCATATTATATCATTTTCGGAATCGAAAATACAATTTTTATGTGTTCAGTCAAAATAACCCGGCAATATAAACTGTTCAATGAATGTGAGGCACTGATCTGTTCCATTCATGCCCGATCTAAACAACTTTATTTCCAAAAGTGATCCCGATTTCATCTTATTCTGATCGAAAACCATAATAAGATTTGAGTTAAATATATATGCCAAAATCACAAATTACCGGAATATTGATATTTTTACGCCCTGAAATAGGTTAAAATTGCTTTTGATAAAGAATTTGATTAAAAATATAATCCAAAGAACCAGAACTTTGGAACGTCCGCTGCAAAAAGAAGATGAGCTTATGAAATATCTGATTGTAGGTTTGGGAAATATGGATATTGAATATGACGGAACCAGACATAATGTTGGCTTTGAGGTAGTTGACACATTGGTCAAAAAGTATGAAGCAAAAATCCAGCATGAAAAACTTGGAGATATGGCCAATTTTAAATTCCGTGGCCGCAACATTTATCTTTTAAAACCATCGACTTACATGAACAGGAGCGGTAAAGCCGTCAGATACTGGTCTGAAAAATTAAATATTGAAAAGGACCAACTTTTGATCATAGTAGACGATCTCAACCTTGATTTTGGAAAGATCAGAATCAGGGCAAAAGGAAGTGATGGCGGGCACAACGGGCTTAAAGATATCCAACAAAACATCGGAACAGACTATGCGCGGATTCGTATAGGAATAGGTGACAGTTTCCATAAAGGACAGCAAGTTGACTATGTTTTGGGTAAATGGAATGAAAACGAATTAAAAGAACTTCCGACGATCCTGACTAAAGTTTCGGAAGCCGCATTGTCATTTGCTTTCCATGGTTTGCAGACAACCATGAATCAATTCAATTCTTAATTTTTGCAGGAATTTAAGGGTAAAGCTATCTTCTGCTCACCTTAACAGGATAATCTGCCTGGACCTGTCCGGATTTGATCTTTTCAAGCCTGCTTTTCAAAAGACGCTTTTTGAGCGGATTGAATTTTTCGATAAACAAAGTCCCGAGCGTGTGATCATATTCATGCTGTATCACTCTGGCATCAAAACCATCGTAAGTTTCCTCATGGACCATTAAATCCATATCCTGATATCTGATCGTGACAACAGACGGCCTTTCAATTTTCCCGCGGAGATCGGGAAAACTAAGGCAACCTTCTTCAATACTGACGATCTCACCTTCTTCTCTAAGTATCTCTGCATTGATAAATACTTTTTTTATTCCTTTATTGTCTTCATTTTCATTGAGTTGAACAGTATCCACTATGAACAATTTCAATGCCTGCCCTATCTGATGAGCAGCTAATCCTACTCCATGACTTTTGTACATGGTATCCCACATCTGTTCAACCAGTTTTCTGATTTCTTCCATTTCATCTGATACAACTAACCTTCCCGGTTGTTTCAATACCGTTTGACCATATACGTATACGGGTAAAATCATTTTAAAATCTGTTTTATTATTTCATCTAAATATGTCCTAAATATTGCTGCAAAATCAATACGGCACTAAGTTTATCAACCTCATCTTTGTTTCGACGTTTCATTTTTGGAACACCAGCAGCCACTAATATAGTTTTTGCCATCCGGGACGTAAAAGATTCATCCTGTCGGTCGATGGAAATATTTGGAAATTCATTGTTCAGAAAACCAATCAGCGCAAAGATCTTATTTTCATGATCAGTCATACTTCCATCAGCATGAAAGGACTGACCGATCACAATTTTATCAACTTCTTCTTTTGCAACATATTCCTGTAAAAATGATTCCAGCTGACTTGTTTCTACCGTTGCCAATCCATTGACAATGATTTGCAAAGGATCAGTGGTTGCAATTCCGGTTCTTTTCAAACCATAATCAATCCCTAAAATTCTTCCCATGGGGTCAAAGATAATATTTTGTAAACCTAATAAAATCAAAAAAGTTCATTCAACAAGCCATTGGATTTATTGCACCGCAAAAATATGGCTTAATAAAAAGAAAAGACCCTCTTCAACATTTTGAAGAGGGATCCATCCCAAAAACAGTAAACTTATTTTTTACAGTATTCCGGCCTTTCAGCCGGAATACGAGGTCACTTTTACATTTCTTAATTGATAACAACCATTTTTTTGGTCGCCGTAAATCCTTCAGTATCCAATTGGTAGTACAAGACACCAGAGGCATCCAAATCTGACTTTTTGAGCTGTATGGTATTGATCCCTTTATTGAAATCACCATTGATCACTTTTACCAGTCTTCCGGCAACATCCTGAATTTTCAGGCTGGCATATCCGGCTTTAGGTAAACTGAATTTTATCTCAGTTACATTAGAGAATGGGTTTGGATTGTTTTGGAATAATTCAAACTGATATTCCAGTTCACCCCTGATCGACCAGTTTACACCAATCACATCCAGCGTTGCATTGTATGCTTCAGCCCGGGTAATGTCATTACCGATAGATGTAGTTTTGCTCACAGCACCCTCATTTTCAGCGTTGAAATACAAGGTAAACAACACCTCATCAGGATTGAATTCAACAGGTTTGAATCCGTTCCAGCTTATGGCTATTTGACCATTATCCAGATGAGTCAGACCAATATTGTTAGCGCCTATTTCCATTGACCCTTCCACCAGTCTTTCAAAACTTAAAACATCTTTATTGAAATTGAAAGTCAATTGGAAACCATTCATATCTGTAAAGTTTTTACCGTAAACCGGTACAGCAACCAATTCTCCCCTTTCAAAATAGTACTCGTCTGTTGTCAGTTCCAAAGATTGAACGGATCTGCTCACGATTTCCTGTCCATCCTGTAAATTGCTTGAGAAATTGACATCACCCATTTTAAGAGCGATGAAATTAGCCTGAATGTCGCCTGTTGCATCGCTTATCCTTAGATATGCAGGATAGGTTTCTGCCAGTGGATTCAAAGGATTATTGAATTGATAACCTTCTTCAACAAAATTCCATGAATCAGTTTGCAATAACTGACTGGTTGCTCCAATGATCAGCTGGCGTAAGGTGTGGATATCAGACGCTGTAATATTCCCATTCTTATTTACATCAGAAACGATGATCTGATATGGGTCATTGAACGCTTTCAGATTCAAAAGATGTTGTTGGATGAGAATTAAATCCAGCGTGCTGATACCTTCAGCATCATTCCCATCCTTCAAGGGTATCAGATTGTAATCTCCACCTTCCGTCATTTCAAACCGATATGTTCCTTCTTCATCCGTCACCTGAGGTGCATGTTCGCTTCCATCCAGTTTTACAGTTACACCATCAAGCGGAGTACCATCCAAATTTTTAACCATTCCACCAACTGAAGCAAGCGGCAGATTGCCTTGATTAGGACAAGATCTTGCGTTGTCCTGAATATTGATGGTGGTTGTACAATAATCCTGCAATAAAGTTCCGTCCGGCATTACTGCAGACACCCAAATTTCGATTGCGTTATCTCCCACATCATCACAGTCAAATGTTAATTTCTTTACAGTAGTATCTTTAGCAAATGATGTGACCACTCTATATCCGCAAGGATGCGTAGGTCCAACACAACAAGGCAAACAATCAAATACCGGGATTTCTATCATACCCCAATCGACTTTACCATCGTGATTTGAATCAACAGGCATCAATGTGGTGGAAATATGATCAATACATACAGGAGTCGGAGCTTTGCAATTCATGATCGTAAAATCATAGGTACAATGAGTTTTATTGCCACACTGATCCCACACAGTCCAGTAAATACGATGTGTTCCCATCGGGAATTTTCCTTGATTCCTTCCAAATGCCTGTACATTCGCTCCATTTAAAACAGGAGAGATATAGTCGAAAGAGCCCGGAGCGTTGTCTTTATACAGGTCAATTTTGTAAGTCCATCTCAAATCTTCATCTTCAGTACACGGATCGGTTGCTGACATAAGCAATTCAATATATCCATCCTGGCAAGTACCGTCATAAGTACAGGTGGTTTTGTCTGTGCAATCACTTAATATGGTAGGTCCAACTTTATCTTTTACCATGATTACCTGATCATATTGCCATTTTTTGTACAGACTACCATATTCATCTTCAAACTGACACCAATCTATGACACTCCACCGTCTGATGATCTTGAAGCATGCTTCGTTGGATTGTGGATTTTCTGCATTGAAAATAAATACTTCATCATGATATGTTGCACCCACCAGGTCACATGCTCCTTCATGAAGTATCGGCCTGCCAGTTACATCCGGTGTAAGATCACCCGGATTCTTGCAGCCATCCGTAGAATAAGGTGCCGGCCAATCCACATCGTCCTTCGTGCTAAAAGGATTTTGTCTGTCAATCCAGAATGGGTCAGAATTCCTGAATGTAATGGTTTGTTCACAATAAGCCTGAGGTTGCCCTTTTATATTAAACCTCCTTTTGATCGTTCCAACTCCACATTGATTTATTTCATAAGTGATCGTTGAATCCAATGGCAGCAATCCGCAATTATTCCATCCAATTGCTTTTCCAAACGCTTTGCTTAAATCATTTTTATCGTATGGATAATCACACTCTACGACTCTGCTTTGAGGACATTCTACCACAGGTGGAAATTTATTCTGAACTTCTGCATTCACCATACACTCATTCCAGTTCCCTGAAATGTCATAAGCCCGCATCTGTATCTGTATTGTTTTACCCACATCTTCGCAACAGAACACAACATGGTCTCTGAAAATGCTGTCTGTAGCTATCCTGTCACATGGTTTGCCGTTGTCCATTCTTTTGACTTCAAGTCGATCCAATTTACAATCATCATAACTTCCACTATCAAATGATCCTGCGTAGACTTTTGCATAACCTTCATTATTAAAAGCATCATAAGTCAGACTAACTGTTGTATATTGTTGACATACAGCTACAGGTGGCGTATGATCTTCAACAGTAACAAAGAATTCGCAATCATCATTCATGTTCCCGCAGGCATCCACTGCAATATAATTGATCCTGTTTTTTCCTAATGGTAATTGTACAGCCGGTGTATTGATCATGGAAATATTTTCAAGATATTGTATCGGAACATCCATGTCATTGTATATCTGTACGTTCCAGGTAACTAATGCCTGACATTTGTCCGTAGCAGTTGCTTTAGGAAGTTTAAAATTGGCTGCGCAGTTGACACTTCCAAAACTGGTATTGTCAAAATGTCCATAAGTATTGGTAGTTACTGTAGCATCATTAGGACAAAGGGTTAATGTCGGTGCAGTATCATCTACCACTTCAATGGTTTGAATGCGAGGAGGCCATACCCATCTTTGTTCGCAAGACCATTCTGTGACAGTCCATACACGGAGGCATTTGTAATAACAACCAGGATTGGGTGTGTTCAGTGGTATGTCTATATAAGTAGCTGTCAAATTACACATTAAGTCAACAGGATACAGGTCGACACTGAAATCATCCTTTTGAAAATAAGGCACACCAGTGAAATTCGGATGCGGACACTTTGTGTCCTGACAACAACAATCTTCAGTGGTCTCATATTCATCATCGCATCTGACATGTGTTCCTTCAGAGAACAGCCTGCTTGGAGGGAAGAAAATATTGTTTGCCCAGTCATCGTCAGACAATCGTAGGAGGTTGATCTTCACCCGCAATAGTTCAGCGTCATTGTTCGAAACGTCCTTCCCTGAATAAAATCTGGTGATCGTTTTAACCGTTAAAGGATTCCAGTTGGGATTATTGCATGGGTTCTGAACCGTCGTTTCATTCACCACCCTGGAAGTTGCATTTAAGTCACAATTGTCAATTGGAATTACAAAAACGTTTTGATTGATGTTTTCAAAACAGTAAAAATCATATTCACAATTATAATTTCTTTGGAGAATGTCACCACCGGCAGGTTCACCATAAGTATAAGTATATGTACCGGTCTCACCAGCAATCCTGGTTGAAGTGAGCAGGAAATACTTTACTCCTTTTGTCAGGTACACAGTCATTGTAACAGGTAAAGCCGGATTTGGTCCTGAAGCCAGAAGATCCACCACATTGTGACATGGATTGATAAGCGGTCTGTAGTGTTCATATAAGGCCATATAATAGCCGGTTGCCGGCGCAGTTCCGGGATTCAATGTAAAGGAATAATTTCCTGATTTGGTTACAACAAACTGAAATTCATTGTAATAAACCGGATTTAAGGGAGCGATGGCAAACCCTGCACAACTTCCGTCAGGATTCATATATGTTCGGACATATGTTGGATCGGTTGCGTCCAATGATTCCAATACATTTGTTTCCAGTGGTTCATAACATTCAAGCGTTGGAGGCAATAAATCATATACACCCACTTTACAGCCGGCTGACATATTACCTGAATTCATTTCCTTCACATAAACAATGACGGTTTTGCCAACCTCATTTCTTGTGATGAAATGATTAACAGGACCTGGGGTTACAGGTGTTCCGTCCAGGTTAAAAACAGTAACAACATAATTCCATGGTGCACAACCAGGAGTATAAGGTGCTTCCAGAACCATATCGGGAGTTACGACTGTCTGACAATCTCCATTGAGGGAGATCGAAATGGAGTCGTTGATGGCAATGGTGCATTGAGCGGTCACATTGCTCACATTGAAAAAAGAGGTGGCGAGAAAGATAAGGGCAAATAGCCTACCTTTAATCCACCCGGGATTAGTAAAATTCGTTTTCTTCATTTGAACCTAAGTTTTAGTTATTAAATACTGCTTCGGGTAAAAGCGCCGTAGTTAATGCGCTTCCATTTCCCTTCAAATCGTTTTCTACTTCGTACTATTT
>ERZ761602.4178-NODE-4178-length-19042-cov-3.969505_pt1 | contig 19042 bp, 14 predicted proteins | sample MGYA00512165_ERZ761602 | MGnify/ENA primary metagenome ERZ761602 (study PRJEB28899, sample SAMN02445085) | bioreactor sludge metagenome | biome: EBPR sludge; isolation source: Thorneside wastewater treatment plant | place: Australia: Brisbane, Thorneside... | reverse complement strand
GGGCTACGAAAACGCGGCGGCGGCACCGCGCAGCACGCCGACGGCTGGGGCCTCGCGCTCTACGAGGGCAAAGCGGCGCGCGTGTTCCTCGAGCCGACGGCCGCCGCCTCCAGCCCGCTCGCGCGGTTCGTGAGCCAGAACCCGATCAAGACACTCCTCGCGATCGGGCACATCCGCAAGAAGACGCGCGGGCCGGTCTCGCTCGCCAACACCCACCCGTTCGTCCGCGAGCTGTGGGGCCGGCACTGGGTGTTCGCGCACAACGGTACGGTGAAGAACGCGCGCTCGCTCGAGCTCGGCCGGTTCGCTCCCATCGGCACGACCGACAGCGAGCGCGCCTATTGCCACCTGCTCGAGGTGCTGCGCGCGACGTTCGACGACTACCCGCGCAAGGTCTCCGACCTGTGGGAGGTGATCGCCGAGACGGCCGCCAAGGTGGGCCGTGCCGGGAGCTTCAACTTCTTGCTCGGCGACGGGCGCCATCTCTACGCGCGCTGCGCGACCAAGCTCTGTTACATCGTGCGCCGCGCCCCGTTCGGTCACGCTCGCCTGGCCGACGAGGACGTGACCGTCGACTTTTCTCAGGTGACGACACCGACCGACAGAGTCGCGGTCGTGAGCACCGTTCCCCTCACGTCGAACGAGGCCTGGACCCAGGGCAAGCCGGGGACGATGTGGGTGTTCGACGGCGGCCGGCTGAGGGCGACGCTGCCGGCCTGACCGCCTGCGCCGGGGCGGCCGGGCTGCCTTGACGAGCGCCTCACGATCGCTAGCCTGCTCAACGAATTGCCTGTGTTTTTCCGGAGCCTCCCGCTCGGGTGGGGTGGCGTCATTCGCTCGTGAGCGACTTCGAAGAACCCACACGCGTGACGACGGTCGGTCCCGCAAAGACCGACCCTCTGCAGCCCAAGGGGACAGACTGCATCGTCGTCATCTACACCAAGCAGCCGACGCTGCTCGGCAAGCGTTTTCCGCTCGAGAACAGCCCCACGCGCGTGGGCCGCGGCGCCGACAACGAGATCGTGCTCGACGGTGACAGCGTCTCGCGCCGCCACGCGCAGTTCGATCGCAAGGGGGAGGGCTGGTCGCTCTCGGACGTGGGGAGCACGAACGGCACCTACTGCAACGACGAGCAGATCGCCGGCGCCACCACGCTGAGAAATGGCGATCGCGTCAAGGTGGGGCCCACCATCTTCAAGTTCCTCTCCGGCGCCGACGTCGAGTCGCAGTACCACGAAGAGATCTACCGGCTGACCATCATGGATGGTCTCACCCAGATCTACAACGCGCGGTACCTCTACGAGGCGCTCGAGCGCGAGATCATCCGCTGCCGGCGCCACGAGCGTGATCTCAGCGTGATCATGTTCGACATCGACTACTTCAAGCGCATCAACGACGTGCACGGCCACCTCGCCGGTGACTTCGTCCTGAAAGAGCTCGCGCGCATCATTCAGCAGCGTATCCGCCGCGACGAGGTGTTCGCGCGCTACGGCGGCGAAGAGTTCTCGATCATCCTGCCCGAGACGCCGCTCGAGGGCGCGGTATCGCTCGCCGAGACGCTGCGCCAGCGCGTCGAGGAGCACGTGTTCTCGTTCCAGGCCGACACGATCAAGGTCACGATCTCGATCGGCGCCGCCCAGCTCACCGACGCCGACAAGACGGCGAACGAGCTCTTGAAGCGCGCCGACGAGCTGCTCTACCAGGCCAAGCGCACGGGTCGAAACCGCGTGTGTTACTAGGTGGCGCGGGCTTTTCGCCGATAGCTTCGTGATCTCGGCGTCGAGCGTGCTCGCGTACGATGTACGCTCCGCGCGACTCGCCACCGACCTCACTCGCTCTCGAACGAAAATCCCTCCGCCACCGGGAGCGGACTACGCTTTGGATCAATCTCCGCTCCTCTCCACACCGGTTCCCGGGCCGCGCTCTCGCGCGCTCTCGAAGCGTTTGGCTGCGCGCGAGAGCCCGGCGTTCGCCATGCGGCGCGCGGCGCGGCTCGCGCAGACCGACGCCGCGACCGTCGTCTTCGCGCGCGGTGAGGGGTCGAACCTCTTCGACGTCGACGACAACCGCTTCGTCGATCTGGCGGCCGGGTTCGGCTCGGCGATCCTCGGCCACGGCCCATCGCCGGCGCACGCCGCCGCGGCCGCGCAGCTCGGCACGCTGGCGCAAGGCCTCGGCGATCTCTACCCGACCGACCGCAAGATCGAGCTCCTCGACGCGCTCGCGGCGCTGCACCCAGACCATGACGCACGCGTCATGCTCACTCAGTCCGGGGCCGACGCCGTCACCGCCGCGCTCAAGACGGCGGTGCTGGCCACCGGGCGGCCCGGTGTGATCGCGTTCGAGGGCGCCTACCACGGTCTCTCGTACGCGCCCCTCGCGGCGTGCGGGTTCGCCCCGTCGTTCCGCGAGCCGTTCGCGGCCCAGCTCGGCGACCACGTGCGCTTCGTGCCGTACCCCGCGAGCGAGAGCGGCCTCGATCACGTGCTCGCTGCCGTCGACGGCGCGCTCGCGGGTGGCGACATCGGCGCCCTGCTGGTGGAGCCCGTCCTCGGTCGCGGCGGCGTCGTCGTGCCACCGTCCGCGTTCTTGTCCGAGCTCGCGTCTCGCGCGCGCGCGGCCGGGGCGCTGCTCGTCGCCGACGAGATCTGGACCGGTGTCGGCAGGAGCGGGGCGCTCGTGAGGTCGGTCGCGGCCGGCGGGGTTCCCGATATCATCTGTCTGGGCAAGGGTCTCGGCGCGTCGTTCCCCATCTCGGCCTGCATCGGGCGGGGCTCGGTCATGGCGGCGTGGGCGAGGGGAGGGTCGGTCGTGCACACCTCGACCCACGCGGGGGCGCCGCTCGGGTGCGCCGCCGCGCTGGCGACGCTGGCCGAGGTGCGCTCGAGCGACCTGGCCGAGCGCGCGACGGCGCTCGGGGGGCGGCTCGTCGGAGCGCTCGCGGACGCGCTGCGTGGCTCGAGCCGCGTCTCGGCCGTGCGCGGCGAGGGGCTGATGGTCGGCGTCGCGCTGGACGCGCCTGGCGCCGCCGCTCAGCTGGCGGGCGCACTGCTCGCTGAGGGGTACGTGACGACGCTCGGGGGCGCCGCGGCCGAGGTGCTCGTGCTCACGCCGCCGCTCACGATCGATGAGCGTGTCCTTCACGGCGTCGTCGACGCGGTGGCGCGCGCGCTGCGAGAGCCGGACGGGCAGGGGTCGACATGAGCTTCGACGTCGCCGCGAGCGACGCGCTCCACGCTCGGGTGCGCGCTTTCATCGCCGGCGACAGGGCGGACGACTTCGACGCGCTCGCGCTCGAGCTCGCGGCGTACCAAGCGCGCGCCATCCCTGCGCTCGGAAAGCTGTGCGCCACCGCCGGCGTCGATCTCGGGGCCGCGAGCTCGGCCGACGCGATCCCGGCGCTGCCGACCGACGCGTTTCGCTATGCGCGCATCGCGGCGCACCCGGCCGAGCTCGATCTGCGCGTCTTTCGCACGAGCGGTACCTCGCGTGGGGCCGAGCTCCGCGGCGCGCACCCGCTCCGCACCCTCAGGACGTACGAGGCCGCCGCGCTCGCGTGGGCCGAGCCGATGCTGCTGGCCGCGCCGCCGCTCGCGCACGCCATCGTGCTCGTGCCCGACCCCGCGGGGGTGCCCGACTCGTCCCTCGGGTTCATGGTTGGCCTCTTCGTCGACCGCCTGGGGCTTCGCGCCACCTTCACTTTCGATCCCGAGCGCGGCGTCGACGTCGAGGCCGTCGCGGGCGCGGCCGAGCGGGCGGCGCGCGAGGGGCGCAGGGCGATCGTGTTCTCGACCGCCTTCGCCCTCGCCGCGGTGTGCGACGCGCTCGGCGACGGGTGCCCCTCGCTGCCGGCGGGGAGCCGCGTCATGGTCACCGGTGGGTTCAAGGGTCGCTCGCGCGAGGTCCCCGCTGGCGCGCTCTACGATCAGGCCGCGCGCGTGTTCGGGGTCCCCGCGTCTCACGTGGTGGGCGAGTACGGCATGACCGAGCTCTCGAGCCAGCTCTACGAGCCGCGTTTCGCGACGGGCTCGGGCGCGATCGGTGTCTACCGTCCGCCGCCGTGGCTCCGCGTCTCGGCCGCCGACCCGGCGACGCTCGCGCCGCTCCCCCCGGGTCGCGAGGGCGTCGCCCGCTTCGTCGACCTCGCCAACGTCGACAGCGTCGTGGCGGTGCAGACGCTCGACTGGGTCGCGGTCGACTCGACGGGTGACGTCACGCTCTTCGGCCGGGCGCCCGGCGCCGAGCTGCGCGGCTGCAGCCTCGTGATCGAGGATCTCTTCGGAGACGGAGATGCCGGGCTCGAAGGCGGCTGAGCGCGTCCGAGCGGTGCTCGAGGTCGCCGCGAGGATCGTGGACGCGCGCGATCCGCTGGGCCAGGAGGCGCGGCGCTCCCTCGAAGCGACGAGCGGCCTCTCCCCGGAGGGCGTCGAGCTCGCCCTGACCGACCACACCGAGACGGCCATCGATGGCGCCGACATGGAGCGCCTCCTCACCTGGGCCGGCGATGCTCCGCGGTGTCACGTCGTGCTCTCTTCGAACGTCTGCACGGCCGCGGTCCGGGCGGTCGCGCTCGCCGTCGCGAGCGCGCCGGACGTGCGCATCCGCCCCTCGCGACGAGACCCGGGCCTGGCTCCGCTCTTGGCGCGCGAGCTCGCTTCGCACCCGAGCTTCCATGAAAATGACGGCACTATCATGCAAGTGAACGCGATCGAGGCTCGCCCGGGCGACGTCGTCCACGCCTACGGCGCCGACGCGACCCTCGGCGACATCGAGCGGGCGCTGGCCGGCGGCGTTCTCTTTCGCGGCCATGGGACGGGCTTCGGGCTCGTGTTCGTGTCTCCCCGGGCCGATCTCGACGACGCGGCCGGGGCGATGGCCGACGACGTGGTGGCGTTCGATCAGCGCGGCTGCTTGTCGCCGCGTATTGCCCTCGTCGCTGGCGACCCGGGGCGCGGGCGCGCCTTCGCGTCTCGGCTGTCGAGCGCGCTCACCGCCCGCGCGGCGCGGGTCCCCCGGGGCCCGCTCGATGCTGCGACCGCCGCCGCAGACGCGAGCTTCGGCCGGCTCGCCGACGCCATGGGCGAGGCCTTTGGTGAGCGTGACCATCTGGTCGCGTTCTTCGGCGATCTCGCGGTCCCTCCGCTACCACCGGCGACGCGCGCGGTGTCCGTGCTCTCGGTCGCCGACGCGGCCTCGGGCCAGCGCGCCATCGCTCCTTATCGCGCGTTTTTGACGACCATCGGCGGCGATCTCGACGATGACGCGGCGCGTTCCTTGGCCGCGCTCGGTGGGGTACGATTCACTCGCATCGGACAAATGCAGCGCCCGCCCCTCGACGGGCCAGTCGACCCTCGATGAGGCAGCGGATGCGGCGGGCGGCCCCCGCCGAGGCAGTGGCCCCGCGTCGTTGACGGCGGGCGTGGTCTGACGCAACGTGGTTCTCTCGCCTTTGAAGCGTTTCGCACCGTGCAGCCCGGCGACCTCGTCTCAGGAAAATACCGGCTTCTTCGCCCGCTCGGCCGCGGGGGGATGGGCTCGGTGTGGGCAGCTCGAAACGAGCTGACCGATCGCGACTTCGCGGTCAAATTCCTCCTCCCCGAGCTCGCCCAGAACCGCGACGCGCTGCATCGCTTCTTCCTCGAGGCCCGCGCGTGCGGGCAGATCAAGCACCCCGCCGTCGTCGCCGTGTACGACATGGGCCAGGCCGAAGACGGCGCCCCGTACCTGGTGATGGAGCTCTTGGAGGGCGAGGGGCTCGATCAGCGCCTCGAGCGATCGGGCGTGTTTCGTCCCGGTGAGGCGGCGGCGTTTCTCTCGTACATCGCCCTCGGCCTCGAAGAGGCGCACATCCGCGGTCTCGTCCACCGCGACTTGAAGCCGGGCAACATCTTCTTCGCGATCGACGACCGCGGTGAGGTCGTGCCCAAGGTGCTCGACTTCGGTGTCTCGAAGGCGACGAGCCTCGCCGATCCCAAGTTCGTGCGCACGAACACCGGCGCCGTCCTCGGGTCGCCGGCGTACATGAGCCCCGAGCAGGCGCGAGGCGACGAGGACATCGACGGTCGCAGCGACGTCTGGTCGCTCGGCGTCATCCTCTACGAGTCGCTCACGGGGCGGCTGCCGTACGACGGCGCCAACTACAACCAGCTGATGGTCTCGATCCTGATGGACGGGCACAAGCCCGCCATCGAGGTCAACCCCGCCATCGGCCAAGAGCTGAGTGATCTGGTCGAAGCGACGCTCCAAAAGGACCGCGACAAGCGCATCCGCACCGCGCGCGACTTCGCCGAGCGGCTCGAGAGCATCGGCAGCCGCATCACGGGCACGCCGTACCCCGGGTTCACCGGTCGCGCGCGCACGATGCCACCCAAGCCGATGCCGACGCCGACCGAGACGTGGGTCGAGGTGCCGTCGCCGCGGCGGCGTACCTCGCCGATCGTCTGGCTCTCGGGCGGAGTGTTCGTCGCCGCCATCGTCGGGATGGGCGGCATCGCGGTCGCTCGGACGCGGCCGCCCGTCGCCGAGGTCGCGTCGCGCTCGGTGAGCGTGCTGTCCGACGCTCGCGCGCGCCTCGTGCGAGACATCGACCGCATCAAGGCCGAGCCCGAGACCTCTGCAGAAGAGCCGCCGCCCGAGCCGCCTCCCGCTCCAGAAGAGGACAAGGCGATCGACCCGGACGAGCTGCCGTCGGCGGCGCCGACCTATCGGCCGCGGGCGCCCGGCGGCAGCCGGGGCAAGCCCAAGGACGCCGTCCACGACGGGATCACCACCCCGGGGTTCTGAGGCGCCGTCGTAGCGGGCCTCAAGTGGCCGCGCGCTCGATGTGCGCCCTGGGGTCGATCAAGTAGCCGTCGTCGCGCGTGACGAGGAGCTCACGGAGGCCGAGCTTGCGGAGGGTCGCGACGCCGACGCGAACGCGGCTCGCCGCTGCCTGATCGAGGATGCGCTCGTTCGGCCAGCCGGCGCGTGAGAGCGCGTCGCGGTCGAGCGCCTCGCCTGGTCGAGTGAGGCGAGCCTCGACCAGAGCGCCGAGCATGCGGCGGAGCGGACCGCGACGGCTCAGCGCGACACGCACACCGCCGATCGCGAACCACGCGAGCGCGGGGCCGAGATCGAGGACGGCTCGGGTGTCCTCGGCCGGCGGGAGCGGGAGGGCGCGGCGCGCCATCCGCATCGCGAATCGCACGTCGAGGTTCGCGTGCGCGGTTCGCGCCGTGGAGCGCTGCTCGCGCGCCAAGCCGTCGAGCCGCGACGACCAGAACGCGACCGAAGAAGGCTCCACCGCCGGCGCGCGGAGCTCGACCGTCGCCTCGAGGAGCTCGAGCGCGACCCCCATCACCCCTTGGGCCCCGCGCTCGGCGAAGCGCTTGGCTTCGCCGAGACGCGCGGCGGCGGCGGTCACGTGGCCCGCTTCGGCCTCGGCGGCGGCCCACCCCGCGTAGAGCAGCACCATCGACGACGGCGCGTACACGCGGCCGAGGATGCGCTCGGCCGTCGCGTAGTGCAGGGTTGCGCGATCGACCTTGCCCCATTCGAGGTAAAGCCCGGCGAGCCGCGCCGCGTAGATGCCCTCGTACTGCGGCTCGTGCGCGTCGCCGAAACGCAGGACGGCGTCCTGGTAGCCGGCCTCGGCGCGAGCGAAATTGCCCTCTTCTTGCTCGAGCTGCGCGAGGTTCGCGATGCCCAGCCCCGCGAGGAAGCGATCGCCGCGATCGTCGCAGGTCGCGGTCGCGCGCCGGTTGAGATCACGAGCCTCGTCGAGGTGACGGAGATCGCAGGCGAGCCTGCCCAGGCACGAGAGGTTCATGCCGTACAGGCGAGAAGGGTGGACTTCGCCCAGCATCGCCGCGGCGCGCTCGTGAAACCGGGTCGCGCGCTCGGCGTCGCCCTCCGACCGGACCTGGATCCCGGCATAGGCGCACGCGGCCGCGCGGAGGCCGACTTCGAGGCCGGGCAGATCGATCGCCGACTCTGCCACCGCGAGCCCCTCGGCGTGGCGCCCGAGCGCGCCGAGCGAGCTCTGACGCGCGAGGAGCAGCACGGCGCGTTCGGATGGGGTCAGCCACCCCGCCTCGAGGAGCCGGGCCAGCTCCGCGTCGCACCGGTCGGCGGGCATGGCCTGGAGGAACGCCACCGCCGACGCCAGCGCCACTGCGTCGCCCCGGTCTTCGTCCGAAGGGGCGCCTGCGAGCGCGCTCGGCACCGCGAGCTCGAAGGTCGCGACCAAATCCTCTTGTTCGGCGCGGGCGTCGGCGGCGACGCCCGCCAGCGGACGCGCGGCCTGCAACAGCCGTTCGTCGACGAACCTGCGCGCCAGCGCCGCGCAGGCGCGGACGTGATCGTGCCGCACCTGGGCGGCGCCTCCGGGGGCGACCGCGTCGAGCTCGCCAGCGGCCAGCTCGCGCACGCTCGTGTAGAGCGAGAGGCGCCCGCCATCGTTCATCCGGAGCAGCGACTTGTCGCGCAGCGCGGCCAAGAGCTCCAGCGGACCGTGCGCGCCCGGCGCCGCGCCCGAGCGGGAGAGCGCGCGAGCGATGAGGTCCTCGGCGGCAGAGGCGGCGAAGCTCCCCGCGAACACGGAGCTGACCGCGAGCGCCAACCGTTCGCGGGGCTCGAGCAGCTCCCACGACCAAGCGATCGCGGCGCGCAGCGTCTGGTGCCTCGCGGGCGCGTCGCGCCCGGAGCGGCCCAGGAGATCGAGCCCTCGCGCGATCCGGCGGGCGAGATCGGCGGGGCGGATCACGCGCGTCCTCGCCGCGGCGAGCTCGATGGCGAGCGGGATGCCGTCCAAACGTCTGACGATCTCGCCCACGGCCTCCCAGTCGTCGATGGCGGGCGCGCCGGCCTCGGCGGCGCGGGCCTCGAAGAGCTGAACCGCGTCGCAGGCCCGCGCTGCCGCGGCGGCGCCGGCCGGAGGGCAGTCGAGCGAGGGGATTTCAATGACAAATTCGTCATCAATTTGGAGGCGCTCGCGACTGGTGACGAGGATGGCGAGCCCCGGCGCCATCGACAGCCAGCGCCGGATGACGCCTGCGAAAGGGACGAGCCGCTCGAAGTCGTCGAGCACGAGGAGGAGCGGGCCGCGCGTGGCGAGGATGGTGCCGACCTCGCTCGCCGTGTCGAGCACGGGCGCGGCCTGGCGCCCGAAGCCGGGCCCCGACGCGGGAGCGAGCATCGAGCGAACGGCAAGGCAGAGCGTCTCTTCGGTCGAGGCGTTGGCGACGGAGCAGGCCCAGACGCCTCCAGCGCGGTCCGCCGACAGGTGCGCCGCGGCGGCCTCGGCGAGGCGGGTCTCGCCCGCGCCGGGCGGGCCGAGGAGCGTCACCGCGCGACGCCCGCCATCGACGGTCGCGACCACGCGCGCGACCAAGGCGTCTCGCCCGATCAGCCGGGTCGTCACGGCGAAAGTTTAATCCACTTTTACTCGCTGCCGGCGCCCGGCGTAGCCAGGTTGCCCACATGCTCTCGCCCACCCGAATCCTCCAGAAAATGGCGTTTGCCGCCGCTCTCCTGCCTCTCGTCGCGTGCGGCGACGACGCGGTCGGCACCACCGGCAGCCCGTCGAGCAGCGCCTCGGGCTCGACCTCGGGGCAGGGTGGCGCCGGGGGAGCAGGCGGTGAGGGGGGCGGCGTCGTCGTCGACCCGCTCGAGCTCGCGGTGCGCGGGACGGACTGGGCGGTCTTGCCCGAGGCCCCCAGCGTCGGGGGCGGGGCGAAGCAAGACGACATCTTCTTCGTGGACGCGCAGAACGGCTTCCTGGCGAGCGGCCCGACCGGGCAGATCTACGCCACGACCGACGGCGGCGCGACGTGGGACAGCGTCCTCTCGAGCGACAACACGTACTTTCGTTCGGTGCTCTTCACCAGCCCGCAGCGCGGCTTCGCCGGCAACATCGGCGCTGGGCTCTCACCGTCGATCGATGACGCGACCGTGGTGTACGAGACGAGTGACGGTGGCGCCACGTGGTCGCCCGTCACTGCGGTGACGGGCTCGGCGGCGGCCGGCATCTGCAACTTCACCGTCGCGGGCAGCGCGATCTTCGGTATCGGGCGCGCCAACGGTCCCGCCCACTTGCTCCGCAGCGACGACGGCGGCGCGAGCTGGGTGTCCAAAGACCTGAGCGACACCTTCGCGATGGCGATCGACGGCCGTTTCACGTCCGAGACCGACGGCATCGTCATCGGGATGGGCGCCACGGGTCAGCGCTGCACCGTCGCGCGCACCACCGACGCGGGCGACACGTTCGAGACGGTGTTCGAGGCCGACGCGAGCGGCAGCCTGTGCTGGAAGGTCGACTTTCCGAGCGAGATGGTCGGCTACGTGGCGATCCTCCAGACCGCGAATGGGCCCGGAGCCTTTGCCAAGACGACGGATGGCGGCGCGACTTGGGTCGAGCTGCCGCTGCCCGACGACGGCTCGGGTGACGAGTACCCTGCGCTCGCGGTCGGCTTCATCAGCGACGAGATCGGCTGGATGGCTTCGGAGTCGCCGGCGCTGCCCGTGTACCGCACGTTCGACGGCGGCGTGACGTGGGAGGTCGACCCCGCGCTGAAAGGCCCCATCAACCGGTTCCGCTTCGTCGACGCCGATACGGCGTTCGCGGTGGGCGCGAAGGTCTGGAAGCTCGATCTCTCGGGAGCGAATTGAGAGCAGCGTTCGCATCCGCGATCCTCGTCGCGAGCGCGCTCGTGGGCGCTTGCGACGAGGCAGCTCCGGCGGGCGATGGGTCGGCCACGCCCGCGCTGCCCGCGCCCCTCTCGTACCCGCCCGGGCCCTACGGCGTCGCCGAAGGCGAGACGCTCCCCGACCTCGCGTTCGAAGGGGTCGACGCGGCGGGGGCGCGGGCCACGCTGCGGCTCGCGAGCTTTCATATCGGTGAAGCGGCGGCGCCGCGTCTGCTCCTGATCCAGGTCACGGGCGGGCTCTGGTGCGGCACGTGCCGCTGGACCGCCGAGCACCTGGACGCCGTGATCGAGGAGGCGGCCGGCGGGCGCGTCGATCGGCTTGACGTCGTGCTGCGCGATCGCGACAACGCACCTCCCGATGCCGACCGCGACGCCGCGGGGTGGCGCCACGCGGTGGGCGGCGCACGCCCGACCGGGGTCGACCCGGCGTTTGCGCTCGCGGGTGCGCTCGAGGGCGTCGCGGCCCCGTTGCCGCTGCTCCTCGTGGTCGACGAGCGAACGATGATCGTGGAGGCCGTCCTCTCGAATCCGGACCCGCACGAGCTCGCCGAGCGCTTGGGCCACACCCTCGCCGAGCTCGATGGGCGCCCGGCACCCGCGAGCGAGCCCGAGAGCCTCGTCCGCGATCTCTTCCACGAGAACGAGTGGGGCATGCTCGTCGCGATGGCCGAGGCACCGGGCGCGCCACCGCCCGACCCGACGAACGAGGTCGCCGACTCCGCCGCGGCCGCGTCGCTCGGTGCGGCACTCTTCTTCGACGCCGGCCTCTCGCCATCGGGCACCATCTCGTGCGCGACGTGTCACGATCCGGCGCGCGGTTTCTCCGACGACGAGCCGCTCGCGCAGGGCGTCGCGTCGAGCGGGCGCCGGACGCCGTCGATCACGCTCGCCGCGCATGGGCGCTGGCAGAACTGGGACGGCAGTGCCGATAGTCTCTGGGCCCAGGCCCTCGGTCCGCTCGAGAACCCGATCGAGATGGGCTCGTCGCGAGCCTTCGTCGCGCATCGCGTCCTCACCGCGCACGGCGCCGCCTACCGAGCCCCCTTCCCCGATGCGGCCGTGCGCGATGTCCGCGGCTGGCCGATCGCCGGCAAGCCCGGCGACGCGGTCTACGACGCCCTCGGCGCCGACGAGCAGCGCGCGATCACGCAGGTGTTCGTCCACGCCGGCAAGGCCATCGCCGCCTACGAGCGCGCGCTTCGCGTCGGGCCCACGCCGCTCGACCGCTACGTCGCCGGCGACACGTCGGCGCTCACCGACGAAGAGCTCTACGGGCTCGTGCTCTACTTTCGAACCGGCTGCGCGCAGTGCCACTGGGGGCCGCGCCTCACCGACGACGCTTTTCACGACACCGGCGTCGGCGTCGCGGCCGGTGACGCAGGCCGCTCACGTGGTGTCGATCGCTGGCGGGCGAGCGAGTTTCGCGGTGATGGCCCGTGGAGCCACGCGCCGATCGCGCGCGACGTCGCCGACGCGCCCGAAGCGACAGCGCGTCAGTTCAAGACGCCGTCGCTCCGCGGCGTGGGCGCCTCGTCGTTCTTCGGCCACGCCGGGGGGCAGCACGATCTGGCGGGCGTGACCGAGGCCTACGGCCGCCCCGGCGAGCGCGAGCCCTGGCTCCCCACGTTCACCGAGACCGCCCAGTGGGGCCTCGTGCCCTTCTTGAAGACGCTGTGAGACAAAACGAAAGCGGCCGCTGTGAAGCGGCCGCTCGATGTTTCGCGACGCGAAGGCTTACGCGGCCGGGTAGACGGACACCTTCTTCTTGGTGTTCGTCTTCCACTCGTATTTGACGAGCCCGTCGACGAGCGCAAAGAGCGTGAAGTCGCGGCCGAGGCCGACGTTCTTACCGGCGTGGATCGTCGCGCCGACCTGGCGAACGAGCACGCTGCCCGCGGGGACCTCTTGGCCGTCGTACACCTTGGTGCCGCGCCGCTGCGACTTGGAGTCGCGCCCGTTGCGTGAAGAGCCGCCGCCTTTTTTGTGTGCCATGGAACGCTACCTTCTGATCAGGCGGTGATGCCCGTGATGAGCAGCTCGGTGAACGGCTGCCGGTGGCCCGTCTTGTTGCGGTAGTTCTTGCGACGGCGGAACTTGAAGATGACGACCTTGGGGCCGCGGCCCTGCGCCACCACCTTGGCCGAGACCTTGGCGCCGCTCACGAGGGGCTTGCCGACCTTGGGAGCGTCGCCGCCAAGGAGGAGAACCTCGCCGAACGTGACCTCGTCGCCCTCGCCCGCCGGGAGCTTCTCGACGAGGAGCTTCTGCCCGACTGCGGCCTTGTATTGCTTGCCGCCCGTCTTGAACACCGCGTACATGGATCAGGGTCCTTCCGAAAAGGGCGAGTTCTATAGCCCTCGGCCACCCTCTGATCAAGAGTTTCAATGCCCTCGTCGCGCGAGCGACGGCGGCGGGGCGCGGGTGAGGGGCCTGAGCAAACGGGCAGCGTTTTCGCCTACTTCGAGGGAGAAATGGTGATCTCTACCGCGCGAACGTCGCCCCCGGGGTCGCCGACCGCGATGTCCTGAAGCTCACCCCGAAGGCAGGCGGTCAGCGTCTGGCTGTCGAGGGGCTCGCCCTCGACCCGCGTCGTCGCCACGCGCCCCGTCTTGTCGATGGTGAGCGCGAGCCGGAGCTTGCCGCGTACGGGGTCGTCGAGCTCGATCGCGGCGGTGTTGCACTTCGAGAGCTGGTCCTTGTTCTTCTCGAGCGCGGCGACGATCGCCTTCTTGTCGGCCTCGTCGCCCTTGTCGGCGGCGAAGCGCAGGTTGCCGGCCGGCTTCGCGTCGGCGAGCGGCAGGCGCGAGACGCGGTGTTGCCGCGCCTGGTCGGGGTCGAGCCCGCGCGTGCCCCACGCGATCTCTTCGAACAACAGGCGCGCGCCCCCATCGACACCCGCGAGCCGCCGGCACGCGTCGGGGGACCCGGTGCGGCAGGCGTCGGCGTCGGCCTTCAGCGGCGCGAGAGCCTCGAAGTCGACCTTCTTGCAGTCGATCGCGATGTCGGCGACGCGGAACGTCGTGTCGTCGGTCTGGCGGCAGTAGTTGTTCACGATCGTGGGTGCGCGATCGGGGGCGGCGACGAGCGAGAGCATCGCGGCCGTGCGGCACATCCAGCGACCCGTGATCGTGCACCCTTGCGCGATCGCGTCGAGCTTGTAGAGGGCGGGGCGATCCGAGTCGCGCACGATCTGGCACGACGTCTCGGCCCCGCCGCGACAAGCCATCGCGAGCTTGTCCCAGTAGTCGGCCGCGTCCTTGGGCACGTTGCTCATCATCGCCGTGCAACAGAGCGGCTCGGCGGCCTGGCAGCGTCGAACGCGGTCTTCTTGCGGGAGCGTCTCGCTGCAGCTCGGCGGCAGCGCCGCCGAAGCCGAAGCCGTCGGCGCGCCGCCGGGCTCGTCGCCACACGCCGCGCAGAGCACGACCAGCGCGAGGGCTCGTACCGAGGTCATCCGAAGACGAAGTCGTCGTCTTTGATGTCGACCTGGATCACCTTGCCGGGCCCGTAGCCGCCCTGGAGGATCGCCTCGGCGAGCGGGTTCTGGATCTCGCGCAAGATGGCGCGCTTGAGCGGGCGCGCGCCGAGCTGGGGGTCGTAGCCCAGATCGACGAGCTTGGTCTTGGCAGGCTCGGTGAGCTCGACGCGCAGCTCGCGATCCGAGAGGAGCTTCTCGAGGCGCTTCAGCTGGATGTCGACGATCCCTCTCAGGTCGGGCTTGGTCAGGGCCTTGAAGACCACGGTGTCGTCGATGCGGTTCAAGAACTCGGGGCGGAAGAACTTGCGCAGCTCTTCGAGCAGCACGTCCTTGAGCGCCTCGCGGCCCTCTTCACTCTCGAAGAGCTTGGGGTCGGTCTCGAGGATACGGCCGGAGCCGATGTTGCTCGTCATGATGACGACGGTGTTGGAAAAATCGGCGGTGCGCCCGCGGCCGTCGGTGAGCCGCCCGTCGTCGAGCACCTGGAGGAGCAGGTTGAAGACGTCCTGGTGCGCCTTCTCGACCTCGTCGAAGAGCAGCACGCTGTACGGCTTGTTTCGCGCCGCCTCGGTGAGGAACCCGCCCTGCTCGCTGTCGGCGTATCCGGGCGGCGCGCCGATGAGGCGCTGCGCCATGTGCCGCTCCATGAACTCGCTCATGTCGAGGCGCGTGAGCGCGAGCTCGTCGTCGAACAAGAACTCGGCGAGAGCCTTGGCGAGCTCGGTCTTGCCGACGCCGCTCGGGCCCAGGAACAAGAACGAGCCGATCGGCTTGCCGGGGTCGCGCAGGCCCACGCGCCCGCGGCGCACGGCCTTGGAGAGAGCGCGCACCGCCTCGTCCTGGCCGACGACCCGCTTGGCGAGGCGCTCTTCCATCTTGAGGAGCTTCTCGGCCTCGCCCTCGAGCATCTTGTTGACGGGGATGCCCGTCCAGTCGGCGAGCGTCGCCGCGATATCGTTCTCGGTGACGACGTTGTTGCTCGACTCGACGCCCGCCTTTTGGGCGGCCTCTTCGGCGGCGCCGAGGCGGCGCTTCACGTCGGGGATAGTCACGTGCTCGAGCTCGCCGAGCTTGGCGAAGTTCTTGTCTTTGCGGGCTTGCTCGAGCGAGGCCTCGGCGTCGCGTAGCTCTTTGCGGAGCGACTGCACGGCCGCGACGACGCCACGCCGGCTCGCGATCTGCGCGCGCGCATCGGCGACCTTGGGCTCGAGCTCGGTCGCCTCGTTCTCGAGGCGTGTGCGCACCTTCACGCTGAGCTTGTCGTCGTCGTCTTTCAGGCTCGCGACCTGCGCGCGGAGCGCATCGAGCCGGCGGATCATCGTGTCGAGCTCGGCGGGGACGCCGTCGACCTCGACCCGCTTGTGCGACGCGGTCTCGTCGAGGAGATCGACGGCGGTGTCGGGCAGCGCGCGATCCGACACGTACCGCTTGGCGAGGTTCACCGCCGCCACCACGGCGCCCTCGCTGATCCTCACCTTGTGGTGGTTCTCGTACCGCTCGGCGATGCCGCGGAGGATCTCGACCGCCTGGTCGAGCGACGGCGGATCGACGGTGAGCGTCGTGAACCGGCGGAGCGCCCCGCCGTCGCGCTCTTGCATCCGCTTGAAGCCCTCTTGGGTGGTGGTCGCGAGGATGCGGATCTCGCTCCGGGCGAGGAGCGGCTTGAGCAGATCGCCCACCCCCGCGCCCTGTACGCCCTGGCCGAAGAGCGCGTCGACGTCCTCGACGACGAGCACGACCTCGTCTTGCATGTTCTTCAGCTTGTCGACGAGCACCTTGAGGCGCGCTTCGATCTCGCCTCGCAGCTTGGCGCCGGCGACGAGCGCGCCGGTGTCGAGCTCGAAGAAGCGCGTGCCGGCGAGGTTCGACGGTACGTCACCCGCGCCGACCCGCTCGGCGAGCGCGCGAATGATCGCGGTCTTGCCCACGCCCGGCTCACCGATGAGGAGCGGGTGGTTCTTGTAGCGGCGCTCGAGGATCTGCATGAGCCGGCGCACCTCGGTGTCGCGCCCGATGACGGGGTCGAACTTGCCCGCGCGCGACTCGGCGACCAGATCGCGGAGAAAGTCCTGGCTCGAGCCGACGGGGCCGGTCTTGTTCTCGCCTGACGCGCGCTCCGGACCGCCCTGTTGCAGCACCGACACGTGCGGCCGAAACGCGCCCGGGCCGACGCCCTGCGCGCTGAGGATCTCGCCCGCGGGCCCGCGGATCTCCTGGGCGAGCGCGTGGAGGATCTGCTCGATCCCGACCGACTCGGCTTTGTCGCGCTGGGCCTCGCGCTCGGCGCGGCTCAAGAGGTCGAGCATGCGCGAGCTGACGTAGGCGACGCCGGCCGCCTCTTTCGGCATGCGGCGCAGCCCGAGCTCGGCCAGGTCTTTCACCTCGTTGGGCTCGGCGCCCGCGCGGCGGAAGATCTCGAGCACGCCGCGGTCTCGCTCGAGCAGCCTGACGAGGAGGTGCAGCGGCGTCAGCTCGGCGTGCTTCTGCTCGTCGGCGAGCTGCTGGGCCGAGCTCACGAGCTGCCTCGCGTCGTTCGTGTACTTCTCGAGCTGGAGGGTCTTTTCCGCCATGGGCGGGCGAGCGTAGCAGGGCCCACCCCGAAGGTCAGGGGCCGTGGCCGCGCTCGGCGGCCTCGATTTCAGCCGTCGAAGGGAACCTCACCAGCGCGTAGCGGGGGGGCTCGAAATCCGGGACGCGCACGAGGAGCCTGGCGTCTCGCAGCGAAGCGGCCGTCACGAGCAGCGGCGCGGCGTCGCCGGCTGGGCGGAGCGCCACGAGCTCGCTGTCGGGCAAGAGCGCGGGGGCGTCCTCGATCGCGATCGCGGTCGTGACGGCGCCGCGCGTGTCGTGCGGCACGACCTCGAGCGGTGCGAGCTCGGGCGCGTCGGCGAGGCCCTCGACCGACGCGCGTTGCTCGGCGTACACCGATGCGAGGAGCAACACCTCGGCGCGGCGCGCGCGGGCCGAGCACGCGTGATCGTCGCCCAGGCGGAGCGGCTCGAACGTCTCGGCGTCGTCGGAACGCGTGTAGAGGACCGGCGACAGCGGCGCATCGCTCTCATGCCACAGCTCGGCCGCGACGTCGTAGAGCTCGGCGAGCGCCTCCGCGTCTCGCGCGCCCGCGAGCAGACAGGTGTCGGCGGTCGGGATGGCAAAGACGACCCGGCCTTCGACCTCTGCTTGCGCGGCGTCGACGAACCCGGGAACGACGAGACGCGACGCGGTCTGTCCGTCGCTCGCCTCCATCTTCCAGAGGCGCCCCTGCCGCTCGAGGCGGGGCGGGCGCGTCGCGACGTTCGCCACCGCGCGCGCGACGACCTCGGTGAAGCTCTTGCGCCACCGGGTCGCCTCGGCGGCCGGGATGAGGTGGCCGCCCAGCGTGGCGTAGCAGGAGACGAGCGGCGCCATCGCGATCGCCACGATCGCTGCGGGCTGCCCGCCCGAGAAGATGGCGGTGCCGAGGACGGCGCCGAGCTGGTCTTCGGCGGCCTCCCACCCGGGCGCTCGTTCGTCGGGGTCCACTGGCTGCGTCAAAATAGCTCTCTTGCCGCCGCGGGCTCCATTGCCTATTCCTGATGGTGGAGCGTCATGAAAGCTGCGGTCACCGTCTACACGACCCCGTATTGCGGCTTTTGCCACCGCGCGAAGGCGCTGTTGGAAGAGAAGAACGTCGCCTTCCGCGAGATCGACGTCGACGCTCGCCCCGACCTCCGCACCTGGCTCGTCGAGCGGACGCGGCAGCGCACCGTCCCGCAGGTGTTCGTGAACGGCAAGCCGCTCGGCGGGTACACCGACATCGCCGCGCTCGATCGCGCCGGTAAGCTCGATCCGCTCCTCGACGCTCCCCCGTCGCCCGACGACGCAGCGCTCCGCGACTGACCTTTCGGGCCGGATGGCACCGTCTTCGCGCTCGATGACGTTGGTGCTGCTCTTTCCCCCCCCCCCGGCCCCCTCACTCGCGTGAGGGGGGAGGCCGACTGGCGCGCGTCTGCTAGCCTTGCCACCGCATGGGGCGCGCCGATGCAGAGGTCGAAGAGGCCGATGACCTCATGGGTCGGCTCGTCGGCAAGTACACGCTCGTGCGCCTGCTCGGGGTGGGTGGCATGGGGCGCGTGTACGAGGGCGTGCACGGGTCGATCGGCAAGCGCGCCGCGCTCAAGTTCATCGATCGCGAGAGCGTGACGCCCGAGGCCGTCCAGCGCTTCCAGCGCGAGGCGCAGGCGGCGGGCGCGATCGAGAGCGCCCACATCGTCGAGGTCCACGACGTGGGCGAGACCGACGACGGTCGGCCGTTCATCGTGATGGAGCTGCTCCGGGGCGAAGACCTCGGGCATCGCCTCCGGCGTCTGGGGCGCCTCGACGTGCCCGAGGCGCTCCGCGTGGTCGGGCAGCTCCTCCGCGGGCTCGCGCGCGCGCACGACGCGGGCATCGTCCACCGCGATCTGAAGCCCGACAACGTCTTCTTGGTCGACCGCGACGACGACCCGAGCTTCGTGAAGATCCTCGACTTCGGCGTCTCGAAGATCCAACGCCGCGGTGATCCGACGACCAAGACGATCACGCGCGAGGGGGTTGTGCTGGGCACGCCCATCTACATGTCTCCCGAGCAAGCGCAGGCGCTCCCCGACGTCGATCCGCGCGCCGATCTCTGGTCGGTGGGCGCGATCCTCTACGAGTGCCTCACCGGGCGGCCGCCGTTCTCGGGCGCTACCTACGAGCAGGTGATCGTCACGATCTGCACGCGCGACGCCGAAGACGTGCGCGCCCTCAACCCAGCCGTGCCGGCCGGGATCGCGCAGGTGATCGCCCGCGCGCTCACGCGCGAGCGCGACGAGCGGTTCGCGTCGGCGCGCGAGATGCTCGACGCGCTCGTCACCGA
>ERZ761602.4176-NODE-4176-length-19049-cov-4.788617_pt1 | contig 19049 bp, 14 predicted proteins | sample MGYA00512165_ERZ761602 | MGnify/ENA primary metagenome ERZ761602 (study PRJEB28899, sample SAMN02445085) | bioreactor sludge metagenome | biome: EBPR sludge; isolation source: Thorneside wastewater treatment plant | place: Australia: Brisbane, Thorneside... | reverse complement strand
AATCCATTTAATAAATTCAAAAAATTAAATAAAAAGGAGCTTCAGCATGTTTCAACAAATTTGGATGAAGTGTTATTGAAAATAGAGGTTGAGCATAGATACAACCCTGTGCTGGGAGGAATAATTAATAAGAGCCGAAGGCACGTGATGCGATTAAAAGTGGCACTCTTTTCATCTTCTGGTAAGAGGGTATGGTATCATAAAAAGAAAGATTCATGTTGTATTGATTTTGGGGTAGAGGAAGAGGAAGAACATTTCTATCAAGATATGGATGCTGCCTCATTTCTTGAGCTTTACGAATCTGTATTGAGAAAAACCTTCAATAAAACTTAGTTGATCTTCCATTTAATTGAAATATATTCGACTTCTTCTACCATTCGAATCTTCCTTTTAGTATCTTACTAGGATGAATAGGATGAAGATTAAAAAGATTTTAGTTGCCAATCGTGGTGAAATTGCCATCCGTGTTTTTCGGGCCAGTGTAGAAATCGGGCTTAAAACGGTGGCCGTTTACACCCATGAAGATCGATATTCACTCCATCGCTATAAGGCAGATGAAAGTTATCAGATTGGCAAAGAGGGAGATCCGCTGAAACCCTACCTTGATATCGATGAAATTATCCGGATAGCAGTAAATAAAAAAGTGGACGCCATTCATCCTGGCTACGGATTCCTTTCGGAGAATGCGGCATTTGCCAAAAAATGTGAAGAGAACGGCATCATTTGGGTTGGCCCCAATCCTAAATCAATGACCCTGCTCGGAGATAAAATCTCAGCAAAAAAAATCGCAGAAGAAAATGGTTTGCCGCTTATTGAAAGCAGCAAGGTCGCTCTGACATCCGCAAAAATTGCCGTAAAAGAGGGAAAACGAATTGGCTTTCCCCTGATGCTAAAAGCGGCATCGGGTGGTGGAGGAAGAGGTATGCGTGTGGTGCGGTCGGAGGAGGAGTTGGAGAATGCTTACAATGAAGGAACCAGGGAGGCACTCAATGCATTTGGTGATGGAACAGTCTTTCTTGAGAAATTTGTAGAGGAGCCAAAGCACATTGAAGTTCAAATTGTAGCGGATAAGCATGGTAATTCAGTGCACTTGTTTGAGCGCGATTGTTCTGTTCAAAGAAGATTTCAAAAAGTAGTAGAGGTAGCGCCATCATTCGGTTTGAAGCAAGCCGTACTTGATAAACTGTATGACTACGCCCTGAAGGTGACAAGAGCAGTAAAGTACGACAATGTAGGAACGGTTGAATTTTTGGTAGATAAACGGGGGAGTATCTTTTTTATAGAAGTTAATCCGCGAATCCAGGTGGAACATACGGTTACTGAAATGGTAACAGGAATTGATTTAATCAAGGCTCAGATTTTTATAGCAGGTGGGTACAAACTATCTGACGAGCAGATTAAAATTCCATCCCAGGAATCTTTGTCAACCATTGGCTATGCGCTACAATGCCGGATCACTACAGAAGATCCTGAAAATGATTTCAAACCAGACTATGGTACCATTCTTACCTATCGAAGTGTAGGCGGTTTTGGTATTCGCCTGGATGCGGGTAGTTTGTATCAGGGGGTGAAAATAAGCCCGTTTTTTGATTCGATGTTGGTGAAAGTATCGGCACACTCCCGCACATTGGATGGTGCAAGCAGAAAGATGCATCGTGCGCTCCGGGAGTTTAGAACACGAGGAGTAAAAACTAATGTTGCCTTTCTCAGCAATATTATCAACCATGAAGTTTTTAGATCCGGTAAAGCAACCGTAAACTTTATTCAAAAACATAAGGAGCTTTTTACGTTTGCTCATCAGCAGGACAGGGCGACCAAGGTGGTGAAATATCTGGCAGACATCACGGTAAATGGAAATCCAGATGTAAGGTTTACAGATAAGAACAAGTTATTCCGATCAGCGATCGTGCCGGAGTATGATATCGATACAGCCCCGCCAAAGGGAACCAAAGACTTGCTTACCAAACTCGGCCCTCAGAAATTCAGTGAGTGGCTTCTCAAGGAAAAGAAAATACATTACACGGATACCACCTTGCGAGATGCACATCAATCGTTGCTGGCCACTCGCATGCGCACCATCGATATGTTGGATGTCGCTGCAAGCTTTGCGCATCATCATCCGCAAACGTTCAGCATGGAGGTATGGGGTGGAGCTACGTTTGATGTATGCATGCGGTTTTTGCAGGAAAACCCATGGAGAAGGTTGAGGGAAATCAGAAAAGCTGTTCCTAACGTTTTGTTACAGATGTTGATCAGAGGATCCAACGGAGTGGGTTACACCGCGTACCCGGATAACCTCATTGAATCTTTTGTTGAAAAATCGTGGGAAGAAGGAGTAGATGTGTTTCGCATCTTTGATTCGCTCAACTGGCTGAAAAACATGGAGCCATGTATCAAGTTTGTAAACAAAAGAACAAAGGGGTTAGCCGAAGTTTCTATCTGTTACACAGGTGATATTCTTGATCCTTCCCGCACCAAGTATACTCTTGATTATTATGTAAAGCTTGCAAAACAAATTGAAGAAAGTGGAGCACATATTCTTGCCATAAAGGACATGACAGGCTTACTAAAACCTTATGCTGCAAAGGAATTAGTATCAGCATTAAAAAATGCCATCAAGTTGCCAGTTCATTTACATACGCACGATACCTCTTCGTTGCAGAGTGCTACTTATTTAAAAGCCATTGAAGCCGGTGTAGATGTTGTGGATGTGGCTTTAGGAGGTGTGTCTGGCCTTACTTCGCAGCCCAACTTCAACGCTGTGGTGGAGATGATGAAAGGACAGAAAAGAGAAAATAAGTACAACATTGAATCGCTCAACCAATTTTCAAACTATTGGGAAATTGTGAGGGAGTACTACTATCCCTTCGAGTCTGGATTAAAAGCAGGTACTGCTGATGTGTACCATCATGAAATTCCCGGAGGACAATATTCCAACCTGGGCCCACAAGCCCGTGGCCTTGGACTTATTGAAAAGTTTGAAGAGATCAAACAACGGTATGCTGAGGTCAATAAATTGTTTGGCGACATTGTTAAGGTGACGCCAAGCTCGAAAGTGGTAGGAGACCTGGCGCTGTATATGGTTTCCAACGGGCTGACGAAAGAAGATATTATGGAGAGAGGAGAATCCATTTCATTTCCGGAATCGGTACAATCTTTTTTTCGCGGAGACTTAGGACAACCCACCGGAGGATTCCCTAAGGAACTTCAGAAGATTGTTTTAAAGGGAAAGGAATCCTACAAAGACCGGCCGAATGCGCACCTCGATCCTGTAGATATGGAGGGGGAGTTTGCATCCTTTAAGAAAAAATTTCAACCTGACTTTGGGCGGGAACTTGAGTTTGTAGATTTTCTATCATGGAAATTGTATCCGAAAGTATTTGAAGACTTTCTGAAAAAACAAATTGAATTTGGCGATGTGATGCACATTCCTACGCTAAACTTCTTCTATGGCATGGAGCTACATGAGGAAACTATTGTGGAGATTGGCGAAGGAAAAAAAGTTATCATTGAATTACTTTCAATAGGGACTGTTAATGATGACGGAATACGAACTGTATTCTTTAAAGTGAATGGACAAACAAGAAATATTGATGTAAAGGATAAGTCAGTAAAGATTGAAAAAATTGAAAACGTAAAAGTTGAGCCAGGCAATGCCAAACAAATCGGTGTTCCATTGCAGGGATTATTGTCAAAGATTTTGGTTAAGAAAGGGCAAAAGTTGAAAAAGAATGAACCATTATTTGTGATAGAAGCCATGAAAATGGAGACAACCATTACTGCAAATGAGGCTTGTGAAGTAAAGGCAGTGCATTTAAAAGAAGCCACAATGGTGGGTACTGATGATTTAGTTATTTCATTGGTTTAGATTGGAAGCCTCAGGTATCCAATGACTCCGATTCCTGCAAATTCTTTTTCATTACTGCTGAAGAAGTAAGCACACTGATTTCAAAGAGCAGGTAGAGGGGTAAAGAAATGAGTGACAGCGTAAAGGGATCTGCTGTGGGGGTAATGACAGCCGCCAATATCAGGATGACAACGACAGCGTGCTTTCTGTATTTTCGCATCAATTGAGGTGTGACTATTCCAATCTTTGATAGAAAAAAGATGACAACAGGAAACTCAAACAATAGACCGCAACCAATCACTAAGCTCGCAATAGTTGATACATAAGAGGTGATATCAAACTCATTTGCAATGGTACTGCTAATGGAATAGGTTGATAAGAACCAAACCGTCATAGGGCTAAGCAGGTAGTAACCAAAAAAAATACCAAGGAAAAAAAGCATTGTAACAAAAAAGATTGTTCCTTTTGACAGTTTAATTCCCCTCTCACCAAATCCTGGTTTTATAAATCGCCAAAGCTCCCAGACGATGTACGGAAAGGCAACAATGAGACCAATGACAAAGGATGCCGTGACAGACATCATAAATTGTCCGGTCATGTTACGACTTTGAATTTTAAAAGGCAGCTCGGTTATGCACAAATCTTTTATCCCTGTCCATTGACTGATCTGGCACATGTACCTGAAAGTGGGAAATTCTAATTGTGCCGGGGCAAATACAATGTGAGCAAAAATCCAACGGATGAATACAAATGCCAGTATGGTAAAAATGCCTACGGCCAAAAGTGACCGCACAAGATGCCATCGCAAATTTTCAAAATGATCAAGAAACCCCATTTCATTCAGCCCCACCTTCATCTCACCATGGATTTCTAAATATTTTTTTTAAAGATAGTAATAAGATGATGGGATTCATTTCAAATTGTCAATTTTCCAATCAAGATAGTGCCACTGTCAATTTGAATACCACCACAAAAGGCAATAACTTTGTAGTTCACAGTATTTGAATTATTACCGCTCATTTTTGTTTATCATAAAATGGAAACTACAGTTACTCCTGAAGTAAGAAGAAAGCCAATTCTGAAGCAGGAAATTGCTTTTTTGATCATCCACTTACTGCCCCTGGCGGCAATCTGGACGGGAGCCACTTTATTTGACTGGATGGTGTGTATTTTTTTATACATCTTCCGCATGTTTTGGGTTACAGGAGGGTATCATCGTTACTTTGCACACAAGTCGTATAACACTTCTCGATGGTTTCAATTTGTGATTGCGTTCATGGCGCAGACTTCTGCACAAAAAGGAGCATTGTGGTGGGCAGCTCATCACCGTCACCATCATCGCCATAGTGACACACCTGCAGACCCACACTCCATGAAGATATATGGATTTTGGTATTCCCATGTAGGCTGGATTGTAGGCCCGGACTTTAAGAAAACAGATTATAAAGTAATTGGTGATTTCGCCAAGTACCCTGAGTTGGTGTGGTTGAATAAACATTACCTGGTGCCACCTGTAACCTTAGCAGTTTTGGTTACTGCGTTGGGGGGGATTGTAAATGGGGGAAGTATTCTTACCATGTTTACATCTGCAGGCCTCTCTACTTTATTTATTGGATTCTTCCTAAGTACTGTCATTTTATATCATGGCACTTTTTCTATTAACTCCATCATGCACAAGTTTGGGAATCAACGATACGAGACAGGAGACGAATCGAGAAACAGTCTATGGCTGGCATTGCTTACTTTGGGCGAAGGATGGCACAATAATCACCATTATTACGAGGTAGCTTCTCGGCAAGGTTTTTTTTGGTGGGAGATTGACATTACATGGTATGTGCTTAAAGTGCTTTCGTGGTTGGGTTTGATTTGGGATTTAAAGGGAGTGCCGAAGCATGTCAAACTGTCGAAAAACAAGGCGCACGCCAGGGATTTAAAAAAAGAGTACGAAGAGGTGTTAAAATCAGCATAAATGGCTGCATCAATAAATCAGAATTTTCTACAAAGCACTGTAAAACTTTTTATTTATTACAAAAGCCTGGGTGATAAAACCTTTGATCAACTTTCGATTGAGGATTTGCAATGGAGACCGAACGAGGCAAGCAACAGCATTGCAATTATTGTGCATCATCTCTCGGGAAACATGTTGTCACGATGGACAGATTTTCTTACTGCGGATGGAGAAAAGCCATGGCGTGACAGAGAGGCTGAATTTGAGGTGGGTTATAATGATAAACCGAGCATGATAGCAGCCTGGGATAAAGGCTGGTCATGCCTGATTTCCGCACTCGAAGGATTGAGGCCAGAAGACCTTGAAAAAATAATATACATAAGGAATGAAGGACAGACAGTGGTAGAGGCTATCCAGAGGCAACTGGCACATTATTCTTCACATGTTGGTCAAATAATGTTTATAGGAAAACAAATTAAAGGGAAAGACTGGATATCACTCTCCGTTTCAAAAGGTGGAACGAAAGAATTTAACGCAGAGAAATTCAGTAAACCACAGGAGAGGAGATATTTTACAGAAGAAATAAAATAGACCTCAAATGCAGATAAAAAGCGGAGCCAGTTGAGGCAAGTTGACTATCTGTTTTAAAATGAGATTGGTTTAATGTGACTAAAATCACTGTTTTTAGTGATGGTCGCACCGAACTTTGTAATTGACTATTTGTAATTGAATAAATAACCTGGTTATGCGAATTGAGCAAATATATACGGGCTGTCTGGCCCAGGGGGCGTACTACATCGAGTCAGAAGGAGAAGTAGCCATTATTGATCCTTTAAGGGAAACGGCTCCCTACATTGATCGTGCAAAAAAGGACAATGCCAGTATTAAGTATATTTTGGAGACTCACTTTCACGCAGATTTTGTTTCTGGTCACGTTGACCTGGCAAAAAAAACAGGAGCAACCATTGTGTATGGACCTACTGCGTCTCCAAAATTTGATTGTCATATTGTTAAAGATGGGGAGGAAGTAAAAATAGGGAAGGTGACAATAAAAGTACTGCATACACCAGGGCATACGACAGAGTCTACTACCTATTTGTTAAAAGATGAGAACGGGAAAGATCATGCTATTTTTTCTGGTGATACACTTTTTCTTGGAGATGTTGGAAGGCCTGACCTTGCGCAAAAGGCTGCACACATGACACAGGAGGAACTGGCAGGCATGCTATTTGACTCGCTTCGCAATAAAATTATGCCGCTGGCAGATGACGTAATCGTGTATCCTGCGCATGGTGCCGGATCAGCATGTGGAAAAAACATGATGAAAGAGACGGTGGATACACTGGGCAATCAAAAGAAAATGAACTATGCGTTGCGTATCGACATGACTAAAGAGGAGTTTGTAAAAGAAGTAACGGATGGATTGCTGCCGCCACCTGCCTATTTTCCTGAAAATGTCAGGTTGAACAAGGAAGGTTATGAAAGTATAGATAAAGTTATGAGCAAAGGTCTTCAGGCGCTATCCCCTGAAGAATTTGAGGTAGCTGCTAATGAAACAGGAGCCTTGATACTTGACACCAGGTCAGCACAGATTTTTGCTAAAGGATTTATACCCAACTCTATTAATATTGGAATTGACGGAAGCTTTGCGCCATGGGTAGGGGCACTGATACTTGGCGTTGATCAGCCTTTGTTGATTGTTGCAGCAGAAGGTCGAGAACAAGAGGTGATAGCCCGTTTGGCCAGGGTAGGTTATGATAATTCCATTGGATTCCTAAAAGGAGGATTGCAAGCTTGGGTAGATGCAGGAAAGGAAGTGGATACAATAGAGTCAATTACTGCTGATGAGTATGCCAAACGTATAAAGAATGAAAACGTTAAGGTGATAGACGTGCGCAAGCCTACTGAATTTTCTGCAGAACACGTTAATGGGGCTATTAATTTACCACTTGACTTTATCAATGAGTATTTGGCCGAATTTCCAAAAGAAGAAAGATTCTATATGCATTGTGCAAGTGGATATCGTTCAATGGTTGCCGCTTCAATTCTCAGAGCACGTGGATGGAACAACTTTGTAGAAGTCTCCGGAGGAGTAAAGGCATTGTGTGAAGCAGGAATTCCTATGACAGATTACATTTGCCCTACAACCCTACAGAAATAAGTGCAACGCTACTATGAGCTTTTTTTAGGATCGTTCACAGGATACTGGAGCTATCTCAAGAGTGAAATTCTGGAACCCAGTTGGCACAATTATTTTTATTGGCTATTGGGCCTTTCTCTGGCGGTTTGGTTGTTAGAAATTTTCCTGCCGTGGAGAAAAGACCAGGCCATCTTTCGAAAGGATTTTTGGTTGGATGGGTTTTACATGTTTTTTAACTTTTTCCTCTTTTCCCTTATTGGATATAATGCTTTGTCCAACATTGGAGTTCAGGCCTTTAACGATTTCCTTGGACTGTTTGGGATTACCAATCTGGTAGCATTGAATGTGGCAACCTGGCCTCACTGGCTTCAACTGCTAGTGATGTTTGTTATAGCCGACTTCATTCAGTGGAATGTCCATCGTTTATTGCACAAAGTGCCTGCCTTATGGGAATTCCATAAAGTTCATCATTCCGTCAAAGAGATGGGTTTTGCTGCACACCTTCGTTTTCACTGGATGGAAACAATTATTTATAAATCGATTCAATATGTTCCCTTGGCCATGATAGGTTTTGGGATAGATGATTTTTTCCTGGTTCATATTTTCACAGTAGCTATTGGTCATCTTAACCATGCTAATCTTTATATCACCTATGGACCATTAAAATATTTCCTTAACAACCCTGCCATGCACATTTGGCATCATGCAAAACATTTACCAGATGGGAGCTCCGGTGTAAACTTTGGGTTGAGTTTAAGCATCTGGGATTATTTGTTTGGCACAGTGTATCTTCCTTCAAACGGGAGGGATATAGAATTGGGCTTTTCTAAAGATGAAATTTTCCCAAAACATTTCTTTGAGCAGGTTACCTATCCATTTGTAAAAAATAAAAAATGAAAATTTTTAACGACTGGAAAACAGTTATCCTTTTTTGCCTTACACTGGGTCTTGCCCCATTTGTTCCAGAGCCGCACATTTGGGGGAAACTAAAATGGATAATGGGCGGAGCTGCGGGGATGAAGCCCATGGATTGGTTCGATACACTGTTTCATGGTCTGCCCTGGCTGTTACTAATTAGAGTAGCAGTTTTAAACCTGATAAGTTTAGTAAAACCAACTCGGAGCCAGGAATAGACTCCACTACCCTTTTGAATCAAAATAAAGGTGGTAGTGTCTTGCACAGTTGGGATTGAATGAGGTTTCACAATGTGGGCAGGTGTTGTGACTGTTCATATATTGATGGATAGTGAGCTCAGTTTTGCAAACACCACACAAAATGGCTTTCTTATTAAAATCACTTAATGGCCAAAGCGCTGAGGCATGATCAGCATCCTCTTCGTGGCATTGGTAGCACGGATAGTATTGATTACAGCATTTAAACTTGATGGCAATCACATCACTTGCGGAGTGATAATGGGTGCATCGAGTCTGCTGATCAATCATTTTGCCCCTAACTTTTATTTCCATCGAACCTTGTAGTAACGGTTTGAATGCCATTGATAAGCAAAATTAGTCCCCTTACATGGAATGCGGTTGCAAGTAATCCACTAAGATTCTACATTTAAATGATATTAGTAAAATTATAACCAGTGCATTTTCTTAGAATCACACATAACAAAAAGAACAAAAATGGCTTTGCGCTCTGCATTGTTCTCTTTTTGTTGGTTATATATTTAGTGGGGACGGTAGAAATCAGTTCTTTTCATGCCCTTCTCCACAATGCCGAGAATCAAACAGAATTACACTCTGTAGATAATGAAGCAAATGGCTGTCATCAAAGTGTTTATCATAACAAAAAGGATCTGGGCTGCGAGCACAAAACTCACATTATTGCTAACAAAAAGTGCGATCTGTGTCACTTGTCTTTGGAGTCGTTCCACTTTGCCAGTATAAAACCTGCTGACTACTTCACCATTTCATTGGAGTTGCCAGAGGCTAAAGCAGAGGCAGCGATAATAGGAAGAAGTTTTTCACTCCTCCTCACCAGGGCGCCACCAATTGTTTAGATAGCCTCTATTCAAACAAATTTGCAACATCTATGAATTTTTATTCTGGGTGCTGATTCATCTCAATTTTTACCATTGTGAAAAAAATACTAACACTTGCTGTGATATTATCACTGCTGCATACGTTTGGCTACGGACAAAAAAGGTGCACTGGTGTGTTCTCCGGACAAATACTTGATGAGCGAGGAAATCCGTTGATCGGTGCTGCTGTTGTCCTGAGTCCTACTGGCAAAGGGATGGTTTCGGATGTTAATGGGAATTTTGAACTAAATGAAATTTGTGAAGGGCGTTATACTGTAACGGTGCAATTTCTTGGTTATAACCAACGAGTAATTGAGTTATTAATTAATGGTAAAGGCAAAACCGAACAAATCATTTCACTTCAACCTGATGTACAAACCCTCCATGAGATATTAGTAGAAGAAAAAGTAGCCCACCTGGAAACAACACAAAATTATGCGGTATTGAGTGGAAGTAAGCTGGCCGAAACTGCTGGAAAAACATTGGGAGAATCGTTGACTGAAATTTCAGGAGTAAATACCATTCAGGCTGGCCCGGGAATTTTTAAACCGGTAATCCATGGCGTGCATAGCCAACGGGTATTGATACTGAATCACGGGATAAGACAAGAAGGCCAGCAGTGGGGCGCTGAACATGCCCCAGAGATTGATCCATTTATTGCGTCCAACATAGTAGTGGTAAAAGATGCGTCTTCTATTAAATACGGAACAGATGCATTGGGTGGGGTAGTAATTGTGAACCCAGCAGAACTGCCGGAGGAGGCAGGGATTGGAGGCACTTTGAATTTCATTGGACAAAGTAATGGACGGTCCGGTACAGCGTCAGGATTGTTGGAGGGAGGAATAAAAAATCATGATGGCTGGGGGTGGCGCATGCAAGGTACAGGCAAGCGATCTGGAGATTATCATGCTCCGGATTATTCATTGACAAATACGGGGATTAAAGAATTGAATTTTTCTGGTGCTGTAGGCTATCATGATGAGCTGAAAGGATTTGAAGTTTTTATTAGTCACTTTAGAACCGAACTAGGTGTACTCAAGGGAACAGCCATTAGCAATCTTGATGATTTGATTGCGGCCATGGAACGGGAACCGCCACAATCAACCGAATCGTTTGGTTACGATATTGGTGAACCAAGGCAGAAGGTAAGTCATAATTTGCTAAAGCTCAGCGCACATAAGAAAACTGACAATGGAGATTGGCGCGTGCAGTATGGATTTCAGAATAACAATCGTAAAGAGTTTGATATTCGTAGGGGAAACCTTGCAGGAGTGCAAAGTATAGACCTGAAGTTGAATACACATACCATAGAAGCAGAGTGGGAAACTCCACATGAAGGGATCAATAGCCTATGCATTGGTGTAAACGGAATGTATCAAAACAACAACAATATTTTTGGCACACAACGCATTCCATTTATTCCCAACTACAGCAATTTTTCCGGAGGAATTTTTGGAGTGGCCAAGTTCATTCGGAATGATTGGGTTTTTGATGCAGGGGGACGGTATGATTATCGTTTTTATAACGCCAAAGGATTTGATTTTAAAAATGCCAGTTATAATGAAACGTTAACATTCGGGAATGTAAGTGTAACCACCGGGGCAACAAAACAAATTGACCCTAATCAAACTGTGGCCATTAACATCAGCAGTTCCTGGCGCCCTCCACATGTAGCGGAACTTTATAGTTTGGGTACCCACCAAAGTGCGGCAGCCATTGAATATGGATTGCTGCTCAATGATACCACCAACGAGGTAATGAATATTAAGGACGTACCATTTAAAATTGAGAGAGCACTAAAGGCTGTGAGTACTTACAAGCGGCAGTGGCGCAACATTCAAATAGAATTGAGTGGATTTGTTAATTATATATTCAATTATATCTACTTACGACCAACGGGTATTACTGGAAACATCAGAGGTACTTATCCATATTTTCGATATACCCAAACGGATGCATTCTTTGTAGGTGGTGATTTGATGGCTGTTTGGAATTTGACTAATCGAATTAAAGTGACACCACAGGTTTCATTGTTGCGGGCATCGGATGTGACTAACAATGATCATCTTGTTTTTATTCCATCCAACAAGTATGAGCTATCAGTTAGGTTTGAAGAACCTGATCAATACAAGCTAAAGAGATTCTATGTGGAATCGAAACTGAAGTATGTTGCCCATCAGGGGCGGGCTCCTAGGGTAATCACTCCACGTCAAATCAAAGAGGCTTCAGAGCAAAATATCAAAATATTTTCTGGGAATAACGATAGCTTTGATTTTATGGAGGCGCCAGAAGGCTATGCGCTTTTGAACCTGAGCACAGGATTTTCCATCAATAGAGAGAAGGTACGATACGATATAAGGTTAGCGGCAGAGAATGTGCTCAACACCTCGTATAGGGAATACACCAATCGATTTCGTTATTATGCAGATGATCTGGGTAGAAATTTTTCGATTTCCCTGAAATGTAATTTTTAAATTAAGTATTAACCATTGGCGCAGTGTGTGCCAATTAAATTAGAAAACAATGACAAAGTATTCGAGAACAAATAAAATCAAGTTTCAATTTTTTGCGTTAATGTTAGGCCTTTTCATTTTTGGTTGTGAATCGAATGACCCTCAAAAAGAAGACACCCCTGAACTAATTACCAAAGCCACACTTACTTTTACACCAGAAGGTGGAGGGGCAATAGTAAAGGTTACAGCCTCTGACCCTGATGGAGAAGGAGTTCAGGACATTACGGTGGATGGTGCAATCAATTTGGCTTCGGGTGTAACCTATACCCTGAAACTTTCTTTAATTAACGAATTGGCAGAGGTTTCATCCCCCGAGTATGACATTACTGAAGAAGTAAAAGAAGAAGGAGGCGAGCATATGTTTTTCTATGCCTGGACGGACGGAATATTTTCAGACCCAACAGGAGATGGGAATATTGATAATCGGGATGGTCTTGTCAATTATCAGGATGAAGATGCGGGCGGCTTACCCATTGGCATTACTACAAAATGGACTGCAGGGGCTGCTTCCTCGGGAACTTTCAGGATTGTGTTGAAACACCAACCAGAACTAAAAACCACAACTTCCAGTGTCGACACAGGAGAAACTGATTTGGATATTGAGTTTGAGATTATTGTGAATTGATGTGATGCAACACCAATTATTTTATTGATACCCTTTTTAAGTCCTGTCTACTCAACAAACTGACAAATTCTTCGACATCAATCCTTTTTTTCGGGCAAAGGGTAATTTAACAATCCCTTCAACCGTTTACCACAATGCAATTCTATTATTATTGTGGAGTTGCGTTGTGTCCTGACTATACAAAATACCGAATAAAATATTATTATATTTAGATCGCTATGGAAAACCAAAATTCATTCGGAGCCCGAATTTGGCTTGTAGCTTTATTAAATAAATTTCTGGCTTAATATTTTGAGACTAATTAGCCGCTATATTAAAATCATGAATTTCTAAAATGCAGCATTATTCCAACTCATTTCGCAAACTTTCCGTTTGTCTTTTGATATGCCTTTTGACAACCCCATCCGCCAATAGCCAAAATGTATTCACAATGGAGGAAGTGGTGGAGCGGGCCATCAGTCAATCACCGGTGTCCAGGCAGGCTGAAACCAGGAAGGAAAATAGATTTTGGCAATATCAATCCTACCGTACGAATTACAATCCTCAATTGAGGCTGAATGGCAGCGCTCCCAGCCTTAGTAAAAGCTTCATTCCGGTACGGCAGAATGACGGAACCATTATTTTTAGGGCCATTAATCAGACCAACTCTACCATTAATCTTGGGTTACAGCAACCTATCCAATGGACAGGGGGAAATATTTCAGTCAACTCTGCCCTTAACTACTTCAATGACATAGAACGATCAAGTGAACAATGGAACGGAACAGTATTCAACATCCAACTGTTCCAACCTATCTTCGCCTACAATCCCCTGAAGTGGGATAAGATGACCGAACCACTTCGATATGAGGAATCGAAACGGGAATATGTTGAACAACGCGAGTTCATTTCCCGCCAGGCGGTCGACCTGTTTTTTTCTGTATTGCAATACCAGGTGGATATACAGATTGCGCGTTTCAATTTGGCCAACAATGATACGATCTATAAAATAGAGCAAGGGCGATACAATATTGGCACCACATCACAAGACAAATTATTACAAATAGAGTTGCAATTGTTGCGCTCGAGACAGGCGGAAGCACAGGCGTCCTTGGATTTGGAAACTGCCGCATTGCGTTTGCGTTCTTACATTGGCTTGCTTGATGATGTGCAATTTGATTTGATGCTTCCCGATGTGATTCCACCGTTTGATATTTCTGTAGATGAGGCACTGCGTCTGGCCCATCAAAACCGGGCGGCCTTTATTGCTTTTGAACGAAGGAGATTGGAGGCTGAACGCGATGTTGCTGAAGCGCGGGGGAACCGGTTTCAAACTTCCCTAATGGCCTCGTACGGTTTGAATAATTCAGCATTTAATGCCAATGGGATATATATGGACCCTCAGCGACAGCAACAACTTAATGTTACTTTCAATATCCCGATTATGGATTGGGGGAGAAATAAAGCGGCAATACAAACCGCTTTGGCCAACAAGCGGTTGAATGATTACGTCATTGCACAAGATGAAGTAGCCGTGGAGCAGGAAGTTACTACACAGGTGAGGCAGTTTGAAATGTTGCGGCTGCAAATTGAGATTACAAAAAAATCGGACGAGGTGGCACAACAAAGATATAGTGTCGCACAAAGCAGATATCTAATGGGCAAGATCGACATCACCAATCTCAACATTGCCCTCAATGAAAAGGATGCTGCAAAACGGAGTTACATCCAGGCGCTGCATGCTTTCTGGACAGCATACTACGATCTTAGGCGATTGACATTATATGACTTTGTTAACCAACGGCTGCTGTACACCCCGGAGTGACAAATGGCAAAACGCAACGATGAGATGACATTACTTGAAAAGGCTGATTTGATTCGAGATTATTTTTTACGTTCTTTATTTAAGCATAAATGTGTTTTGATGAATAAAGTCCTGATGAATCTGATGGTTCTCGTTGTTCTTGTGGGTTGCACCACCAAGTCAGATGTGAATAGGGATTCCAATAACCCAAAGACAGAAATCCCACCCACTGAGGTGAAAACAGTCAAGGCGGAGATTCGGCCTTTTGAATACCTGATCAATACATCCGGAATAGTGTGGGCATCAGTAGAAGCCATCGCTCAAAGTAAGTCTGCAGGCACTGTCATAGATGTTAGGGTTAAAAATAACACCAATGTTAAAGCAGGCCAATTGTTAGTTGAGCTGGATCACGAATTTCAACAACTTCAATTGGAAAAGGCAACCGTTAATTTGAAAGAAAAGCAAATCAGCTTTGAAGATCAAATAATGGGGTATAGTCAAGGAGGGGATAGCGTGCGCATGCAGGGCGCAAAGGATAACATAAGAATTTCAAGTGGCCTTGCGGTAGCGGAGATTGCCTACAAAGAAGCAAAACTGGAATTCCAAAATACTTTCATTAGAGCTCCAATTAGTGGTATTGTTTCGGATTTAACCCTTCAGCCTGGAAACCCTGTTGCGACTGATCAGGTGATCTGCAAAATCCATGATCCTACCCGGATGAATGTGGAGTGCCTGGTGCTGGAGGAAGATGCTTCTAAAATCAAGAAAGGAATCAAAGCGGATGTCAATTTGTTGGCCCACAATGAAACGACTTTTGATGCGGTTGTTGATGAAATCAATCCCCGGGTTGATGAAAACACAAAACAAGTAAGAGTGAAGCTGAAATTAAATAACAGCCAGGGCCTCTTTCCAGGGATGCACGTTCAGGTAACTATCAAAGTGCCCTATAAAAGCCACATCATTGTGCCCAAAGAGGCAATTGTGGTACGTTCAGGAAAAACAGTGGTATTCACAATGAAGGGCAATCTGGCCAAATGGAACTATGTGACTACGGGAAATGAAAACGGAAAGGAGGTTGAAATACTGGAAGGTATCCAGGAGGGAGACAGCGTAATAATAACCAACAATTTGCAGTTGGCGCACGATGCCCCCGTAGCAACAGCTTTTTCCAAATAATAAAAGCCCTAGTTCCTTCTCGACATATACCAATACACTAACGGCACAAAATACAATGCGGTAAGTGTCCCCACAATTAAGCCGCCAATGGTTGTAATAGCCACGGGGCGCTGTAGGTCAGCGCCCAGGCCGCTGGCAAAAACGATGGGTGTAAGCGCCAGTACATTGGTGCAAGTGTTCATCACAATGGGTTTGAAGCGATCCTTTCCAGCCTGAACAATAGCTTCTGTCAATGGCAATGTCTTCCTGAGTCGATTAATACGATCCACTTTTAGAATGGCATCGTTGTCCAAAATACCCAGCACAACCACCAACCCTATTCCAGACATGATGTTGATCGACCCACCCGATATCCATAGTAAAATGATACTGCCCGCAAAACCAACAGGGAAACTGGCCATGACCAGCAACGGCTGGGAAAGCGATTCAAATTCTGTGGTAAGTATAAAGTACATCAGCACCAAAGAAACCAGCAGGATAAGCGTTAGTTGCTTTAAGATTTTCCTGTCTTCAAACCATTGTCCGGCATAATCAACAACAAGCGACTTTGCTTTTGCAACAAGTGTAAGTTCGTTTTGCAGTTTTCTGAAATTGTCAACATCCTCCAATTCAATGGATTGATAAATCCCTGACTCATCGGCTGTAATGGCTTTGTAATCCTTATGATAAGAAAATCCTATAAATTCTTTCAGTGGATAAGTCGTACCATCTGACGATCTTATGGTCATTTGTTGTAAGATTGATTCAAAATCCCCGCTTGCCTGATTGAAAATTACGGGTATGGTTTCTCCAAAATTTCTAAAGTCAGTGATCAGATAGTCGCCAAATGTGATTTTTAATTGCCGGATGATTTCGGAGGGATCAATCCCGTAAGTGACCAGCTTGATTTTATTCAACTGAATATTGATCATCGTTTCGGTCTCGAAGCCCTCGCCCACCCGGTACTTCAGCTTTATTTCATTGAGCAGGCTGTCAGCCACCGCCATATCAATTGGTTTCTTCGTGTGCATATCCCTAAAACGTACATCAAGTGTGGGCTGGTTCGATGAAAACAATTGTTCAAACGCATTTGGGGCGGGAGTCAGGTTATACCGGGCCTGCGGATACAGCCTGGACAAGTAGTTGCGTATCAGTTGATCCCCAATTTCTTTTTCCCTTTTGCTTCCATATAAAATGTAAATCAACGCTTGCTGTGGTATGGTGCTTTGTGAGTTAAACATGAATTGTTGAAATCCGATTTCTGCCTCAGAGGCCTTGATGTATTCTGCATGATCATCCAAAAGTTTGACTACCTGCTGGCGGCATTGATCGGCATCAATGGGCGCATTCCAGTTGATGGAAAGAACCGTCTCTGTTCTTTCAATATCGGGAAAACCCTGAATGGGTAGCCTGAATAAAATGAACACCGCAATGGGAACCAAAAGACAGAATGCAACCAGCGTGGTTTTCTTGTGGTTCCAGGCCGTGAGAAAGGACTTTTCATATTTGTCTTTGAGCGTATGGAATATCCGGCTGTCCTCCTGTAATGATTCTTTTCTGTTTTTAAAGAAAAGGGAATAGAGCAATGGAACAACAATGAATGTACAAAGCAACGACACCGTGAGAATGGCAGCCACTGAAACGGCCTGGTCATAAAACAAAGTGCCGGTCAGGCCACTCATAAAAACAAGGGGAAGGAATACGGCCATATTGGTAAGGGCGGAACTCAGCAGGGGAGCCATTACCTCCCGGGTACCCGTCACACAACTTTCTGTAAGGTCCGATCCCTCTTTTCTTTTCAGTATAATATTGTCGATGACAACAATCGAATTGTCTACCAGCATCCCGAGGCCCAGCACCAGACCGCTTAATGAAACAATGTTTAACGAAAGGTCAAACAGATAAAAAAGGGAAAAAGCCAGCATCAATGAAAGGGGAAGCACGATGCCCATAATGAGCGGCTCCCGCCATCCCCGCATAAACAGGAAAAGCACACCAAAGGCAAAAGCCCCGCCCCAGACAACAGCCTGAGAAAGGTTTTGAATGCTGAGGTGGAGAAGAAGCGACTGGTCCTGAGTGAGACTGAAATTAAATTGCGGATAATCGGCATTAAATTGCTCTACGGTCTTTGTCAACTCCGGAATCAAATCGGGAAGTTTGGTACGCGCTTGCTTGTGCACTGCAATTACTATTCCCGGGCTGGAGTTAACGAGATGATACCCGGTTGCCTTTTCAACCCCCGTGCTGATATTGGCAATTTGTTGCAATGCGAGGTGTCCGGTTCCATCTGGAAGCGTGACGGGCAACAGTCCAAGTTCTGCAGGCGAGTTTACACGCGATGTGAGCTTTACAAAATACCGGTAGTTGCCATCATGGACAGAGATGGCGCCAAGACTCAGGTTAGCAGTTTCAATGGTTTTGATAATGTCATTGTTGGTCAGTCCAAGCCTGTTCATGAGCACCTGGTCAGGGTCAATCCGGATCACTTCCTTCAGGAGGCCATTCATATCTACCAGGCCCACTCCATCAAGTTGCTCCAACCTCCTCTTAAGCACGTTGTAGGCCAGTTGTGATGCAGCCAATAAATCCTCTTCTCTTTTTGGGGTGATTTGAACACGGATGATGGGAATATCCGAGGTCGTTGACTTTATGACGACAGGGCGATCCATTCCAACCGGAAATCGTTGTGCCAGCCGGTCAATCTTTTCATTCACTTCGATGTAAGCCAGGCTCATGGACGTTTCATATTCAAAACGCAGTGTTACCTTGCCAGCCTGGTTTTGGGCCAGGCTCAGGGCTTCTTTGAGGCCGTTAAGGGTTAGCATACTTTCGCGAATGGGCTTAAGCGCATTGCTTTCAATTTCCTCAGGCGCTCCGTTGGGATAGCTGATAATGATGCTGATCTCCGGCACATCCGCCTCAGGAAGCAGGGAGACAGGGAGTTTAAAGTAAGCCAATGCACTTAATGCCAGCAGGGCCATAAGAGACATGAGCACTGCTATTGGCCTGTGG